>Ga0209341_10000862_pt1 | contig 30870 bp, 28 predicted proteins | sample RifCSP13_2_FD_184020 | JGI IMG/M metagenome (GOLD analysis project Ga0209341, IMG submission 184020) | Soil microbial communities from Rifle, Colorado - Rifle CSP2_sed 13_2 (SPAdes) (version 2) | ecosystem: Environmental > Terrestrial > Deep subsurface > Rock core/Sediment | place: Rifle... | reverse complement strand
GCGCTCGGCAACCTGCTCGACCGCCTGCGTTCCGCACGCGGCGTCGTGGACTTCATTGACCTCGGCATCGGCGCGTGGCGCTTCTGGACGTTCAACGTGGCCGACGTCGGCGTGACGATCGGCGCGCTGCTCCTCGCCGTCGTGCTCTGGCGGCGCCCGCGGCCGGTCGGCGCCGCGGAAGGCTGACGCGCGCGGCGCTGTTCACCCGCGCACGTGGCGGAGGTTTTCGCCGCGCACGCCGAGGGCCCAGGCCGCCACGCCGATCCAGAAGAGCGCGAGAAGAAGTTACCACGCGCCGCGCGCCGGGGTATTGCAGGTTGGAGGGGCTGACCAGGAGACCCATCACATGCGCGCCATCCGACCGCTACTGTCCGTCCCGGCGCTCGCCGCCGGCCTCGCGTGCGGCACGCCCACGGCCCCGGACCCCGTCGGGAGCTGGGGCGGCCCCCATCTGCTGCTCATCCTGACGCCGACGGGCGGCACGGCCGAGTACGACTGCGCTCACGGCGCCGTGACCGAGCCGGTGCGTGTGGACGGCGAAGGCCGGTTCGAGGCGGCGGGGACGTTCGTGCGCGAGCACGGCGGCCCGATACGCAACGACGAGACGCTCCCGACGTACCCCGCGCGCTACGCGGGCCGGATCATCGGCGACGTCATGACGCTCGCGGTCACACGCACAGACTCGGCTATCGCCATCGGGGCGTTCTCGCTCGAGCGGGGGAGGACGGGGGCGGTGTTCAAGTGTCTGTAGGGAGTGGCGAGTGCGAGAGCGAGCGGGGAGCGGCGAGAGCAAGAAGTGAGCGCTGAGGACACTCGCCGCACCCCGCTGCCTCTCACATCTCCCTTCTCGATCTCGCACTCGCCACTCCCTCCCATCTCGCCACTCCCTCCCATTGCGCCGCTGAACGTCCCCCTTGACCCACCCGTCGAATCGTATATCCTTTCATCCGGATATACGAATGAAGAAGTCTCCTCTCTTCGACCGCCTCTCGGCCCTCGCTGACCCGATTCGCGCGCGGCTCCTCCTGGCGCTGGAGCGCCACGAGCTGACCGTGGGCGAGCTGTGCGCCTCCCTTCAGCTGCCCCAGTCCACCGTGAGCCGCCACCTGCGCTCGCTCGCGGACGCAGGGTGGGTCGCCTCGCGCGGGGACGGCACGAGCAACCGCTACCGGATGGCCGCCCGCGAGATCACGGGCGGCGCGCGCCGCCTCTGGCAGGCCGTGCGCGACGACGTCGGCGCGATGGCGGCCGCTCAGCGCGACGCCGAGCGGGTCCGCGGCATCATCGCCGCCCGGCACAGGACCTCCGAGCGCTTCTTCGCGTCGAGCGCCGCGCAATGGGACCGGCTCCGCGCCGAGCTGTTCGGCGAGCGCACGGAACTCTACGCCCTCCTCGGCCTCCTCGACCCCAGGTGGACCGTCGGCGACCTGGGGTGCGGCACGGGCCAGCTCACCGACGCGATGGCGCCCTTCGTCGAGCGCGTCGTCGCCGTGGACGAGTCCCCGGCGATGCTCCGCGCGGCACGCGCACGCCTCGCGCACCGCCGGAACGTGGACGTCCGCCAGGGCACGCTCGAGGAGCTCCCGGTCGAGCCGGGCGAACTCGACGCGGCCGCCCTCTCGCTCGTGCTGCACTACGTCGCGGAGCCGGCGCAGGCGCTCGCGCGCGTCCGGCACGCGCTGGCCGCGCGCGGCGTGCTGCTCGTGGTGGACATGCTCCCGCACGACCGCGCCGAGTTTCGTGAGACGATGGGGCACCTCTGGCAGGGCTTCGCCCCGGAGCAGATCCGGCGCTGGGGAGAGGAGGCGGGATTTGGCGACTGCCGGGCCCACCCGCTCCCGCCTTCGCTGCACGCCAAGGGGCCGAACCTCTTCGTCGCCGTCCTTCGCACCCACTGAGACCTCACCATGGCCACGCTCGCTCCCACGCCACACCCCTTCGATGCCGCGCGCCGGGCCGGTCGCGCGCCGTTCAAGGTGCAGGACCTGACGCTCGCCGACTTCGGGCGCCGGGAAATCCGCCTCGCCGAACACGAAATGCCGGGGCTGATGGCGCTCCGCGCCGAATACCGGGGGAAGCAGCCGCTGGCCGGTGCCCGGATCGCGGGTTCGCTCCACATGACGGTGCAGACCGCCGTGCTGATCGAGACGCTCGTCGAGCTGGGCGCCGACGTGCGCTGGGCGAGCTGCAACATCTTCTCGACGCAGGACCACGCGGCCGCCGCCGTCGCGGTCGGCCGCGACGGGACGCGCGACGAGCCGCGCGGCACGCCGGTCTTCGCGTGGAAGGGGGAGACGCTCCCCGAGTACTGGTGGTGTACGGAGCAGGCACTCGCGTGGCCCGGCGGGTCGGGGCCGACGCTGCTCCTCGACGACGGTGGCGACGCGACGCTTCTCGTGCACAAGGGCGCGGAGTTCGAGCAGGAGGGGCGCGTGCCCGACCACAACCCCGTGAGCGAGAGCGAGGAGTACGGCGTCATCCTCGAGCTGCTGCGCGCCGGATTCGAGAAGGACCCGAAGCGCTGGACGCGCATCGCGGCCGGCATCGGCGGCGTCTCCGAGGAGACGACCACCGGCGTGCACCGGCTCTACGAGCGCATGAAGGCGGGCACGCTCCTCTTCCCGGCCATCAACGTCAACGACTCGGTCACGAAGTCGAAGTTCGATAATCTCTACGGCTGCCGGCACTCGCTCACGGACGGGATCCTCCGCGCGAGCGACGTGATGCTCGCCGGCAAGGTCGCGGTCGTCTGCGGCTACGGCGACGTGGGGAAGGGGTGCGCGCAGGCGCTCGCGGCGCAGGGCGCCCGCGTGGTCGTCACGGAGATTGACCCGATCTGCGCGCTCCAGGCGGCGATGGAGGGCTATGAGGTCACCACGCTCGAGCGCGTCGTCGAGACCGCGGACCTGTTCGTCACCGCGACGGGCAACTGCCGGATCATCACCGCCGGGCACATGGCGCGGATGAAGGACAAGGCGATCGTCGGGAACATCGGCCACTTCGACAACGAGATTGACGTGGCCGGGCTCAAGACCTCCCCCGGCGTGCGGCGCGTGAACATCAAGCCGCAGTACGACGAGTGGGTGTTCCCCGACGGGCACAGCGTGCTCCTGCTCGCCGAGGGGCGCTTGCTCAACCTGGGGTGCGCGACGGGCCACCCGAGCTTCGTGATGAGCGCGTCATTCACGAATCAGGTGATGGCGCAGATCGAGCTGCACCGGAACGCCGGGCGCTACGAGCGGAAGGTGTACACGCTCCCGAAGCACCTCGACGAGAAGGTGGCGCGGCTGCACCTCGACAAGCTCGGGGTGAAGCTCACGACACTCACGGAGGACCAGGCGGCGTACATCGGGGTGCCGGTCGGGGGGCCGTACAAGCCGGAGATGTACCGCTACTGATCTGAACGCGGGATGCGGAGTGCATCCCGCATGGTGCAGTCATCGCATCCAGATCACCGCGTAGAACACCCCGCTCGTCCGCGTGCGCCCGGGGAGCCGGAGCACGCGGCATCCCCCACCGCGGGTGTAGTGCACCAGCGAGCCCGACGACTCGGTGCCGGGCGGATAGAGCTCGACGAAGGCGACGTCGCCGGCGCGGTACAGGTCCAGCGTGGTCGGGCCGACGAAGACGCGCCCATCCTCGATGACGCAGAAGTTGGCGCCCGCGTACTGGAGGTCGGCCGCGAGCAGCGCGCCCGAGCGCGTGTAGCGCAGCGCCTGGCCGAGCGTCATCGCGCCGAGCGGCGCCAGCTCCTCGCGCGTGACGATCACCGCCCGCGCGCCGTGCGTCACGGCGAGGCGCTGCTGTGTCTCCTTCCACGTGAACTCGACCGCGTTGCCGAAGCCCGAGTACTCCGCGCGCTTCGAGGGCCGGAGGTTCCGCTCGAGCGGCTCGAGGAGCAGCACGAGCCCGCGCCAGTCCTCGAGGTTCACGCTGTGCATTCCCATCTCGTACTCGGGTTTTCGCGCGCGCACGACGACCTTGCCGCCCTTCACCGAGGTGAACACGAACGACCCGCCGCTGTCCGTGGCCGTCTCGGCGTGCGTGCTTCCGATCAGGTCCACGATCGCGCCCGCGATCGGGCGATACTTGTCGTCGAGGACGACTCCGGCGAGCACGTGGAGCTGCGCGACGACCCGGACGGTGTCGAGTACCGGTGTCGTCGGCACGAGCATCACGGCGACCGTGTCCGAACTCTCCGGCACGTGCACCGGGAGCTGCGACGGCAGAAAGCCGATGCGCCGGAACTGGAGCACCTGCACGCCCTTCGGCACGTTCGCGAAGGCGAACGCGCCGAGTTCGTCGGTGCGCGTGCCCCGCTCGCGGCCCTCGATTCGCACTTCGACGCCCGGGAGGGGCATCCCCGCCGGTGTCGTCACGCGGCCGCGCACGTTCGGCGCGTCCTGGGCCGCGATCAGTGCGGCGAACGGCGGCGCCGCGAGCAGCGCCGCGAGCAGCGCCGTGGCGAGCGCCACGGCATACCTCGTCGTCCTTGCCATCGGTCTCTCCTTCAGGGGCGCGCGGCCTCCGACTTCCAGAAGTCGATGCCGCCCGCCTGCGGGCCCACGTCCACGCTCGCCACCCTCCGGAGCACGGCGAGATCAATCACGTCCACGGTCCCCGGCTGCGAGCCCGTGCCCTCGATGGAGACGAACGCGTAGCGGTCGTCGTCCGACACCGCCACGCCGTGCACGACCTTGCGCGTGGTGGCGATGCGCGCGAGTTCGCGGCCGCTCGCCGCATCGAACACCGAGACCGACTGGTCGCGCTTGTTCGTGCCGATGAGGCGCGCGCCGTCGTGCGTCACCCCGAGGTTGTACACCCCGGGGCCCGCGGGGATTCGCCGCCGCAGCGTCCACGCGCGGGCGTCCAGCTCGACGATCTCGCTCGACTTGTTGCACGCCACCCAGACGCGCTCGCCGTTGGGCGCCGGCTGCGCCCAGGTGGGCTGGCACGAGAGGTCGCCGGCCGCGGGCGGCTCCATCCCGCGGCCGCCCATCGCGTGCGCGGCCGCCGGGCCGGCGCCCCGCCGCGGCGGCGCGCCGGCCATTCCCATCTCGCGGCCGGCCGTCAGCCGGAAGTGGCGCGAGACCTGGAGCGCCTTCGTGTCAATCTCGACCAGCATGTCGTCCATCATGCACGCGGAGTAGTGCTTCAAGCCGTCGGAGGAGAGCCGGGAGCCGTGCGGCATCGTGCACGTCGGGATCCGCGCGATCTCCACCATCTCGTCAGCCGCGACGACCGAAACGTCGGACGCCACCATCTCGCCGTGGAGATTGAAGTTCACGACGTAGGCGTAGAAGCCGTCGGGCGACACTTGCAGCGTCGCCGGGAAGCTGCCGAGGAGGACGGACCCGCGCGCGGCATCGGTCAGAGCGTCGTACTTCTGCAGCCGGCCGAACGGCGTGCCGTGCGCGGTGGTGACGAAGTAGTGCCTGTGGTCGGGCGACAGGGCGAGCCCGTGCGGGCCGGCCAGCTCGGTCGGTGCCCAGCCGACGTAGCGCTCGCGCTCGACCCGGGCGCCCTTCGGCCCGAAGCGGATGAGCGCGACGCGGTCCACGGACTCGCTCGCCACGAAGACGAGGTAGTCGCGCTCCGGCGGTGCCGGCTGGTGGGTCGATGGCGGCGTGGCCGTCGCCTGTGCCGCGAGTCGCGCTGCCGCGAACGCGCACGCCACGGCGAGCGCGTACGACGCGGCCGGCGCGACTCGCCGCACGTGCCGCCGTCTGCCGTCCGCCGTCCGCGGTCCGCGGTTCAAGGCACCACCACCGCCCTCGGCTCGATGCGCACGATGAAGAGCCCCGTGTTGAAGTCGTTCACGTAGGCGAGCCCGTTCTTGACGACCACGCCCCACGTGAACGTCGAGTTCGGGATGAACCCCTTGGGGTCGGTCGGGTTCACGTGCGCGATCTCGCGCTGCTGCGCGCGGAGGTCGCCGCGCAGCTCACCGGAGATGTCGAACGCGCGGAAACCCGCGTTGTAGGCGCCCATGTAGAGCGTGTCGCCGGCAACCCACACGTTGTGCACGCCGCCGTACTCGGGCTCGTAGAACGCGACCGACTTCGGGTGGAACACGTCGGACACGTCCACCACCTGCAGCCGTCCGTACGCGCGCGCCGGCTGCTTGTTGAAGAGCCGCTCTCCGTCGCTGAGCGCGAAGACTTCGTCGGCGAGAAACACGTACTTGTCGTGCCGCCACGCCGTATGCGTCCCGCGGATGTAGCCGGGCCCGTCCACCGCCTCCACCTGCCGGTAGAGCGCGTTCAGGTCGTACTTGAACTGCGAAACCAACTGCGGATTCGACGGCGAGCCGCCCTTCAGCCCCTTGCCGATGTCGAGAATCACGAGCCCGTCGTTCCAGTAGCTCGCGTAGAGCAACCCGTCGCGCACGTCAATGTCGTGGAGCATCCGTCCCGCCTCAGTGCGGGGCGTCTTCCACACCGCGACCTGCTTCGGGTGCGCGGGATCGTTGATGTCCACGACGTGCAACGCGCCGGTGCCGTCGTTGGTGAGGTAGACGTGCCGGCCGAACCCGGGCTGCGTGTACACGTACGCCGAGTGCACGCCGGCGGTCACGCCCTCGGTGAATTCGCCGACCGGCTTGGGGTGCAGCGGGTCGTCGAGCGTGCACACGACGATCCCGTTTTTGCGGTTGTCGGCGCCCTCGCGCGTGATGACCAGCACTCGGCCGTCCTCCGAGGTCATCACGTCGTTGATCACGCGCGCGTTCACGATGACGGAGTCCACGATGGCGGGCCTGGCGGGGTCGGCGACGTCGAGCACGTAGACGCGGTCGCCGCCGAGGTGGGTCCCGAGGTAGGCGACCCTGCCGTTCGGGTGCACCCAGACCTCGGAGGTCGGAAACGTCGTGCGGATGACGGAGCCCACGACCTTCGCGGGCCGGCGCACGTCGCGCGCTGTCAGCGTGACGGTCGTCTGCACCGCGCGCGGGCCGACGTGCGCGGTGACGGTGTACGTGCCGGCGTCATAGCCCACGAACGCGCCGTCGCCGTCAATCGCGCCCTGCCCGGGCGCGAACGCCCAGGTGGGCGTGAGTCCATGGACCTCGGCGCCGGAGGCGTCCTTCACCGTGAGCCGGAAGCGGATCACGTCGCCGGTCCGTGCGTGCGGCGCCGCCGGCGAGATCGAGACCGTGCCGACGTTCGCCGCGACGACGTCGAGGGTGAGCGTCTCGCGCGCGGCGCCGGCGGACGCGGTGATCACCGCTCGTCCCGGGGCGACGGCGGTGAGGGTCCCGTCCGTGCCGGCGCGCACGACGGCACTCGCCGAGCTGGACCAGGAGACCGCGTCGCCGCGGAGGTCGCCCGCGCGCGAGAAGACGAGGGCCCTCATCTGGAGCGTCTGACCGGCGAGCAGTTTCGCGGGGCGAACCTCGAGCACGATCGTCGCCGCGGGCCCCGGCAGCACGGTGACCTCCACACGTTTGATCACCGGACGCTCCCCCTGCACGATCGCGGTGACCGCGACGGGGATGGTGCTCACGGCGCCGGCCGACACGAGGCCGTTCTCATCCACCGTTCCCTCGAACTGCGCGCCGGCCTGCTGGAACCGGATCGTCACGCCGGCGACCGGGCGGCCGGCGGCGTCGAGCGCCTCGGCCTTGAGCCGGAGCGTGTCGCCGGCCGTCATCCGCGGCGCGGCCGGCGTCACGTTGATGCGGGCGACCGTCTGTTGCGCCGACGCGCTGACGGAGAGAACGCCGGCGAGTGCCAGCGCGGGGAGCGTGCGGAAGAAACGCATGGGGAGCGGTGTGTGGAGGGTCGAGGTCGGGGCGACGCGGGAACCGCACGACTATAATGCAGCATGAGCCCGATCCGCCATCTCTCGTTGCCGCTGGCGTTCGCGGCATCGCTCGCCGCGGCGCTCGCGCCCTCCCTCGGGGCCCAGACGCCGACCAAGCGGCCCGCCGAGGACGCGCTCGCCCACGCGAACCGGCTGCTCGCCACGACACCGCTCGTGGACGGCCACAACGACCTCCCGTGGATGATCCGTGAAAGCGGCACGGCGCCGCGCGACGTCGAGGCGTACGACCTCCGCAAGCGCACGCCGCACCAGACCGACCTCGCGCGGATGCGCGCGGGGCACGTCGCGGGCCAGTTCTGGTCGGTGTACATCCCGGGCGAATTCCGGGACTCCGGCTACGCACGGGTGCAGCTCGAGCAGATGGACATCGCCGCGCGCGCGATCGCGAAGTACCCGGAGGCGCTCGTTGCCGCGCGGACGGCGGCCGACGTGCGCGCCGCCTTCAGGGCGGGGAAGGTCGGCTCGCTCCTCGGGATGGAAGGCGGCCACGCGATCGAGAACTCGCTCGGCGCGCTGCGCGCGTTCCACGCCCTGGGCGCGCGCTACCTGACGCTCACGCACAACGTCACGCTCGACTGGGCCGACGCGGCGCTCGACAGCGCGAGGCACGGCGGACTCACGAACTTCGGGCGTGAGGTCGTGCGCGAAATGAACCGGCTCGGGATGCTCGTGGATCTCTCGCACGTGTCGCCCGCGGTGATGAGCCACGCGCTGGACGTCACGGAAGCCCCGGTCATCTTCTCCCACTCGGCGGCACGCGCGCTCGTGGACCACGCGCGCAACGTGCCCGACTCGATCCTGCGGCGGCTGCCGAGGAACGGCGGCGTCGTGATGGTGACGTTCGTGCCGAGCTTCACGTCGCCGGCGGTGCGCGCACGCGGGCTGGCCCGGGCCGAGGCGCAGCGCGCCGCGCGGCAGCGGCTCGGCGCGGACACGGCCGCCGTCGCGCGCGAGATGCGGTCGTGGGACGCCGCGCACCCGGCGCCCAGAGCCACGCTGAAGGACGTCGCCGACCACATCGAGCACGTCCGGCGCGTCTCGGGCGCCGAACACGTCGGCATCGGCAGCGACTTCGACGGTGTGGACGACGACCTCCCCGTGGGCCTCGAAGACCAGTCCACGTATCCGGCGCTCTTCGCCGAACTGATCCGGCGCGGGTGGAGCGACGCCGACCTCAGGAAGCTCGCGGGCGAGAACGTGCTGCGCGCCCTGGCGCGCGCGGAACAGGTCGCCGGGCGGCTCCAGAAGGAACGTCCCGCCTCGACGAAGACGATCCGGGAGCTGGACGGGCGGCCCGGGATGTGACGCCGGCGGTCGCGGCTTTACGACGGTCTCCACGCTCGCCAGCTTGAATGCACGGGTCACGCCGGCTCCCTCCGCGCCCACCTCTCGCCTCCAGGACCATCCGCATGCGTGTCGCCCTTGCGCTTGCCCTCTCCGCGGCCCCGCTTGCCGCGCAGACACCCCCGAGCCTCGCGGTCGCGCCGAGCGGGCGCGCGACGACCGAAGTGTCGTTGTCTCCGCCGCGCGTGCAGGGCCAGCCCGCACCGGCGCCGCTCAAGATCAGGATTGATTACGGCCAGCCGCACATCCGCGGACGGCAGATCCTCGGCACCCTTGTGCCCTACGACAGTGTGTGGCGCACGGGCGCCAACAGCTCCACGACGCTGACGACCGAGGTGGATCTCCTCGTCGGCGGCGTCGAAGTGCCGAAGGGCGCGTACTCGCTCTACTCCTTGCCCACGCGCGGCGGCTGGCTGCTCATCGTCAACAGGAACACGGGACAGTGGGGCACCGAGTACGACAAGGCACACGACCTCGCGCGCATCCCGCTGCGCTCGCGCACGCTGAACGAGTCCGTGGAGAGCCTGTCCATCGTCCTGCAGCCCGACAACCAGCCCCCGGCGAAAGGCGTGCTGCGTTTCTCGTGGAGCGACTTCGAGCTCTCGACGGACTGGCGCCTCAAACCTTGACCACCTCCTCTCGGCTCTTTCCAGAGCGGGCGCTTCGATGACCACCATCGGCCTCCGATCGTTCGCGCGTCGCGCCAGCGTGTTGGCGCTCCTCGCCGCGCCCTCGGGCCTTGCCGCCCAGACGCGCGCCTTCCTCGTGCTGCTCGGCGCCGACACCGTCGCCATCGAGCGCATCGCGAGAAGCGGCGAGCGGATCGAGGGCACGCTCCTGCGGCACGCGCCCGCCACGAGCGTGCTCAGGTACGCGATCACGCTCAACAGGGACGGCACCGTGGCGTCGTACGAGCAGGCCACGCTCCGCGCCGACGGCTCTCCCATGCCCAACGCGCCAACCGGGCAGCGCCTGACCTTCAGCGCCGACAGCGTGACGCGCGAGCAGACGCCCCCCAGCGGACAGCCGACGTCACGGCGCACCGCGGTGCCGAAGGGGACGATTCCCGCGATCGGCGCCGCCGGGAGTTCGTGGCAGTTCTACGAGCTGGGCGTTCAGCAGGCGCGGCGAGATGGCTCCGGCGGATTCAACGTCATCGGGTTCGGCGCGCAGCAGAACACGGCAGCGAGGATCGAAGTGCGCGCGATCGGCGCCGACTCCGTGGAGCTCGGGCCGCCGTATACGTTCGGGATCCGGCTCGACCGCGGCGGGCAGATCACGCGCGGCGATGGCTCGAAGACCACGCAGAAGCTCGTCGCGACCGTGCTTCGCGACGTGGAGGTGGATGCGATCGCGGCCGCGTGGGCGGCGAAGGACGCCGCCGGGCAGGCCATCGGCATCCTCTCGACACGCGACAGCGTGAGCGCGGACATCGGCGGCGCGCACATTGTCATCAACTACGGCCGTCCCGCCAAGCGCGGGCGCGAGATCTGGGGGAAGCTCGTCCCCTTCGACACGACCTGGCGGCTGGGCGCGAACGCGGCCACCCAGTTCAAGACCGACAAGGATCTGGACCTGGGCGGCGTGACCGTCCCCGCCGGCTCCTACACGCTCTGGCTCTATCCGACGGCCGGCGCTTCGTACCTCATCGTGAACAAGCAGGTGGTGGATGCGCGCGGCGTGCCGCTCTGGGGGACGAACTGGGACCCGGCGCAGGACCTCGTGCGCGTGCCCCTCGAGCAACACATGAACCTCCCGATGTCCGAAGAGCGGTTCCGGATCTTCTTCCAGGGGGACATGCTGATGTTCCACTGGGACAGGGGCGGTTACGGGGTGAGAGTGCGCGTGAAGTAGCAGCCACCGTTTTCGCCGGGAGTCCGCGCATGCCTGCGTCACACGCTCACGAACTGCACGCCGCCGGGCAATCCATCTGGCTCGACTACATTGACCGCGCGATGCTCGCCGACGGCGAGCTGGCGCGGCGCATCGCGACGGACGCGCTCACGGGGATGACGTCGAATCCGACGATCTTCGAGAAGGCGCTCGCGCAGGGGACGGCCTACGACGCGCAGCTTCGCGACGCGGCGGGCGACCGCACGGCGTGGGCGCTGTTCGAGCTCGTCGCGACGGACGATGTGCGCGCCGCGTGCGATCTCTTTCGCGGCGTCTACGACGCGACGGCGGGCGCCGACGGCTTCGTCTCGATCGAGGTCTCGCCGGGCGCGGCGCGCGACGTGGAGGCGACGGTCGCGGAGGCGCGTCGCCTCTGGGCGACGGTGAGCCGCCCGAACGTGATGATCAAGGTGCCCGGGACGCGGGAAGGCGAAGTCGCACTGCGCCGGCTCATCGCGGCGGGCGTCAACGTCAACGTGACACTGCTCTTCTCGGTCGCCACCCACGCCCGGATCATTGACGCGTATTGCGCGGGGCTCGAGGACAGGGCGAAGGCCGGCGGCGACGTGTCACGCGTCGCGAGCGTCGCGAGCTTCTTCGTGAGCCGAGTGGACACGGAGGTGGACAAGCGGCTGCAGAAGATCGGCACGCCGGAGGCCCGCCGCCTGATGGGCGAGGCCGCGGTGGCGAACGCGAAGCTCGCGTACGCGCTCTTCCGCGAGCGGTTCAGCGGCCCGCGCTGGGGCGCGCTCGCCGCGAAGGGGGCGCGCGTGCAACGGCCGCTCTGGGCCAGCACCGGCACGAAGAGCCAGGACTACTCGGACGTGAAGTACGTCGAGACGCTGATCGGCCCGGACACGGTCAACACGCTGCCACCGGCTACGCTCGCGGCGTTCCAGGACCACGGCCGGGTGGCGCGCACCGTGGACCGCGACCTTCCCGCGGCGCGAGACACGTTCACCGCGCTCGCCGCCGCAGGGGTGGACCTCACGGAGGTCACCGACCAGCTCCTGGTCGAGGGGCTCGCGAGCTTCCAGAAGTCGTTCGACGGGGTGATCGCGGGACTGGAGGCCAAGGCCCGAACGCTGGGCCGCGCGGTGGCCGCGAGCCGGTGATCCGGGATGCGGGATGCCGTCCATGACCGACCCCCGCACGAAGGTCGTCGGCACCCTGGGCCCGGCGTCGTCGAGCCCCGAGGTGATTCGCGGGCTCATCGAGGCGGGGCTGGACGTCGCGCGCATCAACTTCTCGCACGGCACGCACGACGCGCATGTGCGCGCGATCGGCGCGGTCCGCGCCGAGGCGCAGGTCGCGGGGCGTCCCGTCGCCATCCTCGGCGACCTGCAGGGTCCGCGCATCCGCATCGGTGAGCTGCGCGAGGCGCTCGAGGTCGCCGACGGCCAGCGCCTCGCGTTCGCGCCACAGGTGCGCGCCCGGCCCGGCGACGTGCCCGTCACGTACGAGCACCTCGCGAGCGACGTCAGATCCGGGGGCCGCATCCTCGCGGACGACGGCCTCCTCGAATTCGAGGTCCTCGACGTGCAGGGGGACCGCGTGTTCGTGCGCGCCGTGCACGGCGGGGCGCTCAAGCCGCACAAGGGGCTGAACCTCCCCGGCGTCGAGGTCTCCGCGCCCTCGCTCACGGAGAAGGACAGGGCCGATCTCGCGTTCGCGGTCGAGCAGGACCTCGACTACCTCGCTCTGAGCTTCGTGCGCAAGGCCGAGGACGTGCGCGCGCTCAAGGCGCTGCTGCCGAAGGGTGTGCTCGTCGTCGCGAAGATCGAGAAGGACAGCGCGCTCGAGCGCCTCGAGCAGATCCTGGAGGTCACGGATGCCGTGATGGTCGCCCGGGGCGACCTGGGCGTGGAACTTCCGTTCGAGGAGGTGCCGCTGGCGCAGAAGCGCATCATCGGTCTCGCGAACCGGTACGGTCGCCCCGTGATCACGGCCACCCAGATGCTCGAGTCCATGGTCGAGCACCCGCGCCCCACGCGCGCCGAGGCGAACGACGTCGCCAACGCCGTCCTCGACGGCACCGACGCCGTGATGCTCTCGGCGGAGACGGCCACGGGCGCCCACCCGCGGCTCGCGATCGAGGCGATGCGCCGCATCGTCCTGGCCGCCGAAACGCTGCCGGTGGCGCGGGGCCTCGGGCTCGACCGGCTGGAGCCTGGGCAGGCGTCCACGGAGGAAACCATCGCGTCGGCCACGGTGACCGCCGTACGCGTGCTCGGGGCGCCGGCGGTCGTCGTCCTCACGAAGAGCGGCTTCAGCGCGCGCATCGTCGCGGCGCGGCGCCCGGGCGTGCCGATCGTCGTGCTCACCGACCGGCCCCGCACGCATCGGCAGCTCGCGCTCGTCTGGGGGGTCGTTCCCGTCCTCGTGCCGCACGCGGCCACCTACGAGGAGATGGCCCGGACGGCGAGGCAGGTGCTCCTCGAGCGGAAGCTCGCGCGGTCCGGCGACCGCGTCGTGGTCACCGCGGGCGTCCCGTTCGACGTGCCCGGCACGACCAACATGCTCAAGGTCGAACAGGTGTGAAGCTGATCTTCCTGGGTACCGGAACGAGCTTCGGCGTGCCGCAGATCGGGTGCGACTGCGGCGTATGCCACTCGGCCGACCCGCGCGACAAGCGCACGCGCGTGGGCGCCTTCGTCGAGTGGAAGGGCACACACCTCCTCATTGACACGCCGCCGGAGCTCCGCCTGCAGCTCATCGCGGCGGGCGTGCACCGGGTGGACGCGGTGCTCTTCACCCACGACCACGCCGACCACACGCACGGGCTCGACGACATCCGCGCGATCTCGGTGCGCCGGCCGTCGCCACTCCCGATGTACGGGCCGGCCGAGGCGCTGGCGGGTCTCGCGCACAAGTTCCCGTACATCTTCGACGACACGATCCGCCCGCTCCCGGGCACCGCGAAGCCCGAGGGCACCGCGCGGCCGCTCGAGAGCGGCACGAGCGTGCGCATCGGCGAGGTGGACGTCTTGCCGCTCGAGGCACCGCACGGCAACATGCGCGTCTTCGCGTACCGCATCGGACCGTTGGGGTACGTGACCGACGCCAAGGCGCTCCCCGATGAGGCCTGCGCGCGGCTCGCCGGCGTGAAGGTGCTCGTGCTGAACGCGCTCTTCCGCACCGAGCATCCCACGCACCTGAGCTTCGGCGAGGCAATCGCGACCTCCCGGCGGATCGGCGCCGAGCGCACGTACCTCACGCACCTCACGCACCACAACGCGCACGCCGACCTGGATGCGGAGCTGCCGGACGGCGTCTTCGCCGCGTTCGACGGGCTGCAGGTGATGGTGGAGGGCGCGTGACGCTGCGCCTCGACTTTTCGCGGATGATGGCGCCGCCCATCCCCTCCGGCGCGACGGAGGCGGAGTGGAGCGAGCTCGCCGCGCGCTTTCGCGACGTGCACGCCGCCGTCTCGCGCGATGCCGGGCGCGGGCGCTTCGGCTTCCTCGAGCTGGAAGCGCAGGCGGCCGAGCACGCGCGCGTCGTGGCGTTCGCCGACTCGACGCGGAGCCGCTCCGACGACGTCGTGGTGCTGGGCATCGGGGGTTCCGCGCTGGGCGCGGTCGCGCTCCGCACGGCGCTGGGCGGCGCCGCGCGCGGTCCGCGCCTCCACGTGCTCGACAACGTGGACCCGGCGCCGATCGCCGCGCTGCTCGCGCGCCTGGATCTCTCCCGCACGTTCGTCTGCGTGATCTCCAAGTCGGGCACCACGGTGGAGACACTGGCGCAATACGCCGTCGTTCGCGCGGCGCTGGAGCGCGCGGTCCCCTCGCCGGAGCGGCACATCGCGTTCGTGACCGACCCCGTCGTTGGCCCGCTGCGCGAAGCCGCGCGGCGCGAGGGGATCCCGGCGTTCGAGATCCCCGCGAACGTGGGTGGGCGCTTCAGCGTGCTCACGCCGGTGGGAACCCTTCCCGCCGCCCTCGCGGGGTACGACACCTCCGCACTCCTCGCCGGCGCCAAGGCGATGCGGGAGCGCTGCGCGACGGCCGAGCTGGCGAAGAACCCGGCCGGCGTCTTCGCGCTCCTCCAGTGGCGCGCGCACCAGCGCGCGGGGCAGGGGATCCACGTGCTGATGCCCTACGGTGAGCTGCTCCGCGACGTCGGCCCGTGGTTCGCGCAGCTCTGGGCGGAGAGCCTGGGCAAGGTGGACGAGGACGGGCTCAACGTCGGGCCGACGCCGCTCGCCGCGCGCGGCGCCGCCGACCAGCACAGCCAGCTCCAGCTCCTGATGGAAGGGCCGGCCGACAAGACCGTGACCTTCGTGCTCCCGGGGAGGGGCCCGGACGACCTCCGCGTGCCGGACCAGCCGGATCTGCCGCCGGCCGTCGCGCACCTGCGCGGGCGCACGCTGGGCGAGCTGCTCGCCGCCGAGTGCCACGCCACCGCCGACGCGCTGGCGAGCGCGGGCCGCCCGAGCATGTCGCTCGCGCTCGACGCCGCCGATGCGCACGACCTCGGCGCGCTCCTGCTGCTTCTCATGAAGGCAACTCTTAATGCAGGCGTAATCTACCGGGTGAATCCGCTCGATCAGCCCGGGGTAGAGCTGGGCAAGCGTCTGGCGCGCGAGGCGCTGGCAACCGGACGGCCGGATGCGGTCGCCGACCCGCGCTGGAGTGTCTGACGACGGCCACTCGCCGTTGATTCGCTCTTCCGAGAGGGACAAATTCCGTCATGGCACCCGCGCACGCCCTCCAACGGATTCTGGGTCCTGCCGCGTCGGTCGCCGACGCGTCGGTCACCGTGCGCGATGCCGCGCTCCTCGCCTCGTCGCGGATGGACGAGCTGGCGCGCCTCGCGGTGTTCGGGGAAGCGGCCGAGCGGGAGTGGGCGCGCTGGGCGCTCTGGGAGCTGGGCCAGGCCGTCGGCGTGCGTCCGGCTTCGATCCACGACCTCTACATGGCCCGGGGCCGTGGCGAGATCCACGGCTTCACCGTCCCGGCGATCAACGTACGCGGGATGGCCTACGACACGGCGCGCGCGATCTTCCGGACGGCGAACACGCTCGAGGCCGGCGCCTTCCTGCTGGAGATCGCGCGCTCGGAGATCGCCTACACCGATCAGCGGCCAGCCGAGTACGTCGCGGTGATGCTCGCGGCGGCGCTGCGCGAGGGGTTCCGCGGGCCGCTCTTCATCCAGGGTGACCACTTCCAGGTGAACGCGAAGAAGTACGCGGCCGACGCGGCCGCCGAGGTGCAGGGCGTGAAGCAGCTGGCGCAGGAGGCGGTGGCCGCCGGTTTCTTCAACATTGACCTCGATACCTCGACACTCGTGGACCTGAAGCACGAGGCGCTCGACGCGCAGCAGCGACTCAACTTCGAGACCGGCGTCGCGCTCTCCACCTGGGTGCGGTCGCTCGAGCCGCAGGGCGTCACGGTTTCGCTCGGCGGAGAGATCGGCGAGGTGGGGACGGCGAACTCGACCGTGCCGGAGCTTCGCGCTTTCATGGGCGGCTACAACCGCACGCTTGCGGCGAACGCGCCGGGCACGATCGGGCTCTCGAAGATCAGCGTGCAGAGCGGCACGTCGCACGGCGGGGTGGTGCTCGCCGACGGGGCCATCGCCGACGTGAAGCTCGACCTGAAGACGCTCGAGGAACTCGGGAAGGTCGCGCGCGACGAGTACGGGCTCTCGGGGGCGGTGCAGCACGGCGCCTCCACGTTGCCGGACTCGGCGTTCCACCACTTCCCGCGGACCGAGACGGCGGAGATCCACCTCGCGACCGGCTTCCAGAACATGCTGTACGACGAGTTGCCCTCCGCGCTCCGCGAGGAGATCTACGGCTGGCTGCGCACGAACGTGGCCGACGAGCGGAAGCCCGGGGACAGCGACGAGCAGTTCTACTACAAGACGCGAAAGAAGGCGCTCGGGCCCTTCAAGCGACCGCTCTGGTCGCTGCCGGAGGAGACCTCCGCCGCGCTCGCGCGCGCCTACGACAAGAAGTTCGAGTTCCTGTTCACTCAGCTCGCCGTGGGCGGCACCGCCCGCGCCGTCGAGCGATTCGTACGAGCGGCGCCGATGCACCGCGCGCCGCCGACCGGCGGGGGCGCCGGCGTGCCGGCGGCTCCCGACGACGCGGACGCGGGCGAATAGCGCCCGAAGCCCGAAGCTCACCGCGCCCAGGGCGTTGCCGTCCGCGGCGCTTCAAAGACCCCGAGGAGGAAGTGGCAATGCGCAGATTCACCATCCTGGCCGCCGTGCTCGCGCTCGTCGCGTGCGACCGGTCCAGGCCCGAGCTCGAGAAGACGCTGGCGCAGGTCCAGCAGATCTCGGCCGAGAAGGACTCCCTGCTCAAGGACGTGATGCAGACGTCGCAGTTCATCGCCGAGGTGAACAGCGAGCTGGCCAGAGTCAAGAGCCGGAACGTCGGGAAGCCGACCGTGGGGAAGGCCGGCGAGATGGAGAGCACGCTCTCACCCGCGGAGCAGCGCGAGGCGATAAAGACGAAGGTGAAGGAGATGACCGACCGGCTCAACGAGAGCGAATCGCGGCTCGCGGCCAGCCGCAAGCGCGTCGCGGACCTCACGAGCAACAACGCCGCGCTCGCGACGCAGCTCGCGGCGTACGACTCCACGATCGCGGCCTTCAGGACGATCATTGACAACCAGAAGAGCGAGATCGCCTCGCTCACCGAACAGGTGGGCGTGCTCACGGGCGAGAACGTCCAGCTCAAGGCCGAGAAGGTGCAGCTCACGACGGAGAAGACGGCGCTCTCCGCGGAAAAGGAGCAGCTCACCGTCGAGCGGAACACGGTCTACTACGTGATCGGCACGAAGGACGAGCTGCTGAAGAAGCGCCTCATCGAGCAGACGGGCGGCACGCTCGGCATCGGGAAGGCGCAGGTGCCGGCGCGCGACCTCAACCCGGCCGAGTTCACCTCGATAGACAAGACCAAGGTGATGGAGATCGCGTTTCCGGACGCGAACCGCGCGTATCGCATCATCACGCGGCAGGACGTGACGGCGCTCGAGACGGCGCCGGACAAAGGCGGCCGGATCAAGGGCGGGCTCAAGATCAGGGACGCCGAGAAGTTCTGGGCGGCCTCGAAGTTCCTGGTGCTCATTCGGTCGTGAGTCTCGGGCGGTACGCACGCGGGGTCTGGACCAAGGGAGCGGAAGACGACGCGCTCTTTCTCGCCGGCGGGGTGGCGTTCAACATCCTCCTCGCCGGCGTTCCCTTTTTCCTCCTCCTCGCCTCCGGCATCGGCTACGCGCTGAACAAGCCGGTGGAGGCGTCGTCGCGCGCGGTGACGGAGTTCGTCCAGAACCTCCTCCCCGCGACGTGGACCGGCGACGGCTCGCTCCTCGATCCGCTGCTGCACGACGTCGTACGCACGCGCGGCACGGCCGGGGTGGCGGGCGCGATCGCCTTCGTCTGGTTCTCGACACGGCTCTTCGGCTCGATGCGCAGCGTGCTCACGCGCACGATGGACGTCCCGCGCGGCCACGGGGTGGTGTGGGGGAAGCTGTTCGACGTCGGACTCACGATCGCCGCCACGGCCCTGGTCGTCGCCTGGGTCGCGGTGAGCGCGTACATCGCGCTCGCCCGCTCGAGCGGAGTGGAGCTGCTGAGCGCGATGGGGCTGCACAGTGAGCAGGTGATGCGGCCGCTCACGTACGTGGTGGGGCGCCTCGTGACCTTCGGGCTGCTCATCGCCCTCTTCTTCGCGCTCTACAAGGTGTTGCCGAACCGGAAGGTGCGCTGGCAGCAGGCCGCGATCGGCGGCGTGACGAGCGCCGTGCTGTTCGAGATCGCGCGGACGGCGTTCACGTGGGTCGTCCACCGGTGGAACCCCGCCACACTCTACACGGGCACGCTGTCGGCGGTCGTCATCGTGGTGTTCTGGGTGTATTATGCTGCGCTGATCTTCGTCGTCGGGGGCGAAGCGTCGCAGGTGCACGAGCGGCGACGCCGTGCCCGCGAGGAGGCCGCGACGTGACGGCGCCGCGCGCACCCGTTGACCTCCGGAGCGACACGGTCACGCAGCCGTCGCCGGGGATGCGCCGCGCGATCTTCGAGGCCGAGGTCGGCGACGACGTGATGGACGGCGACCCGACGACGCGCCGGCTCGAGGCGCGCACGGCGGAGCTGCTCGGCACGGCGCGCGCGCTCTTCTTCCCCACGGGGACGATGGCGAACCAGGCCGCGGTCTGGGCGCTGTCGGTGCCGGGCACCGAGATCTTCGTGCACGAGGACTCCCACATCGCCAACTGGGAGATGGCGGGGATCGCGGCGCTCGCCGGCGTGCAGCCGCGCTTCATCCGCGGTGCCCCGCGCGTGACGCGCGAGACACTCGCGGCGGCCGTGCGCGAGCCCGCGCGCGACGCGCCGCGCGCGACGCTGCTCTGTCTCGAGAACACCCACGCCGGCTCGGGCGGCATGGTGACCCCGCTCGACGAGCAGCGCGCGCTCGCGGCCGTCGGGCGCGCAATGGGCGTGCGCGTGTTCCTCGACGGGGCGCGGCTCTGGAACGCGAGCGCCGCGACGCGCGTGCCCCTCGCGGCCTTCGCCGCGTGCGCCGACCTGACGATGGTCTCCCTCTCGAAGGGACTCGGCGCCCCCGTCGGCTCCGCCCTCGCGGGTTCGGAGGAGCTCATCGCGGCGGCGTGGGAGGCGCGCAAGCGCTTCGGCGGCGGGATGCGCCAGTCGGGCGTGCTCGCGGCGGCCGCGCTCTACGGCCTCGCACACAACCTCGAGCGCCTCGCCGAGGATCACGCGAACGCCCGGCGCTTCGCCGAGATCGTCGGCGAGGTGAAGGACGCGCGCGTGGTGCCGCCCGAGAGCAACATCGTGATGGTGGACCTCCCGGACCGCCTCGACGCGGTGTCGGTTGCCGCCGGCGCGGCGTCGCGCGGCGTACGGATCCAGGCGTGGACGTCCTCCCGCCTGCGCGCGGTGACGCATCTGGACGTAACCCGCGCGGACGTCGAGCATGCGGCTCACGTCGTGCGAGAACTGCTATCGTAGAGGCACGGCCACGCACCGATCTCCTCCCCCCGCGTTCGACCTTCGACTTCCGGCGCTCGACCCCCGACCCCCGACCCCCGACCTCCGACGACTCCCCATGGCCTCCCATCACTCACCGGCATTCCTCAAGCTCGTGGACGACGCGAAGACCCGCGTGCGCGAGGTGAGCGTCGAAGCCACACGCGCGCGCCTCGGGACGAGGCCGGCGCCGGTGCTCATTGACACGCGCGAGGAGAGCGAATGGCACGCGGGCCACGCCGCGGGCGCAGTGCACCTGGGGAAGGGGATCATCGAGCGCGACATCGAAGCGCGGGTCCCCGACAAGGACACCGAGATCATCCTCTACTGCGGGGGCGGCTTCCGCTCGGCGCTCGCCGGCGACGCGCTGCAGCAGATGGGCTACACCAACGTCTTCTCGATGGCGGGCGGGTGGTGGGCGTGGCAGGCGGCGGGCGCGCCGGTCGAACGGGGGTGAGCGATGACGCTCGACGCTGAACGCCGCATCCGCGCGAGCTTCGGCAAGCAGACCTTCATGCGCCTGCTCGGCGCGCAGATCGCGCACGTCGCGCCGGGCGAGGTGGACATCGCGCTCCCCTTCCGCCCCGACCTCGTGCAGCAGCACGGCTTCCTGCACGCGGGCGTGACCGCCGCGATCGCCGACAGCGCGTGCGGCTACGCCGCCCTCTCGCTGATGCCGGCCGACGCCGCGGTGCTGAGCGTCGAGTACAAGGTCAACATGCTCGCGCCCGCGAAGGGCGAGCGGTTCCTCGCGCGCGGTCGGGTGATCCGGTCGGGCCGCACCGTCACGGTGTGCCGCGGCGAAGTGCTCGCGTTCGACGCGCAGGGCGACGCCCGTCCGGTGCTGGAGATGCTCGGCACGATGATGACGGCGCGCGACCGGGGGATCGTGGACTGAGTCGTGATGAATCGGCGCACGAACTGAACTTGTTGGGGGACAGGGCGAGCGGTGCAACTCCAATTATGATGGCGCTTATGGTAGGTCACGCGGAAGGCGGGCGCGGGTTTCCGCCGGTCAAGTAGCCTGCATCGGGATTCTCAGGTGCGGTGCCCCCACTGCTTGCTTACGGGGATTCGGAGGTTTTGGCTTGGCCGAGTGCGCCTCGCGCCATGCCTGAACGAGAGGACCTAAGATCGTCGACACGGGCTCGCCGGGGCGTTCCCACCGGAGCCGCATCAGGTTCGCGCCGAAGCACTTCTTCATGTTGTCGCGCAGCGTTCGACCTTTGCTGTACCGCGTCCAGTGAGCGAGCTCCTTCCATGTGGTGCCGCCACGCCGGAAGAGCGCGGCGGCGTAACAACACAGTGTCAAGACGATGATCAGTTTGGGCGCCGGTGATCCCTCGCCAGCGTGTCGAATTTCCAGAGTGTCTGCACTCACGCTCAGCGCCCGCGCGGCCTGGTCAACATTGGAGATCTTGCAGCCGCATGAAAGGACGAGCGTGGCGAGCGCCGCCGCATGCGGCTTGAGGCCGCGCCGGAGCATGTGAAGTATCTCCGCAGCTGCAGACGTGCGAGATTGGTCGCAGGCCATGCCCCGGATCATTTCCGGAACGGGGTCCTTGTCAGCAAGGAGGACATCGATGTCATAGCGGCCTGCGCGAGTGACGACCTCGAGGCCCCGTGGAACGTCGAGTGTCGTCACGGCAACGATGCGTGTTGAGTTGGACGTCACGGTGCGGACGGTCGCCAGCGAGCCGAGCGCATCATCGCGCGGCATTCCGCGGAGGTCCATGACGATAAGATCAAATACCGACGCACGCGTCAACGCTAGGGCGTCGGAGTGCCGCGGCACGATGGTGATGCGCTCGTCGGTGTCGAGAGTCGGAGTCATGCGACGCAGAAACGCGCCATCCAGTGAACAGACGAGTAACTTCACCACCAAGGTCCCTCCGGTGGGAGGAAGGCGCGGCGACCGCACCGGCCGCTTCGACCGAGCGGCGTAACCGAACGTGCGGCCGTCCGTTCGCGTGGCGCAGGCGAACATAACCGCGTCGCGGGTTTTCCCTCATTGTCTAGTTCGCGGCGGAGCAATGCCCCGCAACGGGTTCGGCGATCTGGGCATCAGTTCCGGGGTTTAGGGAGCTTGCCTGGGCGCTCGTACGAGCGGAGAATGGTGTCGCGCACGACGGCATCCACGCTACCAGTCGTCGACGCCCCGCATCCCACTCATGCGGATTGCTCGCGGAGAGTTCGCCGGGGGCAATGCGGAACAGATCAACCACGCGTTCGGGAGGAGATCGGACATGTCGTTTACAAAGAAGTCATTTCCACGTTGGGTCGCCTTTGCGCTGATCTTCGCGCTCGCTCCGGGGGTTATCGCGGCCCGCCCCGCCAGCGACGGGGTGCCCTGCTTGGGCGCGGCCTTTACGTGCTCATATGGCAACGGGGGCTGCTGCTATGGTCCGTGCACGTGGAGCAGATACTGTTCGGAAGGCGATTGCACGACCTGCTGTTACGGCCCTGGGAACTGGTGCAATTCCGAGGGCTGGTGGTATGAGGACATGCTCAACAACGGACACAGCAATTGTCCAATGAGCAGGTGAACAATGATCGCGTGCGAATGAACGCGGTCGCTCAACGGTGTAGCGAAGGAGGTTGACACAGCTCGGATACTCCGAAACTTGTCTCGGATCCGGGTTTCCGAGCGATCTGGACGGCTTTTCGAACAGCACACAGCGGAAACGCATGCCGTATCCACGAGTGCTTCACCGGGCGTTCTTTTGCCATCCCCGACTGCCGGCTGGTCCTTTGCTCCATTTGCGCGCTGTGCGCGTCAGGGAGGCGACGGTTGTGCGTGCAGCGAGCGCTTGGCTTTGCGCGGCAATTGCGATGCTGTGCTCGCCACTGAGTGGAGTGCAAGCTCAGGCCCGGCCGACGAGATGGTCGCCCAGCATTATCCGCTCCTTCGGGGATCGAGCGATTCAGAGTACGGTTCGAATCGAACTCGTCGACGATGTGCTGGTAGCGGTTCAGCGCGCCGAACCGACGATCGCTTTGTTTGACATTCGTTCGGGCACCCTGCTAACTGCGTTTGGGATCAAGAACGGTAGCGCCGGGATGGCTATGCGTCCGTCAAGCATCGCCGCTCATCCTGGCGGATCGGCGTTCTGGATCTACGAGGCGACTCCGAGGCGTTGGACCTTGTTTCGGCTCGTGTCAAGTGGTCGAGCAAACAAGCGATGCGTTGCCGAGCAAGTGCATGGCTTGCCGACAGTTGACTCGGCGGGTCGTCCGATTCTGTTGGAGTCGCCAATCTGGATCGACAGCAAGACAGCGGTGATGTCCGCGATCCTCGACGGTGGAACTCTTGCAAGATGGGACGTAGGAGCGAAGACGGTTTCACCGTTTGGTCCGGATCCTGGCGGTGATGCGCGAGTTGACTATGTGAACCGAGGCATGGCGAATCGCGGTCGAGTCGCGTCGCGACCGGACGGATCGGCGTACGCGCAAGCGCTTTACTACGCGAATCAGGTGAGGATCATCTCGCGCTCAGGAGACCTTGTCGCGAAGAGCTGCATCGGAGAGTGCTTCGATCCGGTCGTCCGTTATCCTGCGCGCGATGGATTCCCCCCGTTTCACGTGTTGGATCCAGAGCAGCGTTACGGGTATCGCGACCTGGCGGTCTCGCCGTCGTACATCTTCGCCCTGTACTCGGGGAAGCTAACGTCCTTGAGTGACATTCACGGCACGGAGGTGCACGTTTTCACTTGGGGAGGAGTGCCTGTGGGAGTCATCGCTCTTCCTCGGCCGGGTAACGCAGTGGCACTCACCGGAAACGCCGACGCACTCATAGTGAGCAGGGACGGCGCAGATGCTGGATTCGATGTCTATGCTCTTCCTGACGCCCTCCACCGGACGGAGAAGTCCGGAAGTGCCGCTGTCAAACGGCCATGAGCCTCCGGAAAATCGCTGACGCGGGGCTATATGTGGCCGCGGCGGCGATGGTATACCTCGCAATCCGCACGCATGTACGGCCCGGAACTAATGCACCGCCGCCAATCCCGAACTGGAGCGAGCTCGTAACCTCTGGAACGGTCGTAGGCAGCACTGCTGCCCGTGTGGTGATCCTCGAGTTCCTCGACTATGAATGTCCCCATTGTCGGCGAATTCACGCGACGTTGGCGCGCCTCGCGGACCAGTTCCCCGACCACCTCGCCATAAGTTACAAGCAGTTCCCGCTTCCTTCGCACGACCAGGCCAACGGCGCTGCGGCAGCCGCGCTGTGCGCTGATCAGCGGGGCCGATTTCGTGAGTACCACGGTACCTTGTTACTTGGTTCGACCACTCTTCTTCGAAGCCGGTCGTGGATGAAGATCGCTCGCACGGTGAACGTACCCGACACGGCGGCGTTTCACCGATGCCTGTCGAGCGCATCGGTCCGGTTGCGCATTCGTCGCGACGTCGAGGACGGACGCAAGCTGGGTGTGGCGGGAACGCCGGCGTTCTTTATTAATGGACACCGCTTCACGTCACTCGACCCCGACAAGGACCTTCCCGGGGCGGTGCGCCAGCGGATTCGGAGCGGGAATGCGCCCTGACCGCTCGCAACGACGTATCGCATGCCTGTCCGGGCGCATGTTCGCTGCATGTGGTGTCCTCACCATCCTTGCGGCTGCGTCGGGCGACTGCCAGGCGGTTCGAGATAGCGGCGGTGTCCGAATCGTCTCTAGTGCTTCGCCGGTATGGAAAGGGGCGAGTGTGTGGCGGGTAGACGCGAAGCCGCTTGTCGAGATCGGTGGTGGTCGAGTCGAGGGCGATGATCTCGGCATCGTGAGTGCCGCAGTGATTGCTCCGCCGGGGCGGATCGTGGTCGGCGACAAGAGCGTTAAGGCAGCGCTGGTGTTCGACTTGACGGGGAACCCGATCGGGCGGTTCGGAAGGGAGGGAGCAGGTCCCGGCGACTTTCAGACCATCGGGCACATGCAACTCCTCGCGGCCGATTCGATTCTGATCGGCAACGCGGGACTCGGAGCCGATATCTGGAGCGCTTCCGGAAAGCTGCTCCAGCGCACTCGAATGCCGCTGTTCCGCTTTCCCGGTGTCATCGTGAACCCGATGCCCGTTGGACGAATGCGATCCGGGCACTTCGTAGGCATTGTATCTCTCGGGCCGTTCATGCTCCGTCCTGGCGGGGACTCCACGTTCCACTTCACGTCCGCGTTGGCCATTGTCGATCGTGGGGGAAGAGAAGTAGCGCGAGTAGGTCCGATCCCCGCTGGAGGAGATCGATGGTCAACCCTCGTAGGCGGGCTGCACGCGTCGGACGTGTTGCCATTCACATCTACCACGACGGTTCGCGTGTTTGGCGATCGCGTATATGTCGCGACCGGCCAGTCGTTTGACATTCTGCGATATGATGCCGCCGGACGACTACGGGAAATCTTCCGTCGCGATGCGCAAGCTCGCACAGTGCGCGAGAGCGAGCGCCTGGCATTCAGGAAGTGGTATGCGGCCGGCATCGAGCGACACGCGCAGACTCTTGAGGGAAGAGGGAACAAGACGTCGGCGAAGCTCACCCGTGAAATCGACCCGGTTTGGCTCAGGAAGGTGCCGTTCCCAGCAGCTTTACCTGCGATTGAGAACTTTGTCATCGACACGCGCGGGTACATCTGGGTCGACGATTATGTTTCGATCACGGACTCGGTCGCCACGTGGAGCGTCATCGACCCCACCGGCCGGTACCTTGGATCGATTGCGCGCCCTCGGGATTCCAGGACGCTCTTCGTGGGCGACACGCTGATCCTCGGGCTCACGGAGCAAGACGACGTGCAGCTCGTTCGCCTCTACCGCATTCGGCGGCCGACACCATAATACGTTGATCAGTGGGAACCTGGGCGAGCCAGTTCGGCCCAATGCGCCGACCAGAAATTCGGCTCAGGCGGGTCTCGCAGGCTAGGCCACGCCGAAAAGCGCGGCTCAATCAGACACGGCTGGCGCTGCTCTGTCCCCCGCGTGGGCCGGCCTCGTTTCGGCTCAACCGAAGTCGCTCGCCGACACCACCGCCTATCCACCCACCATGGGACTCTGAGAGGCGGCCGCCAAGTTGCCGGCTCGACGACGGGTCACTGCGGGTCTCGGGCCGAGCGGGCCGGGATCTCGCCCCAAGACCGGCATGGGCCATTCGCCGGCCAACGAAGTTGGGTGCACGCCGTGTCACGCGGCGGGCGGCGAAGACAGCTCGGACAACTGCGTAGCCACCTCGGCGGGCGCTTCAGCCGCCGTCGCCGGTCACTCAAACAGGTGGGATGACCTCGTGGCCGGCTGTGAAACCGCGCTTGCTCCGTTGAAAACCTGAGGAGAGGGCGACTGAGAATCATGCGGTTGTGCGTGAGAACGCGGAGCACGATCTCCCGCTGCTGCGAGGCCGTGCGACGGGCGCGCAGGGCGGAGCCGAGTCGTCGCTTGTGGCGACTGAACACGCTCTCGGCATGCCAGCGCTGGTGGTAGAGCGTGTGCGGAAAGCGCTGCCGCATCGCGCGGCGATAGCGTGTCGTGGGCCAGCGGCGACCCCGATTCCGCGGATTGAGCTTGATGACGGTCGTGCCAATGCCCAGTTCCTCGCGACAGAGCCGATGGTTGTGCTCGGCGTCATAGCCCGCGTCCCCCAGCACGGTGTCCAAGCGCAGGAGCGCGCTCGCCTGCCGGAGGGCCGGGGTAAAGTCCGGCGAATCCTGCGTGGGCCCGGTGCCGGTGACCGCGCCGAGGATCAGGTGCGAGCTGGTGTGGGCGACGGCCGTGAGCTTCGGCCACGCGCGGCGGCGATGCGGCGCGCGTTTCGGGACCTCCCGGCGGATGCGGTAGTAGAGGCTGACGTGCCGCGCTTCGAGCCCGGTGGCATCCACGGCCGCCACCGGCGCACGGTTCACGAGGCCTACACGCGTCGCACGCGCAACGACAGCCGTTTGGGCCCGGCGAAAGGTGCCTCCTTTTCTGCGTCGGCCAGGAGCCGACGCTCGGCGTAGCAGAGGGTCGAGTAGTGTGGGACTTTTCGCAGCGCCAGCACGCGGCGCACCTCCGTCCATTCGGCCACCAGCGCCACCACGCCGCGGTAGTCGGTCTGCAAGAACTGCCGGAGGGCGAGCGGGGCGAACAGTTCCGGCTGCGTGAAGTCCTGACGCGAGAACCGGCTCGAATAGCGCGGGAGGGCACGTCGCCCGATCGTCAGGGCTTCGCGGGCGAGCCGGACGGCCGACTTTGTCATCGCGCGCATCGCGCACCTCCGAGGACGTTTCCTCGAAGACGCAGGAACCCGCGAACCCGTAACTCAGCATTCCAACAGAGCAAGCCGTTCGCTGAACGCGGCGCGTCCGCACTAGATTGGGGCCATCACCGGAGGTCCGTATGCCCGTGTCCCGCCGCGCATTCCTCGCCACCCTTGGCGCCGGTGGCGCCGGCGTCCTCGCCGCGCCCGTCACCGCGCCGCTGATTCACGCGCGCGGCCGCGAGGCCGGCGGCCGCGTGCTCCACGCGTTCCAAGGCGTCGAGGACCGCAAGGCCGATCGGCGGCTCGCCGCCCGGCCCGGGATGATCCGCATTGACAGCAACGAGAACCCGGTCGGCCCTGGCGCGCGGGTCATCGAGGCCATCCGCCAGGGCGCCGCCGACGCCAATCGCTATCCCGTGCTCTCCGAGGATGAACTCAAGGAGACGATCGCCGGACTCCAGGGCGTGAAGAGCGAGCAGGTGATTCTCGGCTGCGGCTCCGGTGAGCTGCTGCGCTCGGCGGTGCAGGCCTTCACCGGGCCCGATCGCGCGTACGTCGCGCCGGCACCCACGTTCGAGTCGCCGGGAGAGTTCGCGAAGTTCATCGGGACGCCGGTGAAGGGCATACCCGTGAATGCGCAGCTCTCGGCGGACCTCGGGGCGATGGCGGAGGCGGCGCGCGGCGCCGGGCTCGTGTATCTGTGCAACCCGAACAACCCCACGGCGACGGCGCACGCGAAAGCCGACATCGTCGCATTCATCGAGCAGGTGGGCCGGGTCGCTCCCCAGGCGACGGTGCTCGTGGACGAAGCGTATTTCGAGTACGTCGGCCTGCCGGGCTACGGCACGGTCATCCCGCTCGCGACGTCGAATCCGCGGGTCATCGTCGCGCGCACCTTTTCCAAGGTGTTCGGGATGGCGGGGCTTCGCATCGGCTACGCGATCGGCCAGAAGGACACCCTGGCGAAGATGATGTCGTACCAGCTCGCGTCGAACATCAGCCAGCTCTCGCTTGTCGCGGCGATCAGCGCGCTGGGAGACGCCGCTCACGTGGCGACGGAAGTGCGGCGCAATCGTGAAGTGAAGGCCTTGACGCGCAAGTTCTTCGCCGACCTGGGTTATGCGATGAGCGCGGGCGAAGCGAACTTCATGATGGTGGACATCCGGAAGGACGCAAGGGCGTTCAAGTTGGAGTGCCTGAAGAAGGGTGTGGCCGTGGGGCGCGCTTTTCCGCCGCTCACGACGCACGTGCGGCTCTCCTTCGGCACGATGGCGGAGATGAGGAAGGCGCTCGAGGTGTTCAGGACGACGCTGGCGTAGCGCCGTTCTCCGCACGCCTCACGGCTGTAAAAGACCGGTCGGCGGACGTATATTGGTAGTGCTCCAGGCCCCGGAGGGCGTGGGCCCGCCAACTCCGCCAGGGTCGAAAGGCAGCAACGGTACGTGGTGTCTCACGTTGCTTCGTCAGGCCTGGAGCACTTTCGCGGGGGCACTTCGGCGACGAATGCCCCCGCGAACGCTTCCCGCACGTCGCACGGGCACGCTCTAACGGCGCCCCACGCGCCGGACTAAATTCGACTCATGTCGCTCGCCCTCGCCCGCAAGTACCGCCCGAAGAAGTTCGCCGAGGTCGCGGTGCAGCAGCACGTGGCGACGACGCTCCGGAACGCGATCGCGCACGACCGGGTCGCCCACGCCTACCTCCTCTGCGGGCCACGGGGCACCGGGAAGACGACGCTCGCCCGCGTGCTGGCGATGGCCCTGAACTGCGAGCAGAAGCGCCAGGACCACGAGCCCTGCGGCGCGTGCGCCTCCTGCACGCGCATCTGGGCCGGTTCCGCCTCGCTCGACGTCGTGGAGATTGACGCGGCGTCGAACCGCGGCGTGGACGACGCCCGCGACCTCCGTGAGCGCGCGATGTACGCGCCCACCGGCGAGGACCGCTACAAGGTCTACATCATTGACGAAGCGCACATGCTCACGCGCGAGGCGTGGAACGCGCTCCTCAAGATCCTCGAGGAGCCGCCGCCGCGCGTCGTCTTCGTGTTCGCCACGACCGAGCCGCAGAAGATCGCGCAGTCGGCCTCGCCCGTGCTCTCGCGCGTGCAGCGCTTCGACTTGAAGCGCATCGGCCCGCACGACGTGCGCGAGCGGCTCGCGGAGGTGCTCGCGTCGGAAAAGATCGGCGTGGACGCCGACGCGCTCGGGATGCTCGCGCGCGCGGCCGACGGCTCGATGCGCGACGCCCTCTCGCTCACCGATCAGGTGCTCTCACTGGGCGCGGGCGCCCTGACGGCCGAGCGCGTGCGTGACGCCCTGGGGCTCGTGCACGAGGACGAGTATCTCGCGCTTCTCGACCTCATCGCCGAGCGTCGGGCGGGCGACGTGTTCAGCGCCGTCGGGCGGCTTGCCGACCTCGGGGTGGACTTCGGCCTTCTCCTCGCCGGGCTCGGCGACCTCCTCCGCGCGGAACTGGCGCTCGTGCTCGGCGGGGCCGTGGGCGATCTCTCGGAGCACCTGAGGGGCGAGCTCGAGCGCCGGAAGGCCCGCTTCAACGCGACCGACCTCCTCCGGATGCTCACGATGCTTGTCGAGATCGAGCCGCACTTCCGGCGGAGTGGGCAGCAGCAGCTCCTGCTGGAGACGCTGCTCGTGCGCTTCGCCCTCCTCGACCGCACCGTGGAACTCGAGGACGTGCTGCGAGGCGTTGACGGCTCGCCCGCGGGCGGTTTGCCCGCTGGCGGCTCGCCGGCTGGCGGCGGTGGCGCGCGTCGCGCGCAGGTGCCCCCGGGCGCCGGCGCGTCGCCGGCGCGGAGCGGCCCGCCTCGGGCGCTCGCGGACGCCGGGCGGGTCGCCGAACGCTCCCCGGCGCTGGAGCCGGTCGTCGCCGCGCCCGCGCTCGAGCCGGTCGTCGCCGCGCCCGCGCGGACCGTGCCGATCTCCGCGCCACCGCCTCGGCCGCTCCCGCCGGGCGCGGCCCCGTCGGCGGCCCAGGGGGGAGACGCGCGCGTGCAACCGGAGCCGGCGCTGGCGGACGAGCCGCCCCCGCCCAGGCCCAGACAGCCGCTCGACCTCAACCGCCTCGCCGAGCACTGGGACGACGTCGTCGAGGCCGTGCGCGCCGCCGGACGCGGCGTGATCGCCTCGGCGCTCGCGGAAGCGGCGCCCACCGCCGTCACGGCGAGCGGACTCGTGACCATCAGCGTCACGGGCGAGGCGCTCGCCGACGCGATCCGCGGCGGGAACGACGCGATTCTCGCCGCGCTGCGCTCGGTGTTCGACGGCCCCGAGCGCATCAGCGTCAAGGCCGCACCCGACCGTGAGGCCGGCCCCCGCCGCCTCACGGCGGAGGACGTGATGGCCACGCGCGTCGCGGAGCTGCGCCGGAGGGATCCGCAACTGCATGCCGCGATTGACGCGCTGGATCTCCGGCTGATCGAGTAGTCCGTTCGCCTTGCGGCCGGTGCCGGCCGAGTCCTAACTTTTTCCGGTTCTTTCACTTGACGCGCGGCAGCGCTTGACGTGTCGGCCATCGAGGATCTCGTCACCGAACTGTCGCGGCTCCCGACGATCGGGCGGAAGTCGGCGCTGCGACTGACG
>Ga0209341_10000860_pt1 | contig 30918 bp, 14 predicted proteins | sample RifCSP13_2_FD_184020 | JGI IMG/M metagenome (GOLD analysis project Ga0209341, IMG submission 184020) | Soil microbial communities from Rifle, Colorado - Rifle CSP2_sed 13_2 (SPAdes) (version 2) | ecosystem: Environmental > Terrestrial > Deep subsurface > Rock core/Sediment | place: Rifle... | reverse complement strand
CACGTACGTCGTGCCGTCGGTCGACCCGGTTCCGAGGATCGTCGGCGTCATCCCGGACATGACGCGGGCCGAGGACAGCCCACCGTGGTCGATCGACCTGCTGGGCTTCGCAGCGGACACCGACACGTCCCTCGCCGAGCTCCGGTGGAACGTGAGCGGGTACGACCGCGCGAAGCTCGGAATCACGGGCCTGAACACGCCCGGGAACCACCTCCTCACGTTCTACCCGCAAAAGGACGCGTTCGGGGACCTCCGGGCCACGTACTGGCTCGCGGACCCCGACGGCAACCTCGCCCGCCAGGACGCGTGGATCCGCCTCACGCCGGTCAACGACGCGCCTACATTCAACCCGCCCGCGACGCTCGTCGTGCGGTACAACCAGACGTACACGTTCGACTTCGAGCCGTACGTCGCGGACATCGACGACCCGCTCTCCGACTTGACGCTCTCGAGCGACGATTCCGTCCAGGCCGCGGTGACCGGGTTCAACGTGTCCTTCCGGTACCCGGCCTCCCTCCTGAACCAGTGGGTGTTCGTGGCACTCACGGTCACGGACGGACCGGCGTCCGTCTCGAAGGTCGTCGCGGTGAAGGTCACGTCGGACAACCCGCCGGTCCTCACCCGGTCCCTGCCGGACATCACGATGATGGAGGGCGAGTTCCTCGCGAACGTCTTCGACCTCGACGACTACTTCACGGACCCGGACAACGACGCGCTCTTCTTCTCCTACGGGTACTCCCACCTGAACATCACGATCCACGCGAACCACTCCGTGGACATCCAGGCCCAGGCGGAGTGGTCGGGGTGGGAGCGGGTCACGTTCCGGGGGAACGATTCCTCGGGCGCGATCGCGGAGGATGCGATCATCGTCACGGTGCTCCCGATCAACGACCCGCCGAGCCTCGGGCCCGTGCCGGACCTGAGGGTCCACTACGACGAGCCGTACCTGTTCAACCTCGAGCCGTACCTCTCGGACCCGGACACGCCCGTCGACCAGGTCAACGCCACCACGTCGAGCCCGTACATCACGGTCTCGCTCCACCTCCTGAGGCTCCTCTACCCGGCGGCCCTCAACGGGACGGTCCAGGCCGTCACAATCTGGGCTTCGGACGGGACGAGCACGGTCACCCGGGGGATCCGCGTCACGGTCGGAAACGACTACCCGCCATCGCTGCTCGGGAAGCTGCCCGACCGGACGTTCCTTGAGGACGGCGAGCGGCGGGCCGCGTACAACCTGTCCGCGTTCTTCGACGACCCTGACAGCGGGCAGCTCTACTGGAGCTCGGGCAATCGGAGCGTGGAGGTCTCGATCGACCCGTGGGGCTCCGTGGACCTTCGAGCGGCGAGGGACTGGTTCGGCACCGAGCGCGTGACGTTCCGAGCGGTGGACTCCCAGGGAGCCCTCGCGGAGGACACCGTGTGGATCACCGTGCTCCCCGTCAACGACGCCCCGTTCTTCCGGGCGGTCCCCGCACAGGCCCTCAATGTTACGACCGCGTTCCTGGACCTGTCCGACTACATCGGTGACGTGGACAACGAGACGTCGGAGCTCGTCCTCAGCACCGCGAGCCCCCGCGGGACCGTCGTGGGCCACGGCATCCTCCTACGGTTCGACGCGGATGCCAGCGAGGGGATTGAAGTCGTCGTCAGCGACGGGTTCCTCACGAACCGGACCACGGTCTCCGTGACCGTCGTCCTGCCGAAGGCCGTCGGCGAAATCCCGGGCTGGCTGTACTGGCTCCCCGCGGTCGTGACGGTCGCCGGCCTCTCGGTCCTGATCGTCTACCGCCGGCGGCAGCTCGAGTGGGCGTTCCTCGTTACGAACGACGGGCTCCTCATCGCGAGCATGTTCCGGGAAGCCTCCGCGCCCCTCGACTCCGACCTCCTCACGGGGATGCTCACGGTGATCATGAACTTCACGAGGGAGAGCTTCTCGGACGAGAAGGAGCGCCAGCTCGAGGGACTCGAGATGGGCGACCGGCGGGTCGCGATCGTCCGCGGGGACCGGGGCTACCTCGCGGTCGTCTACAAGGGCCGGACCCCGGGCGCCCTGACACGGGTCATGAAGGGCCTCCTCACGTCGCTCGAAACCCGCCACGCGGACCTCTTCGGACCCATCGTAGACTCGTCGAAGGTGGAGGACATCCCGGTCCTCCTGCAGAAGCTCCTGAAGTACGGCTGGTGGCCGTTCCTCGCGTTCCCGACCGCCGAGGGGTCGGCCTCGACCGAGTGAGGCCTCCGGTCACCGCGCGTAACGGGAGGGGATGGATGCGTGGGGCAGGATTTGAACCTGCGAACCTCTGCAGGACAGCGACCTCAACGCTGCGCCTTTGACCAAGCTGGGCCACCCACGCGCACCGCGCCCATCGCGGGTCCCGATATAAAATCTTGGAGTGTTCGGTATGAAGGAAAGGCCTATGGCGGGCCCCGCCTTCGCGAACCCGGGGGACCCTGGATGGCCCAGAAGCGCGCGAAGCAGGTCGTGGTGATCAACCCGGCGACGGAGAAGCCCGCGGGCACGTACCCGATCTCGGGGCCGCGCGAGGTGAAGGCCGCCGTCTCCAAAGCACGCTCGGTCCAGGAGGCGTGGGGCCGCTTCCCGCCGCCGGAGCGCGGCGAGTACCTCCGGCGATTCGCGACCGCCCTCCGCGCGCACAAGGCAGAGTACGGCGCCACGATGTCCACGGAGATGGGGAAGCCGCTGAAGGAGTCTGTGCCCGAGGTCGAGAAGTGCGCGTGGGCCGCGGACTACTTCGCGGAGAACGCGGCGCGGTTCCTCGCGGACGAGCACGTGAAGACGGACGCGTGGGACTCCTACGTGTCGTTCGAGCCGATTGGCGTCGTGGGTTCGATTATGCCGTGGAACTTCCCGTTCTGGCAGGTCGTCCGGTTCGCTGTCCCCGCGCTGGCCGCTGGGAACGCGATCGTCGTGAAACCCGCGAGCCAGTGCCAGGGCTCCGGCCTGAAGCTCGCGGAGGCCGCCGCGGAGGCGGGGATCCCGGAAGGCGTCTTCCAGGTCCTCACGGGGGACAGCTCCACTGCTCGGCTCCTGATCCATTCGGACGTCGACGTGATCTCGCTCACCGGCTCCTCGCAGACGGGCGTGCGGGTGATGCGGGAGGCCGCGAGGGACCTGAAGAAGGTGATCCTCGAGCTTGGCGGGAGCGATCCGTTCCTCGTCTTCGAGGACGCCGACGTAGACGCGGCCGCGAAGGCCGCGGCCCTGGGGAGGTTCCTCAACTGCGGACAGAGTTGCATCGCGGCGAAGCGGTTCTTCGTGGCGGACGCGATCGCGATGGACTTCCTCCATCGCCTCGCGGGATACGCGGAGAAGCTCTCGGTGGGCGACCCGCTCGACCCGGCGACGGACGTCGGCCCGCTTTCGAGCCGCTTCCAGCGGGACACTATCGAGGCCCAGGTCAAGGACGCCGCGCGCCGCGGGGCGGACATCGTCCTCGGTGGGAAGCGCTGGGGGAGGCGCGGATACTTCTTCGAGCCCACGGTCCTCTCCAACGTGACCCCCGAGATGCGGGTGCTCAAGGAGGAGACCTTCGGGCCCGCGGCCCCCGTGACCACGTTCCGGAGCGTCGACGAGGCGATCGCCCAGGCGAACGCGACGGAGTTCGGCCTCGGGGCGGCGCTGTGGACGCGGAACCTGGGACGCGCGGGCGAGCTTGCGCGGCGGATCCGGTCCGGCATGGTCACCGTGAACGGGATCGTGAAGTCGGACCCGAGGCTCCCGTTCGGCGGGGTGAAGAAGAGCGGGATCGGCCGCGAGCTGTCCCGGTACGGCCTGCTCGAGATGTGCAACATCAAGAGCGTCGTGGTCCACGCACCCCAGGGCGCGAGCCCTCCGCGGCCCGTGGAGTGAGGGCCCGCGCCGCGGCATCCCCGGGAAGAGCATAAGACGCCCGCCCCGCCATCGAGGGGCATGCAGCCCGGTGCGTTCTACGCGCCTCCACCCGGCATGATGGTCGTGAGCACGAACTACGTCCCGGGGTTCCGGATCGTCCGCACGATCGGCTTCACATGGGGACTGATCGTGAGGGCCCGGGGGATCGGCCAGACGCCCCGTGTGCGACTCTCAGCATGCGTCGGCGCCAGTCCCCGGTCAGGGCCATGCTGTCCACAACGGCATCATGCCCCGCGCGAACCGCTTCCGCAAAGACCCGATCGGCCTCGCGCCAAACCCGCTCCTCTTTGGTTCCGTCGAGGCCCCGAGCCGCCGGAGGAGTACGAGGAACCTTATGATGAAGGTCCACCCGAGGAAGTATTCGAGCCCGAGTACTATCCGGAAGACGACTTTCCCGAACCGGAGTTCAATCCTGGAGACTTCTACCCCGATGAGCCCATGCCAGACGAATCTCCGGATGACGAGCCGCCTGACGAGTCGCGAGATGAAGAATCGCCGGATGAGCAACCCCCTGACGACAATCCGTCATAGGGTCCCTATGGGAAGTTACGAGGCATGAGACGCTCGTCAATGGTAGGACCTTTGTGGCGTATGGGCCGGTTGCTTCCAGCGGGTTAAGGGTGGAAGGGTCGCTACTCGTGTAACGACCCCTCCTTGGCGGGGAACGACGGCGGTTTGCACGTAAGTTTCACAGAAGGGGGGCTTACGGCGGTCACCTGGCCCCCCTCAGGGAGGTCGTCAACGTGATCCCCCGAACCGGAGGACCGCCCGCACGGCAGGCGCCGGTCGGGGACGGGTGGGTTGAAGTACCAGTCGTTTATGGGGGCCCGATGAAAGGAACTCGTCGGGTGGCTCGGAAGGCGCGACAGGAAAAGGCGCGGTTGACACGAGAGCGGAAAGCACGGAAGTAGATCGGGCAGCGCCCTGAGGCAGGGTCAAGGGCCGCGGAAGATCGGGGCCATACCCGCCAGAACCGCACCGGTTGCGTGAACGCGCCTTTCAGGAGGAGTGCTCGGTGGACAGCTCAAGGGGGCAGAAGTTGAGGCGTCTCAGGGTACCCACTCTTGATATGCGACCCCCCGCGCTGGGCACCTCCTGAGTCCGTTCACTTAGCAATCTTCACCACCTCCTCGTGATACTCCCGCGGCATCCTCCACCGGAGGCGCCGCATCGGCTTGACCGCGTTGTAGTCCTCGAAGGCCCAGGCGAGGAACGCCTCGGCCTCCGCGAACGTGTCGAAGACCAACGCGTTCAGGTAGTGACGTTCGGTAGGCCAATCGCCAACGAGGGTGATGTGAGGACCGGATATCAGCTCTGCCTCACCCGCGGCTCAGCGAGGATTGCGTGGCTTCCGTCTAGCCCACCGAGGACAGGAAACTCACGGGAACGGCGGGGAGTGACCAAACTCGACCCGGACTCCAGAGGCAAGCAGAGCGTATCCGAATCCTGCCAGACCGTTAAACGCGAATAACCATTCGGGAAGGAGCGGTGACGATAGCAGTAGCACTTGATATGCCACCCCGCCGGCGGTGATAGCTACGAGCGCGACAGCGCCGCCGGCTGACAGCGCGAAGGCCAATCGATGTCGGAAAGACTTCGCGGCGGCGAGGAATAACAGGGCATGGACGCATACGACCGGACCCAGTACTGTCGGCAAGTACAAGAACATCCCAAGAAAGAGGAACTGCCATCGTCCCGGCGGAGCAAACCATCCAGGGAGCAGTAAGGGAATGGTCCCAAATCCGATGGCGAGGCTCATTACCGACCAAGGCAGGAATCGCCTTCGAACTCTCGTCTCCGGAGCCGCTCGGGAGAGGCGCACCCAGGCCGCAATCTCAAGCGCCAAGGCTGGATACGCGAGAGCCGGAAGCAAGACGACCGGCGCCCACGATTCCGATCGAGTTAACCACAGGAGGGAGGGGAAAAGCAGTAACAAGAATGCACCGGAGGCTAGAACGACCACTCCCCAGAAGAAGGGCTTGGTATTTCCTCCTGAGGACGTTTCACCCTTCACGGTCAACTCGATACCATGTCCCCGCTTTAGGTTTCCCCTATAGTGCGAGATAAGACAAAGGCCGACCGAGCTCGTATTAGGACCCCCGAAACCTATTTCAGTTCCGCCGCGATACCTTACGCGGAGGGTTGGATGGCGCGTCGGAGTATCATTGTGTTAGTGCTGATTGTGTCACTGCCGCTAGGAGCGCTCGTCAATGAGGCTCCCGTCGCTCGAGCCGCTCCCATCGATCCCGTGATTTGTGACGGTCCCTATCCATTGACGAACACGCCGCAGTACGGAACCGCATACCGCACGATGATGTTGCCCGAGATTGTCTCGGGCGCGCCCGCTCGGGGAGGTTACGCACCTCCTGAAACTCCACGTCCGCGAGACTGGGGGCCAACTACCCCGCAGGAGTGCGTTCAGCTCAGTCTCAACGAGCCATGGATCCCCGTGACATGGCTCGAGAGCGAGCCCCCGGGACCTAGTCCATCGAATCCGTGCCCTGCCTTGACGGTGAGCGGGAGGTTCTTCACGGTGGATGAGGCAAACAGAATAGTACCAGTCCCCTGGGTGGAGGTGTACCTCTGGGACTATGATATCAACGGAATACCAAGCCCTGGGGGCCCACCCTCGCGGGTTGTTCTGACCAACTTCCTGTCAAGGGCAATTACAGATTGGGACGGCTTCTTCTCGTCTCAAATCTGCAATCGGAGGTTTGAAGACGACCCCAATGATGGTCAGCCCGGGCGCGATGAGGTCGTCGACCTACTCGCGCAGTTTGTGACTCGCTCGTCAGCGTCCATCGTGAGCCGTTGGTATTTCGGGGGGCTTTCGATCAGTGAGGTCACAGACTCTGTCTACTCCGGAACTACCCGTACATTCCCGAACGTCGATCCCTCGGGAGTTGGCACGGGCGAGGGGTCCTTCTACATCGGGGATTGGGTTGCCGACTGGGACTTCCGATGGGCTGCCCTAGCTTACAGGAAGTCGATGCTGATTTGGGACAAACTGGCAAACGGGAACTTACAGGTACCCACAACCCCTGACGCGAGCAACGGGGGCGATGCGGCAATCCACTACTTGGCCCCATGTTCCCCTAGAGATCCCTGTGACGTGGACGGCGCCGGGGCCCAAGGTGAGCCTTTTCCACACTATCAAGTGGCGGGTGCGGACTGCAAATGGCCCGACCGGGGTGGTGGCGGCATTTTCGACGCTCATCCCGACGATCAGGACTGTCCACGGTTCTGGCGATACTTGGATTGGCAGATACACTTGGATGACAAGGCGGACGTGATGTCTCGGCACACGTTCGGTCATCTTTATGGTCACTTCCTGATGCAGTGGGCCTATGGAGGGTGGTATCCTGGAGTCGGTCCGTCGCACGGGGACTGCCCACTGACGGAAACACCCCCTGGCTGCGAATCGAGGGACGACACCGAGGGCCGCGTGGGGGACTTCGAGGACCCAACCCTGCCGGCCTGCCCCGGCAGCTATGTGCTGCGTTGTCAGGAGCGCCTGTCGGCCGACTTCGGCCCGGTGGTTGCCTGGGCGGAAGGCTGGGCCGACTTCTTCGCGACACGCACAGTGAACTACGCACCGGACGCCAGCTATCAAATCACCCGGCCCGACCTTACCACGTGGACAGTCGATTTCGAGACGGGCGATGCGTCGTGGTCGGGCGATCAGGACGAGGGAAGGGTAGCCTCTGCGCTTAACGACATCTTCGACGCCGCGAATGACGGCGTCGACCAGTACGAGTCAGGCTGGACTCGAATCTGGGATGCCTTGAGTCTCGCGGGTGCAGCAAGCTTTCGGGGATACTGGTCCGTTTGGAATACCCGGCTCCTAGGTGATGGGGCGCAAGTAAGCGGTGCTCGGCTGTCGATTCTTCAGAATGACATCGCATACTGGGGCGAGGTTAGAGAGACATGGAGTGGTGCCACTGTAATCTATCCGACGCCGGTGATCGCCGTCGACTCGGGGGGCAACTTCCATCTCGCATGGACCGCAAACGAGATAGGGCATTACCAGATCTTCTATCGAAAGCTCAATCAGAAATGGAGCTACGTCTCGGGTCAATCGCTCACCTCTGCCGGGTTCAACGCCCAGGATCCGGGAATTGCACTGGCGGGTAACGGCCCCGACGTGTATGTTGTCTGGGCGGAGAATCGTGGCACTAATCTCGAAATTTACCAGAGGGTTTACCAGTCCTCGTCTTCCACTTGGGTCCCGGAACAGCAAATTACGACCGACGCAGCTGACTCCCGAGATCCGTCGATCGTTGGCGATACCGCCGGAAACGTATACTACATTTGGAGGGACATCACCCCCGGGGGATCCTCGCAGACAGAGCGGGTCTGGTTCAGGAAGAATTCGGAAGCCCCGACTTCCCTCTATCACTGCACGGGGCCGTCGATAAGTCCGTTCAGTCGCGTCGGCTTCCCCGACATTGCCCTCGGCGCCTCGGGCGTGATTCATGCCGTGTTCAGTGTTGGCCCGGGCTGTCCTGATTCCCCCGGCGACACCAGAATGTACTATGATCGCTTCGACGGAACGCAATGGGGCTGCACGGAGGCGACGGGCGCCTCCGCGTGCACACTCTTGGGAACCGACGTGGACTGGCCGCGCCGGCTTCGTGTGGACGCAGATGGCGCGGGGCATGTATACGCCGTGTGGGAACAGTGGAACGGGGCCTCGGGATTCGATGTGTCCTACCGGAAGAGTGACACAGAGGGCATCGGCGCTTGGTCCAGTGAACTAGTTTTCGACCAAGATGGCACCGGTTCATATGAGGTGTATCCTGACATCGCGCGAGGCGGAAACGCCGAGGTCTTCATGATCTACGCGCACAAGGGAGCCGACACCAGCAACCAGTACGAGATCCGGTTCAAGAGAAGTGCAGACCACGGGAGTACATTCCCCCTGACGGTCCAGCTTACGAATGCCGTCGGCGATTCATATATCCCGCGAGTTAGCGGCGAACCGGCATTCGCCCGCGTTGGCGCTGTTTGGCGGGATTCCCGCCAGCGCACAGAGGTGTTCTTCGGGGAACTTACCTTCGCGACAGGCCCATCACCGCCTCCCTCCGACGGCGAAAACGATGGCGATGATGAGGGCGGAGGAGGTCCCGGTCCTCCGGATCCCTGTCCCTGTCCGACTTCCCCAACTCTCTGGTCGTGGGACGGTCGGAGGTATGTGATTGAGAACGATCTTCTGCCAACCTCTGCCGCGGACCCATCGCGGTTCGTCGGAGACTGGTACGTCGTCCAGGCTCCCCCATCACCGGGCCCGGATGGCTATTCGTTCCAGATATCCGAACCCTCGAGCGACCGGTCGTACCTTGACAAGGTTTCCCTCGTCTCCCTGAGTCACGATTCCGACGTTCGCGTCACCATAACAGACCGTGGTGAAATCGTCACTTGGAACCGTCCGAAGTCCGTTCGTTCAGCCACTGACCCACACGGAACGGATTGGACATCGAACCTGAAGGAAGCCGACGGCTCAGCGTACTACCGGGGCTCGACTAATTCGACGCTCTATGTATCGTTCGGCAAGGTGGGTGATGTCAACCGTGCGAACCTCATTGTCCGCACCGCGAAGAAATGCCCTTCGTGCATTTCCGTTGACATCCAAAATGCGCACGGGGAATGGCTCCATGTTGGGAGCGCAACGTCGCGCGCGTTCTGGGACTTCCAGGTCATTAATCTGTCCGGACAAGTGCCACTGCTTAGGCCTGGCGCGGTCCTGCGGTTGGCTTGGATGGGGGATGCCGACCTAGATTGGGTCGGTCTGGACACATCGGAGCCGGCCAGAGTCACCGTGAGGCCGTTGCCGCTCGCGCAGGCCTTCACGGAAGACGGGTCCGACATCAGGCCGTGGCTCACGGACGAGGACGGAGCGTTGGCGGTTCTTGACCCGGGAGAGCGAATCTGGCTGCTCTTTGACTCCGAGCCCGACCGAGAAAGGGGCATGACGTACGTGTTCGCCACAGTGGGACGATATGAACTCCTCGTGCAGCACTAAGGGTCGAGGCCGCCGCATGCTAGCGGAGTCAGCTGCCGCTTCACGCAGAGTTCCCACGCGCGTCCGGTATCTCCTCATGCTAGCCGTGGCGATAGCGCTCGTGGGTGCGAGAGCCCCTGGAGCCTCCTATGCGAATCGCGGGACAGGCGGCCTCACGTCAGAGGGTCCGAGCCCCACGTTTGCCGATATTGAACCCACTGTTCCGGGGCAGGAAGATCAGAGCGAATTCATGATCGGCTCGATTGCGGTTGGCCTCGTGCTCGTTGAAAGCCGTGATGGGCCTTTGAACTGGACCGACACGGAGGAGAACCAGACAGTCGAGGGCGTCCGGGACGCCCTTCGCTGGTGGGGTTCGCAGGAACCAAGAGCGCACCTGGGCTTCGAGCTCTTCGTGCGGACGCAGGTGCTCGTCTCGATTGAACCTACTCATCGGCCGATTAGTGCCGCCCCCGGTTGGATATCAGAAGCCCTCGCGGACCTTGGATTCACGCGATACCCGAGCGATCCCATTCTCAGGGCAAGAGATTTCAACGAGGACCTTCGCCGGAACTACGGGACCGACTGGGCATTCACGATTTTTGTGGCAGATTCAGACGACTCCCGTGCAGGGACCTTTTACGATGGCGAGCACGCGCAATCTTTGTATGGAGGGCCTTGGATCGTGATGTCGAGGTTCTCCTCTATCGCATACAATTCCCAGGTCTATCGCAGTGTCGTGCCTGCCCACGAGATGGGACATGTCTTCTACGCAACGGACGAATACGATTCGAATCCTCCCCAGTATTCTGGCTATTTGGGACTCCCGGACGCAAATGGCGAGGACAGCGTAATGAACCGAAACACGCCAACGGTCGGGCCCGCGACCGCGGGTCAGCTCGGATGGGTCGACTCCGATTCCGACGGCCTCCTCGACATTCTTGACGTGGACCCCATCGTTCGGGTAACGAAGATGTCGAGGAATGAAGACGGTAGCGCGGAAATACTCGGCTATGCACAGATCGTCCCGCTCCCGAACCGGAATCTATTGGGCGCGAGACACGATTTGACCCTAGCACGCGTCGCCTCGATCCAAGTCCGCACTAACGATGGGGACTGGGAAGCCGTGACTCCGGCAGATGGTACTCTCGGGGGCTACCGCGAGAATTTCGAGATCTCGCTGTGGTTCCGTCCGCGAGGCGGGCAGGCCGTTGAAATCCGCGCCGTGACCACTTATGGGAATACTAGAGTCAACACGACGGTTGCCGGGGAGCTCGAGTCATCCGACGCCGGACCCGCGGGCCTCGTCCTCACATCGGCGATACTGGTGGGCGTCGGAATCTCGATGTCTCTCCTGGCGTGGCACCGGCTTCGACGACGTTCCAGGCGTTGACCCTTGCCCTACCAACTGTCAACGGAGAATTTTGCGGAGACATAACACTCGTGCCATCGAGTGAATCGAGTCTTCCTCGCCTCAATCGCGCGTCCTACCGACCCAGGCGACTGATGACTCCCGCTGGCATAGTGCGTTGGAGCCAGTTCTCCGTTGATCGAATCCGGAGCTCAAGCGCCGCAGACCCTCCCCGCGAATGCCATACGGGATTACGGTTGGAGTCGATTGACAAGAAAGCAATCCCGGCACCGCTGTGTTCCACGACAAGGCCGCACTTGTCACATCTGGCACTACGAACCTTACCAACATCAACACTGTCTGGGTCTCGGGTGACCTCCTCAGTAATTATGAAAACGTCACAGTTGCACGGGAGGCACACATTGAACATGAGGCGTGGAAGCGGTACCTCTGATTGGGACGTCATCTGGCCTGTCTCACAGGCTTTGACGATTTCATCGATAGTCGCTGTAGACTTCACAAGCTCGGCTATATCGAGGCTCGCCCTGGGAACTAGCCGTAAGACTCGGCTTCGATTGGCGGTTTCACTAATCGTGCCAACCTCGTTGGCAAACAGACGAACAGATTCGGGGAAGAAACCGTCGACGATCCTAATCTTCGCAGCCGCCACAACCCCCTCTCGCAGATTCGCTACGCCGACGACCTCACCAGAGCATACGACTAGAGGGTTCCTAGCGCCGAAGCCTGGCCAGCCGACAATGTCACCCATCACCCGCAGCTTGGCATTCGTGGTCCCGACCAGCGGCTGGGGAGCAATCAGAGAGTAGAAGTCCACCTTCGCCCCATGCAGATCACCTTCCAGGGCCTTTCTCAAGATGCCCTTCGTTCCGTCGTAGTTGTTCAAAAGCAGGTAGTAGTTGTAGTCCTGTGTCTGGTGGAGAACGCTCAGAACCTGGGCGGCGTCCTTGGAATCTTGATCAGGTAGGGCACCGAAAGCGAGGTAGCTCGCGAACGCGTCGTGGAATCGGGAATCATCGAGGCGCAACTCGGGATCTATGAAGAAATGGCCCAGCTCATGGTGAATTACGAACCGGGATATGGCACGAAAGCAGGTCTTTCGACGAATCCAATGGACGGCCTCTACGAGCTCCGCAGCCGACTCGCGCAATGCCTTCGGGCAGTAAGCGACAATTCGCAGGCCGGGTCGAGCCCCCGGAATGCTTCTTAAGAGTTCATTCTCGTAGAACTCGGACCCAAGAATGGTTGCCAACCCAAGCGTCGCGAATCCTTCTGCTGAAACAATCCTTCCCGCCTCGAGATTCGAATACGTAATTGGCTGCCCTGTCTCCCAAAGGCGACGCAAGTAGTCCATGCTCGTGGTGTGGCCAATTTGGGTTCCGCGGCCCTGGATCTGGGCCATCTTCCTCGTGTTCACCGAGATTGCAAGATCCGGGAACGGTCGTGTGACCTCAATCCAACCGTTCCGCCCTGTGACTTTGGAGCCTTCCCCCGCGGTCTCCCGCTTGAGGATCGAGGCAAACTCGCTGTCCTCGGCGCCAAGGTCGACGAAAGGTAGGGGCATGTCGGAACCGGAACTGCTGCCGGTCATATCAAGTTTCCAAGGAACTGGACGTCATTCCCTGGGTGGCCCGCCGCGGCCTTGCTTCCATGAGCGACATGTCAGCGTGCTCCATGGCAGGCCTCTTCGGAGACGTTCGGACAGGAGGCCAGATTCTCATGCAACCCAATTCACGGGACAGTCGCTTCGGCGACTGTCCTCTCGTTCGCTCTCGCGGCAGACCGGACATCCTCGCGATTTCCGCTCGCGTTCACGCGATCTCGGACTCTGGGTGACATCCAGTGGGCGTTCCTCCCCTGAACGAGGCGCGCAACCGTCCCTTTCGTCTTGCGGTCGATCGCTTCGGGCGTTCCCCTCCACCTTCCACGCGATCGCGCGTCGCAAGGGATACTTGAAGACCCCGTGACAAGCGCGGGCGGGTCCACGTCACTTGGGGTACTTGCCCATGCCTGCCCTTGGGACGGAGAGGTTTCGGTGATGTTCGGGACGGACGGGGCGGTGGCAAGACGCTCGAGCATGTGCGAATCTCCCCTCTCGACGCTGTCTGAGTCCATGGGAATCTGCAGTCCGGGGCGGTACCCGAAGGACGCAAGAGGGAACCGGGACGCGCAAGATGAGCGACATAACGAATCGTCCGGCAACGATGCCAGACGAGCGCAAGAGTTCCAGTGGAAATGCTCAATGAGTTTACTTATACGAGAGGGGCGAATGCCGCGACTGTCCCGTGTTCACACGGGCCAAGCGGCGGTGCACGAGTCGGGGAGGGTGTGAGGATGGCGCAGGTGCCAAGATGTACGTTAGTTAGGGCCAGGGTTGCCGTGTCGTGTGTGATCGTGTTGGGGATGCTTGCCCTCCTTGCCCTTTCACGCGTTGTACAGCCTGGGGGGCCTGGTATGCCCCAAGGCGGGGAACCCAGCCCACCGACGCCTACCATCCAGCCACTGTTCCTGCCTCGGTATCTGCAACAGGGGACGATGTCCGGGGACGGGGACCCCTACCTGATGATGAGTGGAGGGGGCACCGCTCCGTTTTCCTCCGATGCGGCTTCCCCCGGCATGCCTCCTCTGGCGTGGCTGGCCCTGGCAATCCTCGGCCTGTGCATCCCCTTCCGGCACCGCCTACTCCGATCCCGAACGTCTCGAAGGTGGGCCAAGCTGGCCATCATCATCGCGGGCATCATGGTGCTTTCCGGAATGCCCTTCGCCCCGGCCGCCGCCGTGAGCGCCTCGCCTGCCCTCCCAGGCCCTCGCGACAACTTTGGCATCAGGCCAGGGATGGAAGGCATCGCGCCGCTGGTCGAAATCAACAGTCCTGCCCCGGGCGCCCTCGTCGGACCCTTCATGGATGTGACCGTCGTCTTCGCCGCGTTCAAGGCGAACGGGCCGGACGAGAGATCGTCCTTTGCGTTCAACGGAAGGGAGGTCCCGGGGAAGAACGTAGGGGACGTGCAGGCGGTCCGCCTCTACGTCTTCACCTCCTTCGAAGAGAGGGTCGCACCGGTGGCCATCGAGTGGAAGAACACGCCGCAGGCGAAGCAGGGAGAACACACGTTCGAAGCCGTGAGCCTCGCGCCGTTCACGGCGGGGGCGACGATCATCGTTTGCGCGGTCGCATTCCAAGGACAGCCGAACTCGGGGATTGGCCGGTCCACCTGCATGAACCTGGAGGTCAAGCAGACCCCGCGCGTGGAGTGCCTGTTCGGTCCCGAGACGTTCTACCGAACCAAGGGACAGCCCCGGGTCGAGACCCGGTCCGTCACCGTCACGAGCCGGGTCGAGGGCCCGTACACCCTCTACGTGTTCAACGGCGCACCTGACGGCAAGAACCGGGTCAGCAGCGGAAGCGTCCGGCTCAACGGGGAGGAAGTCGTGAGCCCGCACGACCTCAGCCAACAGGTCGGCGCCTTCGAGCGCGAGGTCACGCTGGAATCGGGTCGGAACGTCCTCGAGGTCGAGGTCCGTCTCGAAAGCAAGCCGGGCTCGTTCCTCACCCTTACCCTGTGCGGCTTCCTCCGGGCCGCGCCTCCCAGCATCACGATCATCACCCCCGCCGCGGCGTCCGTCGTCCCCACGTCCACCCCGGACGTCCGCGTCGACTATGCCGCAGGCGATGAACAGCCGGAGTCCAGGCTCGATCTCACCACCCTCCGGGTCGTCCTGGACGGGATCGACATCACCGCGCTCCTCGTCGTGGCGGGCAACACCGCCTTCGGCGCCGTCGATGCGGCCCACGCCTTGGCGGAGGCACCACATCAACTGGAGGCGTCCATCGCCACGGTCTCGGGCGTCTCCGCGGAGGCCACCTCGCCCTTCACCGTAGACCTTCCCCCGTCGGTGGAGATCACGGCGGAACCCGGTCATGTTTTCGTGGAGCAGCCGGTCTTCCTCACGGTGAGAGCGCATGACAACCTCGGCCTAATCGGTCTCCACGTTACGGTCGATGACGAGCCGATCGAGCTCGACGTTCCGGTCAACGAAGGGTCGGTCACCCGGGACGTGGTGGCCCACGGGACGTTCGTGCCCCGCATCGCCGGGCCCCACATTCCAGAGGCCGTCGCCATCGATACCTCGGGTAACACGGCCATGGACCGCGACGATTTCACAGCGCTCCCGGCGAGCGCGGCGGACATTCAGGTCACGGTGGGTGCGCAGCCTCGAATCCAGCGCGTCGGCTTCCCGGTGGCCCTCTCCGTCTCCGTCACCAGCACGGTCGAGGTGACTTCGGTCTCCCTAAGCGTGGAGGGCCGTTCCGTGCCGCTGAACCGCGAGAACGTGGGGACCTTCGTCCCGAACCGGGAGGGGACGTTCATCGCCTCGGTGATCGCGCAGGACGCGGAGCTCCACGTCGCTACAGCCTCCACGACGTTCCGTGCGGTGAGCGAGGACATCGTCTTGCCCACTGTCGTGGTGACCGCCGTCCCCTCGATTCAGAGGGTGAACAGCCCCGTCCTGCTCATCGTGAAGGCGGCGGACAACGTGAACGTCGCCGGGCTTGGATTGACCGTGGAGGGTATCGTCGTTCCGCTGGACGAGGAGGGGCGCGGAACGTTCGTGTCACCGACGCCCGCGACCTTCGAAGCCGTGGGGACCGTCGTGGACCCCTTCGGGAAATCCGCCTCCGCCTCCACCACTTTCCAAGTCGTCGATGAATCCTCGGGGGCCGACCTCGTCGCTCTCTCCATGAACATGAGCGGAGCCGCAGCGGACCCCCAAACGCTCGTCCTCTCCGGCACCGTGTCGGTCTCTTTCGAAAACGGAGGCTCCGTGCACATTGCACCAGGCTTCGAGGTCGCAGTGTTCGAGGACCTCAACCTTGATGGGACGTTCTCTACGGACGAGGATCACCTGTTCGGCGCGGTCACCGTCGATGACCCCGTGCTCGCGGGCGAGCGCTCACAGGCAACGGTCCCTATGTTCGGCCAACTGCGCTTCCGGGAAAACGTCCTCCTCGCGATGGTAGACGCCCGACAGGTTGTTCCGGAGACTGACGAGGCCAACAACATCGTGAGGTCCCTCATGGAATGTGACGAAAGCGAGGGAGAGAGGGCGTGTCTCCCCCCGCCCCAGGGACTGGTTAGCTGGTGGCCCGCGGACAACCACCCGAACGACATTGTGGATGCAAACCATGGAACGCTCCGGAACGGTGCGGCCTTTGGAACCGGTATGGTGGGCCCGGCGTTCAGCTTCGATGGTGTGGATGACTACATGACGACGAGGTCGATATCCTTAGTCGGAGACTTCACCTTCGAAACTTGGATAAGGGCACAGGTCCCGCAGTATGTCGGGACGATTGTCAAGTTGTACCCAACTACCCCCTATCTGTTCTTCGCAGTCTATCAGCACAGGGTCTACGTGGAAGGGGCATCGACGTTCTCCGGCACCACCACTGTGGACGATGATGCGTGGCACCACGTGGCGCTCACCCGGGCGGGAAACACATATCGAATCTATGTGGACGGCCGACTGGAGTCCACAGCCTCGGGCAGCACGGCGTCCATCTCCCAGGTCCTGGAAATCGGTGGACTTTACTCCAATTGGCAGTTTAAGGGACTCATCGATGAGCTCACCCTCTACAACCGAGCCCTCACCGATTCCGAGATTCAGGGCATCTGCTCCGCCGAGTCCGGAGGGAAGTGCAGACCCCTGGCCATCATAACGACAGCCTTGCCGGACGGCGTCCTAGGGAAACCCTACTTTGCGGCCCTAGAAGCAGTTGGTGGGACGCCGCCGTACACCTGGGACCTCGCTTCGGGCACGTTGCCGCCCGGCCTCTCGCTCCAAGCATCCAGCGGACACATCAGCGGTTCTCCAACCACGGAGGGCACATTCACCTTCGCCGTCCAAGTCCGCGACAGCACAAGTGCAACTTCAGCCAGGGAATTCGTCATGAGGTGCGCGGCCTGCATTGAGCCACCGTCGGGTTTGGTGAGCTGGTGGCCCGCAAACGGGAGCGCGGAGGATGCCATGGGTACCAATCATGGCTCGCTGCAAAACGGCGCAACGTATGGGACCGGCAAGGTCTGGCAGGCGTTCAGCTTTGATGGTGTGGACGACCATGCGAGGATTCCTGATGCGCCGGCCCTCAATCCTGCGGCGGCAATTACCCTTGAGGCCTGGATCAAGTCCAGCGGATGCACGCACTACTATGGTTGGTGCAGCATCATTACTAAGTCGCCCAACGGACAGGCGCGCGACTTCGGCTACGGTCTGCTGATTAACTCCCAAGGGCGTATCGGTTTTGTTAATGGCGACGGAGTGAACTGGTTCTCTACGTACCAAGGCCCGAGCCTGTTCGACGATGCCTGGCATCATATTGCGGCGACGTATGGAGACGGAGTCGTCACGTACCATGTCGATGGCGTGCAGGTGTTCTCCACGACAAACTCCGTTCCACTGACCGCGAACACCTCCCAGGTTGAGGTGGGAGCTGAAAGCGGGGAACCGGGCTATGCCCCGTTTAGGGGGTTCATCGATGAGGTCACACTCTACGATCGCGCCCTCTCGAACTCCGAAATCCAAGCCATTTTCGACGCAGACAGCCGAGGCAAGTGCAAGCCCCAGCCCCTTCCGCCCGTGAGGAGTCGGACCTACACTCTCGACGAGGACTTCGACGAGGGCATCCTTGTCGGCGTGAACCATGACGCCCCCAACCACGACCAGCTTCAGCTAAACAAGGTGACTACCCGCTTCCCCTTCATCTGGGTTGCCGCCTCGGGCAAGGGCACAGTCGTCAAGATTAGCACCGAGACCGGGGCCGTCTTGGGCGAGTACCTCTCTGCCCCGAACGGGCGGGGCCGCAACCCCTCCAGGACTACGGTAGACCTCAATGGCAACGTGTGGGTTGCCAACCGCGATGAGTACGACGGAGGTAGGGGGTCCGTCGTCAGAATCGGCCTCCTGGAGAACCACCAGTGCGTGGACCGGAACCGGAACGGTGTCATTGACACCTCAACAGGCCTAGGCGACATCCGGCCTTGGTTGAACCCATCCGGCGTGGACAGCAACGGTGGGGTTTCCAGCGCCCAGGACGAGTGCATCATCAACTACACGAGGGTCACCGGGACGGGGACTCGCACTGTAGCGGTTGATGCCAATAACGACGTGTGGGTAGGGGGTTTGGGTGACCTGGATCACGAAAAGCTGAGTGGAATTACAGGAGCGCCATTCCCTGGCACTCAGTTCAACCTCGGGTGCGGAGGGTATGGAGGGGTCATCGACGGGAACGGGGTCTTGTGGTCGGCCCGGGGCAGTGGGGCTCTCCTGCGATTCGTCCCCAATGCGACTCCCCCGCCCGCAGGGAGTGGTCAGTGTCTGGGTGGTCGTGGGGACTACGGGCTTGCGATTGACCCGGCCAACGGTCACATCTGGCACACCTTCCTCGAGGGGAATCGTGTCGCCGAGCTAGACTCAGAAGGACGGTTGCTCCATGTCTACGGACACGGCTACTACTATGCCCAGGGCGTGGTCGTGGATGGCAGGGGAAATGTCTGGGTGGCGAATTCGCTGTATGGTTCAACCGTGGGGCACCTGCGCACGGATGGAACATTCGTGGGGAACGTGAACGTCGGGAGCGGCCCCACGGGCGTATCCGTGGACACGAACGGCAAGGTTTGGGCGACGAACTATAATTCCTGGAACGTAGTGCGAATCGATCCCGACGCCGGACCCCTCGGAGGAGGAGGGTACCGCGTGGGCGCCGTGGATCTAACTGTCGGGCTTGGCTCCAACGCCTACCCCTACAACTACAGCGACATGACTGGAGGTGTCCTGTTCGGAGCCGTTGTCGGTCGAGGGACATGGACCGTCATCCACGACAGCAAGGCGGTGGGCACGAACTGGGGGAGCGTTTCGTGGACGAGTGATGAGCCCCCGGGAACCCTAGTCCAGGCCCGGGCCCGCAGCGCGGGGACTGTTTCCGGCCTAAGTGGGTCGACCTACGTGGACGCCCCCAACGGCGCGGACATCGAGGTTCCCGACGGGCGCTACCTCCAGGTTGAGCTCACTCTGCTCGCCAATGCCGCAGGAGAAAGGCCCATCGTCTTCGACGTCACATTACGCGCGGGATGTGAGCAGGACCTCACCGCGTCGCGGCTTGCGGCTGACCAAGGGGGTTGTCCGGCCCAGGTCTCCCTCTCCGCGGTCGTCGGGAGCGGGGGCGCCGTGCCGATTCCCGCGGCGACACCGGTGGCGTTCTACGACGGCGACCCTGCGAGCGGCGGGACGCTCATCGGAACGACGCAAACGAGCCGGGAACTCCTCGCGGGCGACTCGGAGACCGTGACCATCGTTTGGTCCTCGCCCCCACCGGGGCAGCACAGGATTTTCGTCGTCGCGGACGACGACGGCACGGGCGCGCGTTCCCTCGCCGAGGAGTCCAACTTCGTGAACAACATCGCGATTATGGTGCGGAACATCTGCGTCCCGGACCCTCCGCCGCCCGTCGTCCTCCTCGTCGTCCCCGAAGAGGTCCAGAGGACCGAGGAATCGATCCTCGTCACGGTGGACGTTCCTGTCGGATTCGGCGCGGGTGAGGTCGTCACCGGACTGGAGGTCGTCAGTGCGGCGGACCCAGGGTTCCCCCTCTTCGAGGTCACCCTCCAGGACCGAGGGACGTTCCAGATCCCCTTCCTCTTCCACACGGCGGGCGAGTACCGCTTCACGGCGGAAGCCACGGATAGCCTCGGACGTGTCGGATCAGCAACCGCCGCCATCGTGGTGGAGGCGGGGATCCCGACGGACAACATCCTCCCCGTGGTCATCATCCTCCATGTGGACGGGGGGCCGTTCGTCGTCGGGGAGGCCAAGGGGATCGCGTTCGTCGCAGAGGACAACGACGCGGTCGCCTCGGTGACCGTGGTCGAGGACACGGCGACCTTCACGTTCCTCGGTGGAGGCCCCTTCTCGCTCTCCGTATCTCCCGACGCGCCTGGAGACTATCGGGTCATGTTCACCGCCGAGGACCGGAGCGGGAACCGCGCCTCGTTCGTCCTGAGCGCGATCGCGCTGGACCCCGAAGCACCCGGCCCGCTCCCGCCGCTGCTCACCGTCCAGCTCGACCCGGACACGATTTTCCCGGGCGAGTCGAGCGCGATTCGCGTGGAGGCGGTCGACCCCCAGGGCCAGACGGTGACGGTCACGGTCAAGGTGGGGGACGAGCTCGTCCCCGTGATCGGCGGGGTCGCGCTCTACAAATCCAGTCCCCTGTACTACGGGGAGTTCCCCGTCCTCGTCACCGCCACAAACACGAGCGGTCTCACATCCCGGGTGACCGGCGTCCTCCACATCCTGAACCCCGGAGACAACGCCCCGCCGTCCGTGGGCCTCTCCGTGGACTCCACCCCTGCCATCGTCGGGGAGTCCATCACCTTCCAGGTCTTCGGGTTCGACGAGTCGGGGACCCCGCGCCTCTCCCTGACGGTGGGTGGCGTCGACCAGCCCCTCGACACGAACGGGATCGCCCGGTACACGTCCGCCACTCCCGGGGTCTTCCAGGTCGTCGCGACGGCGACGGACTCCGGCGGTCGCAGGGCCACCGTCGAGACCTCGGTGGAGTTCCTGCCGTTGCCCGACGACATCCTGCCCGTGGGAGACCTCGGGTCCCTTGCCTACGACACGGTCGTGTCGGAGCCCGTGGACATCGTCGGGACGGCCACGGACGAACACTTCGCCCGGTATTTCCTCCAGTATGCGCGACAGGGTGATGTCGGTTTCACGACGTTCGCCTCGGGGACGGAGCCCGTCATCGACTCCCTCCTCGGGACCTTTGACCCGACGACCCTCATCAACGACCGCTACACCGTCCAGCTCGTGGTCCTCGACGAGAGGGGGCACGCGACAATCTCGAGCACGGAGGTCACCGTGAGCAGCGACGTGAAGCTCGGCAACTTCACGCTCACGTTTGGCGATATGACCGTGGACGCGGCGGGACTCCCCGTCACCGTGGAGCGCACGTACGACAGCCGGGACAAGCAGATGGGCGACTTCGGCGTGAGCTGGACCCTGTCCATCGCGGACTTCGACCTGCGGGAGGACGAGGCCCGGAACGTCACCCTCACGATGCCCGACAGTCGCCGCGTGACGTTCTACTTCGACCTGGTCAACTGCGGCTACTTCTTCGTCTACGTCTGCGCGAACTGGCAGGCGGAGCCGGGGGTCTTCGCGACCCTGACGATGGAGGCGAGCAGCAACCGTGTGCTCTTCGACTCCTTGAATGGAGTCCTCGTTTGGTTCGAGGACGACCCCAGTGTCTCCTACGACTGTTACCAGGTCCCGGGGTACCGACTGACGCTCAAGGACGGGACCCGGTACTTCCTCGAGAAGTCCGTGCTCGGCTTCTTCGACGAGATGTGCGGCGGCGTGTTCGTCCCCACCCTTGGGGACGCGGTTCTCGAGAGCGTCACGGACCGGAATGGCAACACGCTGTCGTTCACCCATGACGGGATCCTCCATTCGGCCGGGAAGTCTGTGCTCTTCACCCGCGACGCCGAGGGCCGCATCACGGTGATCACCGACCCGAACGGGGAGCAGATCCTCTACCGGTATGACGCGGAGGGGGACCTCGTGGGGGTCACGGACCAAGAGGGAAACGAGACGACCTTCGAGTACAGGCCGAACCATCTCCTCGTCAACATCCTCGACCCGCTGGGTAGGATTGGAATTCGGAACGAGTACGACGACACGGGGAGGCTCGTTGCGCACGTGGACGGCGAAGGGAACCGGATCGAGTACACGCACCTCCTCGACACCCGCCAGGAGGTCGTGAAGGACCGCCTCGGGAACCTCACGGTGTACGAGTACGACGCCCGGGGCGATGTCGTGTCGATGACGGACGGCCTCGGGGGCCGGACCGAGTACGCGTACGACGCGAACCGGAACGAGATCCTGATGCGCGACCCCTTGGGGCGCGCGACGACGCGCGTGTACGATCCGCAGGGGAACCTGCTCTTCGAGAATGATACGATGGGGAACCGGAGATCGTGGACCTACAACGCGCGGGGGCAGGTTCTCACGTACACGGATGCACTCGGGCATGGGACGACCAACCAGTACGACGCGAACGGGAACCTCCTTCGAGAGGTCGACGCCTTGGGGAACGTCACGACTCACGAATACGACGCGATGGGGAACCTGGTGCAGAACGTGGATGCCATGGGGAAGTTGACGTTGTACGAGTACGACGCCTTCGGATACATGACGAGCACGAGGGACGCGCTCGGGAGCGTCACCGCGTACACGTACGATGCGAACGGGAACCGGCTCACGGTGACCCGGACGCGGACCCTGCCCGACGGCACCGCGGAGGCCCTCACGACGATCTTCATGTACGACGGCGCCGGCCGGCTCGTGGCGACTGCGAACCCCGACGGGAGCGTGCGCCACACTGAGTATGACGAGCTAGGCCGCCCTTCGGCCAGGATTGATGAGCTGGTACGCCGGACCGAGTCCCAGTACGACGCTCGCGGGTACCTCAGCGCGACCTTGTATCCCGATGGAACGAGGGAGACGTTCGCGTACGATGTCGAGGGAAGGCAGATCTCGCAGACCGACCGGGGCGGTCGTACGACCCTGATGGACTATGACGTCCTCGGGAGGCTCGTCCGCACGACTTCGCCGGACGGCACGAGCACGTCGATTACCTACGATGCGAAGGGGAACATCCTGACGCAGACTGACGAGAGAGGGAATGTTGTGACGTTCGCCTACGACGCCTTGGACCGACAAGTCTCAATCACGGACGCGCTCGGCAACACGACGAAATCCGAGTACGACGCCAACGGGAATCTCGTCGCCACGGTGGACGCGCTCGGACGGAGGACGACGTACCAGTACGACGCCAAGGACCGGAGGGTCAGGACGGTATTCCCAGACACGACGTTCACCACCACCTCCTACGATCCGCTCGGGCGGCGCACCGCCGAGACCAATCAGGCGGGGAAGACGACGCAGTTCGGATACGACGCTCTGAGCCGGCTCACGGGGGTGATCGACGCCCTTCTCCAGTCGTGGAGCCACGCCTACGACGAAGTCGGCAACATGACCCTACAGACCGACGCGAACGGCAACACGACCCGGTTCGAGTACAATCAGCTGGGGCGGCAGAGCGCACGGGTTCTCCCGCTGGGGCAGCGCGAGACCCTCGGCTACGATCCCGTGGGAAACCTCGTCTCCAAGACGGACTTCAACGGCAGCACCATAATCTATGCGTACGACGTCAACAATCGGCTTATCCTCAGACAATACGAGGATGGAACCTCGCACGTCTTCACGTACACGGCCACAGGACGGAGGGCTTCGGTCACCGACGCGAGGGGAATCACCTCGTACACGTACGACGTGCGAGACCGCCTGCTCCGGGTTACGCACCCCGACGGCGCGACGCTTTCCTACACCTACGACGCTTGCTGCAACCTGCTCAGCGTCACGACGCCCTCGGGTACGACCGCCTACACTTACGACGCCCTGAACCGCCTGCAGTCGGTCACGGACTCCGACGGTCGCGTCACTACCTATGTGTACGACGCAGTCGGCAACCGCTCTGGGGTGGATTATCCCAATGGGACCAGGACGCGATACACATACGATGACCTGAACCGCCTCACCCTCATGAGGCACGAGCGCGCTGACGGTACAGTATTCTCCTCCTTCGCGTACACATTGGGGTCCATCGGCAACCGTGTCCGCGTCGTGGAGAACACGGGGCGCATGGTGGAGTACCGCTACGACGATGTCTCCCGCCTCGTCGAAGAGGTGATTACAGATCCGGCCACCGCTGTCTCGTTGACCACATACTCCTACGACCCCGTCGGCAACCGACTAACAAAGACGAATGGCTTGGGGACGGTGACGTATGTCTACGACGCCGACGACCGCCTTCTAGTGGATGGCGGAGTGACTTCCACCTACGACGACAAAGGCAACACTTTGAGCAAGACCAGCGGCACGGAGACGACCACCTACGGTTATGATGACGAGAACAGCCTCGTGCGGTTGGAGCAATCGTCCGGGGCAGTCACGACCTACGCATACGATGCAGACGGGCTGCGGGTACGGAAGACGGACGCGACTGGGACCACGAATTTCCTCGTAGATATGAACAGCAGCACTGGCTTCGCCCAAGTCATGCGCGAGACTGACGATGTGGGCGGTGAAGTCGTCCGGTATGCATACGGCGATGACCTGGTTAGCCAGAGCCGTGGAACAGCCACAACCTACTACCACTATGATGGTCAGATGAGCACGCGGCAACTGACAAGTATGACGGGAGGAGTAATCGACAGCTACACGTATGACGCGTTCGGGAATCTCCTCGTCTCCATGGGAAGCACACCCAATCAATATCTCTACGGAGGTGAGCAGTACGAGGCGAATGCTGGATTCTATTACCTCAGGGCGAGGTACTACAATCCTTCCGACGGACGTTTCTTGACAACCGATCCCGCGACCGGAAGCGAGTTTGATCCCCCATCACTTCACAAGTACGTGTACACGCGAAACAACCCTGTAGATAATCTTGACCCTTCAGGCAGAACTACATTACAGGAATTGATGATCATTCCGGATGTATTGCGAGGGCTAGCACAGCCTGCCTACCCTACATTGAATACCAACTTCTCCCGATGGGGAACTGCGATTGTGTTCGCAGCTTTCGAGCGGTGGCGGGACCCCTTTGGGCAGGCCTACAATAGGATTCCCTCATGGTTCTACTCAAGAAACAATTCGCTTTCAACTTGGCAGGAGGCCTATCCTGAAGGAGAAGGCAAGGTGGACTGGGGAGTGACTTGGACCTGCAACATATTTGTTTACGATGTTCTTCATACGGCGGGCGCCGATCCTCCGCTCAACTCTAGACGGCACTACTACAGTGCCCAAGCCACCCATCAATTACATGACGACCTTCGAGACTATCTCAGACCGATAAACGGTGATTTGGTGTTGCCGGGAGATATTTGGACTGTTAACTGGCACGCCGATGTTTATCACATGGAAATCGTGCTTACAGCGCCCGATGATCAAGGTAACTTCTGGAGCATGGGCGCCCATGAGACTGGGGTAGACATAAACAACAAGAGCATCGCAGACCTAGGATCCTACGACCTGAAGTTCTATAGGGTCATCTAGTCGCACTACGCGCATCAGCTCGCACGGTGCATGTGCGCGACGGCCGGAAGAGCTGACGCCTGACCGAAGAGTTCGCCGCCCACAACGTCAGACGACGGTTCCGCCTTCTCGCCCTCGCGGAGGATCCGCGCGGCGTCCTCCGGCATCACGGGGTTAATGTAGAACCCCGTCCCGCGCTCGAACCCCGTGCCGTGGTACCGCGTCACCTTCCGGTTGCACGGCGCCGAATGGACGTATTGGTTGAAGGGGCGGGTCGTCGAGCACGCTGTTGATGCGGCCGAACACCTCCTTCATGATGTGGGCGAAAGGCGCCCTCTCCTCGTCCGTGAGGTCCTCGAACGCCATCTCGTGCGCCTTCGGGAGGACCCATGTCTCGAACGGGAACCGGGCCGCGTACGAGGAGATTGCGACGAACCGCCCGTTCTCCGCGACCACGCGCTTCTCCCCGTCGATCTCCGTCGCGACGATCTCGCAATACGGGCACGAGCCGCCCGTCGCTTCGTAGAACCGCTGGACGGCGGTGACCTCCTCCATGATCCGCCGCGGGCGGTCGGCGTCGCGACGATCTGGGAGCGCGGGTGGGAGATCGACGCGCCCGCCTTCTCCCCGTGGTTCTTGGAGATCAGGATGTACTTGAACCGCTTGCCCTGATTAGGTCCAGGTACCGGTGCTTTTACGCGGTGATGATATCGCCGACTTGGAAGTCGCTCAGCGCGGAGCCGGAGCAGAAACCAACGTGCGCTATCGTTGACCCTCGCTACACCAAGTGTCCTCCGTCCCAGTGATTTGCGGAAGGGACGTTCCGCTTGTGCGGGAACCGGTCGGCGCCACTTACCACACGGACGACGCGCGTGTCTATCGTGAACGGTTCTAGTCCGCTACACTTAAGCCGGATTCGTGCGTACTGCTCTCGCTTCATGGCAGAGAAAGAGGAAAAGAAACCTGGACTGGATGAAAGGTTAGCACTTGGGCGTCTCGCCGAGATCTTGGAGGCCAACGGGCGTGCACCAATCCACGAGGTCGATTGGGTCTGCCGGAAATATGGGTTTGAATCGGGTCTTGATTATAGGTACGACGCGAAGAACCGCAACCTCACTAGAGATGAATTCTTTGACCTTCTCATCCGCACCCTTCGGTGGGCTGGCTTTGCACGTTTCATTGCGGAATTGATGGACCTCCAACTCGTTGAACACGGTACGGACCCATACACCGACCACGATTACAGGCGACAGAAGCTCTTCGAGCGGTGGTGGGGTCAACCCTTGGGAAAGGCAATTGGCGTTCTGGGCTTTGAGATAACAATCGGACGGACCGGACTAGGGGAAACCAGCCTCGTGGTCCTTCCCACTGTTGGCCAGCAAAGGCAGGCTGAGACAAGCAAGCTTCGCTCGATTCTGGCTGCCAAACATCCGAATGGATTGGAGTCGCTACAGGGGGCCTACGAGGCTTACATGAGCGGGCGAACAGACGGAAACCGGCAAGCCATCGAATCCGCTCGTAACGCGCTGGAGAAAGTCGTGAGGGACTTCACTGGAAAAGACTTGGGGCCCGGTATCTCGGAAATTTCTAGAGACGATGAGCGGACGAAGGATCTGCTAAAGGAGCTTCGCAATTACTTGGGCGTGCAGGGCCCCCATGCCAGCGAGTCGCGCTCGGACGCGGATGCGTTGCTTGGAATTCATCTTGCGGAGGATCTCCTCGTCTGGATACTCCAGCAACGCGGAGAATGGTAGAGATACTCTGCGTGGGCAAAGGGCGGGTTGCGCATCGACCATCATCTGCACCTCTAAGGATCACGCAAGTTTGGAAAACCCACGTCCCGTCTGATTTGCGCCGTAAGAGTAGACAGTCGCCTGGTCAACACGCAATCGATCTAGGGCCACGCGCAGCGTCGTTACCGTACTCCGGCTCGCCGCCGCAACTGTTTCAGGGTTCGGTCGATCCAGCGCACGAACGGCTCTCCGGCGGCACCCAGGGCGGCGGCCTTGGACCGCATCTGCTCCAGAATGGGGCCGGCTTCCCGGAGGGCCTGTTCCGACGCCATCCGGTCCACTCCTGCAAGGACGGCCTCGACGACTTGGACCTTCGCTTCCTCGAATACGTCCCGTGCCGTTGCTGCCCTCCGCCGAGCCACCACCATTGGGAATGGGACGTGCCTACTTAACCGTGGCCGACGGGTCAGGTCAGCGCATTCCGGGCATCCCCAAGATATGCTTAATAACGTGGATAATCGGTGTCTTGCCCCAATGCGTGGGTTGCGACGGGACGAGTCCGGGGTCGCTGAGATTGTGGTCCCGCTTGCCGTTGTGGCCATTGTGATCCTGCTCTTGGTCCTGGTTCTACTGCCCCTCCTAACGCCACCGTCGCGGCGGACAGAGATCTGCGGCTCGACGACGACGGACGACCTGAAGCGGAAGTGGCTCGAGGTGCTGCTCGATCGAACCGACCCGCGGGTTCGGGATGTCGTGGAGCTGGTCGACCTCGCCCTCCGTCAACTCCTCGCCGCGCGGGAAGCGATCCAGAACGTCGAGGTTCTCTTCGACCTGCCGGACGGGAAGCAGGCGGCCGTCGGCAAGGGGTACGTGTACGAGTACGAAGGCAGGTTCTTCGTCGCAGTCGCCCTCTACCTTGGCTGCACCTTCGCCGGGGAGTCCGCCGCCGGCTACCAGTCGGAAGTCAACGACTTGGTGATGAAGCTCGCGGTCTTGCTTGCGTTCCAGCTCTTGGCGCCTGAAGGCCTGCCCTTTATCGGCGCCTTGATGTTCATTATCGAGATGATCTTCCAGCAAGGGCTGGGATGGACTACAGGTTCTCCTTCGATACAGAACACCACGCCGCCCTCGAGCTTGGACCAGGTGGAGTGGCCGGGGACCGTTGGCGAGTTCGGGAAGGGGCCGCCCACGCAGTACTTCGACATCACCCGATAGCCAATTCCTCGACCGGCCTAGTCCCCCCTCGAAGGTCCTATGACGCAACGGCACAGCTATCTGATATCCCCTCCCGGCCCTGGAGCGTAGAGGGGGGGAAAGACAGTCGCTCCCTCGGAATCGTCCGAATCCCCTTCCACGTACGCCACCGGCCCGGCAGGACCCTACCGATGACGGGAGCAAGGATTTTCCGCCTGGTCCGATTGACCAAGTTGACGATGGCCCGCACAGTCTTCATCCTCGGCGCGGGATTTTCGCGGCCGGCCGGAGGCCCGCTCCTCCGCGAGATGCTCGACACGGAGAACTCGGCAAATGAGGATGCAGTGGGAGACTTCTGGGCCGAGGAGGAGTTCGGGACCCTGGAGAAGATCCTCCGATCCCTGCCGGAGCAGGAGCGTAACATCGAGGGATTGTTCAATGTCCTGAGCAGCGGCCAGCTCTACGCAGAGGCCTTCGACGGATACAGAGCGTCCGACCTAATGAACTTCCTCGTAGATTACGTCACGGCCCTAGTTAGAAACCGCGTGGGCAATCCCTCTCGCAGGAAGGTGTACCGCGAGTTTCGGGACAACTTCCTGGAGGACGGAGACATCGCCGTGGTCACCTTCAACTACGACTTGGTCGCGGACCAGCTGTTGATGGAGGCCCACGGTGGACTCGACTACGCCCTCCCAGCGACGCCGAAGTACCGGTACTTCGGGCTTCGCGGCGCCCGAGCCGGCCCGGCCTTGCTCAAGCTACACGGCTCGCTGAGCTGGGTTCTGTGCGGCTCCTGTCGGACCTTGTGGCTCCACGCGGTTCCTGCGGACCACAAAGCGGGTCGGAGCTGCATTCGCACCGGCTGTCAAGGGCGGCTGCGAACCTTAATCGTTCCACCCATGTGGAACAAGGAGGCCTCCGCGAGACAGATCGCCCTCGTCTGGGAGGCTGCGAGGGAGGAGATGCTAGATGCGGAGCATTTCCTCGTCGTCGGCTTCTCCTTCCCACCTCTGGATCGCGCGGCGATGGACCTTATGAGGTCAGTGCTCCGAGGGAATCGCCGAGTTCGCCTAGACGTGTACAATGGACCGGGGTACGACTACCCCGGCCTCTCCCGGAGCTTGAACCACAGACTGCACCACACGGGCGGTCGTTTGGAGGATCTGACGCAGGAATAATGCCATCCGCTCCAACCGCCACTGTGAATTGGCAGGCGGGGTCTGGCAGCCACGGCTGACGACGGAACTTCGCCTCGACGGATTACTTTCGCTGACCCCCCACCGATACCCTATCCCTCGGTCCACTTCTGTTGGTATTCATGCCTCCTCGTTGGAGTGAAGTAGAGGACTTCTCGCAAGAGAATGTGGAATGGCATGTGAGATCGGAGCCGGGCGTCTATCGCCTCTCTCAGCACGATCGTAATTGGGAGTATCACGACTTCTACGCTGGGCAAGCGCGGGACCTTCGCGCCCGTCTTCTTCAGCATCTGTCGTCCACCGAAGAGAATGAATGCATTCGCAAGAGAGTTGGGCAGGGCCATTGCAGGTTCCAAGTAGCATATGTTGCGACACAGGCTGAGCGCGATGCAGATGAGCGCGAATCAATCGGGCGTGGCCTAGAGTGCAACAAGCAGATCCCTTGAGCCTGAGAACGAAGATTCCCGACGGGGAGCTCAGGCGGACGGCACCAGGCTGCCACTAAGCCACCCTGGTTGTGGGCGGTTGGACGAAATCCGCAGAGCTCGCACAACGCGGGCGCGAGAGCTGAAGGGCGACCGGCTGGGGTCTCAATCGCCGCGGAGTTCGTGCCTCTTCAGGTGGAGGGCCTTGTCGATCGCGAGGGTGTTCGGGTGCCGGACCCGGATTACCAGGGGGCACTTCGGGCACGGCCACTCTACGAGCACCTCCGCTGACGCGGTTGCCGTCATCGAGACGCTGCGACCCGGACGGAGCCCTTGAATCTAGCGGCCGGGTCTGTGAAAGTGTTGGCGAAGACCACTTCACCAAGCGCCCTCGGCAACCGTTGGGTCCAACTGAACCTCACCGAACCGCTCACCTGGAAGGGTGAAACAGGGCGGAGACTAAGGGTAGGCCCGATGACGGTCGGCTGTCCGCTTGTCACCGCGCCGAGCTTCGTGAACGGGTAGTGTTTCCGATGGACGGACCGGCTTAGTTTAGTCAATGGGTCAAGGGTTGGAGGGTCATGAGCATCGTGGCGAAACCCTTATGGTTTGGACGTCCCCTGTGGCGACTGCGGTCGGCGTTCGTTGGTCGACCGCAAGCATCCCTCCACAACGAGGCCGTCCGGATTCCGGACGGCCTAACCATTTTTCCGGACTGGCCATGCCACGACGCGACTGCGGCTGCGCTACCGGATGCGCAAATCCCGAAGGCGCTTCACGAGGAAGTCTTGGACCTTCTGGTCCGACAGGAGGCGGGCGAACTTCTGATCCAAGGACTGCATCTCTTCCTCGGCCTCCATCGCCGCTCGGCGGTCTAGAGCCGCCCCGCAACGGGCGCAGAACTTCCCCGTCGCCTTGTTCGCCAAGTCGCAG
>Ga0209341_10000858_pt1 | contig 30963 bp, 26 predicted proteins | sample RifCSP13_2_FD_184020 | JGI IMG/M metagenome (GOLD analysis project Ga0209341, IMG submission 184020) | Soil microbial communities from Rifle, Colorado - Rifle CSP2_sed 13_2 (SPAdes) (version 2) | ecosystem: Environmental > Terrestrial > Deep subsurface > Rock core/Sediment | place: Rifle... | reverse complement strand
GATCCAGGCCGCAGCCGCGGCAGGGCAGGCAGGCGGTCCGGTTCGCCTGCATCTGAAGATAGACACCGGGATGGGCCGGCTCGGCGCGCCCCCAGAGCAGGCCCTCGAGCTGGCGCGGCTGATCTCCGCTCGGCCTGAGATAGTCTTCGAAGGCGTCTTCACACACTTCGCCCGGGCCGACGAGCCCTCCCAGCCGACGACGGTCGCGCAGGCGAAGGCCTTCAACGCGGTACTCGAGACCCTGCGTGCGGCCGGGCTCCGCCCCGAGCTGGCCCACGCCGCCAACTCGGCCGCCGCCCTGACCCGGCCCGAGGCCGCGTTCGACATGGTCCGGACCGGGATCGCGATCTATGGGCTGCATCCTTCCAACGCGTGTCCCCTGCCGTCCTCATTCAGATCGGCCCTGACCTGGAAGACCCAATTGGCGCAGGTGAAAACGCTGCCAGCCGGCCGCGGGGTCAGCTATGGGCACGCATACGTCACTCGTGAGGTCGAGAGGATTGGCACCGTCCCGGTCGGGTACGCCGACGGCTTCCGCCGAGTGGAGGGGGGTATCGTCCTCGTAAAAGGTCGGCGGACCCCGATCGTGGGGCGGGTGTGCATGGACCAGATTTTGGTCCAACTGGATGGCGTGCCGGATGCGGTCGAAGGGTCGGAAGTCGTTCTTCTCGGTCAACAGGGAGGCGACAAGATCTCGGCGGAAGAGATCGCCCAACGTTGGGCGACGATCAACTACGAGGTCGTTTGCGGGATAGGACGCAGGGTGCCGCGTATCAATGTATAGCCCCCGAACCGCGCCCGTCTGACCTCACGCCCGGCGAACTGGCCTACCAGATGTCGCCAATGGTGAATCCTTCGGGAAAAGGATCGTCGGGATCGACAACGTAATTGCTCAGCCCTGTGATCCATGCCTGTCCGCTGAGCGTCGGAACGACGGCCTGAATGCCACCAACTTTAGTTTCTTCGATGAGTCTCCCGGTGAAGATCGTCCCCAGTAGGCCTTCATGCCGGAAATCTTGATTGAGGCCTAGCTTGCCTCTGGCATAGAGTGTCGCCATCTTGGCACACGTACCCGTGCCGCATGGCGAGCGGTCCAGAGCCCCTGTCCATGTTGACGGCCTGTTCCAATCGAGCTGACCTGTGGCGACGGTCACGGCGTTTTTCATGTGCGCCTCAGGATGCGTCGGGGGGCCTGAGAGCTGCGATATCGTGATGCCGGAGAACTCCGGGATTTCCGGATGGACGACAGATAACTGCTCATTGGCCGCCACTCTGATCATCTCGCTGATCCGGACGATATCTCTTCCTTCGTCAGGCGTCAGCTTCAGGCCGAACAGCCCGGCCTCGGCGATCACGTAGAACATTCCCCCATAAGCCACATCCACCGTCAGCGGCCCCAGTTCCGGGACATCGATCTCGGCGTCCAGGTAGACTGAAAAAGCGGGTACGTTCTGGAACGTAACCCGTTTCACTTTGCCGTTTTCACACTCCGCCCCGACTTTGATCAGTCCCGCCGGGGCCTCCAGGGTAAGCTCTGTGAGCGGTTCTTTCATTGGGAGGATTCCAGTTTCGAGCAGCACGGTGGTTACGCAGATCGTGTTGGTGCCCGACATGCCCGGATACTCAGTCTGCTCCATGATGATGTAGCCGGCATCGGCATCGGGGTGGGTGGGAGGCAGAATGAGATTGCAGCACATTGCCGGGTATCCGCGCGGCTCTTGCAGCATCAGCTTTCGCAGGCTATCGCCGTGTGTCTCGAGGAAGCTCCTCTTTTCGAGCATCGTCCTTCCGGGGACATCGACGATCCCGCCGACGATGACACGGCCGGGTTCGCCGGCGGCGTGAGCGTCGACGGCTGTGATCATCTTTGTAAACCGCAAGTTAACCTCCATTCTTTCGGAACAAGGTCCAATAAGGAATAACTGGCCTGGAATAGGCCGAATCGCATGGCACCTAGGTTGATTCTAGACCAGAATCGTGTACACTGGTGGATAATGGGCCGTGAGCGCGGCTCAGAGTATTCATAGGAATGTTGCAGGCTGAAGTCGCTGGCAGTATCCGCAGGGAGCTATTCCCACGAGGAGGCGGATTGGGCCGAGGGGATCATGTCGGCGAGCTTGCTGGCCTGGTCCAAGCCAGAGCCCGCAGATGGGTACTTGACCTCTCGACGGCATCAATGGCCAGAGCGGGCTTGTTCCCTTACATCCCCCCTCCAAACTGCCGAACAAGCTCTCGCACGGTAGGGCCACTACTACCGCTTGAGTCTAGGCCATGGAGCTCTGTCTCCGGTCAATGACGCCCCGAATGGCCCTCCCATATCTCATTCCCCAGATCCAGATGCTATTCCGCGACTTGCGGCCAGCTGTCATTCGCCACATGACGAGAGGACCGGAACAGGCCCCGGCGGCGCTTCTCACAAGAGCTCGAGGTTCTGGTAGCTGACTGACCGGGTTCTTGCATGTCAGACAACAGATGTGCTCTTCAAGTATCCGGCAGGTCCCAGCTTGTATTCAGCATGAAGCCATCGCGCCTAGGGAACTAATAAAGGACACAATCGAGTTAGGGGCTTATCCAGTGACTCAGGTTTGGCTTGCATAGGGCAAGCTCATGTCCCTCTCGGGGGACGGTTGCAGCACGACCTGGGAAGCGAGACTTGCCTGGCGAAAGCACCCCTCGAACCTTCGGATCGGTCTCGGCTTCAGAAGGGAGGTGGGCTAACCAGACGCTACGAACAGGCTTGCAGGGACGGACCAGTGTAGTTCAAATCCGATGGCTGTCTGAACGGTGTCACATTGGCACCGAAAAGGCAGTCACGATTTGACGCAGGCAAGATGGAGGATGAGGAGATGATTAAGATCGGGAAACAGAGACTGCTGATCGGCCTGCTAGTTCTCGCCATGATACTAACCGCATGTGGTGGCGCTGGCGGCGGTGAGGCGAAAACGATCCGTGTTTATGCCTCGTGGCCTCTTCAAGGTGGGATGCTGCCCATTGGGGATGGCATGCGGAATTCCGCCAAGCTAGCTCTGAAACACTACCTGGAAGATCACGGCGGTACAGGCCCCGCTGGTTTCAGCGTTGAGGTCATCTTCAATGACGATGCTTCGCCAGTGACTGGCTCGTGGGATGGCACGGTCGAGGCTGAAATCGCGCAGAAGTGTGTCAACGACCCGCTGTGTTTGGTGTACTTTGGCACCTACAATAGTGGCGCGGCCAAGGTCAGCAGCCCCATCACCAATACGGCAGGAATGGCGCATATCACGCCGGCCAACACCTACCCAGGCCTGACGTGGCCGTGCCCCACGTGCGCCGAGGACGAACCCGGGATCTACCGCCCGAGCGGCGTCCAGACCTACTTCCGCACGAATGGCAACGATTTCTATCAGGGCTATGCAGCTGCCTCGTGGTCCGTGTGCGAGGGAGTCGAGAAAGTCTACATCCTGGATGACCGCCAGTTGTACGGCAAGGGTGTAGCCGACGCGATGGAGACGCACGCCAAAGAAATCGGCCTGGAGGTTGTCGGCCACGAAGGCGTCGAGAGCACCGATATCGACTTCCGCTCCCTGATGGGCAAGATCGAGGTCTCCGGCGCTACACTCGTCTACGGGGGTTTCGTCATCGACTCCGGTGGGGTGCAGGTGGTTCAACAGATGGCCAACCTTGGCCTGTTCGACAAAGGCATCAAGTTCATGGGGCCGGATGGCCTAGTTGACGCGGCACTTATCGATCAGGTAGGCGGCGTCGACGTGATTGGCGATGGCAACGTGCTGCTCACCTTCCCCGGTCTGGCGCCCGAGCAGGTTCGCGACTTGAGCGACAAAGGCAAGCGTTTCTACGATGGTTACGTCCAAGAATACGGCAATGCGCCCGACGCCTGGGACAGCTATGCCTACCAGTCCACACTGGTCATCTTGGACTCTATCGAGCGCGCGGCGGCAAAGGGTGAAGTGACCCGCGGCGCAATTCTTCAGGCGATGAAGGAAACCGACTTCGAGGGCGTGACTGGCCGCATTCAGTTTGACGAGAACGGCGATCCACGCCAAAGCTCGATGGGTGGGTTCGAAGTCCGGGATGGAAAGATCGTCCCCTTGGCGCCAATCAGCGGCGACATGCACACAAGTTGCCCATAGGAACCTCGCCGTCAACTTGAGTATGGGAGAGGGTACTTGAAGTATCCTCTCCCATGACGGTACCGCTTGTTCATGCTGTGCGACAGGGCTTTGCGCCACCTGCAGCCACCAGCTGGGTAGGCGCAGTGGGTTCATTCAAAGCATGATACTCCCCCCTAAAGAGGCGGAAGCATAGATGACACCTGTGGAATTCTTCCTCCAACAATCGTACGTCGGCCTGACGATCGGTGCCTACTACGCCCTGATCGCGCTGGGCTATACCATGGTGTATGGCATCATCGAACTGATCAACTTCGCACACGGCGACCTGTTTGCCTTCGGGTTCTTGATCTCGCTGACGCTGTTCGGCGTGTTTGGTCTGCAAGCGCCTCTTGAGCCTATACAGGCTATTATCTTCCTACCCCTGATCTTCTTGATCACGATACTCTCGGCCGGTCTGCTGAATCTGTTCATCGACCGCGTGGCTTACCGCCCCTTGCGCAACGCGCCGCGCCTGGCGCCCTTGATTACAGCGGTGGGCGTTTCGTTCATGCTGGAGAATATCTTCGCCATCTGGTACACACCTGGGCAGATCAACTATCCGGCTTTCCTGCCCAGTGTCAACGTCTTACAAGACTGGTTTGGTCTGGCGACGACACTGCGCATCCGGAGCATCGACCTGTTGCCGATTGCGGTTCCCGTGCCCCTGATGATTGGCCTGACGATATTTGTAGCACGCACGAAAATCGGCAAGGCCATGCGCGCCGCGGCGCAGGATCGAGACGCGGCGCGCATGGTAGGTATCGACGTCGAGCGCGTCATCATGCTCACTTTCTTCATTGGCGGGGCGCTGGCGGGCGCCGCCGGCATGGTCGTGGGTCTGTTCCTGAACACGGGCCGCTACCTGATGGGTTTTGAGGCGGGCCTGTTTGCCTTTACGGCGGCGGTCTTAGGGGGCATAGGCAACATTCGGGGTGCCCTGGTGGGCGGCTTCGTCATCGGAATGATCAGGGTATACAGCGATACTTACCTGGCGCCGGAATGGACGCGTTCGGTGATTTTCGCCGTGCTCATCTTGGTCCTGGTCTTCTTCCCGTCGGGCCTGGTTGGATCGACCACGACCGTTGAGAAAGCATAGGGGGACGATTTCATGACAAAGGTAAGCGCCTTACAAGACAACTTGACCCGTCTCTGGCTGCGGGTTCCGGAGGGAGCGCGCAAGGTTGTCCTGGGCATGCTGGTGGTGACAGCCTTGATTGCGCTCCCCTTCGGCGTTCAGCTGGTCGAGAGAGGCTACACGCTCTCCTTGCTCTTCTCGTTGAATGTGGCCTTGCTGTACGTTGTGCTGGCTCTGGGCCTCAACATTGTCGTTGGATTTGCCGGACTGCTTGACCTGGGCTACGCCGCCTTCTTCGCCCTGGGGGCTTATAGCTTTGGCATCCTCACCTGGCCGACCCATGGATTGGAATGGAGCTTCTGGATCGTCATCTTGCTTGTCGGGCCCATTGCCGCCTTCTTCGGCCTCGTAATTGGCACGCCAACGCTGCGTTTGCGGGGCGACTATCTGGCCATCGTGACCCTGGCGTTTGGCGAGATCGTGCCTAACGCGCTGCGCAACATGAGCGATATCAACATCCCTTGGTTGGGGTTGGACCACTTCAATCTAACCAACGGCACACAGGGTTTGAACCCGGTCGGCAAGCCAGTCATCAACCTGCAAGCCATCTTCCCCAACATGGAGCCTTTTGTGGTCGGCCAGGGAGCCAATCAGAGCCACTGGTACTTCCTGGTACTGGTCGTGGGCCTGCTTGTATTGTTCGGCTCGCGCCGTCTGGACAACTCGCGCCTGGGCCGCGCCTGGAAGGCTATTCGGGAAGACGAAACCGCGGCAAACTGCATGGGGGTCAATCCCGTTCGCACCAAGTTGTTGGCATTTGCCCTTGGCGCCTCATTCTCGGGCGTAGCCGGGGCGATCTTCGCCTCGATGAGCCAGGCGGTCTTTCCGGAGTTGTTCCGTTTCAATGTTTCGATCTTTATCCTGATCATCGTCATCATCAGCGGCATGGGGAACGTGTGGGGCGTGCTCGTGGGCGGCCTGATTCTGACCCTGTTCGACCGCGTGCTCTTGGCGCAGTTGGCGCCGCCGCTGCTTCACAGCCTGGGCGACCAACTCAACTCGGACTTCCTACGTGGCCTCGATCTTCAGCTATACCGCTGGGTGATGTTTGGGACCGGCTTGTTGATCATCATGCTCCTGCGTCCGGAGGGGCTATTCCCCTCGAGAGTGCGCAAGGCTGAATTCCACGAACTCGACGAACCCATCCTTGAAGCGAGCACAGCCAATCGGCGCCCAGCCGGGACCACTCCGGCTGAGCACGATTCCATGAGCGGCGGGGACGATAGCTGATGGAAGCGATACTCGAAGCTCGAAATGTCAGCATGCACTTCGGCGGCCTGAGAGCCGTCGACACTGTTGATTTTGTGGTCGAGCAAGACGCCATCGCCAGCTTGATCGGCCCAAACGGCGCCGGTAAGACTACCTTCTTCAACATGGTGACTGGCCTGCACAAGCCAACGGCTGGCAAGATCTTCTTTGACGGTCAGGACATCAGCGGCAAGCAGCCCAACTCCGTGACCGCCTTGGGCATCGGGCGCACCTTCCAGACGATTCGCCTCTTCAACAATATGTCCAGTTTGGAGAATGTGTTGGTTGGCATGAACAGTCGCCTGCGTGGCACGTGGTACGAAGCCATCCTTCACACCCCGCGCGTCACACATGAAGAGAGAGAGGCTGCGGCGGGTGCGATGGCTCTGCTCGAATACGTAGGGCTGGCCGAGCATACGCATGAGTTTGCGAAGAATCTGCCCTATGGTCTCCAGCGCCGCCTTGAGATCGCCCGCGCCCTGGCAACTCAGCCCAAGCTTCTCCTTCTTGACGAACCGACGGCGGGGATGAACCCTCACGAGACCCACGATATGACCATGTTCATCCGCCGCCTGCGCGATGAGCGTGGCCTGACGATCCTCCTGATCGAGCATGACATGCGGGTCGTGATGGGCATCTCGGAGCGCGTTACCGTCCTTGACTATGGTCGGAAGATCGCCGAAGGGACAGCTGCTGAGGTCCAGAAAGATGTGAGAGTCATCGAGGCCTATTTGGGGCGACGCGCTGTGGAGGCATTTACACAATGACTTCATCCGCAGCCAATGGCAAGCCCATGCTGATTCTTGAAGGGGTTCATTCCTACTATGGCAACATCCATGCTCTAAAGGGCATCAGCCTGTACGTGAATCAAGGCGAGATCGTCACGCTCATCGGCTCAAACGGCGCGGGCAAGAGCACGACCATTCGCACCATAAGCGGCATCATGCATCCCCGCCAGGGGAGCATCAAGCTCCATGGCGAGGAGATCAGCCGAACACCACCTCATAAGCTGGTTGGCAAAGGCCTGGCCCAGGCTCCCGAGGGACGCCGTATCTTCCCGCGTTTGACCGTCATGGAGAATCTGGAGATGGGGGCATTCGCCCGCAATGACCCAGCGGCAATCAAGGCCGACCTCGGGCGCGTTTTCGATCTGTTCCCCCGCTTGAAGGAACGCCTCAACCAGTTGGGCGGCACGCTCTCCGGTGGGGAGCAGCAAATGCTCGCCATCGGCCGGGCCTTGATGGGCGGGCCATACCTCTTGCTGCTGGATGAGCCTTCGATGGGGCTCGCGCCGATCCTGGTCGAAGCCATATTTGAGACCTTACGCGAGATCAACCAAGGCGGAACGACGATCTTGCTGGTCGAGCAAAACGCGCTCATGGCGTTGGAAGTGGCCAGGCGGGGATACGTCCTGCAAACCGGCGAGATAGTCCTGCATGACACGGCGGAAGGCCTGCTCAAGAACGAGATGGTTCGCAAGGCCTACCTGGGTGCGTGACGGGGCACAGGGGTTCAAGCCCTCTCTCTCGTATTCGAAGCCGGTGGAGGGAGAACAACCTCCTCAATCAGCGCCCGTCCACCCTAGGGCCGCTGTCTTGCGCCGGAACTAGGATCATCCTGACACGTCAACGACAAGCGGCACGGGAGAATGCAAGCCGCGTTCGATTCAGGGGCGACGTTTGGCGCGATGACCGCCGGCGGAGACCCGCGTCGCCTGGCAAACGAGCCCGGCGTTCCGTGGATCGTGCGCGTGCACGGGCCTTATTCGTATCGTAGCCCAATCTATCGCGGGCGCAGCGACGACGAAGGTGACCAAGTCATCATTGATTTGATGGAGCAGACCATTCAATATGAAGGACCTGAAAACGTGGCTGCGATACTGCTGGAGGGTTACAAAGGAGGAGAGGAACACCGGCAAGTAGCCAATTGCTGGACTACTCTAGGGTGAATGGCGGAAGTCCGGCGCCGGCGAATACTCGGACGCGATCAAGCCAGCCACTGCGGAGGTGATGGGTCAGGCGCCGCGATCACCAGCGGCGGAGGTCCGAAGGGCAGCCGAAGTCGCCGCCGGGCCATTGGTCGATTGCACATGCAGATGGGCACCCGCACTGCTTCCGACAGCGCGCTCGGCTGTGCGGGGCAACCCGGCCTCCCCGCGCCAACGGCCTTCTTTCACTCAAAGAGTTTGCCTCGCAGCCTGTGCTCCCCTAAGAAACCATGTTGATTCGTCTTGACATGCGGTGGTCTTTCTCCAGGCCCAGGGGATGTTGCTTGACTTTTGAACCTCCGACCCATAGAATGAATTCAAACATCTGACACAGATAGGGGAGAGACCCGCTGTCTTCGACCGGGCACCGAAGGGGCAAGCCTCGCTGGACAGTGCCTGTGCGAGGCGAAACTCTCAGGTCAAAGGACCCTATCTGGCCGAGCCTCTGGAAAGTCTAACGACACCGACGGGGCAAGCCGCAAGGGCGGCGAATCTCTCAGGTCCTAGACAGAGGACGCACACCGTTTCTTGGCGTGCGTCCTTTCTTTTCGGACTCGCGGCGACCCCGTTCATTGGAGGCAGTCATGAACTTTCCGACAGATCTGAGGTACACGGAGAACGATGAGTGGATTCGAATGGAGGGAGAGTTTGCTGTAGCCGGCATTACCGACTACGCCCAAGACCAGCTCTCCGATATCGTCTATGTCGAAATCTCGGCCGGCGTTGGAGACACGCTGGCCAGGGGGGAATCTTGCGCCGCGGTCGAGTCGGTCAAGGCCGCCTCCGACGTCTACTTGCCGGCAGGCGGGACGATCACGGAGATCAACGAAGTCCTGCCTGCAACACCAGAATTGGTCAACAGCGATCCGTATGGCGCGGCCTGGATGGTGCGGCTCAAGCTGTCCGATCCGGCCGAGTTGGAGGGATTGATGGACGCCGCGGCTTATGAAAGGCATTGTCAGGAGCGGAGCCACTGATGGCCTACATACCCCATAGCGAGGATGAACGCCGCCAGATGCTGGCGGCGATTGGAATAGACCGGCTCGACGACTTGTACGATGCCGTGCCCGAAAGCGTGCGCTTCCCCGACCTCGATCTGCCGCCAGGCGTATCGGAAATGGAGATCATGGACGAGCTCCAGGCTTTGAGCGAGGCCAATCTCGATATGGGGCACACGGCCTGCTTCTTGGGCGCCGGCGCTTACAACCACTTCATCCCCTCGGTTGTCGATCACGTACTGCGCCGGAACGAGTTCTACACGGCCTACACTCCGTACCAGCCCGAGGTATCTCAGGGCACTTTGCAGGCCATCTTCGAATACCAGAGCCTGATCAGCAACCTGACCGGCATGCAGGTGGCCAATGCCTCGCTCTATGACGGCGCGACGGCCCTTGCCGAAGCAGTCAGCATGGCCCTCAGTCATCATCGCGGCAAACGGCGCAAGATCGTCTTATCGCCGGCGATCCACCCCCATTATCGCCAGGTGGCGCGGACATACTTGGGCGGAATGGAGGTCTCTATTGTCGGCGACGAGATTGTGGCTAATGGCCTGCCGGCGCTGACGGGGCTCCTCGATGAAGACACCGCCCTGGTCGCCGTTCAATATCCAGACTTCTTCGGCAGGATCGATGACTTCAGCGAACTGGGAAGGGTGGCGCACGAGGCAGGGGCGTTGCTATGTGTTGTGGTAAACCCTCTGGCCCTCGGACTGCTCAAACCGCCATCCGAGTTCGCCGCGGACATCGTCGTCGGTGAGGGTCAGTCGCTGGGGATCCCGCTTTCGTATGGGGGCCCCTATGTCGGCCTGATGGCCACGACACAAGCCCTTGTGCGGAAGATGCCGGGGAGGCTTGTCGGCGAGACGTTGGACGTGCGCGGTCAGCGAGGGTACGTCCTGACGCTGACACCGCGCGAGCAGCACATCCGCCGCGAGAAAGCGACCTCCAACATCTGCACCAACCAGGGGCTTATGGCGCTGGCGGCATTGGTCTACCTTTCGGCGTTAGGGAAGTACGGCTTGCGGCAGGTGGCTGAGCTTTGCTATCACAAAGCCCACTACGCCGCCGACAAGATCACTGCGCTCGAGGGATACCCGATGTGGGGTGAAGCGCCGTTCTTCCATGAGTTCGTCGTCAAGTGCCCACGCCCCGTGACGGAGATCAATGAATCGCTGCTGGAGGGACACGACATCCTGGGTGGCTACGATCTGGGGCAGGCGTACCCAGAGCTGGCCGGCCACATGTTGATCGCCGTGACCGAACGCAATGCCAGCGAGGACATCGACGAGTTCGCCAGCGCCTTGCAGGAGGCGGCCGATGCTTGAGCCACTGATTTACGATTTGTCCGCACCCGGGCGCCCCGGGGTGCAGCTTCCCTCCCCGGACGTCCCCCTGACCGAGCTTCCAGCCGGGATGACGCGCTCCGACCTGCCTTTGCCGGAACTCTCGGAGCTCGATGTCGTCCGGCACTTCGTGCGACTGTCCCAGCTCAATCACGCCATCGATGTGGGCTTCTATCCACTCGGGTCGTGCACGATGAAATACAACCCCAAGGTGAACGAAGACGCAGCCCGGCTTCCGGGCTTCGCTTTGACCCACCCACTGCAGCCGGTGGAGACGGTGCAGGGCAACTTGCATCTGATGTTCAGCTTGCAGGAGTGGCTCAAGGAGATCGGTGGTTTCGCCGGTGTCAGCCTGCAGCCCGCCGCAGGTGCCCATGGGGAGCTGACGGGTATCCTGATCATCCGCGCCTACCACCGCGATCGAGGTGATGATCGGCGGATGAAGATCTTGATCCCCGACTCGGCCCACGGGACCAATCCCGCCAGCACCGCCATGGCAGGTATGCAGGTCATCCAGCTTCCCTCGGACGAGCGAGGTAACATCGACCTGGGTGCGCTGGAGGCCGCCTGCGACGACACCGTTGCCGGACTGATGCTCACCAATCCCAACACGCTCGGACTGTTCGAGGAGCACGTGAGGGAGGTGATCGAAAAAGTTCATGCCTGCGGGGGATTGATGTACGGGGACGGCGCCAACATGAACGCGCTGCTGGGGGTCGTTCGCCCAGGCGATCTTGGCTTCGACGTCCTCCACTACAACTTGCACAAGACGTTCTCGACACCTCACGGCGGCGGCGGCCCGGGGTCCGGGCCGGTCGGCGTCTCCGAGAGGCTGGTCGATTTCTTGCCTGGGCCGCTGATTGAGATCGTCGAACCCGGCGATGAGGAGTTGTTGCCGGTATACGGTCTGGCTATGCCGAAGAAGACCGTCGGTCGTGTGATGGCATTCCAAGGCCACTTCGGGATGCACGTCAGGGCCTACACCTACCTGCGGATGCAGGGCAAAGAAGGGCTGCGGTCGATCAGCGACCACGCCGTCCTCAACGCCAACTACTTGCGGGTCAAGCTGCGCAGCACCTACCGGGTTCCGTACGACAGGATCTGCATGCACGAGTTCGTAGCCGAAGGTCGGTTCGATGACGTGCCGGACATCCACGCTTTGGATATCGCCAAGCGGCTCATGGACTACGGCATGCATCCACCCACGAACTACTTTCCGTTGATTGTGCACGAGGCGTTGATGATCGAGCCAACCGAGACGGAGAACAAAGGATCACTCGACTGCTTCATCGAGGCGATGCACCTGATCGCCAAGGAGGCCCGGTCGGATCCGGAGTTGTTGCACTCGGCTCCGCACAAGACGCCGGTCGGGCGCCTGGATGAGGTCCGCGCGGCAAAGGAGCTGGTACTGTGCTGCCGACCGGTCGAGATGGAGCGACCGGCGCCCCGCGGCTGACCTTACCTGCACGCTCGTTCTGCCGGAGTCACTAGCGGGGGACAGGGTCGAAGGCCCTGTCCCCCGTTGGCTTTGTGGCCGGTCTCGCCATCCGGTCCGGGTACGCGAGGGAGCGCCCGTCCCCCTGGGAATGACTGGGCGCTCCGACCAAGAAGAGAATAGCCTGCCCCGGGGCCCCTGGGTGTCCGAGGCCTGTTTTTCACGGCCGACACTCTCAGTGTACTCATCGACCCTCAAGAAAACCTGAGGAAGAAACAACAAGGGTGCCAACTTTGGCCCCTCTTCTCGGAGGGGCTCCTACCGCCGAGGCCGGCTCAGGACTAAACGTACTCGCCCTGGTCCTTACCCGCTCTCTGCCTGTCCTTGTGTTCTTCAAGGGCGCCGTACTCAGCGTAGGGTAGTCATGGCCGCCGAGGACGGCGGTCCGAGCATCTACCTTCCCGCTCCCTGCGCCGGCTGCCCCAGGAGTCAGGCCCGCCCTCCAGGCCCGTGCGGCATCCGGCCGAGGGGACTACGATCGCGCCGGGAGGAGAACACAGAGAAACATGCGGTAGAATGGCTATCCACGAGTAAGGACGTCGAAAATGGCAAGGCAAACCGAATCGCGCATCCGAATTGTCCCGCCCAGGCCGACGGTTCAGATCCATCTCAACGGCGGGAAGGTCCTGGAGGGGGCTCGAAATACTCAGCTATCCGAATTCCTGGCGGGGGAGAATACCCCGACCGCGGCGGTCGTCGGCGCGATCGTAAATGGCGAGCTGCGCGAGCTCACCTATCCCATCGAGATAGATTCCCGGGTTCGACCGGTCACGCTGGGCGAGCCGGACGGTATGCGCATCTACCGGCGCTCGCTGACGTTTCTGCTGGCGGCGGCTTTTGAGGAGCTCTTCCCTGAAGCTCGCCTGACTGTCGATCACTCCGTTGCTTCGGGAGGGTACTTTTGCCAGGTCGACCGATACGATTCCTTCGGTGAAGAGGAGATACGCTGCCTCGAAGAGAGAATGCGTGAGCTGGTGGAGCAGGACCTCCCCTTCGCCAAGCTCCAGGTCCCCCTGGAAGAGGCGATCGCCTTCTTCTCTGAAAAGGACTATGCCGACAAAGTCCGCCTGCTGCAACATCGTCGCAAGCCGCACCTGGTCCTCTACCAGTTGGGCTCGTTTCGCGACTATCATCACGGCTACATGCTCCCCAGCAGCGGCATCTTGAAGTGGTTTGCTCTAGCCAGGACGGGCAGCGGTTTCACGCTGCGCTTCCCGCGGCGACATCTCCCAACCACACTCCTCCCCATGCCGGAGTACCCAAAGCTGCTGGCGACGTTCCGAGAGTACGGTGATTGGCTCAACACGCTGGGGATCCCCAGCGTCGGATCGTTGAACGATGCCATCGGCGCCGGGCGTTCGCGCGAGTTGGTCCTGGTCGCCGAAGCTCTTCACGAGGGTCGTATCGCCGAGGTGGCCAGGATGGTCGCCGAACGGCGCGACCGAGTGCGGGTGGTGCTGATTGCCGGACCATCGGCCTCCGGCAAGACGACGTTCTCGAAACGTCTCTCGATCCAGCTGATGACCCTGGGGTTGACGCCCTTCCCGATCGAACTCGACAGTTACTTCGTCGACCGGGAACAGACGCCCAAGGACGAACAAGGCGATTACGACTACGAGGCCTTGGCGGCACTCGATGTGGTTCGTCTCAATCGTGACCTGCGGCTGTTCATCGGCGGTGAACGCGTCCGCATCCCACGCTACGATTTCGTTCGTGGAAAGCAGGAGGAGGGAGAGTTCGCCGAGTTGGCGCCAGGCCAGATCATCATCCTCGAAGGGATCCATGGCTTGAACCCGGCTCTGGTGCCTGAGATTCCAGCCGAGCACGCCTTTCGGATCTATGCCTCGGCGCTGACCCAGCTCAACCTCGATCGCTACAATCGTGTCTCAACGACGGATACTCGCTTGCTCCGGCGCATTGTGCGGGATGCCACTCAGCGTGGATACACGGCCCAGGAGACCATTCGTCGATGGGAGTCAGTCCGCCGGGGCGAGAAGCGCTACATCTTCCCGTTTCAAGAGAACGCCGACGTGATGTTCAACTCGGCCCTGGTCTATGAAGGCTCGGCCCTCGTCCCCCTCGTCGAACCTCTCCTGAGACAGGTCCCCTTCGGCACACTCGAGCACGTCGAGGCCAAGCGTCTGCTGGCGTTCCTCGAGTGGTTCGTGCCGCTCGACACCGGGCTCATCCCCGACAACTCCATCTTGCGCGAGTTCGTTGGGTCTTCGATCTTGAACCAATTCACCCCCTGGCAGGCCCCGGCGAAGGCCTGACCGGCCGCACGACGTGGCTTGCAGGGCAGCTCTGCACCAGTTTCCCCCGCGCTCTGAACCCCTATCGGCACGGGCCGGCCGATGTTCGAGCCGCGGCTCAAGGCTGTCGGTTACCACGTCCCACCAGAGCTCTTCGGCGCGGATCTCATCCAACTCCGTCCCCCAACCAAGCGTCGCTAGCCCCTTCCTTCCACCGAGAGGTGTGCCAGCGGGCCTCGGTTCGATTGGATAGGACCCGGCACCCTCCTCTGCACTTCCCCTCAATGTAGAATGTATGCGGAAGCGAGAAGGGAAGCGGTTCAAACTGCTCAACATCCAAAGGAAAAGGCGGCCCAGCCTCACGCCCATGCTGGCGTTCCCGTTGGGCGCTGATCGAGGGCGTCGGCCGATCCATCGGGCTTCTTAACCATGACAGGGCCGTCCGCTTCTGCGTGAGGTGAGGGAAAGCGCGTGGGCTCCGACGATCTCGCACTCGATCCACGTGTAGGCATTCTGGGTGCCGGCACCATGGGGGCTGGCATTGCCCTGACGGCCCTGCGCGCCGGAATGCACGCCACATTGTGCGATGTCGACGAGCTGGCGCTGGAGCGCGCCAGAGCTTACCTGGTTAAGTACCTGTCCGGCGGGGACCGGGATCCGTCCCTCGAGCGTTTCTCGGTCGTGTCCCAACTGAAAGACCTTGAGGGTTTGCCGGTCGTGATCGAGGCCGTCCCCGAGAACCTGGACCTCAAGCAAAAGGTGTTTCGAGGGCTGGATCGGTCCTGCCCTCCCCCGACAGTCCTGGCCACGAACACAAGCACACTTTCGGTCACCGCGATCGCCTCCGTCTGCGATTCACCTGAGCGCGTGGGTGGTATGCACTTTTTCAATCCGGCGCCTGTCCTGCCGTTGGTCGAAGTCGTGCAGGCGGCGCAGACTTCGCCGCAGACCCTGGCAACGATAGTCCATCTGGCGGAAGCGCTGGGGAAGACGCCCGTCGTTACGCAGGACACGCCGGGGTTCATCGTCAACCGCGTCGCCCGCCCGTTCTACGGCGAGGCACTGCGCCTGCTCGGAGAAGGTGTCGCCGGGCACTCCGAGATCGATCGGGTCGTCCGGGCCGGCTGCGGCTTCCGGATGGGGCCATTCGAGCTGATGGACCTGATTGGCATCGACATCAACCTGGCGGCGACAATCTCGATGTATGAACAGACATTCGGTGAGCCGCGCTACCGGCCTCACCGAATCCAGCAGCAGATGGTTCTGCGGAATGCTCTCGGACGCAAGACCGGCAACGGTTTCTATGTGTATCCGCGGGCAATGGAAGACCGAGAAGAGAAGGCTCCTGTGCGCGCTGCCGGCCGATCGGGGTTAGTCTTGCTCTCGAAAGGGTCGTGGGCGCCCGGCCTGGCCGAGGCCATCCTCGAAGCGGGATATACCCTGAGCGAGACGCATGGCGAGATCCCGCGCCTGGCGGCAGTCGTCGCCGGACGCGGAGAGGGTCTGCGCGATCACGTCCGACGGTTCGATGGCGGCCTGGCGCCCGACATCCCCTTGTTGTGCCAGGCTGCGGACGCGACCGTGGGGGAGATTGCAAGTTGGATGAAGCACCCCGAACGACTCGTCGGCTTCGATGGGTTGTTCTTCGGGCGAGGCGTGATTACGACCCTCGTCGCCAGCCCGGGTCTCCCAGACAACCTGCGCATTGCCGTTGAGGGTTTCTTCGGCGACCTCGGACGCAACCCGGTATGGATCGAGGATAGTCCCGGATTGATCCTGCCGAGGATCATCGGGATGATCGCCAACGAGGCGGCCTTCGCTGTAGCGGAGGGCGTGGCGGATCCGACCACAATCGATCGGGCGATGAAGCTCGGGGCGGACTATCCGGTTGGCCCGTTGGAGGGGGCAGAGGAACTGGGTCACACGCGGGTGGTCGAGGTGATCGAGCACCTGTATGCCAGGTTCGGCGAGGAGCGCTACAGGACGGCGCCGCTATTGAAACGCCTGGCTGAGCGCGATCAGCGCACCGGCCTGTCCGCAGCTTCCCTCCCGCACAAAATACCCGGAGAAAGAGGATAGAATTAGTCGAACGCATGTTGATCGGGCGGTGGAGTCTTCCCGACACATGTTGCGGCCGGTTATTCGATCCCGAGGAGGACCTGCTTGTGACGAGGCGAATCTACCAGGGCGCAGATCCAGCTGAGCTTGGGTTTACCTGCATCCGCTACGAGAAGGCTTTCGGGCGGGCCACGATCACCATCGACCGCCCAGAGGCCCTCAACGCCGTCAACCACGATGTCCTCAGCGAAATGAGCCTGGCGCTGAAGGATGCCAGTTGGGACGACTCCATCGGGGTGCTCGTCCTGACCGGCACAGGTGAGCGAGCCTTCTGCACCGGAGCCGACCTCAAAGAACAAGAGCAGTTCCTCGAGCGTCCACGCGATTACTGGAAGTGGATGGGCGATTTCATCGAGTGCCACGAACGATTGCGCAATTTGGGCAAACCGACGGTCGCCCGCTTGAACGGGATCGTCGTCGGCGGAGGAAACGAATTCAACTTGAGCTGCGACCTGGCCGTCGCCGCCGACGACATCTACATCCGACAAGTCGGGACGAGCCACGGGAGCGTGGCGCTGGCCGGGGCCACGCAGTTCCTCCCGCTCATCGTTGGAGACCGACGCGCCCGGCAGATCCTGTTCCTCAACGAAGAGATTCCGGCCGCGCAGGCTTTGGAGTGGGGGCTGGTGAACTATGTCGTGCCGCGCGCGAGGCTCGACGAAGCCGTAGATGACCTGGTCCGCAAGCTGCTCGACAAATTTCCTGAGAAGACTCGTTACACCAAGCAGCAGCTCAACTTTTGGCGCGACTTGAGCTGGCACCTGACGATCGGCCACGGGCGAGAATGGCTGGCGATCCACAATACCAGCCCTGAGACCCGCGAAGGAGTTCAATCCTTCATGGAGAAACGCCGCCCTGACTACGAGGAGATCCGACGACGCTGGGCGGAAGATGATCGGCCAGAATGGCCGGGTGGGAGCTTGCCGGATTCGCACCCCGGGGTCCAACGAGACGAAGATCCGAACCGTCGGGCGGGTTGAAGGGAAAGTCGAACATGGCAGGAAACACGTCGTTGGCGGATGAACAGCAACTGCGAGATTTCGAGGCCAGGATCGCCCGCGGCGAGAAGATCGAGCCCGGAGATTGGATGCCCGAAGGATATCGCAAGCAATTGGTCCGGATGATCTCCCAACATGCACACAGCGAGATCGTCGGCATGCTCCCCGAGGGCGAGTGGATCACCCGGGCACCCAGCCTGCGGCGGAAGCTGGTCCTCCTGTCCAAGGTACAAGACGAGGCCGGGCATGGCGAGTACCTCTACCACGCTGCCGAGACTCTTGGCGCGACCCGCGAAGAGATGATCGAGGCCCTCCACCAGGGAAAGGCCAAGTACTCGAGCGTCTTCAATTATCCGACCCTCAGCTGGGCGGACATGGGTGTCATCGGTTGGTTTGTCGATGGCGCGGCGATCCTCAACCAGACCATGCTGGTCAAGTGCTCCTATGGCCCGTATTCGAGGGCCATGTCGAGAATCTGCGCCGAGGAAGGCTTCCACAAGAAGCAAGGTCAGGAAATGGTTATCCTCCTTTCGAGCGGGACACCTCAACAGCGTGCGATGGTTCAGGATGCCGTCAATCGATGGTGGTGGCCGACATTGACGATGTTTGGTCCGCACGATGATGAGTCTCCGAACACCCCGCAATTGGTACGCTGGGGGATCAAGACCAGAACCAATGACGAGCTGCGACAGACTTTCATCGATCAGATGGTCCCTGAGATCATGGTCCTTGGGTTGAGCCTCCCCGACCCGGATTTGCGCGTGGACAACGCGACCGGGCACTGGCGGCATGGCCCGATCGATTGGGATGAGTTCTGGCGGGTCGTGCGGGGGGACGGCCCGTGCAACGCAGAACGTCTTTCGGTACGGCGCAAGGCCCACGACGATGGGAGCTGGGTGCGTCTGGCCCTCAGTGCCTATGCGGCCGGCAAAGCTCAGGGGGCATGACGTTGGACGATACCCAGTGGCCGCGGTTCCAGGTCTTCAAGCAAGACCGCCCCGATCTCCCTTTTGAGAATGCCGGATCGGTTCACGCCCCCGATGCCGAGATGGCCCTGCAAAACGCGCGGGACGTGTTCGTCCGGCGTCCCGAATGCAGCGGGCTGTGGGTCGTCCTCGCAGATGAGATCCACGCTGGTCCCGCTGTTGCCGGAGAAGGATCCGGCGAGGAACGACAAGACACATCCCGGGGAACAATCGAGCCGTATCTGGCTTTTCAGAAACGCGAGCAACGCGGAACGCATGTTTACCGGGGAACGGTCGAAGCCTCCAACCCGACCCAGGCACTGTCTCTGGCCCGCTCGACCCTGACCGAACCCGATGGCCCCGGGCTTGTCTGGTGGGTGTGCGCCGCGCGATCGGTCCTGCGCAACGACCCGCAGGAGGCGGAGAGCATGTTCGAACCGGCGCGAGGCAAGCTTTACCGGCAGCCGTCCTTCTATCGGACCGACAGCCTGATGAGAGCGATTAAGGCCAGGAAACGTCGGGAGAAGGGGACCTCCCAATGAGCAACGCTCTCCAGGCGCTGGCGGAATACGTGTTGGCGCTGGCGGACAACGAACTGATCCTCGCCCACCGAGACTCGGAGTGGACGGGACACGCCCCGATTCTGGAAGAGGACATCGCTTTCACCAACATCGCCTTGGATGAGATGGGGCATGCCTCGGTGTGGTATTCCGTCCACGCCAGCCTCGTCGGCGCCGATCCGGAGTCGTACCCGGACCAGCTTGTCTTCCAACGCGACGTGGCTGACTTTCGATGCGTTCCCCTGGTTGAACTCCCCAACGGAGACTGGGCGTTCAGCATGCTCCGGCAGTATCTGTTCGATGTCGCCGAGAAAGCCCGTTTGGAGAGCCTTCTCTCCAGTGGATATCCGTCAATGGCGCAGGCTGCCGCCAAGATCCGGACGGAGGAAGCCTATCACGTCCGCCACACTCGGGCCTGGGTCATCCGTCTGGGCCAGGGGACAGCGGAGAGCAAGCGGCGGATGCAGCTTGCCCTGGATAGTCTTTGGCCCTATGCACTGGGATTGTTCGAACCGCTCGACGCCGAGGCCGAGGCGGTGGAGGCCGGTTTGGCTCCGGCCAGCGGAGAGCTCCGCCAAGCCTGGGAAAGCGAAACACGTACGGCGCTAGATGCGGCCGGACTGGCCGCCCCGAATGTAAGCGAGCCGGTGATGGGAAACCGCCGCGGGCACACGGACCACCTTGCACCACTCCTGACCGAACTACAGTCCGTGGCCAGGGCCGACCCATTGGCGGCATGGTAGACTGAACTCGGAATGAGCCACGCGATCGAGGCCGCAGACGTCTGGTCAGTCCTTGAAGAGGTCCACGACCCCGAGATCCCGGTCATCTCGGTTGTCGACCTCGGATTGATCCAGGGTATCGAGGTCAGCGGAGGCCACGTGCGGGTCAGTCTGACGCCGACGTTTGCCGGATGTCCGGCGCTGCATGTGATGAGGCGCGAAATTGAAGAGCGACTGAGGGCCCTCGGTGCGGATCCGGCTGAGGTCGTCATCGTCCTCAGCCCACCCTGGACGACGGACCGCATCACCCCCGATGGCCGGGAGCAACTGAGAGCGTTCGGTCTGGCGCCGGCTCCTTTCCACGGCGGCCAGGTCGAGATCGCCCTCACCCAGGCCGTAGAATGCCCCTACTGCCATTCCCTGGACACCGTCCTCAAGAACGGATTCGGGCCAACCGCATGTCGCTCGATCCACTACTGCAATAATTGCCAACAACCGTTCGAGGCCTTCAAACCGATCTAGGAGTTCGTCAGGCCTGCATCGTCCAACGATGTATCTGAACCGCTCCTTTAGTCGGATCCGCTGTAGAGCGTTCGCACTCTCAACATATCGCGCGGCACAGCGGTCCATGTGCTGATTGAACATGGCCCAACGCCTGTGCAAATAGGCGGCCGGGTTCCTTACCTCGATGCCAGGAGTTCCCATGAAGCTTGTTGCGCTGTACCGACAACCACCTGATCCGGCTGTATTCGATGAGGCCTATTTCAACGCCCACATCCCCCTCGTTCGGAGGGTCCCGGGGCTGCAGAAAACGGTTATCACGCGCTTCACGCGCTCTCTGAGCGGCGAGTCTTTCTACATGATGGCTGAGATGCACTTCGCCGATGCGGAAGCCCTCAAGCGAGGAATGAAGAGCGAAGAGATGAAGGCGGCCGGTGCGAACCTGAACAGCTTCGCCGAGGGTCCGGTGACGATGCTTTACGGGGACGAAAGCTAAGTCAATTGCATGGCACCCGACGGGGGTTTGGGGGACGGGCCAGATCTGAGAAGGGCTCGGATCTGCCGGAGACAGGGCTTACAATCAGATTGATCTTGAGGTGCGCCGCCGTGTTCGGTCTGTGTCTCCCCTTGGGGTTCTTAGGATGACTTCTCGGCTGAGCGGGCCGGCGCAGGGCTCCGAGACGATGACTGACGCTGATAGCCCAACCCTGGGCAGCTACGCCATCCTCGAGTGGATCGGGGCCGGCGGCATGTCCACCGTCCACCGGGCAATCGACCTGCGAAATGGCCAGGTCGTCGCCATGAAGCTGCTGTCCCCACAGGTCGGCCGCGATCCCACCTTCAAGGCGCGGTTCAGACGCGAAGTCCGCCTCCTGCAACAGCTCCAACATCCGAACATCGTCCCAATCCTCGACTTCGGGGAAGTCGCCGGACAGGCCTACATCGTCATGCCATTCATGGCCTCGGGCACCCTGGCCGATCGCATGCGCCAGGGACAGGTGCCGCCGCACGAATACGCCCGGATGATCGGTCAAATCTCATCCGCACTCGAATTCGCCCACAAAGCCGGCGTCGTCCACAGGGATGTGAAACCATCCAACTTGCTGCTGGACAGCGACGGCAAAGCCCTCCTCTCCGACTTCAGCTTCGCCCACATCGACGATGCAACCTCGAACCTGACCGGCTCGGCCGTGATCGGCACACCGGCTTACATGTCGCCCGAGCAGTGCCGCGGAGACGCGGTGGACGGTCGATCGGACCAGTACTCGCTGGCGATCATGACCTACCAATTGGCGACGGGGCGCCTGCCGTACGAAGCCGAGAGTGCCATCGCCGTGGCGATCATGCACGTCAACGATCCTCTTCCGGATCCTCGCACATTGAATCCCAGTTTGTCCCAAGAGATGAGTGAGCTCCTTGTCCGGGCACTGTCGAAGGATCCGCGGGAGAGGTTTGTCACTATCGAGGCCTTCAACGCCGCGCTGCAGATGGCTTTGACGGACACGCTGAAGACCGCTGGCGAGTGGAAGCGAAGGTTTCACCTGCCCGGAATCAGGCCCGGGGCGTTTGCCCGCTCGAACGGCACCTCCGCCACAAGCCGCCGGCGATCACGGCGCCTGAGCGCGGCCGCACTGGGGATCGTGCTTCTCGTTGGATCGCCGTTGGCGGCCTGGGCCCTGGCCGGCGGGGCCGCCTGGGAAGCCCTGAATGGACAGCCGTCGACCAGTTCAGCGACGCCGACCGGGTACGATCTGATGGCGACCGTGAATGCATTGTCAACTGAAAACGCCCCGCCGGCGGGCACGGCGATGGCTGTGGAGCAAATCGAGACCGCCGTCTACGGGACGCTGGCGGCAATGGATGCTCTGCAAAGCAAGGAGAACCTGGGAGCCGTCCTGGAGATAAAGCCGACCGCAACGCCGACCACGACGCTGGTTTACCAGTCGGGTACCCAGAGTGTCCCCCCGACGGGCATCGTATCCGGTGGGCAGACGGATGCTTCAACTCCAACGGACTCCGCGCCTACGGGTGCAATCCCGACGTCGACCTCTCCCGCACCGACCCAAGTTCCGTCTTCGACATCGACTTCGCCCGCCCCGACCGTCGGGCCGTCTTGGACGTCCTCCCCGAGTGACATTCCCCCGAGCGTCACACCTGCCTCCTTCACCTCGACCCCTGTACCGCCTACCTCTGTCCCGACAGAAGTTCCTCCGGTGCCCACCATCAGGCCGAACCAATGCAAAGATGACCCGGGCCACCCGCATTACTGCACTCCCACGCCGTGACGAGTCGGTAGCCCCTACGCGAGACTATCTCAAAGGCCTGGCTGGAGTGAAATGCCCTTTCACCCGAGCTATGGTTTTGAATTCTGCTCTTGCGACGGATACCGAACTGGAGCCGGGCCGAGCCGATGAGGGGGGACAGACTCAAGCGATGTCGGTTTCAGCCGATTGGGCCCGATCGAGTTGTTCGTCCTCCCACGAGAGTGGATCTTCGATCGGTTCGATGTGGGTGAAGACTGTGACGCTTTGGACCGCCTGCCTGATTTCGCTCTCGACCTCTTCCAGGAGGTTGTGGCCGCGCTGTATGGTCCAGCGTCCCGGCACCTGGATGTGAACGGAAACGAAATAGCGGGCTCCCGCTTGGCGGGAGCGAAGGGCGTGGTAGCGGACCCCTTTCGAAGCGTGACTGTCCAGGACTGAGGTAATTGCCTTGAGTACGGGCTGAGGAAGCGCCGTATCCATCAAGCCCTCGGTAGAGCGGCGTACGAGATGGATCCCGACCCAGGAGATGCGCCCCGCTACGACGAGCGCCACGAGCGGATCCAGGATTTGCCAGTCGCTCACCGCGACGACAGCCATCCCGGCCAAGATGGCCGCCGAGGACCATACATCGGTCATGAGGTGCTGCGCATCGGCTTCCAATGTGATCGAACGATACCGCCGGCCCCCCGAGAGAAGGATACGGGCGGTGGCTAGGTTGATCAACGAAGCCGAAGTGGCGATGGCGAGCCCCAATCCGATGTTGGAGAGAGGCTGAGGGTCCAGCAGACGCCGCACAGCCGTAACGGCGATCGTGGCCGCGGCAATCGTGATGAGAGTCCCCTCGACCCCGCTCGAAAAGTACTCGGCCTTACCATGACCGTAGGCGTGGTCTTCGTCCGGGGGGCGTTCGACCACGCCCAACACGGCCAGTGCTATCAAAGCCGCGCCAAGGTTCACGCCCGATTCCAGGGCGTCGGACAATAGCCCCACGGACCCGGATACCAGGTAAGCCGCCCCCTTGATGGCCATAGTTAGGAGGGCAGCCCCAATCGAGAGCCAGGCGTAGGGTGTCAACCGATTCTGAGCCACCACGGCGTGGATTGTATCATCGGCGACTCGCCGAGTTCCCTGCGAGAGTAGCCAGGCGTTCCTGAGGAATGTCGGGTCTGGCTGGATCACGGGCCCGCATTGGACCGACCGATGGGTTCCGGGCCGGGAGAATACGCCCTGGGCGTTGCTCAAACACGGTTCTGGGGTTATGTTATGGTGTGTACGGGTTTTATTCTGGAGGGCGGTTATGCCGGAGACATCGGAAGCGATCGACAGAGTGCGTCTGGATGAGTTGCTGCTTGGAGCGTCTCGGACGTTCGCCATCAACATCCCCATGCTCCCGGGTGTCTTGCGCGACGCGTTGACTCTCGGCTATCTGCTTCTTCGCAACGCCGACACGATCGAGGATGCCTACCAGTGGCCGAAGGCGCGCCGGATCGCCGGCCTGAAGGAGCTCCACGCGCTGATGCTGAATCCGAGTCAGGCGGCCGCCGAGCGTTTCGCCGCACAATACCGCGACGATTTGCCCCTCCCCAACAGCGAGCATCAGGAGCTGCTGATCCTCACGCCGTACATCCTGGACCAGCTCAGCTTGCTTCCGGCCAACTACAGCGCCGAGGTCAGATCGCATGTCGCGCGAGTGATCCAACGCATGCAGGCCTGGGTCGCGAATCATGATGACCTCAACCATCTTCGCCTACAGCGTTTGAATGACCTCGACGACTACTGCTATTCCGTGGCGGGCATTGTCGGGGAACTGATCACAAGCCTAATCAGCCTCTACCGGCCGACGCTCGAAAGAACCCGCCTGCTCTTCATGCGCACGTTGGAGACGGCGTGTGGGGCCGGGCTTCAGCTGACCAACATCGTCAAGGACGTGTTCCGCGACCACCTCGAGGGTCGCTACTACATCCCTCCCGACTATCTCCCGTTCGAAGATGGCCATTCGTATGAACGGATGACCCCGATGATCGCGTACGCGTATCGCAACCTGTGCCTCGGGGCCGAGTATGCGTGCGCGCTGCCGGCCGAGGAGCGAGAAATCCGCCTGGCCGTCCTGGTCCCGTTGATGCTGGCGGTCGCCACGCTGGTCCATCTGTTGGGTCGGCTCGACAGGCTCTTCAACGGGGAAGAACTCAAGATCTCGCGCGAGCAAGTGGGTGAAGTATTGATCCTTGCGGGAGATGTGGCGGGGGACAACAAGGCTGTCCGCAACGCCTGGAAGGAATTGAGCGGCCCGCTGCTTGGGCTGACGGTCGAGGCTTTCCCGCCAGGGATCGCCTGAAGCACTCTCTCCTGCTTCGTCCTAGCCGATGACCACGCCCATGAGCCACAATGCCGCCATCCCGGCGAGGATGGTGAGCCAGGTGTTCCGTGATCGCCAGGCAACGAGCGCCGCGAGTGCGCCGGCCATCAGCCTGGGATAGCCGAGCGGCAGATTCAGGGCTTCTCCCGTCCCCACGAGTTCGGTCGCAACCAACCCAGCCAAGACGGCCGGCGCCACGAAGCGCAGGCCTCGTCGAAACCAGGCCGGCATTCGTTCCGGAGGGACGAAGACGATGAAGGATGCACGGGTGGCGTAGGTGGCGGCCATTCCCCCGAGAATCACGACCCACAGCGCCTCCTCACTCAAGCTCCACCCCCGTCGACCGAACTCGCCTACGGCTCTCGGCTAAGGCTCCCACACCGACCGCCACGATCACGGCGACCACCAGCCCGAAGAGGTATGGCAACGCCCCCATCCCGACCGCCAGCAGCCCGGCCAGAACTGCCGTCAAGCGAGTTGGTCCATCCGTGATACTCGGAATGAGGAGCGCCACAAAGGTCAGTGGGAGGGCGAAATCGAGGTGCCAACTCTCGGGGACGCCGGCGCCAACCAAGATGCCAACGGCGGTACTGACTTGCCACGTCGCCCACAAAGCCAAACCTGTGCCAAGCAAATACCAGTGTGCGTTCTCCTTCTCCGGCCTCCGGTAGCGTGCGGAAGCGACGGCAAAGGCCTCGTCCGTGAGAAGCCAGGACAGGCAGATCTTCCAGCAGGGCGGAAGATGGGCGAGATGCTCGGAGAAAGAGGCGCTGTAGAGCGCGTGACGCAAGTTGACGATGAAGATGGCCAGGATGATGATCAGTGATGGAGCGTTAGAGACCACCAAGCCGAGGGCAACGAACTGCGCGCTGCCGGCGAAGACCAGGAGGGAGAAGGCCTGAACCACCAGGTCGGGAAGACCGGCGGCTTTGCCCAGCGCCCCAAAAATCAGACCGGCCGGGAGGACGCCGACCAGGATTGGGATCTGATCGCGCGCCCCGAGCCAGAATTCCTGTCGTCGTTCGGCTGACGCACCGGAGGGTTGTCGCGACACGCTCATACTTCGGAGACGATGTAGGCGGCGGCCAGACTCGAGGTCGCCAAGAGCGCCTCGATGTGAGTTCGCTCGTAACTGTGGGAAGCATCCACGCCCGGTCCGATCAGTGCGACCTGAGCGTCGGCGCCGGCCCTCCAGTAGGCCTCCCCATCCGAGCCATAGTGCGGATACGTGTCGAGCCGGTAAGGGATCCCCTCCGCCTGTGCCAATCCGCGCAACCGGGCCGATAGCCCGGCATGATACGGCCCTCCGGAGTCCTTGAGGCAGATCGTCGTGTGAAACTCATCCGACGCCTGGCCCTCGCCGACAGCCGCCATGTCCAACGTCACCAGTTCGACGAGATCCCCCGGCAGGCCCGAAGCGCCGTGGCCGACTTCTTCGTAATTGCTGATGTGAACCAGGGTACGCTGAGCCGGCCGGCGGCGCGCCTGCTGAAGTGCCTTGATCGCCGCCAGCATGCATGCCAATCCGCTCTTGTCGTCCAGATGCCGCGACCGAATGAACCCGTCCGGATTGACCTCGACCCGGGGATCGAACGCCACGAAGTCGCCAACTTCGATGCCCAACGAACGTGTCTCCGATTCTGAGGAGGTACGTCGATCCAATCGGACCTCCATGTTTTCGTCAACCCGCTCCAGCTCTCCGACCTCAGCCCCGTGTACGTGAGATGAGGCCTTGCGGATCAGCAGGCTGCCGCGCACCACATTCCCCGACGCGGCGAACACGCTGCACCCCTCGCCCTCAACCGTATTCCAGGCGAACCCGCCGATCTTGGTGAGACGCAGCCGGCCGTTGGGCTTGATCTCCTTGACCATCGCTCCCAGGGTGTCGACATGGGCGGTGAGGCCGCGGGGTAAAGAGTCAGCCAACCCCTCAATGGAGGCTATGAGTCCGCCCTTGGCCGTGCGTTTCGATTCGAGACCCAAGGAGGCCAATTCGGACTCGACCCGCTCAATTGCCGTGTCGGTCCGGCCAGTGGGGCTGGGGATTTGCAGCAGCACCTGCAGGAAGTCCATCAGGTACTCGCCGTCAATCTGGATGGTGGACGTCATCAAGACTCCTTTGCCGAGTCGTCTCCCAACCCTCACCCCCGGTGAGAACATCCGGGGCGAACCCCGACACGAGCATCGGGACAGGCGGCCCGTGTGCCCCCCTCGCCCCGGTTTGGCTTCTCAGCGCGGGACGAGGGCGCAACCGGCTTCGCTTCCCGATCCAGTTGTCCAGTTGAATGAAGGCAGGATACTCAATTCTCTCACACGCCCATAGACAATCCCGGGGCGGGTTTCCCGCCCCGGGCGCAATCAACAGGTAGACAAAGATCGAAGCCGGCTATTGGCTCAGAATCTGTGAGAGGAACAGTTTCGTGCGATCCTCTCGGGGGGCTTGGAAGATCTCGTCCGGCGTTCCCGACTCGATCACCAGCCCTTCGTCGAAGAAGTACATCCGGTCGGCAACGGCCTTGGCGAAACCCATTTCGTGAGTGACGACGATCATCGTCATCCCGGATTTCGCCAGCTCGATCATGACATCCAGGACTTCCTTGATCATCTCGGGGTCGAGGGCCGATGTGGGTTCGTCGAAGAGCATGATCTTGGGCTGCATGGCCAGCGCCCGGGCGATCGCCACCCGTTGCTGCTGCCCTCCGGAGAGCTGACCGGGGTACTTGTCGGCCTGCTCCGGGATTCCCACGCGATTGAGAAGTTGGACCGCGACCTCTTCTGCCTTTTCCTTGGGCCACTTCCTGACCCAGACCGGCGCCAGGGTGACATTCTGCAGGACGCTGAGATGCGGAAAGAGATTGAATTGCTGGAAAACCATCCCGATTTCGCTGCGAATGGCGGCGATGTTGCGCACGTCATGCGTAAGCTCGATCCCGTCGACGATGATCTCGCCGCGCTGATGCTCCTCTAGACGATTGATCGTCCGGATGAAGGTGGACTTCCCGGATCCGGAGGGGCCGAAGATCACGATCACTTCTCCCCGCTCGACAACAAGGTTGATTCCACGCAAAGCCTGGAAATGGCCAAACCACTTGTGAACATCGCGGCAGATGATGATCGGATCGCTCATGACGTGCTCCCGGCTAACGTTCGCCTACACCCAGCCGTTTCTCCAGCCGCCGGCTTGCGTAGGACATAGCATAACTGAAGATGAAGAAAAAGACCCCGGCAAACAGGTAGACCTCGCGGACGTCTCCCACGAAGTCGCGCTGCTTGATGATACTCTGCAGGATCCCGACCAGGTCGAGCAGTCCGACGATTACCACAAGCGAGGTGTCCTTGAAGACGCTGACCAATTGTCCCATGATCGCCGGGATCACCGCCCGCAGGGCCTGGGGGAGGACGACCAGCCCAGTCACCAGGACCTCGCTTAGCCCGAGCGCTCGAGCGGCGTCGACCTGCTCGTGCCGCACCGCCTGAAGGCCACCGCGGATGACTTCGGCCAGGTAGGCCGCGGTGAAGATCGTCATGCCGGCCATCGCCCGGACGACCCGGTCGATGTTGAGGTCGAGCGGCAGGAACAATGGCAGCATCACTTGCGCCATGAAAAGCACCGTGATCAAGGGGACCCCGCGGACGATCTCGATGACCAAGATAGAAGAGCCCCTGACCACAGGCAATTGGCTGCGGCGGCCAAGGGCGAGGAAAACCCCGATTGGGAATGAAGCCACGATGCTCACAACGGCCAGCACCACCGTGAGCATGATGCCGCTCCAGATCGCCGGCTCGACCGGGTTCAGGACGGACCGCGGGTCCAAACCCGGGATCCCCACGTCGAAGGCGGTGAGAATCAGGAGTTCCGTAGGGATGAGTGCGAGCCACAACCCGATCACGTAAGATCGCCGTGACGGCAGGTTGGTAAGGGATCGTCCGATCCGTGAGCCGGCGAGCCATCCCAGAGCGGCCAGCGGCGCAAGAACGAGAAGCCGAGGCAAGGGAAGCCCGGCCACGCTGGTCAGCGGCTGCAGGCTGAGCGGCACGTTCAGTGCGGCCAACATGGCCAGCCCAACCAACCCCAGCCATCGACCCCACCGCGCCGGGGTGATTGAGATCGTCAGGCCGCCAACGAGCGCGGCGAGAGCCAAGCTGGCCCCGCCGCGCCACGCCTGTCCCAGGCGGGGCAACACATCCGGACGGAACAGGTAATAACCAAGGTTGTTGCCGACGGTCGCCGGGGTGGGGAGGGAGAACCCACGCAACAGAAGCGCATAAGCCACGGGGGAGACAACCCATAGCCAGAGCAGCCAGCGCCGGGCTCGGGCGAGCGAATCGACACGCCAGACGGTCCACGACATCAGACTCAGCAGGATCAGAAGGGCCAGGGCCGTGATGGGTCTGCCCAGCTCATCGGCTGGATAGCGGCCGAAGACGATGACCACGGCGTTGACCGAGATGACCTGCCAGTGGGCCTCTTGGACGGTCCAACGCACGGCAGGCTTGAGTGCCGTGGCGCCGCCGAGGAGCAGGGCGATTGTCAAAACGCTGTTGAACCAGCTCCCGAAGAGATTGCGGCGGATCCAGGCCAGCGGGTCGAGGCTCAATCGCGGCGGCCCTATCATTCCCATGTCAGGTCGACTGGCCGAGGCCATCCTAGCGCTCCACGATCCGCAGCCGGGCGTTGATGACGTTCATGACTGCCGATATCACCAGGCTGATGACGAGGTAAGTGAACATCATCATGGCGATCGTCTGTACGGCCTGACCGGATTGGCTGAAGATCACCTTGCTCACTGCGTACAGGTCAGGGAATCCGACCGCGATGGCCAGGCTCGAGTTCTTGGCCAGGTTCAAGTATTGATTCGTCAAGGGCGGGACAATTACCCGCAGGGCCTGAGGCAGGATCACGAAACGCAGGACCTGCAGTTCGCTCAACCCGATTGCCCGGGCCGCCTCGAGCTGCCCGTGCGGTACGGCCAACAGTCCGGCCCGGACAATGTCGGCGATAAAGGCGCCCGTGTACAGCACCAGGCCGAAGAGGATGCCGGCAAACTCGGGGGTGAGGCGTGTGCCCCCCACCATGCGCAGGCCTTCGAGCCGAGCGTACTCGACCGTAATCGGTCGCCCGCCGGCCAGGACCCAGCCGGCAGCGACGATGATCAGCAGGGAGCCCACGGCCCACACAAAGGGCCGCGTCTCCTCGCCTGTCCGCAGGCGCCGGGCAACTCGGCGGAAATACAGCACGAGGCCGGTCAGCACTCCGGCTGTGGCCAGTCCGATCCACAAGTTGAACCCTTCGCTTGGGATGAGGCGTGGAAGCCAGACCCCCCGTTGGCTGAGGATGACCGGTCCCAGGACAACCCGGTCAGCCAATGAGGGGAGCTGCAAGATGACGGCGAAGTACAGGAAGAACAGCTGGACCAAGAGAGGCGTATTGCGCATCACCTCGACGTAAGCCCGGATGACCGTGCGCAACAACCAGTTGCCGGAGAGCAGGGAGATCCCGGCCAGCAGTCCGAGCAGGCTGGCCAGAACGAGTCCGACGACGATGACCTGCAGGCTGTTTGCCAGACCGACCGTGTAGGCTCGCAAGAAACTGTCGGTCCGTTCCATCGCTGGACCCTGACCGATGACGAAGCCCGCCGTCCTCTGGAGAAAGCCGAAGCTCAGATTGAGCCCGAGTGCCTCCAGCGCATGGAGCAAGTTGGAAACCAGCCATCCGCCGACGGCCAAGGCAGCCGCGACGAAGACTGCCTGACTGGCGAAGGCCAGAAAACGGACGTCGCGTAAGATGGCGGCCAAGCGCGTCGCCAAGCCAGAGTGGAGTCGGTACGCGGTGGTCAAGGGTATACGGTCAGTGAGGTGGGCGGGGGCGT
>Ga0209341_10000856_pt1 | contig 31025 bp, 35 predicted proteins | sample RifCSP13_2_FD_184020 | JGI IMG/M metagenome (GOLD analysis project Ga0209341, IMG submission 184020) | Soil microbial communities from Rifle, Colorado - Rifle CSP2_sed 13_2 (SPAdes) (version 2) | ecosystem: Environmental > Terrestrial > Deep subsurface > Rock core/Sediment | place: Rifle... | reverse complement strand
CGTTCGTCCGCTCCGCGGACTCGCGATTCTTGCGCACGAAGTCGCGCAAGTATTCACGGATTGCGAATCAGTGAATCAAGCCTTGCGCGACCTCGCCGCAATGTTCCAGCGTAAACACTTAGATCGGCACATTCGCCAGACTGCGACTTAGATACGGCGGACGAGGTAGCGCCCGCTGCTGCTTTTTTCTGATCCTTTCGACAAAACAGCATAGAGTTTCGACTGTTCGGCGGTTGCTGAAGGTAATGCGTTGAAGCTGTCGACGAACGGAGCGTGTGATTCCTTTAGCGCGAGAACAAGAGAGGGATTGACTTTCCAAGCTTCAACCATATCTGCTACGACATCAGCGAAGCGGGAGATCCGGTAACTGACCTTTGCACGAATCGCAAATAGCATCGACCGGTCGTCTGTTTGAGGCGAAAGACTAAGCGCTCGACTTGCGGTGTCGACAGCCTCCTCCAATCGACCTAGCTCAACAAGGACGAGTGCCTTGTTGGCCAGGGTGTCGTGCGCGTCAGGCTTGAGGGCCGGAACGTGATCATAAATCGCTAGCGCTTCATCAAATCGACCGAGTCTGTACAGCGCGAGGCCTTTCGAGTGAAGCGTAGATACTTCTTCCGGCTCGATTTTCAGCGCGTCATCGAAACTGGCCAACGCATCTTCCACACGTCCCAAATTGCTCAACGAAATACCGCGATTCGTTAGAGCCATTCTATTCAGCGGATCTATTTCGATCGCTTTCTCATAGCTTCTAAGCGCCTCCTCAGAACGACCGAGATTATCAAGAGTGGCTCCGCGGTTGTTCCACCCGATAGCGTGGTCATTATGGCGCTGTAACCCACGATCCAAATCTGCTAACGCCTCTTCGTACCGACCCAACGTCCGAAGCACAGACCCGCGATTGATGAACAGCTCGTGTTTGTTCGAGTCGCGTAACAATACCGTTGTGTAATCAGCAAGCGCCTCCTCATTTCGTCCGGATATCTCGAACGCCGTCCCGCGGTAGATCAGAGGATCTAATTCGGCAGGCCGAACCCCTAGCGCATCGCTAAAGCTGCCCATAGAGTCCTTATACAATCCCAGACGAAACTGACCCAATCCGCGGCAATAGAGCGATTCGTAATGCGTCGGCGCCATCTTCAGCACGGCGTCATAACCTTCTACACTTTCCTTATATCGACCGAGCGCTCCGAGGACGCCGCTTCTGTAATACAGAGCTTCTAAGTTGTCCGGCTGCAAAGTCAAAATTCGATCATAGGCTGTCAGTGCTTCTTCGAACCGCGCTAAGTTTCTTACTGACTGCGCTTTTAGGATTAAAGTCGGGACTTGCGCAGATGCCAATGTCAACGCGCGATCAAAACTGACCACAGCTTCGGAATGTCGTCCCATCTCTTGAAGAACGATGCCTAAATCGTGATATGCCTCAGCAGAGTCCGGCTTAAATCGAAGGGCTTTGAGCACGTTTCTTCGTGCGCGATCAGCCAACCGCAGCGCTTTCTCGCGCGGTAAACCGGCCGACGCTTCCAAGAGCTTTCCCGCATGAATCAGATTGGCGTCGTGGAGCAACGCTGCGAATTCCAGCCTTGGCTGTTTCCGGATGTGTTTTTCGAACTGACTTACGCGCTCGTATTGACCTGCCCGCAATATCCCGGACAAGTCGACTGCTTTTCCCTTCGGTCCGTCGTATACAACGACTGGAACGAGGTTCCCCGGATACGCGTCAGATAATGGCTCAAAAACGGCACGGAGATCCGCCCCTTCGATTTCATCGATGTTTAGATCATCCGCGGATTGTTCGGCTACTGTGGAATATTCCCAGCGTTGCTTAAAAAGCTGAACGACGCGCGCGCTAAGAGGATAGTAGAACCGATTCATGTACTGAATTCGCGGAAGTCTCGTTCGGATCGTCAAGCGAATACCGCTTAAGTTGTGAATCGCCGCCACCAGATTAGACTCGTTATCGAACGCGTCCAGCGTGTGCACCGTTGTTTGATCGACATTCACGTCGAAAGTGGCATTGAGCTGGCGTTTTTCTATCTTGCCATCGCTTGCGCGAATTAGCGTGTGATACGTGCTCTCACCAGGAATCTTGAAGACAAGCGCCGTTACTTGCACGGCGGCCTGAATTCCTAGAATGGGCTCTACCTTCCCGTCTATGATCTGCCTCCATCCCTCAGGTACGATCAGATTGATGTTATACCGCCCGGCTTCTGCGGGAATCATTCCCGCCTGCCACTGATTCCAAATCAAATCAGCGACGGTGCCGCAAAAATCTCCATTTGCGTCAAAGAAAATGAGTAGCTCGCCGGCATCTTCAATCCGTTCTACATTGTTCGTAACCGTCACGCCCTGCACCTGAGCTATGTACAAAACTTTTAGCTGAGATGCTTCTGCCGTAATCGAGGCCAGTCCATTCTCAGTAAGGCCGGTAAGCGTCAACAACTGAAGATTCACAGGCCGGGCTCGATCCACGGCGCCCGCTGTGTACCCTGTCGGAGAAATGTAAATACCCTGTTCGTGTGGGATGCCAACGTCCGCGAGCTTGCCGACAAACTCGTCGATCTTTCCTACGCCAACTTTCTTCCCGAGATTTTTGCACTCTATCGCGCGTTGAGGTGGACGCGTGACGACCTTGCCCTCGAGCAGAACATCGATCTCTCGTTTTCTTTTCGGATCGCGGTTGATAGGTGGCAGCTTTGCGTTAGGAGTTACCTTATGAAAAGGTGAGCCATACATGCGAGCCGCGATTTGTTCGAGCAACCCACCCTTTTCAGTGCTCTGCTTTCCTTTTCGCGCGCGTTTACCTCTTCGTGAAGCCCGCTTCTTCTTTGTCTTCTTGGCCATCGCGTTGCTAACCTTTACGTCTTTTAGCTTCGATCCGGTTTGCGGCTCGGACATGCCGCCGCATTATGGACCTCACGGTTCATTCTACGCGAAGAACGATTCTGGGCGCACTTGGGACTTACATCCCCACCAATCCCTGCACCGACTGATTCAACTTCTCTGAATCGTAGCCGACGCCCTTTGAATAGCTATTTCTTGAGTGACCGCGAACGGAAGCCTATCTCTTTGCGATCTCGAACTGGAGGTAACATCAATTTTCGAATCGCGTCGAAGACAACCTTGAAGTGGCGATCATACTTGCTCTCAAGCTCGTCCAGCCGGCGAGAGAGCTCGGCGTTGGACGCGAGCATCTGTCGCAGCTTTACAAAGGCGCGCATGATTTCGATGTTGACCAATACGGCGCGTTCGCTGTTCAGCACGCTCGAGAGCATCGCAACCCCCTGCTCAGTGAAAACGTAGGGCAGGTAACGCCTGCCACCTCGGCCTTTCTTTGAGGTGCCAATTTGGTACCTCAAAACATAGGTTTCATCCGCCGTGAGTTGAAACATGAAATCTGGCGGGAATCGCTTGAGGTTTCTTTTGACGGCGCGGTTGAACATCTTGGTCTCCACTCCATACAGCAATGCCAGATCGCGATCCACCATCACCTTCTCGCCGCGAATCAGGTAAATAGCTTTTTCAATTCTTTCGATGGGGATGAGGCTTGTGTTGCTCAATGGGAGTCCTTACGTGAGATTTCAGGCGCGCATTCTATATAGAAGATTCGAGATTGTGAATGCCACATTGCGAACCCTCCCCTTACGGTCAGGTGCCTCTTCGCCCTGCGCGCTCCATGCGGGCGAGACGCCCGCGCTCCCAGCGTTACCAACCAAAACCCTTCCGATTCAGGAGCATTGTTTCTCCTGGTGCCGCATGCGCGGTTTCGAGCAATATCGCGATAGGTTGAGCAAGAGCGCGTGAGACCGCCACGACAAATGCGAAGTAAGATCCCTCCGAACTTTGGCGTAGAGACAGGAAAACATGCAGAGCGTAGCTCAGTGAGTAGGGCAACACCTGCAGGGCCAGCTATGACAGGGAAAACGAAGGAGAGTAGCAAGCATGCGAGTTGGCATTTTGGGTTCAGGGTTGATGGGCGCAAAGCTCGGAACGATCTTCGCGCGTGCCGGACATCAGGTCGTATTCACCTATGCGCGCAGCAACGGGAAGCTGAAGAAGCTCGCGCGAGACGCTCATGGGAGCGCGCGGGCGGGCACACCGAGTGAGGCCGCGCAGGAAGCGGACGCGCTATTGCTCGCAGTGCACTGGTCGCGAATAGAGGACGTGCTAAATCAGACAGGCGATTTGTCGGGCAAGGCGGTCGTAACCTGCTCCCTTCCGATGAACGATGACAACACCAAACTCGTTGTGGCGCACACATCGTCGGGCGCGGAGGAACTTGCCAGGAGACTGCCGAACGCTCGGGTCGTCTCCGCATTCAACACTGCACGGATCGCGCGATACACCGAGCCGTTCGCGCTGCTCGTCGCCGAACTCGCGTACGAAGGAGAAGGAGGCCCGGAACTGGCTTACAGGTTCGAGTGGTTTAGGAAATAGCCGTAGACTGGATGGAAAAGGTCAGCGACGAACAATATCAGACCTGATTAAATGTTGATTAGAAAGACACAATAATGAGCAGAGTTTGGTTTATCAAACCGCATGCTTGTGTGTTTTGAATATAGGAGCATGAATCCATGTACAACGCGAAAGCTTATTTTGCAGCAAGCGAGACATCTCCCCTTGCCCGCACCACCATCGCAAGGCGCAATCTAACCGAACACGACGTACAGATCGAGATCCTTTTCTGCGGCATCTGCCATTCCGATCTCCATTCAGTGCGTAACGAGTGGAGCAGCTTCATGCCCACTGTCTACCCGATTGTCCCCGGCCATGAGATCGTCGGGCGTGTCACCAAGGTCGGCTCGGCAGTTACCAAGTACAAACCCGGCGACCTCGCCGCGGTCGGCTGCATGGTCGACTCGGAAGGTACCTGCGCCCAGTGCCAAGCTGGTTTTGAGCAGTTCTGCCCGAATATGACTCTCACCTTCAACTCCCCGGACAAACACCTCGGAGGCGTCACCTATGGAGGCTACTCCGATAGCATCGTCATCGATGAACGCTTTGTTCTGCACGTTCCCTCCAAACTCGATCTCGCCGGAGCCGCGCCGCTCCTCTGCGCCGGGATCACAACATATTCTCCCCTGCGCCACTGGGGCGTCACCAAGGACAAGAAAGTTGGCGTGGTCGGTCTCGGCGGACTAGGCCACATGGGCGTGAAGTTCGCTCATGCGTTCGGAGCCCACGTCGTCGTCTTCACCACCTCTCCCGACAAGAAGGAAGACGCGCTCCGCCTCGGCGCCGACGAAGTCGTCGTCTCTCGCAACACCGACGAGATGGAGAAGCACGCTGGCAGCTTTGACTTCATCCTCGACACCGTCTCCGCCGATCACGACATCGAGGCCTATCTCAACCTGCTCAGTCGCGACGGCATCTTGTCGGTGCGCCCGCCAAGCCACTCGCCGTTTCGGCGTTCGCTCTCATCATGCGCCGCCGCAGTCTGTCCGGATCTAGCATCGGCGGTATCCCCGAGACCCAGGAGATGCTCGACTTTTGCGGCGAACATAACATCACCGCCGACGTCGAAGTCATCCCCATCCAGAAGGTCAACGAAGCCTACGAAAGACTGCTCAAGTCTGATGTGAAGTACTGCTTCTCCATCGATATGGCTTCTCTGAAATCTGAGTAATCAAAGGAGCAACAATGCAAGAGCGCAAACTCGGCAATAGCAACTTGGAAGTGTCAGCCATCGGGGTCGGCTGCATGGGAATGAGCTTCGGTTACGGCCCGGCTGCAGACAAGCAGGAGATGATCGAACTTTCCGACTTCCGCAATATTGTTCCTCGCTTTACGCCTGAGGCTCGAAAAGCGAATCAGGCTTTGGTTAATTTGCTTAGCAGGATCGCAGAGCGAAAGAAGGCGACACCCGCCCAAATCGCGCTTGCCTGGCTTCTGGCGCGGAAGCCTTGGATTGTTCCAATCCCAGGAACCACCAAACTGAACCGGCTGGAAGAGAACATCGGAGCGGCTGCCGTCGAACTTACGTCCGAGGATCTTCGTGAGATCGATAGCGCCTCCTCAAGGATCACTGTGCAGGGGGCTCGGTACCCTGACAACCTGGAGCGAATGACCGGTCGCTGAGCGGCGTAGACGACCAGCAACACCGAGGCTGATTGCGGCCCATCGGTAATTTAGGCCAGAGGATAATCGACTATGAGCGACCCAAAACCGACCGCCTCGCAAATGGAGGCGATCAAACACTGGCGGCAGATTGTCTCGGGCGTCGGACGAGACCACTTTAGTCGGACTTCTATTCTATCTGTGACGGTCTACCAACAAACCTGGCTTTGACGAGCCAGCCAACGATCTCAATACGTTCGGTGATCCGTACCCTCTTAAGATCCAGACCGTTTTACGACGGGTTCGGGGGTGCCATCGAAACGCGGCAATTCGAGAACAGCACTGTCAGCTTGGATTAGGTATCTTCGCCCACTGAGACACGACTGCTTGCCAGTGACCGCCGCGCTTCACGAATACATCAGTCCACCTGTAGGTGTCTAGGTAAGCTGTCCCATTTCGAGTTCCTCTCTCTGTAAGGCCGCCTGTCACGACAGCCGTATCTCCGTAGACGCGCACCTGCATGTCGAAATTTTCGTTAGACTGGATTACATCAGGGTTAGTTGTCGTTTGTGAAATATATTGTTCCCTATTGAGAGCCTTTCCCTGATCATCTGTGGCGACCCAGTCTTCGGCGATGATACGTCTGAGCTTGGCGGCGTCTTTAGTTCTTGTCGCAATCTGCCAGTCGTCTTCCATCTGCTTGAGTTGCTGCTCAACGCCTCCTGCTTGTGCACCTTTGCTCTTTGTTGTTTCCTGACCTACTACAAGAGCGGAAAACACAAGAGCCAACAGCATCGCCCAAATAAGAGATGTTCTTTTCATATTAGTTCCTTTCTAGAAGGTGCCGGAAAATACCGACAAGTTACAGGAAATCACGGTGCTTTTTATTTCAAGCAAAGCGAAGCCAATTGAAGCGCTTAACTTAGTGTAGATACGGTTTCCGCATAAGAGCGGAGATCGATGTTCGTTCCGCATAAAACCTCTCATGGACGTCCACATGAAAATAAACTCAAGTCCGAGCGGGAAAAGGCGACTGCAGATGCACGTATCGCTGGCAACCACAGTGAGTTGATCAAGGTATCTTTTGAATACTGCTTGGTCAGTTCGTCAACGAAAGATTGCGCCTGGACTACGTCACCACAGAGTGCAAGTCCCAGGGCCCCGCGCGTCACAAAAAGACTGTTGCGTTCAAGCCTGGCCCACTGAGAGGTCACTATGTGGCGCTAGCTTTCGTGTTCTTTAGTGTCTTTTAGTGGATCATGTGAGTTTTTGTCAAATGTTGTGGACGAGAGCATCAGGCGGCGATCCTTTTCTCTCCTTCCTGTAGTCCGTCTTTGAAGGGAACGCCCTTATCACCTCACGATCATGTTTAACTAAGCTCTCTTGTTCGTCTCCGCTTCTGCCAGCCAGCCTCGCCTCAACTCTTCGGTCGGGATGCTAGTGAGGTATGGCTTTATATCCAGGATTGGCGTGCCCTCCAACATGTCAACCCCGACCACATGCAAGCGCGTCGCCTCCCGGCCGAGCAATCGCACCACTGTCAGTCCAATCGGGTTAGGTCGTCTCGGTGATCGAGTTGCGAATACGCCATGCGGTCTGGTGTCAGTTGGCGGCGTGCCCAACAAATCGTATCCCGAAGCTCTATCGAACACCCAGATCACGTACAGGTGTGAGAATCCTTCAATGTCTTTAAGACCCTGCTCAAATTCAGGAAGTATCTCCAAGACTCCTTCTGCATCATGACGCGCGCCGCAGCCTTTAGGGATCTGAGCTGTGTCTGTGTAGGGGCTGTGTATTACCCCTATGGGTCGCATAGTAAACATGATCAAATTAGATTACGCCCCGCCTCCTTCATTCTGGTGAGGGTATTAACTTCCAAGAAATTGTAACGCTCTTACTCGGCTGTAATGCCTCAACGCGAAACAACGCGGAATGATCATTATCTCTGTCTTTCGTGTGCACAACGTACATATGACCGATGACTGCTTTGACACTTGGCTCGCGCGTCGGTGCTGGATACGCTGACTTCCGGAACATGCGCGAAAGACTGAGTGATTGATTTGATCGATCAACGCCTATGAACCTAACATCCGAATGATTGGGGCGGCGCACACAGCATTCAACTAAGTTCGTAGCAAAGATGAATGCTCCACAGCGCTGGTTTCGGTTGGGTTTTGAGCTGTTGCTAAGTATAAGCATGCCCCTCAGATTATTGGCTCGATTTACCGTTCAAGACTTCCTTCACTTTACGAGCCAGGGCGTCGGGGGTAAACGGCTTTTCCAAAAAATTCGTACCGGGTTCAAGCACGCCATGGCGAACTATAACGTCGTCCGTGTAACCTGACATATAGAGCACACGTAACCCCGGGCGTGAGGTCCTTTCAGCTAAAACTTTGCCGTTCATCGTAGGCATAATGACGTCGGTCAGCAGCAAGTGAATATCATTTCCATTCCCGTCGCAGATTCTCAATGCTTGCTCGCCAGTGGCAGCCACAAGCACGCGATAGCCTCTATCCTCAAGAATGTCGCGGGCGAGCTTCCTGACCATTTCCTCATCTTCTACTATCAGGATCGTTTCGGTTCCCTCACATGTCTCCAGCGCTTCGCTTGTGATGGCTTTCTTCTTTGCGCCGATCATCAAAGCGCGGTAAGTAAATTTTGAAGGTCGTACCCTTTCCAATTTCACTGTAGACCCAAATGTTACCTCCTGATTGCTTAACGATGCCGTAGATCATCGACAGTCCCAACCCCGTGCCCTTACCGACTTCCTTTGTGGTGAAAAATGGCTCAAAAATGTGTTTTTGGGTTTCGGCGTCCATGCCCATCCCGGTGTCAGATACAGCCAACAATGTAAAAACCAGGGACCACAGCTATATGCGCGCCGGCGTAGGCTGAATCCAACTCCACGTTTGCAGTCTCAATTGTAATTGTTCCACCGTCAGGCATCGCGTCTCTCGCATTAACTACAAGGTTAATGAGAACCTGTTCAATCTGGCTAGGATCAGCATTGATCGTTCCGACGCCCGGTCGTAGTACGGTGACTAACTCGACGTCTTCACCAATTAGACGCCGCAGCATTTTTCCGATCCCCTCAACCAGTGCGTTGGGTTCTATCAATTCAGGCTTCAACACCTGTTTCCGGCTGAAGGCAAGAAGTGGGCGCGTCAGCGAGGCGGCTCGGCCTCCGGCATTCTTTATCTCTTCCAGCCTCTCGCGCGAAACGTCATCCAGCTTGATTCGCCTCAATAGTAATTCACTGTAACCTGTAATTATCGTTAAAAGGTTGTTGAAGTCATGAGCGATACCACCAGCCAGACGTCCAACAGCCTCGAGTTTCTGAGACTGCCGCAACTGCTCTTCGGTTTCTTGAAGTGCCCGCTGAGCTTGTTCGCGCTCGGCAATCTCCGCCTGAAGCAGGGCCACAGTCTTCGATAACTCCCTGGTTCTCTCATCAACCCGTGTTTCCAGTTCGTCATGAGCTTTCTGCAACGCTTCCTTGGCTTGTCGTCGCTCCATAATGTCACGCACGGACCCTCTGATGAGAAGTCCGGTGCCTGTGATGAAAAAACCCATGGCTGTGTTCAGCGCCATGGGTATCGAGCGACCGCCATACATCAGTGGCGCTCCATACAAATAGCCGAGTAAAAACGCGATTCCGATAAAGGCGACCACGACTGACAGCACCTTCGCTGTGTCTTGCGTCCATCGCCGCTCGGGCCATGTCATCAGAAGGAGCGCGGAGCTGAGGAGGAGGAAGGTGATGGCAGTGAAGAATGCCATTTTCCCAACTGGTGCCAACCCAAGCCGTTCTGCTGGAAAACTGAAAAACCAGTGATCTACTCTTAGATCTGTAGCGGTCAAATATTCACTTAAACGCGCAAGCACCAGGATGGCCGTAAGGACCGCCGCACCTCTGGTTAGACGTGAAGATTTTCGCGACTCTATTACTAGACACATACCGAGCAAAAGAAAAACCAGTGCCGTATTCGGTGCCATAGGAATGAAGCTGGCGGAAATGCCTCTAAGCGTAGCGGAGCCAATGAACCAGCCGGATAGAGCGCCTCCGCTGATTATTACCACTAAACAGCCGCAAAATTGCCAGATGCGGTCATACGGGGTTAGGGGCAAGGGTTTTGCTTTCATTCGATCGATTGGGATAAGGAGACGATGTGATTCACGTAGCAAGAAGCTTTTTGGGGGCGGTTAGATGGTCCCTACGGGGGAATTTGAACCCCACCTTGTGAGATCGACGTTGTTCAGCTGATCAGTTTCGGCTAACGGCTGGGGTTGGTCAAGCAAAAAGTCCTGGAGTCGCAATAACTCGTCTATAGTCGCGAAGTTGAGCTATCGCAGGGTTTGGGAGTATTAAGATCCTCAGGAGATTGGTACCCAGGTCTGGGATAACTGTCGGATTGTTCAATCGACGAGATACGCGTGGTGACAACGTTGGAGTCACCTCATCGTCGAATGGTCCTGATCTAGCGGTGGGTAGCTTCCGATCCGCTGGCGCGTTCCAAATCACAATCGTCCAACTTGCGCCTCCACTCTTACTTGTAAATAGTCGCTCCCGCTCAAAACATCTGGGCCTCTGCTTAAGGAACTAGCAATGTATCTAAAATTCTGTATATCGTTTTGGCTTCCCCCAGGTTGTTGAGCCCTGTGGCTTTCAAACTTCCATCGAAATTTCACATCAGGCCTTTGCAGAACGTCAGATATGTGTTCTTTTCAGATAGTGACGACGACCACTTGGCTCAACCCGAGCAGAGGTCCTCGCGGCTAACGGCAAATGTGAACACAGAATCAGGGGCGGCAGGTCATGTCTTACGAGGCACAGAATTTTGATCACTTGCTGGGAACTTGGGGTTTAGCGACCGCCTTCTAAGAAACCACTTCACCCTATATCGAGGCTATGTAACCAACGTTAATTTGCTTATCGATCTGTTGAGCGCGTTGGATGAGCAGACTAGAGCTGGGCGTCCAGAGTATTCAGAGTTGAGGCGTCGATTTGCCTGGGAATTCGATGGTATGCGGCTGCACGAGTACTATTTCGGCAACATGGCCAGAGCAGGCAAAGAGATCGACAAGTATTCTCGCTTTTACAGAAAACTCTTTGATCGATTTTGGTTCTTACGACAAGTGGTAGCGAGATTCGCGTACGGTTGACGTCGGATCGACCGCGTTAACACGCGCGACCATCGCGAGTTGAGGTGAAATGCAATGAAGATCCTTTTGGCCGTGGACGGATCGCCTTATACCGATATGGTGTTAAAGGAAGTCGCTAGCAGACCGTGGCCTCCTGGCAGCGAAGTCAAGATTCTTGGTTGCGCTCATCTCAGGATTCCTGACATTCCCGATCCCTTACTGATTTACTGTTACAGTCGCCGCTCAAATGACTGTCATGGAGTCGCACAAGATCAGTGAAGAGGTCGCGCGCCGGGTCAAGGAGAGAATTGGAGGCGTAGCGGAAGTTCTCGTCCATATTGGCGCCGCAGGTTTCCATTGATGAACCTTGTGTGTCTCGTACAGAGGGAATCGGCAGTTTTGGCCTCTCAGGTTTGAATATTGGCCCACAAGGTGAACACCCTCTGGCCCGCGAGCCAGATAAAATCCTAGTTCACCAGGAAGTAGATATTCCGATGGTACTCAAGTAGTTCCGGCTGTGTGAGCATAGGGTGTCATCTGCACTGAACTTGTTCTTTCCAGAGTAACCGTAAAGATCTGACAGAGCCGGGGCAAAGGACTTTGCCTTGGTCGCCTTTGGAGCGCCAGTTACAGAACCTCAATCGACAGATGCGTTTTACTTACGTGCTTATCTTCAGTCTGCTTGGTAACGTGGGAGCGCTGACCGGCGCCGGCGTCTTGTTGATGTTTCCAAAGCTTCACGATCGTTTGAAGACGATCCTGCTCGCATACGCAGTAGGGACACTTCTGAGTGCCGCATTCATGGGTCTAATCCCAGAGGCAATAGAGCATCATCAAGCGGAGCGGGTCCTCTTGGTAATTCTTGCCGGGCTATTCGGTTTCTTCTTCCTGGAAAAAATCCTGCGACTACCTCACATCCACGGGCATGTAGCAGAACAACATGATTACACGGGCGAACGTCATACGATTCATCCAGCCGGCTTCCTTATTCTTGTAGGAGACGCCTTCCACAACTTTGTAGACGGAATCGTAATAGCAACCGCCTTCTCGGTCTCCGTACAATTGGGGGTGCTTACGTCTCGCCGTAGTCGCGCACGAAGTGCCTCAGGAGTTGGGCGATTTCACTATCCTACTTCAGAGCGGCTGGAGCGCCCCGAAAGGCGTATTGGATGAATCTCTTGTCAGCGCTGGCAACCTTGCCCGGAGGTTTGCTCGGATATGTGGCGCTTCAGGCTATAGAACCTCACATCCCATACTTGTTAGCAATAGCCGCTGCGAGCTTTCTCTACATAGCTACGGTAGACCTTGCTCCGATTCTTCATCACGAATCGGGGTTCAAAGAGAGCCTCTCGCAGATGGCGGGCTTGCTTCTGGGGACTGGGACGATATCGCTATTGCACCACCTGCTCAGGTGACGAGCAGGATGCGTCCATTGCTTTCGTTGCTTACGTTGGAACGGCTGTGTTAATAAGCCAGTGACGCGAACTGAAGGCGATCAGAGCCGCACCTTCTCTTGACGAGTAGGGCCACTCTATTCAAGATATGCAAGTTGCATTTTAGAAGTGGAGACTGGCTACTTTCGCCTCGCTATGGTGCTCGGCTAAGTAAATGAAGCTGGCTGTTCGCAGAGCGAGTCCGAGGTTCTCTAATTACAATTACACGTCATAATTACACGTCGATTACATCGGGCATGTCACACTCGGCAACACCGAAAAAACGATGTGCGCTGGGCCTGATGGCAAAGGCGCCGCTTGCTGGCGAAGTAAAGACGCGGCTGGTGCCACCGTTGACTTCCGCGCAAGCCGCAGCGCTAAATATCTGTTTCCTTCGCGATATGGCGACCAACATCGCTGCTGTGGCGGCCGAATGCCGGGCAGAAGGTTTGGTAGTTTACACGCCCATCGGTGCGGAAGCTGCATTTGACGGCATACTGCCCGAAGGATTTGAGTTTCTGGCGCAGCGCGGTGAATCTTTAGGTGCTCGTCTGTGCAATGCCACCGCCGATCTATTGAAAGATGGTTACAGTTCCGTTTGTCTGATCAATTCCGACAGCCCCACACTGCCACGCTCAATGCTTGACCGGGCTATCGAGTCACTCGCGAGCGACGGCGATCGCGTGGTGCTCGGGGCCGCGGACGATGGTGGCTATTATCTGATCGGCTTGAAGCAGGCACATCGCAATCTCTTCGAGCGCATCGCCTGGAGCACAGCCGATGTGCTTTCCCACACCGTCGAGCGCGCCGCCGAGATCGGCCTTGAGGTCGAGATGCTGCCGCGCTGGTACGACGTTGACGACGCAGAGACCCTCAACCGACTTTGTGAAGAGTTATTCGCCACTCACCGACAAGATGGTGCCTATTCCGCGCCTCACACGCGTGCCTTTTTGGCTGCGCTGATCGAGAAAGAAGGAGCGCGGCGCGTGTGTCCGAAACTCTTCAGTGGATGAAGGCATGACAAAAAATCTGCCCGCCACGCAGAAGGGTTCGAGCTCAAGCCGGATCGCAATCATGCTGATTGTGCTTGGCCTCACCTCGCTGGTGTTTTATCGGATTGGCCTCCGCGCTGAGGGCACGAAGGACATCATTTGGTTTCTCAAACTCGTTGGTGTTCAGAGCGCGCTTTACTTTGTAGCCGCCTGGCTCATCCTGCGTGGGAGAGAATCACGTTCCGGGCTGATCATCGTACTACTTTTTGCCGCGCTCTTCCGGCTCGCCATAATTTTCTCACCGCCTTATCTCTCCGACGATATCTATCGCTACATCTGGGACGGTCGGGTGCAAGCAGCCGGCATTAATCCTTACCGCTACATTCCCGCCGATGAAGCACTTTTCAGACTTCGCGACGAAACAATTTATCCAAAGATCAACCGCCGCGACTACGCACGCACCATCTATCCGCCAGTTGTGGAGGCTATCTATTTTCTGACGACCCGCCTCAGCGAATCAGTCACGTGGATGAAGGCGACGATGGTCGGCTTTGAAGCTGTTGGCATCTGGGCCATCATTCAATTGCTCGCTTCATTCGGGCTGCCTAGTCAGCGGATTTTGATTTACGCCTGGCACCCTTTGGTGATCTGGGAATTCGCCGGCAGCGGACACCTTGACGCGATAGCCATCGCATTATTCGCGCTCGCGCTGCACGCAAGCCGTAAGAAGGCGGAGGTTGCAGCGGCCGTCGAACTAGCGTGCGCCACGTTGGTGAAGTTCTTCCCGCTAGCGCTGTTCCCTGCGCTCTACAAACGTTGGAGTTGGAAGATGCCGCTGGCCTTCGCGATCACGATCTTCGTCGCGTACTTGCCGTATCTGAGTGTTGGCCCCAGGGCAGCGATCGGCTTTTTGCCAGACTATGCGAAAGAAGAGGGCTTGATCAGCGGTGGACAATTTTATTTCTTGAGTCTGACTCGCGCGCTGTTTGGGTCGAGTGTGCCGAACGCGGCATTTGTAATTCTTGCTTCTGTTTTCATGAGCGGGATCGCCGTGTGGGTGCTTTTGAGAAGGAGAAGAAGCGACAGCTACGTTAAGCGTGCGGCTTTGCTGGCGACCGCGATTACCGTCCTCTTCGCGCCACACTATTCCTGGTACTTTGCGTGGCTGGTTCCGTTCCTGTGCTTTGTGCCGCTCGCTTCGATGTTCTATCTTACCGCGGCGAGTTTTATTCTCTATGGAACGTGGTTGGGCGATGAGCCAGGTCAGGTGTTCCGACTGAAGAGTTTCGTGTATGTTCCGTTTGCTTTGCTGGGAGCCGTGGAGCTTTTTGCCTGGCGAAGGAGGGTTGCGCTCGCTCGGTCCCGGCTTCCGAAACAAACCCTCGGAAGCGATGTCAACGGAACGATGACAGAGTAGAAAAGAAAAGTGTGGAGACGTCAGGAATGCGCGCACTCGTAACAGGCGGAGCCGGCCTGATCGGCTCACACATCGCTGATCTTTTGCTGCTCGAAGGGTGGCAGGTCCGCATACTCGACAACCTCGAGCCGCAGACACACCGCAAGGGTAAACCAGCTTGGATCCCGCAGTCTGCTGATTTTATCGAAGCTGACATTCGCGATCGTTCGGCGGTTACGGCGGCGCTGCGCGATATCGACGTGGTCTTTCACGATGCAATCTATGGCGGGTACATGCCGGAGATCGCGAAGTTTGTTCATGTCAACAGCTTTGGTACTGCGCAGATGCTCGAAATCATTCGCGACGAAAACCTACCAGTAAAAAAGGTCATCGTGGCATCATCGCAAGCAGTTTACAGTGAGGGCGCCGCAAACTGTCGGCAGCATGGCGTCGTCTTTCCATCGGTGCGTCCTGCCCAGCAACTACGCAGCGGAGATTTTGCGGTTCACTGCCCGCACTGTGGCGCGGAAACGACTTCGGTTCCGACAGGAGAAGGAGCTCCGATCCGTGGTGAATCAGTCTACGCGATTACGAAGATCGATCAGGAGCGTTTGGTATTGATCTGGGGTCAACAGATTGGTATTCCCACAGTTGCGTTGCGCTACTCGTGCACATATGGTCCACGGCAATCGGTGTTCAATCCCTACACCGGAGTCATCGCGATCTTCTGCACACGTTTGCTGAATGACCAGCCGCCCGTGTTCTACGAAGATGGCTTCCAAACGAGAGACCTTTGTTTTGTCGAGGACATCGCGCGTGCGAATCTGCTGGCGGCGACGACAGACGCGCTGGACGGGCAGGCTGTGAATGTTGGCAGTGGCAAGGCCGCGACCATTCGGGAAGTCGCGGGACTAATCTCCGACGCGTTGAACATTCACATCGAACCAATCACCCGGGGTGAGTTTCGGCCTGGAGAAATACGTCACTTGATCTCAGACATCACGCGTATTCGGGCGATTGGTTTCGCGCCGGAGGTCGATCTCGAGGCCGGTATCGGGCGCTATTTGGATTGGATTCGCGCGCAGGCGGACGTGCGCGACTATTTTGCGACCGCTGAGACGCTCCTGCGCTCGAAAGGCATCGTGCGCCAGGTTCAAACAACAGTCTGAGCAATTGTCCGAGAAACTTGAAGTAAAAGGTCTTGTGTGAAACCAGCGACAAACTGGAGAGGTCTTGTCGGACTTTAAATTGCGATGAGTGTCTCGGTCATCATCCCGGCTCTCAATGAAGAAGCGACGATTGAGGATGTTGTTCGCAGCGTCCCGCGCGAGATCGCCAGCGAAATAATCGTCGTTGATAACGGCAGCGACGATCGCACTGCCGAGCGGGCTCACGCAGCCGGCGCGCGCGTGGTTGTGGAACCGCGCCATGGCTACGGTCGCGCCTGCGCCGCCGGCGTCCGCGCGCTTGGTCCGGATTGTGAGATTGTCGTCTTTCTCGATGGGGATGGCAGCGACTGCCCCGAATTGATGCCTTGCCTGGTGGAACCCATAATCAGAGAGCGATACGACTTCGTGATCGGCTCACGCACGCGCGGCGAGCGCGAGGCGGGCAGTTTGAACTTTCAACAAATCTTTGCCGGTCGAATCGCCGGACTGCTGGTTCAGTTGCTCTACGGCGTTCGGTACACTGATATGTGCCCGTTGCGCGCAATTCGTTACGACGCGCTCGCCGGTCTGGGTATGCGAGAAGAGACTTACGGTTGGAACCTGGAGATGCAGATGCGCGTGGTACGTGCGGGTCTGCGTATACTGGAGGTGCCTGTGAATCATCGCCGGCGCGCTGGAGGAAAATCAAAGGTGTCAGGCACGCTGCGCGGAACCTTTCTGGCCGGGACGCGAATTCTTGCGACGTTCGCCCGCGTCGCACTTGAACGCCGGTGAAGGGTGACTGCTAATTTGCGCGAAACACGAGAAAGTAATCAACGTTGTCCGCCTTGACGAAGTCATACTCTTCCACCAAGGTAAATCCCGCCCTGCCCGCTTCTTTGATCACAATTTCTTTGTCGATGCCGTGATCGTCGCCCTTACCCTCTCGATCGATGATTCCGAGTAATGCCCCGGAGCGCATCGCGTCGCGGGTTCGTTTCAGCAGCCGAATCGGTTGAGCAAGCTCATGATAAGTTTTCAACAACAGGACTGCGTCAACACTCCGGCTGGGAAGGCGTGGGTCGTCCTCCTGGCCGAGAATGGTTTTAATGTTTGACAGCTTCTCGCGCTCGGCGCGCGTTTGAATGTACTTCAGATAATCGGGGTTGATTTCGAGTGCGTAAACTACACCGCTTGGTTCCACACGTCGCGCCGCGCGAACTGTGAACCATCCCGAGCCTGCTCCAATATCCGCGACGTTCGATCCCTCCTTGATACCGAGGATATCCATGACTCGATTGACCTGAAGATTCTGATCGCGTTTTGGATCTTCAAAGACTGAGAGGTCGCCGGTGTACGGCTTGCTCGTCGGGCGATTTATCGCATCGGGAGTCGCTTGGTGCTCGGCCGCAGTCGCTGTAGGGGACGCCGTTTCGGATAACGGGCGTTGCGGTTGGGTCGCGACGCGGCATCCCGTCAAACTGAGGGCGAAGAAAACAGAAAGTAAGAACCGGAACAAACGATAAGAGAGCGAATGGCTCACAAGCATTCCCTTAGTGGAAGACCAATCTCTTCGTCTGGGGATTGAGTCGCATTCTATCAAGCGGAGGAGAACCCGAAAAACTCAACCGCGTGACCTCCAGCGGTTGGTACTCAGTCGCGGGCAATCACTACCGTAGTGCAAGCGCTGCCGAGTTTTGGCAGATCACGCGTGGCGGCCATCTTGATCTCCAATTGAGGTCGCTCGCCGCGCACGATCGGGCAATAGCGATCAGGTTCATCCAGCGCACCGTGCAAAGCCCTTCTTCCGGCGCATCCCCCCTGGCAGGTATCGCGAAACTCGCACGGCTCACACGCCTGCGGCAGCTTGCGAGCGGAAACAAAGGGAGAGCTGGCGAGGATTTCTTCGCCCGCTGCGAGTAGATTCGCTAATGGCTCGCCCGCCCCTGGCCAGTAAACACAGGGTTGTGTCGTCGAGCGCGGGGTCACGCGCACCGTTCCGGAGCCACAACCGCAATCGCTTTCCGGAGGCGGAAGACCGGCCATCGCACGGACCAATGGTTCGCCAATCGCAATCACATCAGTCTCGGCAAACAACCGGCGAAAGCCTTCCCAATACTCATCGTAAGACAAAGCATACGCATCGGTCCTAACCGATTGATAGACGTTGACGCGCAGAGGTGCTTCGAACTTCTTGGCAATTCGGGCCACCTTCGCCAGCTTCAAGTGATTTGATTTCATCATCACGGCGATGATCGTTATTGGAACGCCAAAACTGCGGCAACGCTCTGCCTGTTCGTGAATCAGACCCCAATTACCTGGGCCACGTTGGGCGTCCTGCTCCTCTCTTGTCGGATAATCCAGAGAGAACTCGACATCGTGAAAGGCGCGCACGTGTTCATCGTCGAGCAGCGCAATGCTGCGGCCATTTGAGGTGATGGTCAGTTTTATCGGTTGGGTTCGGAGGAAGTCGAGAATCGGCAGGAAGTCTGGATGCATTCCGTTCTCGCCGGTGCCAAGATTCACGGAACGCAAGGGCAGGCGCTCGATCACCGCCCGCACTTGATCCAGCGTCAGCCGATCGATTCTATTCGGATCGCGATAACAAAAAGAGCAGGCTAGATCGCATTCATTAGTCAGTCCGAGGCCAAGCGCGAAACCTCGCGGCGAGCCGCGTTCGCGTTCAGATAACGCCGATCTCTTAGGGTTTCTTAGGTGATCCACGAGATTACTCGCCTTACGATTCCTCCAGACGTACTCTTGGCAGCAAGCAATGCGTCGATTCCCAGCGCGCGTCCGGCGCGCAGGAAAAGGAAAAAGCCGTTGAGCAGAATCAGGAAGAAGTAAGTCCACGGCCATTCGTTCGGCCGGTTGTAGAGCCCGAGCCAGAGATTCATAGCCATCAATGTCCCAAGCAGTCCGCCCAGGCGAGTGAACAATCCGAGCATCAACGAGACGGCGATGAACGTCTCGCCGGCCCATACTTGAAAAGCGAAGGCCTTGAAGTGCGGCAGCATCAGATCGTTTACGAGCGTTGCGTGCTGCTTGAATGCTGCATACTGCACCATCTCGCCCATCCAATAGCGCAGACCGCCGCTGCCGTCAGGACTATCAGTGAACGTTGGCGGCATCTTCCAGAGCATTTGCTGGTACCACATGCCGCCAACAAAGAGGCGGGCTAGCCAGGTAAAGCTCTTCTCCATCGTTCGCTGCTCAGCATTTCGCGTGAAGTTGAACAACGCAATGACGAAGCTCGCAATCAAAAGAAGGACGAACGCGTAGATTGGAAACCTACCGTGTAGTGTGCTCTTTTGCAGGAACTGCATGAAGTCATAGAAAGGATTCGGCATGTTTAGCTCCTCCGGACAGACGCTCCGTCTTTACCGATGGACCACTTGCGCGACGCAGCTTTTTAAGGGCAGCATCTTATTCTCACTGCACGACGAATAACAAGCGACAATACACCGTGTCTCTCACACTAACAATTCCTCCTTTTCCAAATCCGCGCATACGTTCTACAATCTGACGCTCAGAAAGACCCCACGTTCTTGAAGCTTGATGTTTTTTACTCGGCTGCCGTGGACACACATTTGAGTCAAGACACAACTGCGCTCGCGGCGACGCAAGGCAATCGTAGAGTCATCTACGCGGCAACGCTCATGCTGGTGATCGTTGGAAGCCTTCTGGTCTATAAAGGAGCCGCAGCGCTTTCCGTAATGATGACGGTACAAAACACCGGAGCACTCCAGCCACGTGTTAGTGTCGTTCCCATACCGGGCAATGCTGCGCAGGCTAACGTTGATAGCGGTTGGCGTGCTGATCTCGATGGCGGTTGCGCTGTGGCTGCCGGTGGGCGCTCTTGCCTCAACAGCCGGAGAGACAGTAGCGATTGTCGTGGTCGGTCTGCTTGCGGTTCCACTGGCTCTGCCAACATTCTTTGAAATCCCGTTGGCGTTGATCTTGCTCTCAGCGGGCGCGCCGCCCGGCGCAGCCGTCGCGATGATGGTTGCCGGCCCCGCTGTTAATCTGCCGTCACTCTTTACAATTTCGCGCTCGACTAACTGGAAGGTAGCGGCCTCGGTTGCCTTCGCAATATTCGTGCTTTCCGTCGCGGGCGGGTTTTTGGTGAGTCTCTTCTGAACTAACGCTGGGCCGGACTTCTTCAACGCAGACCTCGGTTTGAGAGGAGCAAGCACATCACTGGCATCATGACGCCGCATGAATTGAAGAGCGTCGACCGGACAAGATAGCCATACTGCTCCAAACCCGCGCCGAATTGCAGACCATGCGATCAGGTTGACCACATCTGCGGATATTCGACTACTTGACAACTGCCACCGAACAAGGTGATTGCCCGGTCACCTTGGCCGAAACGCTTCCGAGCATTTTGTGCTTCATGTCGGTAGCACCAGTGGCCCCTAGGACGACAAGGTCATATTCACCCTGTTCCGCCTGTCCCAGAATCTCAGTGGCCGGATTCCCTTCCGCAATGACGGTCGTCACATCGAGCCCATGCTGCCTGAGTTGTTCCGCTGCGTCTTCGAGTATTTCGTTGGCCTCGCTCTGTAACCTTTCTTCCAACTGAATTTCCGGGCCCCTTTGCTCAGTCGTCTCTCCACCCTCGTCAAACCAATCCCGATCGAGCCCGAGATTTACCCAAGGCGTTTCGACCACATGCACGAGCGTGATATCAGCTGACTCAGTATTGAAATAGGTGGTCAACGAACTGAGGGCTTGCTGGGAAGCCCGTGACCTGTCAACACAAAGCAAGATCTGCAGGCTGCTTCCTCCGGTGGATTCCCTGCAGACAAGCACGATTCCCGGTGCATGTTCGACGACTCTGCTCGCGACAGAGCCGATGCCCGGCCTCGTCGTGTCATATTGGCTTGTGGCTCCAAGGACAGTGACGTTGTATTCGTCAGCCAGACGCACAATCACTTTGGCTGGCGAACCGGTCCCGGCGTGGGTCTTCGCAGTGACCCCTTCTGCTAGCAGAGTTTGGCGGGCACGTTCCAGAATAGTCTGCGTCTCTCGCGCCATGCGTCGCTGATACTGATCGCGAACACCGTCGCCCTTTTTCTGTTTTCCTGGTTTATAAAACTCCGGCGCGACGCAGAGTACATGAACTTCGTTGTCTTTCCTGCGCAAGAGGCGAGTCGCGGTGCGCAGTGCGCTTGTCGCTTGAGGTGATCCGTCGGTCGCCATCAATGTTTTCATGTTCGGTCTCCCTTAAAGATGCTCGCCTGTCACTCAAACATTATCACGGTCTTGTTCCTCTCGACCCTGGCAATTCATTTCTCTAATATAATAGGGATCCTAACATGACTCTGCCAGGAGGATTATCGCAATGGACCGTATGAGAATCAGAGTGATTATCGTCGCTCTCTTGCTGGTACCCTCCGTTTTGGTCGGCCAGACCAAGACTCCCCAGGATGTCTGGCAACTCTTCAAATTCTTTGTGGTAAATGGGAAGGAATCTTTGAGATTGCAGAGCCAGGAAAGGACTTTGAGCTTTACAGTGAAGGTCATTACACGCGCAAACGGTGACCCATAATGTGGAGTCTCCAAGAGCGTAAATACTGTGTGGTACGCGGCCGATAATGAAACTAAAAAATTGTGACGCGCAAAGCCTCGTCTTCATCCACACCAAGTTGGAGATTGGAGCTTTCTTTGCGTTCGACGCAGGAGTCTTATCATGGAAGCTGAAAAAGGAGAAATGAAGGCCGTATTAGAAGGGTCTCATTTGTTGGTTGCTGTCGGACGTCAGCCGAACAGCGATCATCTCGACCTGCAGGCGGCCGGAGTGGAGACTGATGAGCACGGCTTTATCAAGGTGAACGATCGGCTTGAGACAAACGTAGCGGGAATCTATGCTATGGGTGATGTTAAAGCTGGTCCAGCCTTTACACATATCTCTTACGACGACTTTCGCATTATTCGCAACAACCTGCTTGAAGGCGGCCATGCGTCGACGAAGGGGCGACTAGTTCCGTACACGATCTTCATTGATCCGCAGCTTGGTCGGATCGGGATGACCGAAACAGAAGCGAGGAATCAAGGTCTGCGTATACGCGTGGCGAAGTTGCCGATGAGTCGCGTCGCAAGAGCCATCGAGTTGAGTGAGACTCGCGGCTTTATGAAGGTCATAGTTGACGTCGAAAGCACAGTTCCGTTCTTGAAAATGATGAGCCACTAATTTCGAAAGGAGAAAGGATTGAAGTCATGAAGCGAATTCTTATCGTAGCAACAGTGCTGACTGCCGTGGTTGCCCTGGGGCTTGGCCAAGAGGCAACCAAAACTGCCGATCATGGACTCTTCACGCCTGGGGACATCAAGTGGATGGATGTGCCCAACGCTCTTCCTGCCGGGGCGAAGCTCGCCGTGCTGGAGGGTAATCCATTCAATCCGGGACTTTACACGATGCGGCTGTCGATGCCTGCTGGTTACAGGATTCCGCCTCACTGGCACGCGAAGGTGGAGCACGTCACGGTCATTTCCGGCAAATTCAATCTTGGCATGGGAGAAAAGTTCGACCAGTCGAAGGGCAATGCCATGCCGGCGGGAACATTTGGCTTTCTTCCGCCGCAGATGAAACATTTCGCATGGGCATCGGAAGAGACCGTCATTCAGCTTCATGGCGAGGGGCCGTGGGAGATCAACTACGTCAATCCCTCGGACGATCCACGAAAGAAAGGTGAATAGGTTGATTCAGGGATTTCGGCTGTCAAAGACCGGCTCTGCCTTATTAGACACCGGAAAGCCCATGTCAACGCTCGCCTTCGAGAAGAGGTGGAATCCGGTCCTGAATCTGGACCGCTCCGGCTTCGTCGAGAAGATATGACGAGCGCGATGCCTCCGAAACCTCCAGCGATGGAATCAATGCTCCGCGCCAATCAAGGGCGTGCCTGAGCGCATGCGCTCCAGTAGTGATACGCACGGCCCTGTGCTCGGGCTCGGCGCTAACATCGAACAGTTTAGCCTGCTCATTCTCATTAACGCCTTCGTCGGTGGAATGGTGGGGCTGGAGCGCACTGTAGTCCCGCTGATCGCGGAGCGCGAATTTGGCCTCGCCTCAAAGAGCGCTATCCTCTCTTTCATCGTCAGCTTCGGCGTCGTCAAAGCGGTCTCAAACCTGCTTGCCGGTAGGTACTCCGATGTCGTCGGGCGCAAGAAGTTGTTGGTCACCGGGTGGCTCTTCGGGCTGCCTGTTCCGTTCATGGTGATGTGGGCCCCGTCGTGGGGCTGGATCACCGCCGCCAATGTGCTGCTCGGTATGAATCAGGGCTTATGTTGGTCCACGAGCGTGATTATGAAAATCGATCTCGTCGGACCGAAGCGGCGGGGCTTGGCGATGGGACTGAACGAGTTTGCCGGTTACGGCGCAGTGGGCCTTGCGGCGCTGGCGTCTGGCTATCTGGCGGCCAGATACGGCCTGCGTCCTGTGCCGTTCTACCTCGGAATAGCATTCGCTGCGCTCGGCCTCATGCTTTCCCTGGTGCTCGTTCGAGATACTACGGGGCATGCAAGGGAAGAGGCGCGCGAACATCGAAGTGCCGGCTCGGGCGAGCCGCCGCCGTTTAGCGAAGTGTTCGCTGAAACTAGTTACCGTAACCCAACTCTTTTCTCGGTGAGCCGGGCAGGGCTTATCAACAATCTGAACGACGGGATGGCGTGGGGACTCTTTCCACTATTTTTCGCCTCCTACGGCTTAGGCGTAACTAGGATCGGAGTACTAGCCGCAACCTACCCGATGGTGTGGGGCGTCACACAGATCGCGACGGGTGCCCTCTCCGACAATTTTTTGGCGTCGCGCCGAGCAAAGCCCGTGACGAGGGGAAGGCGCAAGACAGAAACTCGTCGCAGTTACCGAGTGGGTGAGGTTAGCACCAAGACCCACCTGAGCAAAGCCTAGCCAGCAGCTCAGAAGTGAACCCGCGTGCGCATCAGTAATGGTGGGTACGAGGCCGGGAGTAGCGAGGAAGCAGGCCGTGTGATTGAGCCCCGAAAATATTGAACGTCGTGGTCCAGGAGGATAACCACCAGCGGAAGGTGGGAAAGCCGACCCGGTCGCCAATGTGGGAAGGCAGCAGCTTCGGCGCGTCAAGGCAAGTGCCGGAAGCACCACCGGGGTCGAAGAGCAGGGCATGCAGCCAGCAGGTAACACGGGAACTCGGGAGAGCCAGTTGTCTCCTTGCGTGATAATCGGAAACGAGGTCAGCCGGATAAAAAAAAAAGAGACCTGGCGCTGAGCGGAGGCTACCTCGCCGCACAGCGAGCCGAGCAAGACGGGACACACAAAATCAGGAGGGAGTAAGCAAGGTATCGCAGGGCGAAGTGACGAATGGAGCGCTGCGAGATGGGTGACTGGAAGTCTTAGCGGAGCGTAGTACCGACAGTCTGCGGCCTGGGGAGCAGATTGGGAAGGTGGGGAACCGAGGCCCAAGGGACCCACTGTAGGGAAGGCGAAGCCGGGCAGAACAGAAGCTGGAGGGAAAGATGGGCGAGACCTTGAGCTCACAACCTGTGTCAACGCGACTTCAGCGGATAGCGGAGCAGGCGAAGGCACGACCAGAGATGGTGTTTACGACGCTGGCACACTTAATCGATGTGGAGTTACTGCGGGAAGCGTATCAACGGACGCGGAAAGATAGCAGTCCGGGGGTGGATGGGGTCACGGCCAAGGAATACGCCGTGAACCTGGAAGCGAACCTCAGGAATCTACACGAGCGGTTGCGTAAACAGCAGTACTACGCGCCGCCGGTCAAGCGCACCTACCTTGAGAAAGAGGATGGGAGCAAGAGACCGATTGGGATGCCAGTGTTCGAGGGCAAGATAGCCGAGCGGGCAGTGGTCATGCTGTTGGGAGCAGTCTATGAACAAGACTTCTATGACTGCTCCTACGGCTTCCGACCTGGCCGCAGTCCGCACCAAGCGCTGACGAAGTTAAGGAACCAGTGCGCGTGGGGGAACATCAATGTGGTCGTGGATGCAGATGTAAGTGGATGCTTCGACAACATTCCAAAAGGCCCACTGCTAGCGGTAATCCGGCAGCGGGTCAATGATGGAGGAATATTGCGGCTAATAGGGAAATGGCTGAATGCGGGAGTACTGGACGGGGAGGAACTGTTCTATCCCGAGAAAGGAACCCCGCAAGGAGGAGTAATGACTCCTCTTACGCAAAAGGTAATCTGGGTTGGGCACCGCCGCGGAAGTGCCGGAGGTTGGCGCCGGCGAGCCGTTAGGTGCGGAGCCAGATTGGGGCACGGGAATCGAGTGGCGCAGCGTGATCGTGTCGTAGCCAACAAGCACTTCTTTCAACACAAGCCGGAGGACTTGTTGACGCTCTCGCACCGCCAGGGTCTCGGCACGCGCACGTAGCTTGGTGCGAAACCCCGCCAAGCTTTCGGCCAGCTGTAAGTACTTCGCTTCGTCCACCGCCGCCATCTCGAGCGATTGTAGTTCCGACTCGAGCGCCTGCGCTTGCTTGCGCAACTGTGGCATCCGCTGGCGCAATTGCGGCAGCGTCACCAACTCTTCTTGATACGCCGTGACCAGACGCTCGATATTCTTTTCTAGCCGCACCTGTTCGCGACGTAACTCTCCGTCTCGTTTGCGGAGTGGATCTGCGTTGCGGGCTAACTCCCGGCGTCGATCGATCTCGGATTGAACGAGCGTTGGATCTTCCAGCAAGCGCATGATCTCACCCCAGACAACTCCATCCAGAGTATCCTGCCGAATCGGGCGGTTCGTGCACACTGGTCCTTTGAGCCGCCGATAACCGTCAGAGCCAAGACAGCGATAGTAATACAACTTTTGTTTAGCCGTGCGCGTCGAGGTCCGGTACAAGGCATAGCCGCATTGTTGGCACACCAGCATTCCTTGCAGCAAGGTCGGCTCAATCGTGTGTCGGGGCGAATGATGCTTATTTTGCTCCAACTGTTCTTGCGCCAAGGCGAACATCTCTTCACTCACCAAAGGCGGTACTGGAACTTCGATCCAATCCGCGCGCGGCCGCTCATGGTTTGCGCTGTTGCGGCTCGGCAATCCTTGGCGCTGGCGTAATGGTCGCGTGATGCGCTGCCGCGGACGCAGTTCTGTCTTGCCATAGCAAGCTCTTCCTTGATAAGCCGGATTGCGCAACATCCCCCAAACCGTGGACCGCTCCCACCACGTCTTTTCGGTGCGTGTCGGAATCTGGCGTTCATTTAACAAGTGGGCAATAGCATTGATGCTCACCCCTTGCTGCGTGTAAGTTTCAAACACCATCCGCACCACCTGAGCTTCAGCTTCAAGCACCTCGTAGTAAGCGGCGGAAGTATCACTTTTGCGCACATATCGATAGCCATAAGGAGCTCCGGAAAGCACGCTCACCACTCCCTGTTGTGCCTTGTGCCGTTTTCCCCGGCGCGTGCGTTCGACAATCTGCGCTCGTTCGTATTCGGCGATCATTCCTTGGAACTGCAGCAAGAGCCGATCTTCTGGCGTTGCGCCAGCCGGTGACTGCAAAAAGATCAACTCTACTCCACAACGCGATAGCTCTTCTGCCAGTAGCACCTGGTAAGCATATTTACGACTCAGCCGGTCTGGCGAGTAGACCAACACTGCCGCGATCTGGCCTTCAGCGGCTAGATCGCGCAAGGCCTCCAAGCCTGGCCGCAGCATGATGGCGCCACTATAGCCTTCATCTTCGAACACCCATTCCGGCGGCACGCTATAACCGTTTCCTTCGGCGTACTCTTTCAACGCCGCCGTCTGGCTCGCGATCGTGTGATTCTCCTTCTGGCGCTCGGAAGAGACGCGCGCGTAGATCGCCGCTGTCTTGTTCATCGATTACCTCCAAGCGGGGCTTCACCATTGCGGGAAGCACTCCTCCAGTGGACCAGCGTTTGTCGGGTACCAGTGCCTGGTAGACCTGAGCCAGCTTGTCTGGCAGCAAACGATCGAAGCGATATTCCAACTGCAGAGCGCGGCGCCAAGCAGGCTTCGGCTCAGCCACGCCCGCGCCCTCTCGCTAACAGTGCCAGCAAGGCCTGACTGACTACTTCGCTGAGCGACAATCCCCGCGCCCTCGCGTACTGCCTCACTCGCTGAATTAAACTGTGCGACAGCTTGACCGTAAATGCCGTCTTCGCTTCGCTCACCGGCACCGGTACTGGCTTTTTCAACCGCTGCGCTTGTTGCAGATAACGATAGGCCTGTCGTGGTGATATCGCACACTCCTGGGCCAACCGCTCGACCGCTTCGGGCAGTTGCTTGAACCGCCGCAGCAAGTCGCGGGCGTGGTTGAGACGCTCGGCTTTCTGTGCGTCGCTGGCCCGGCCCATATGTCACATATATACAACCATCTATGTCACGCGTCAAGAGTGTTGATTCTTCACAAGCGTGCCTTGCGGCCACTCCTGAAACCCCGCCGATTTGCCACACTCTAACTGACATCTATCGGTACCTCACAGACCTCTCAAACGCGAAGTTACCTTTTGCGTAAGAGGAGTCATCAGCCCACTGTTAGCGAATATCTACCTCCATGAGGTGTTGGACAAGTGGTTCGAACGGGACGTAAAGCCGCGCATGAAGGGGCAGTGTTTTCTGATCCGGTTCGCAGATGACTTTGTAATAGGCTGCGAATTGGAAAGTGATGCACAGCGCCTCATGGCGGTGCTGCCCAAGCGGTTCGGGCGGTACGGCCTGACGATTCACCCGACGAAGACGAAGCTGGTCAAGTTCAGTAGGCCAAAGTTGCATGACGATGGCACGGGTAACGGCACGTTCGATTTCCTGGGCTTCACCCACTACTGGACGCGAGGGCGGAAGGGAACTTGGGTAGTGAAACGAAAGACGGCGGCGAAGCGACTGCGGCGCGCCGGAAAACGAGTCTGGCAGTGGTGTCAGCATCGTCGACACGACCCGCTGCCTGAGCAACATAAGATTTTAAGCTCGAAGCTGCGGGGTCACTATCAGTACTACGGTATCCGGAGCAACTACGCCTACCTGCATGCGTACTATCAGCAGGTGCAACGGGCGTGGCGGAGTTGGCTGGCTCGTCGAGGCGGCACGCGGCGGCTGACGCGGCACCGCTTTGCCGAGTTGCTCGCGGTCTTCCCGTTGCCACCACCCCGGATCGTCCATCAAATCTGAAGTCGTCTGTAGGGCAGCTAACGTTCTGCGCTAGTGCGCGTGCCGACGCGCTGGCGAACCGAGGAACCGGATGCACGAATTGTGCACGTCCGGATCTGTGGGGGGCCTGGTTGGGTAACCGCTGGGCCTACCCGGACACTACCACGAACTTGCAACTGACTACTGATACAGCCATGTGTAGTGAGGTGACCGGAGAGTGTTTGGGAATTTTTATTAGCGGAAGGCGACGCAATAGCGATGGGGCTCCTGGTATACACTCCGGCGACTCAGCTCCATTGGCCAGAACCTGGAGAAGATTCTATTCGGCAAACCATCCATCCTCGTCAAGTAACTTAACTCCTATCCGGCTGCGACCATCTATCTGATCGTTCCAAACGCCGTTTATCTCCGCGTCGAGTTGACGACCGAAAGGAGGCGTCAACTTTACGATCGCGCCGAGAGCCACATCGACGTCAAGAACGATCGTTGCACCGCCGCGGCTGATCTTTATAGCCTGGGCTGCAACTCGAAAGGGCTCACCCGCCTGGGTTTCACCTTCTACCGTCAGTTCAAATTCCACCGGTACTCGCGGGCTCCGCGGCCGCTGTGAGCGCGCCATAGCCTCTCGCGGGTCTTTCTCATTCATTAATTTCACCAACCTTTTGAACTATTGAATTCGGAAGAGTGTTGACTCGACCCCAGTGAGGTGAGGTGGGCATATGTAGTTTACCCATGTTCGCTATGGTTGTCAGCATTTTCTACGAGGTGGTCAATTTGAATCCCCGCAGGCGCCACGGGCGAACGCTCAGGATCTGAACGAATGCAAGTGCCCTGGCGCCAATTTAGGCTGGATCTGCCGAAAAGATTCAACGAATTGCCTCGGCCTGTGAGCTCAACTCACCCGGATTTTCTCAGTTAAACTGAGGCTGAAAGGTAACCGGCAGACAGCGCCACAAGAATTAGCCCACCGACAATCAGCCTATAGAATATGAAGATTCCGGTGGAGTGAGCGCGCAAAAACCGGAGCAAGAACCAGATCGATGCATAACCGACGATACCTGAAACCATCGTCGCCACAGCCAGCGAGAGATAACTGTCCGACGGCAGCTTTACGATGGCTGCCCTCAGTTCAAAGATGCCGCTGGCGGCGATGGCCGGGATAGATAACAGGAACGAAAAGCGCGCTGCTGTTTCTCTCAGCTGGCCAGCAAAGAGTCCCGCCATGATCGTTGAACCTGATCGGCTGGCGCCCGGCAACAACGCCAGCGCCTGCGCAAATCCAACCGCAAGAGCGTCTCCCGCACCAAGTTCGGCTAGGGATCGGGTTCGCTTTCCAACCAATTCCGCAATACCCAACAATATGGCTACCACGATCATCATCGTGGCGATTACCCATAAGTTCTTTGTTAGAGTTCCCTCAATCTGTTTTCGGAAAACCAAGCCAAACACGGCCACCGGTATAGAACCTATGATGACCAGCCAACCCAGCCAGGCCTCAGGAGAAAGCCAGCGGCCGGAGTTGTCCCGAATCGGCTCGCCTGATTGATATAGAGAACTGCCTTTCGAAACGCTTCGCGCGCGTTGACCGTTGATAAGTGCTAGATGGTCCCGCAGAAAAGACTCTGATATGTGCAGGATGTCGCGCCAAAAATAGGCAAGGACTGCGAGCAATGTGCCGAGTTGGACCACGGCAATGGTGGCCGTAGTCTGTTCCGCTCTTAGAGTTGCCTCAACACCCTCATAAAGTCCCGCAGCGCGGGCGGCAAAAACCAGGTGGGCGGTTGAACTGATCGGTATGAATTCTGTAAGGCCTTGAACAATGCCCAGAACGATCGCTTGAAAAAGGGTCATCTGAATTTGTGGAGCCGCAATCTCCTATTCTCTGAATGAGTTTCTTCTCGCGACCCAATCATACATAAAATTCGGCATTATCATGCCGGCGCGCACAATACCTGCCAGTTGCCAGGGAAAGGCATATGATTTTCGGCGCCGCTCGATAGCCCAGACAATCTTGTCGACTGCGTCTTCCAATTCCATTAGAAAAGGCATCTTTGCGTCGCGACCCGCCGTTAGCGGTGTCTTGATAAACCCCGGATGGATCACTGTCACATCAATTCCTCTGGGCTGAAGCTCCAGACGCAAACTCTCAAAGAACGCAGAAACTGCAGCCTTGCTCGCACAGTAAGCAGCCGACTTTGGCAAGCCTCGATACGCGGCCAGGCTGGAAATCACGACCAGGTGACCCTTGCCCCGCTCGAGCATCTCAGGCATCACTGCGGTGACGCTATTCGCTGCCCCGATAACGTTCACGTTAATCACTCGGGCAATTTGCTCAGCGTCCAGCTGTGCAGGGTCGGTTGTGCCCCCAACTCCTGCGTTAGCAACTAAAACATCGATCGGCCCGAATGTAGCTCGCAATCGCGCAGTTGCACCTGCAAGCCCGCCGGCGTCCTGAACATCTGCGGGCAATGCGAGGGCCTTTCCCTGCCTTGACGCAATCTCCCTCTCAATCTCCTTAAGAGCCTCAGTTCCTCGGGCCACCAGACCGACATTGGCGCCACGTCGCGCCAGCTTCATCGCCAGCGTCCGTCCGATACCGGACGAAGCCCCCGTAATCATAACTACTTTCTCTTCCCAGTAATTCACACTAACACCTGATTATCTCTCTTAGCTGAGTTGGCACCGGAATGCGATATCAAATGCGTTTGCCGGGATAACTATTGGAGACTTTCAGTCCTAATCG
>Ga0209341_10000853_pt1 | contig 31099 bp, 32 predicted proteins | sample RifCSP13_2_FD_184020 | JGI IMG/M metagenome (GOLD analysis project Ga0209341, IMG submission 184020) | Soil microbial communities from Rifle, Colorado - Rifle CSP2_sed 13_2 (SPAdes) (version 2) | ecosystem: Environmental > Terrestrial > Deep subsurface > Rock core/Sediment | place: Rifle... | reverse complement strand
CCCGACTGTATAAAGATGGAATCGGTGCCGCCTACCGTACCGCCAAGGCCGCCGCCCGCACCGCCGTCTTCAGCGGAGTAGCCGCTGAGGACTTCCGGCGGCACTACTGGCCCACCTACCGGTCCATCGCGCGAGACAACCGTTACGGCTGGCTGATCTTCGGGATCGTCCATCGGCTCAAGGCCTTTGCGCCCGCCCTACGCGGCACGCTGCAGATGGCGGCGCGGGAGCAGGCGGGCGCAGGCGCGGCTAGGCGCATGAGCACGGTCCTGTGGGACATGTTCACGGGCAGCGCGCCGTACCAGGAAGTCTTCTACCGGACGCTCGATCCCCGCTTCCTGGGCGGCTTCGCGCGGGAGACGGCCCTCGCTCTGGGCCGCGGATGGCGAGGGGATGGAAAGGAGTCACCACATGCATGACGGTGTGCTGGGGAAGGAATACGCCGACGGCCAGATCATCTGCCGGCAGGGCGAGCCCGGCCAGTGTATGTACGTCATCCAGGCCGGCCGCGTGGAGATCCTGGATGAGGAAGGCGGCGAGGTCGGTCTTCGGGAACTGGCGGCTGGGGATATCTTCGGGGAGATGGCGCTGTTCGACCGTCAGGTCCGGTCCGCCACGGCCCGGGCCAAGGGACTCTGCCGCGTACTTACGTTGGACAAGCGGGCCTTTCTCCGCCGGGTCCACGAGGATCCATCGTTCGCCTACAGGCTCCTGCAGGAAATGTCCCGCCGCATCCGCAGCTTGACAGGAGAACTATCGCAGCACAAGCGCGCCCGCGCGTCTTCCCCAGTCGATCCGTAACATTGCCCGTTCGCGACGAGAATCCGGGCATCAGGTCTTACGAGAGGAGGTCGGCGATGGCAGCGTAGGCTGCCGGAAGTAGCCGATGCCGCACACAGCCGCAGAGCGACCACCGGCGGGACCCGTCGGGGAAATCAACCCAGGAGAGTCACATTGCGACAATGAGGTGGCTCAATGAAACTCAAAACAACACACGATGTCGACGCATTGTGGAGAGCGGCGACCGCAGCCGCCGTCTTAGGTGCTGCGATTGAAACGGGCCTCCTATGGCTCCTGGGGGAGAAACCATTAAGTGCCCTGGAGATCGTCCAGGCGCTGGGTATTCCCGGCAAGCGCGGTTACTATTGGCTGCAACTGCTGGAGAATGTGGGGATACTGGAAAGCGGTCCGCACGGATACGCACCTTCCAGCCTGGCGCGCGAGACCATCCTAGAAACCCGGAGCGAGGAAAGCTGGAAACACCTTGTCGTGGATGAGCGGGAACGCATTGCCGGCGTATCCAACCTGGCCCCCTACATTCGTGAGCCGGGCTCGATCTGGGCTGCGCAGGGTTTGCCCGCCCGAACAGACTATGTCGCAAAGATGAGAAGCAACCCTGCCAGAGCGCGGGAGTTCACCCGCATGCTCTTTGAAGTCCACCAGCCGCTGGCAAAGGCAGTCAGCGAACTGTTGGGCGGATTGCTGGATATGACGGGTGTCCAGCGCGTGATGGACCTCGGCGGCGGATCGGGAGTGGTGTCGATGGCCTTGCTGCGCAAATACCCCGCGCTCCAGGCTACCGTGGTGGATATTGAGAATGTGTGCATCGCCGGGCGTGAGATTGCCACGGAAGAAGGCCTGGCTGATCGGATCAGTTACCACCCGGCGGAGTTTGCCCATGACGAATTTCCCACCGGTTTCGACCTGGTCATAAAATGCGACGTCAGCGTGTTTGGCGTGTGGTTGTTCAAGAAGCTGTGGCAAGTCTTGAAACCGGGGGGGCGCCTGGTCTTCGTCGAACACCTCTCCCCGACAGAATACAGCGCGCCTCCAACTCGCGTGGAGTGGACATTCCTGGATTCCTTAGTCGATCCATATTTCAGCATACCCACTCTTACCCAGGTCCAATCGATGCTGACTCAGGCAGGTTTTCAGCTTATGCCTGGACAGCACACATTTGGTCCAGGCTGGGTTGTGTTCCAGGCGCGCAAGTGAAAGCCATAACGAAGACGAAGTTGACAGGGCTGGCGGGGAAGCGCTCTTACGTCCTCTTGTAGAGGAACGAGTCAGGAACCGAGCCTTTACCTCCTTCAGGATCCGGGCAACCTAAGCGCTGGCTCGAGTATTTGACTCGGCTCCCGCTCTTTCAGGGTTTCGTCTAGCACCTCCAGGAGCTTCTTGACGTCAAGCGGTTTGGTCAGATAGGCGCGGGCCCCGTTGGCCAGCAGGCGACGAATCTGCCCCGGAGTGGCGTCGGCACTGATCACGGCCACTGGGATATCACGGGTCTCGGGCGCCGCGCGCAGGCGCAGCAGGACCTCCTCCCCCGGCATGTCAGGCAGGTGGAGGTCCAACAGAATGAGGTGGGGACGATGCTCGAGGGCTAAGTCCAGGCCCAGCCGACCTTGCATGGCCGGGACAAGCCTGACCTCGGGTCGGTGCGCCAGGAGGCGCTGGATGAGCTTGACATTGGAGAGGTTGTCCTCGACGTAGAGCACAATAGCGGCTGTGCTGGACGGTTTGAGCTCGGCAGGGGCCGGCACGCCCATGCACCTCGGCTCCGCCGGGCGGTCCACCAAAGGTAATTCCAGCCAAAATGTGCTTCCCTGTCCAAAAATGCTTTCTGCGCTCAGCGTTCCTCCCATTGCTTCCACCAAGCCCTTCGAGAGCGCGAGGCCGAGCCCGGTGCCTTCGATCCCTACCTGCTCCGCGCCCAGGCGCTCGAAGGGCGTGAAGAGCTGCGCCATCCTTGTCGCGGAGATGCCGGGGCCGGTATCGTTCACCTTGATCCGGAGTCGCCCCTCAGGGGTTTGCTCGTAGGAGAAGGCCACCATGCCTCCATTGCGGTTGAACTTGATCGCGTTGGAGAGGAGGTTCAAGAGGACCTGCTTGAGTCGCTGGCGATCAGCCTGCACGTACCAATTCCGCGTGCCCAGCAAGTCGTCGGTAAGTTGAATGTTCCCTGCGGCAGCCAGAGGCGCGATGAGGTCGAGACTCTCCTGGACAACCTCTTTCACGGAAACGGGCTCGGGGGAGATTGCCAGCCGGCCCGCCTCAATACGAGAGATGTCCAGGACTTCGTTGATGAGCTCGAGGAGGTGCCGCCCGGCCTTGAGGATCTGTTCCACACTCTCTTGGTCCTCCCGGTCCAAAGAGCCCATCTCGAGAAGTTGGGCAAAACCCAACACAGCGTTCAGTGGCGTGCGCAGCTCATGGCTCATGCGCGACAGGAAGTCGCTTTTGGCCCGACTGGCCTCTTCCGCCGCTTCCTTTGCCTGGCGGGCGGCCTCCTCGGCTCGTTTGCGCTCGGCGTCCGTCCGATAGAGCAGCCCGGCGTTCGCCCAAGTGACGACAGCAAGAACAATCACGGTGGACAGCGCAAAGATGGCTACTCCAAACTCAGTGCCGTAGAAGCCCGCTCGTTGCCCGATCAATCTCAACCAACCCAGCAGAAATGGAACCCCAAGCGCGGCGGGGAGCAGACGACGAGCCACCACGCCCCCCGCCCCATCACTTGAGACAATCGCCATCAACCCGCGGTCAGGACGCGCGAACAGGAGGCCGACACTGAGGACGATGAACGCCGCCGCTGTATGCACAGCCATCTGGGTGTATGAGGCGAGCCCGTAGAGGGCTTTGACGCCATACGCGTAGCCCACCAAATTCAGCAACCCGATCGCGCCTGCCGCCAGGGTGAAAACCTGAACAGCCCGGAAGCCGCGCGGCGCGTCGAGCGCCACCAAGGCTAATCCGATCACGAGGAAGTTTAGCGCAGTGGTCGGCGCCATCCGGCCGGGCGCAAAGGTTCCGACCGCCCCCAGTGGTTCTTTGAAGAGCAGTTGGTCCATGCCGAGATTCCACCCGAACAGATATTCACCAAGTGTGAAGAAACCAATCAGGGCGACGATCACTGCGCAGGCTCTCGCAACGCGACGCACTCGATGGCCGGTCTGTTCGGCGCACAGGATCCACAGCGACACGCCGGCCAGCACGAAGGTCAGCGCCGTATTTGCTTTCATCGTGACCAAGCCGGGCAGGACGCTCTTGAGGACGGTGATGTTAAGCGCCCAGCCCACCAGGGCCAGGCAGCCAATAAAGACAACGGAAGCACTCGCTGCCCGCGAAAAGGATTTGAGCAAGGCGATGCGACGAATGTTGAGGTGAGTCGTCACGATCGAGCCACTTGTTTTGGCGTGACTTCGGCAAGACGCAACAGAGCCATTGTCAACCGTTGGCTCCCGGGGTCAGCTGGCATCACCTGCATCGAGTCTCTGACATCGGATAGCTCTCTGCCTGCAGTCGACACATGTGCATTGCAGGTTACCGAACCAAGAAACCGGGGACGGAATCTGCCAAGAGCACGGCCCCAGGTTACTGGCACAAGACTTATGCACAAGAGTGCGGCTCGTTAGACGCCTGGGCGCACGTCCTGTTCTCTGTCGGGACGGCTGACTGTCTTGAAGCTGCCGATGGTACAGCGCGTAGTGGGGCGACGATCTCCGCGCTTCTCGGAGGAACAGCCGCGCCTGCTCGTCGTCCAGGACCCGCAGCTCGGGGCGGCGCTGCGGCGGCGCTTTGACGAGGTCGGCGGGGTTGCGGGCGAGCAACCCCTCGGCCACCGCGTCCTGCAGCGCCCGGCGCAGGATCATCCGGTCGTACCTCGCGGCCGTCCTGACGGGGATGCGCCAGGGGGAGTTGCTCGCGCTTCGGTGGGAAGACTGCGAGCTGGTCTTCGGGCGAGTACAGGTTCGGCGGACCCTCTGGCGCGTCGGCAAGCGCTGGGGGTTCAAGGAGCCGAAGACGCCCTCCTCGCGCCGGGTCGTCCCGCTATCGCCGCCCCTCGTCGAGGAACTGCTTCGGCTCCGGACCGAGCAGGAGGAGCGGAAGCGCAAGCTCGGGGACCGCTACCACGATCTGGACCTAGTCTTCTGCAACCACAACGGTGGCCCGCTCCAGGCGCACAACCTCGTGCGCCGCGACTTCCGTAAAGTTCTCGCCCGCGCGAAGCTCCCGATGATCCGATTCCACGACCTGCGCCACACGGCGGCGACGCGGCTCTTCGGAGCCGGTGTGCACCCGAAGGCCGTCGCGGACCTGCTCGGGCACGCCTCCATCGGGACCACCATGAACGTCTACACGCACGCGATCCCGGCGCTGGCGGAGGAAGCGGTCCGCAGACTGGGCGAGTTGCTGGTGGCCAGGTCCGCCGAGGGGAACTAGGCGGCCGGAGCGGCTTGCCCGCAGAGAGACATGCGGCGTACTCTTCTCTTGGGAGGTATCGCGCCATGGCGAACGGAGCCCCTGACGCCGCTCCGCAACCCTATCGAAAGTTCCGGATCAACCGCGTGTGTGAATTCATGGCGAATCTGTTCCCCGGCACCGAAGTCCGCTTCGGGGATTTCCCGCCCCAGGACAACTACGCGCAGATCGTCGAGACCGACATTTGCCTGTTCACAGCCCAAACCAATCCTCCACGCACGCTGCTCCTCTTCGAAGCCCTCCTGATCAAACCTGACAGTCAGATCGAGCGACTTCTTGCGAGGCCGGAGCTGGCCAACAAGCTCCGCCAAGCAGAGCGCGATGAAGCCGTATGGATCAGGGGCCTCGACGCAGACTCCCCCATCGAGATCACGCCATGGACCCGGGCAAGACCCAGCATCCGCTGGCAGGACTGCCGAGGAACCCGAGAATAGGCCGCGCACAATGAAAGAGTCCGAAGGGGCTTTGAATGAGGCGGTCAGGGCTCACACAGAGCTACGCGCATTTATCGAGACGGCGCTTCAGGGTCTCGGGTGGGCCACTGAGGCAACAAGGGTTCATGAGGTTCTGAAGCGCTATGCCGACAGGTTGGCCGATTCAGAGGAACGCGAGCGAGATCGCCAGAGAGCTGAGCGGGCTGAGGCTTTTGCTCTGGAGCAAGCTCCCAAAGGCTTCCCCTACCTCTGGTACTTGGCGGCCGTCCGACTGTGGACCATCCTGGAAGTGCTGGTTGACGACTGGGCGCTGGAAAGGCTCACCAACCTGGACTCGATTCCGTCCGGCTCGATCCTCCACACCCTTGAGGGACCGCTTCTTCCGTTCGCGGAAGCCTCACCGGAACTGCGATCTGCTATGCTACTAGATCTGCTTAAGGAGAAGACTCGAGCACGATTCAAGCCTGGGATTGGCCGCTTTGAAGCCCTCCTAGAACCCATCGGCCTAAGTGGTCCTGTTGCCGATGATGTGCGGAAGGTATTGCTCGAACTCTCTGAGGTGCGGCATTTGGTCGTGCACAGAAACGGGATTGTTGACAAGCGCTTCGCCAGCGCCTGTCCGTGGATCGGCGCTACAGTCGGGAATCCGCTCCCGCTCACTCAGAGGCACGATGTGATGTACGGGCTCGCCACCGACTGGTACATCCTCGAACTAGACAGGCGCGAATTAGCCCTAAGTGGCGATTCGGCGGCAAAGGATGTCGAGATCCAGAACAGACTTGAGCACGACCTTCGCGAGATCCTCAAGTCGCGCCCGATTGGCGTCTGAAAACACCGGGCTAGGAGTAGCTCGGCAGCAACCTGCTTGCGGGAAAGCTCCGGCGATGGAGGAAGGCGAGAGAGCCGGTCGTTTCCGGTCGCGAACGAGCACCCGGCGGAAGGAAACGAAGCGGGGCGCGGAGACGAATCCCCGCGCCCTGTCTGCTTTCCGAATTGGTGGAGACGAGGGGATTCGAACCCCTGACCCCCTGCGTGCAAATTAGGTCTAGACCGGTCCTTTAAGTTCCTTTCAGTGTCGGAGAGTGCCGTCCTGTCTGACTTCCGGCCATTCACTGATTCCTGCAGATCCTGCCAGTTTCGGCCAGTTTTGATAGGCGCATTTGCAGGATATTAGCAGCCGCTTGCCATTACGAGCCAAAAAGCAGCTTAGGGTTCGGGGGTCGTCAGGGCGTACTCCATCGCCTGTTCCCGGGGCATCGGGCCTAGCGCTCGGCCGAGGCCGGGCAAATGAGACAGCCGCCGAGCTGGCTCCCGGAGTTGCGAGACCCCGGTCATGCTCCGTACGTTCGGTGGGCGGAGCGCCGATAGCTTCGCAAATCCGCTGCGCCCCCGCAGCGATAGGCGCCGAACGCGCTGATTCCCCCAAGGCCAGTTACATTTGGGGACCGATGTACGACTGGCTCGCGGACATCGCAAACGAGGCCGTGCGGGCCGAGGCTCCCGGTGCCCCCTGGTTTCTCTGAACGCTGCGGGAAAGATTTGGTGCTCCAGAGGTACCACCTCGCGGCAGAGCCGAGGATTGTGAGCCCGCCGCCAGATGCCCTCGCCACCCCGTGGGCCACTAAGCGATGCTGCCCTCGCGTCTCTCAGCTAAAGCGGATGCAGACATTCTTAACCTGAGTGTAGTAGAACAATGCCTCTAGGCCCTTCTCCCGTCCGAATCCGCTCTTCTTATAGCCGCCGAAGGGCAGCTCGACGCCACCGCCTGCTCCGTATGTATTGATGAAGACTTGACCAGCAGAAATCTTGTCCGCCAGGTAGAGCGCCTTCTTGATGTCGCGTGTCCAAATACCGGCCACGAGCCCGTACTGCGATTCGTTCGCAATGGCGACGGCCTCATCAGGATGGTCAAATGTGATCACGCTTAGTACCGGGCCGAAAATCTCCTCCTGAGCAACAGTCATCGTGTTCGAGACGTTATCGAGGATAGTGGGCTCAAGGAAGAAGCCTCGGCGCAGCCGCTCGTCGTCGGGGCGCTTCCCTCCCACCACGACCTCCACACCGTCTCGCTTCCCTAGATGGATGTACCGTAGAATTTCCTCCAACTGTGCCTCGGATATGATGGGGCCCATGTCGGGATCTTCAATGCCGGGGCCGAGACGCATCTTGCGCACATAATCAACAGACATCTCGAGGAAGCGGTCGTGAACCTTGCGCTGCACCAGGAGCCGTGACGCCGCAGAACACGTCTGCCCGGCATTCTGGTAAATAGCGTTAACCACGCCGATGAGCGCCTCGTCGAGATCGGCATCCTCGAAGACTATGTTCGGCGACTTGCCACCTAGTTCCATAGTCACGGGAACAACATTGGCGGACGCCATGCGCATGACCTGAATCCCCGCCTCCACAGATCCGGTAAAAGTGATCTGGTTCACCCCTGGATGGCTGGCCAGACGCGCCCCAGCCTCGGCCCCCGCCCCAGGAACAACATTGAGCACCCCGGGGGGCAGGCCGGCTTCCAGTGCGAGTTCGCCCAGGCGGATGGCAGTCAACGGGGCCTGGGATGACGGTTTGAGGACGACGGTATTCCCGGCGGCCAGTGCAGGGGCGACGCCTCGGCTGCCAATTTGCAGCGGATAATTCCAGGGGACGATCTGCGCGGACACCCCAAGGGGCTCGCGAACGGTGAAGTCAACGTATCCGTGAGCGAGAGGGATTGTCTGCCCCATGATCTTGTCCGCAACCCCCCCGTAGAACTCGAAGTATCGGGCGGCGACTTGGGCATCTGTGCGCGCTTGGCGCAGCGGCTTTCCGTTGTCGAGGCTCTCCAGTCGAGCGAACTCCTCGGCGTGCTCGCGGATGACTGCCGCCAAGCGTAGCAGGATCCGTCCACGCTCGGCCGGCGCCACCTGCCTCCACGCTTTCTCTTCAAACGCACGCCGGGCCGCCTCGACTGCCCGGTCGATGTCGGTGGCTATCCCCCGGGGGACCAGAGCGAGAATCTCGCCGGTGGATGGATTGATGTCCTCGTAGGTTTCAGTCGAAACGCTCGGACTCCGCACCCCGTCGATGATCATCCCCCAAACGTGCGGCCTCTCGCTGATAGCCATGGCCGTGACCCCCTTTGGTGCGCTATGCAACGTTATCCAGCGTCGTGGCTACGACCTTGAACAGTTCTCGCGTTCGGGCACGGTCGTACCACGCGCCCGATCGACCAGGATCCGTCGCCCCAAGATGCCGTGTTGCTCTTGCTCAGAAATTGTCGACACGCATGCGGGCCTCATCAAGGCTCAGCCCCTTCCTGAGTAGTTCGACGAACCGCACATCAGCAGCTTCGCACTCTAGCGCCTTGCGCGCCACGTCTCCCGTCACGCTAGAGGGGACGACTACCGCGCCATTTCGATCGGCCACAATCCAGTCGCCTGGATTATTTCGATCCCCCATTCCAATGGGACGGCCCACTCAGTTCTCCATATGTGGAGATCGTGGAGATGGCGCCATCCCCGAGTGAACGAGCATAAACCCGATGCCTGTACGGCGCGCCGACTCGATAAGGTCCAGGTTCGTTCCCCCGCCGGGCACGGCGAACACAATATCCACGTCGTGTGCCCGCAGTGTCTCGACGACGACATCCGATGCGGTCGGTATCTGCCCTCTCTCCACACGCTTGGGCGGCGACACGCCAAGCCCTCCTCATCGTTCTAACCCAGTGTGATCCGCGAGCACCTCCAGAAGTGATCCGGCGTCGACCCGCTTCGGGCAGATCGCTTTAAGTTCCTCAACAAACTGGCGGTTCACATGCGTGCCTCTCGAGAGGATATTGAGCCGGGCGAGTCCGCGGGCGTCACGGGGGTCATGTGCAATCCGGAGCACCTTGATGATGCTCGCAGGCGTGAGTGCGGAGTCGCCGACCGAGATAGTGGCGCAGAGGCCGCAAAGGATGCAGGCAGCCGTGCCCCACAGGCGTTGAAACTGCTCCCGTGGGATGGTCCCCTGATAGGCAGGGTTGGGCACGGTCCAGACGCTGGCACGTCGGAGTGCGTCCAAAAACGGCTCCATATCGACAACCAGGTCCTTTAGCACGCGGAAGTTCGGCAACGGTCGCAACACGACATCCGCGTCTTGGATCAGCTCGCGTTGCACAGGGGTGATCTCGCCCGCAAGCGTCTGACACATCAACTGCAGCCGCCCGTTGACCAAGGCTCCGCACGCGCCACAGATCCCGCTCCGACAACTTCGGCGGAATGCCAACGTTGGGTCAAGGGTGTCTCCGATGGCCAGCAGCACCTCGAGGATCGTCTGACGGGAATGCAGTGCCACCTCGTAGAACTCCCAGTAGGGCTCCCTGTCGACTCCTGGGTCAAAGCGCTCGATGGCGATTCTCACGGCCACCCCCGGGGGGCAGAGGGCGATTTCGAACCAAGCTCTCGCGGGTCGCATACACGGCGTCTAATAGGTCCTGGACTGCGGAGCCAGCTGGCCGATCCTGACTTCTCCGTCTTCGAAGGCAGGCTGTCCTGCAACAGAGCGGGCGAAGGTGTGTTTAAGCCAGCGGGCATCGTCCCGTTCTGGAAAGTCGGTCCGATAGTGGGCACCTCGGCTCTCCGTCCGACGCAAGGCGCCCTCTGCGACAATCCCAGCCAAATCGATTAGAAAGCCGAGCTCCCAAAAGGACATTAGACGGTAGTCGAACGCGCCTTGCGGCGGCGCGATACGCAGCGCCTCATAGGCCTCGCGGACGGCATCGACCTCCGCCACAGCCTCCCGCAGTCCTGCGGCCGTGCGAAACACCCCAACGTTCTCGGTCATCACAGAAGTGAGGCGGGTCCGCAAACCTGTCACTGCGCGGGCATCCTGGCGCACGGGGGTGCCGCGCTTGAATAGGGACCTCCACCAGTCCTCAAAGTCCCGGACAGATCTGACGGGAACAGTGTTCGCCTCTCTCTTCCGGAGCGACTCCGTGACACGCCGACCGACCCTGCGGCCAAATACGACGGTCTCCAGAAGCGAGTTGCCGCCAAGCCGGTTAGCACCATGGACACTGACATTGGCGCACTCGCCCGCGGCGAACAAGTCCGGAAGGGTCGTCGCCCCCCAAGTATCTGTCCGGATGCCGCCCATACTGTAGTGCTGAGCCGGCTCGATAGGAATAGGTTGCCGTATGGCATCGACGCCGGCGTAGTTCCGCGCCAGTTCCAGCACCTGGGGCAGGCGCTCACGAATGACCGCTTCCCCCAGGTGCGTAAGGTCAAGGTGGACATACCCACCTTCCGCGCCGCCCCCTTCACGGATCTCCGTGGCAATGGCTCGGGAGACAACATCCCGCGGCGCCAACTCCATCATCTTGGGAGCGTACGTCGCCATGAACCTCTCGCCGCGCCCGTCGCGCAGATGGCCACCCTCCCCCCGGGCGCCCTCGGAGATGAGAATGTTCGTACCATATAGGGTCGTCGGGTGAAACTGCACCAGCTCGAGGTCGGAGACGACGGCGCCTGCCCGGAAGGCGATGGCCACCCCGTCCCCTGTCGACCCGAAGCCGTTCGTCGTCTTGGCAAACACCCGGCCATAGCCGCCGGTGGCTAAGATCACCGCTCTCGCGCGGACAATCACCAGCTGGCCCGCTGGAAGATTCCAGAACGCCGCACCGGCCACGCGCCCCTCCTCGACAAGAAGGCCCAGTAGATGCCACTCCGGGTAGACGGGGATGCCCGCCCGCAGAACCTGCTCGTAAAGCGTGTGCAGGACAACGTGTCCCGACATGTCGGCCGCGTAGCAGGCTCGTGGAAACGACGAGCCACCCAATAGGCGCTGGGCGATCCGGCCGTCCTCGGTGCGAGACCACATCACGCCCAGCCGGTCCAGCTCGTTGATAACTTCTGACGCCCCGGAGCACATCACCGCGACGGCGTCCTGATCGGCGAGGTAGTCACTCCCCGTGATCGTGTCCGCGATGTGGGCTTCTACCGAGTCCGGTGGTGTCATTGCGGCGTTGAACCCGCCTTGGGCGGCGCCGCTGTGGGACTGAGTCGGGTACACCTTGGTCGCGACGGCGACATTCAGCCTCCTTGATTCGAGCGCCGCCATCAAGCCGGCTAGCCCGCCTCCCACCACGATTACGTCATGCGCGAGCATGGCTCAGAGCCCTCTTCACGCTCCAAGTTGCGCCTCCAGACAGCCAACGTGCTCAACCGTACGCGCCCCTACTACACGTTCACACTGAGAGGACCGAGGATTGAACGCAGCAGCAACACCATCTCGTCGAGCCGCTCAGCCACATATGCGCCGGCGCTTCGCAGTGCAATGATCTTATCTACGGGGCGCCCACGGCCGTTCTCGATAATGGCCCCGGCATGGCCGAACACGGTGCCCTCCGGCATTGTCTCGGTGAAACGGCCCGCAACGTAGGCCACGAGCGGTTTCGAGAAGCCACCAGCCTCTAAGAGAGCTGCGACTTCCTCCTCATACGTCGTGCCAGGCTCACTGAACATGAGCACGGCATCGGTCTCGTCGTCCCGCGCGAACAGCTGGAGAGCCTCAACTGGTGACAGCCCGAGCAGAGCATCCCCGCCAACACTGATCCCTGTGCTCACACCGAATCCGGCTCGCTTCAACTGGAGCGCTAGCTCCGCCACCATCCCCCCGCTCCGGGAGATGATGCCGACGCGCCCGGGCGTAAACGCACGCTCAGGCCTATCTCCACCGATGGGACCGAGCTTCAACCTCAGGGCGGGGTTTATCACCCCCACCGAGTTGGGCCCGACCATCGTGGCGCCCGCTTCGCGCACCAGCGCTAGGATCCGCACGGTGTCGTGAAGGGGGATCCCCTCCGTGACGACCTGAATGAACCGCACACCTGCCCGGACGGCCTCGCTGATCGCGTCCAGAGCGGCGAGTGGGGGAACATAGACGATGCTCGCGTCAAACTGCTCGATACCCAGCGTCCGCGCCGCACCGATGACCGTATCCATGACCGGGACGCCGTTGACCGTGGCGCCTCCCTTGCCAGGAGTCACCCCGGCTGCTATTGGCGTTCCGTAGGCCACCATGTGTGCCGTTACCATGGCAGCCTCACGGCCCGTCAACCCCTGGACGACTAGCCGCGAAACACATGGGAAGATCACGCTTCACTCCCTCCATAGGGCGAGGACTCGAAAGTCCGTGGTGATGTCGGATCCATGGTCCCTTTCCACTCCTGCAATACGCCTCCTCGACCGCAATCGGCGCGGCGCCCTAAGGTTCGGCGCCCGGCAGCGCCGCTGCAGAGCTCCGCGCGAAGCGGCGGAGGCCTACATCGTACAGATCGTTTCCGAGAATGTCGTTTATGATGACGAGGGGAAAGTCCTCGACGACGAAGTGGTAGATAGCTTCAGGGCCGAGGTCGGGGAAAGCCACTACCTCCGCGGCTTTCACCCGCTGCCCAAGCAGCGCAGCCGCACCCTCGACGGCACCAAAGTAGACGCAGCGGTACCGGAGGATGGCCTCCCGCACCTCGGCGCTCCGCCGTCCCTTGCCGATCATGCCTTTCACTCCTTGAGAGAGGATGATCGGTGTAAAGGGATCCATGCGCGATGCCGTTGTAGGCCCGGCGGAGCCTATCGGCCTCCCGGGGCGGGGCGGCGTCGGCCCGCAGTAGTAAATCACAGCACCACGAAGCTCGAGTGGCACCTTCTCTCTCTGACGAAGCAGCTGGGACAATCGTTCGTGTGCGGCGTCACGCGCAGTGTAGATGGAACCGGAGAGCAGCACGAAATCTCCTACCTGCAGCCGCGTCACGTCTTCGTCAGAAAGCGGTGTTTCCAACCGGATCGGGGCGGTCATAGCGACACCTTAGATCACAATGGTCTTTGCGCGATGGGAGTGGCAGTCCAGGTTGACGGCAACGGGCAGGCTGGCGATGTGGGTCGCGTAACCCTCTACGTGTACGGAGAGCGCCGTAACCCTTCCCCCGTAACCCGCGGGGCCGATTCCGAGATCGTTGATATTGGCTAGAAGACGCCTCTCGAGTATGGCGATACTTGGATCAGGATGGTGCTCACCCACGGGCCTCAGCAACGCCCGCTTGGCGAGCAGCGCCGCCTTCTCAAAGGTGCCGCCGAGTCCCACCCCAACCACTACTGGTGGGCTGGCGTTCGGTCCGGCTTGCTGGACGGTGCTCACCACAAAGTCCTCCATCGCCTTCTGGCCATCCGCGGGGGTCAGCATCTGCAGCCGGCTCATGTTGTCACACCCCGCCCCTTTGGCAACCATCCCAATCCTTATCCGATCACCCGGCACGATATCGTAGTAAATGATCGCAGGCGTGTTGTCCCCGGTGTTGATGCGACGGAGCGGTGAGGCGACGACGGACTTCCGCAGATACCCCTCGACGTAGCCTTGGCGCACACCTTCCTGAAGCGCCTGGCTCAGGAGTTGCCCGGTTACTCGCACCTCCTGACCGATGTCCACGAAAAGGACGGCCTGCCCAGTATCCTGGCAGATGGGGTACCATCCGTCGGCCGCGACCCGAGCGTTTTCCAGGAGCTGTTCAAGGACAGTACGGCCAATCGGAGACTCCTCCTCGTTCCACGCGCGCTGAAGTGCTGCAAGCATGTCCGGCTGCATCCGGTGGTTGACCTCGATGCACAAATCCCGAACCGTGGCGGTAATGGCGTTCGCAGCTATCTCCCGCATCCGGCTTCTCACCCTGGACTGATTTGCCCCACTTGGAACTCCCCCACACCCTCGCCCTGAGGAGGTGAAGATCTCATGGAGAAGCACTCGATGGACCATAGACTCGCTCCACAATGCGGCCGGCGGCGTCCTCCATAGTAGTATCCTCACCGAGGTACTCAATGCCGACTTGTTCGAAAATGGCCCTGCCTTCCACGTCATGAGTCCCGATCTCCCGTGCGACGACGGGGAAGTCCCGGGGAGACAGACTGAGGTCGGCCAGGGCAGCGACTACGCCTCTGGCGATAACGTCTACCTGGGTGTTGTTGGTAATGTTATGTCCCACCAACAGCCCGCGGACTCCGGGGCAGGAAAGAACCACGGTCGCGAGGCCTCTTACTTTGTCGACCGTGGGGTTCCCGCCAAGCTCGGTGTAGCACGCAGGTCTGCCGCCCGCACGGAGGAGCGCGTCGAAGAACACGAGGCTCCCCCCGCCTCCACCGCACAGGAACCCAATGTCCCCATCGAGCTGTATGAACCGCGCCGTTCCACGGTACGGGTCCCTCGCCGCGGCTCCCATCGCTTGTCGTTCAAGGGACGTGGGAGGACGCCAGAGTCGGTCCGTCCCCGCCTGAACCATGGCCGCCAAGTCCCGATGGCGGGGTAGCGCGTTGTCATCGACCGCGATGACCGCCGAGACCGCAAAGACTGACTGCCCCTCGGATAGCCGCGAGGGCGATCCGTCCTCCAGGACGCCGACGGGGTTGACCTCGACGAGCGTTGCGTCGAGGTCAAAGAAGAGGCGCACCACGCGGTAACTCACCTCTGCAACGTCCATCAGTAGCCTGCCCTGAATCCCGAGTGCTGCCCACATCTCTCGCACGTCGTGCGGCATCACACGCCCCCACGGATCCAGCCGAATCTCATGAAACGCTCCTGACAGGCCAGCCATCTCCTGGACGTGGATACCGCCCAGCACGCTAGCGAGGGCGACCACCCCCTTCCGCTGGTGATGAAGCGTAACAGCGAAGTATAGTTCTTGCCGAAGCGAAAGACATTCTTCGACCAAAAGGGCTTCTACGGGGTATCCGCCGACCTGCGCGCCCAACAGCCGGCGGGCTGCCTCAACCGCTTCGGAGTCGCATCGCGCCATTACGACCCCCCCCGCCATTGCCCGCCGCCCCACGGGCACCAACGCCTTCAAGACCACTTGCCCGCCAAGCGCACTGGCAGCGTCCTCGACCTCGGAGACGGACCGCGCAATCACTCCTTTTGGAACGGGGACGCCCGACTGCTCAAGTAGCTGTTTGGCAGAGTGTTCGAGGATCCGCCCCACGACGCTCTCCTCTACCTGCCTCGTGAATGCCGGTCCGAATCAGCCTGACTGAAGTACTCTTTCGCAGCATGTGCGATATGCTCGCGCATGGTCTGCGCCGCTCGTTCGGGGTCCCGAGCCTCCAACGCGGCAATGATCGCCGCGTGTTCCCTCACCGAGCGCCTGCTACGCTGAGGGAGAAAAAGTGGCGTAAAGACGGTCCACCCCACCCACAGTTGCTCGAGCAGACGAAACAGTGCGGGCATTCGAGCGCTCTCTCGAATTCGGCGGTGGAACTGGACGTTGAGCTCGACAAGGGTGGAAGTGTCATCGAAGGCAACGGCTTGAATCATGGCCTGATTCAGGGCTTTCAGCTCTTGTAGTTCGGCAGAGGTGATGCGTTCGGCAGCAGATTGTGCAGCCTCGGACTCCAACAGTTGTCGCAGATAGTAGTTCTCCTGGAGATCTGCCTTCGTGAACTCCCTCACGAGCAGCCCGCGCTGGGGCGTCTGTACCACGAGCCCCTCGCTTTGCAGACGTCGGAGAGCTTCCCTGACTGGCTGTCGGCTGACCCCGAGCTGTCGCGCCAGCTCATCCTGCAACAGTCTGTCGCCGGGGCGAATCTTCCCACTTAGAATCGCCTCGCGGAGGGCCCGCGTGACGGCATCATTGACCGACACCAACATCTCCGAGTTGACTGGGTCAAGAATTGGCCGCTGGTCGACGCGCTCACGCACCGCTGTCTCCCCAGCGTTTGAGCACTGCCCTGGCCCGTTCCACCATCGGCCGATCGATCGCCTGACCCCGGACCTGCACGACGCCTTCATGGTGCATCGCGGCGTCCTCATAAACACGCACAACCTCGCGTGCGAATGCGACCGCACCGGGGTCGGGGCTGAATGCCGATCGGACGATGGGAATCTGCCGTGGATGAATCAGCAGCTTGGCTCCAAAACCCAAGTGTTGGGCACGTCTCGAAGCCGCACGCAGCCCATCGTCATCTTTGAAGCGCGTGTAGACCCCGTCAATAGGAGGCAGGAGGTTGAGACGGCGGCTCTCTACGACAAGGTGTCCTCGAAGTTGCCATATGAGCTCGGACTCATCGGGGTCGTCCAAGGTCACCAAGCCCAAGTCGAGCGCCAGATCCCAGGTTCCCAGCGCGACTCTTTCAACCTCTGCAACAGCGGAAACCATCAGGGACAAACCAACCAGACCCGCGACCGATTCAATCAACAGGATCACGCGCCGAACGCCCACTTGTGTGAGGGCACGAACTGCGGAGACGGACTCCGCTTTCGGCAAAACCGCGCCATCAACCGTCTTCCAGTCAGTATTTTCCAGGTCGCCCGCAAACCACGGAGTGTCCTCCCCATTGATTCGAACCCATATCTCCGGTCCACCACGTGGACTCCTGGTCGCACCGACACGACCAACAGCCCCCCTGGCCTCACCCTTTAGCTGCTCGACGATGCTATCCTCCAGGTCCAGAATGACGGTATCGACCCCCGAATGCAGGGCTCGCTCGACCTTGTGCCCGTCAATTGCCGGCACGAAGAGGTAGGTCGTTGACGGACGCCTGGATTCCATGGATCCTACCCCTTTTACTTCCCTCTCGATTCCTTCCCATCTAGCCCGGCCAACCAGGGAACGGAAATTGGCTTGAACTATCCAGCATTTTGTAGCAATTTGGTCAACAACTCCCGCCGGGATGATCGATACTCTTCCCCGTGTTCACCACCCGGATCCAGGATTCAAAGGTCCAAGTCTGCGAAGACCGCTCACATCGCAGGTTTCGCCCCTACAGGATTCCGGTACAGATCGAGGCGTGCAACCGCTTCGCTGTACCCTTTCAGCGCCACCTTGAAGTCGATCGAATAGATGAACAAGCGGATGCCGCGCGCCTTCCAGTGGTCGATCTCCTCGACGTCGGTGATATATATCCCTACCACGGCGTCGGAGGTCTGCGCCGTGTGGATGATCTTCTCGACGGCGGCTTGCACTCTCGGATGGTGAAACTGCCCGGGCACGCCTAGGGTCGTTGCCAGATCGCCCGGCCCGGGGATAATCCCGTCAATCCCCGGGACTTGCACGATTTCCCCAATATTCTGCACGCCCTCGTCATCCTCGATCATCGCCAGTACCATGAGGCTTTCGTTTGAAGCCGCGACATGCGCTGCATAGTTCTTCGCACCGTACGCGACGCAGCGTACTCCTGTGCACGTCGGACGCTGGCCATCCGGCGGATAGCGTGTCATGGAGACAACCGCTGCCGCGTCCCGTCCGGAGGAGACATGCGGTACTACAAGCCCCTGGGCACCGATGTCCAGGACCCTCGAGATCAACGTCGGTGCCCGCTCGCCCAGGCGAACAAGGGGCGCAAGGCCTACTGCGTCGGCCGCCCGAATGTTCTCCTCCACCTCCCTCAGGTCAAGCGCGCCGTGTTCGAGGTCAATTACGACGAAATCGAGCCCGGCGTGGCCCATAACCTCAACGACGGCAGGGTCGCGGGAGAAATTGAGCGTACCGAGCAGGATCCGCTCGCCACGCACGCTACTCTTGAGGAGCCCTCTCACCACGATCACCCTCCCGAGTCCGTCGGAACTCTCATACGCCGACAACCCGTGACTCGACTGGTGCCCAGAACAGGACATGACGCCGAACCATGCGCAAAATACGCGAGAGTACAATCCCCATGAGGGCCAACAGCATGAACGTACTGAACGTCCCCGCCATGTCCATTGCAAAGTTCCGCTGCAGGATAAGCACGCCCAGCCCCGTTTCGGCGCCCATGAACTCACCCACAACCGCTCCCGACAGACTGAATACAATCGCCACGTCCAAGCCGGCGAAGATGTAGGGGAGGGCGCTGGGGAGCTTGACGAATCGAAAGATCTGCCACGGCGAAGCGCCCACGCTGCGTATCATCTCCAGCCGGTCGGTCTCCACGTTGTCGAAGCCGGCCATAGAGTTAATCAGTGTGGGAAAGAACGTCAGCAGGCTGACGGTCACGACCTTCGACGCCATGCCGAACCCCAGCCAGATCACGAAGAGCGGAACGAGAGCGATCTTGGGAAGAGACTGAAGGCCAACTACGTAAGGCATGACCAGCCGCCGCAGGACTAGGACATGGCTGAGTATGGTCCCAATGATTACACCCAGCGAACCTCCAATGGCGAAACCGGCAAGTGACTCCGTAAGGGTGTAGAATATGTGCAAGTAGAAGCCTTGACGACTCATCAGCGGCGCCCAGAATCCATTCCAGAGGGCAACACCAACGCGCAACGGCCCGGGCAGAAAGTAGGCGGGAATATGCGCGGCGCGTACAAGGGTTTCCCACGCTGCCAACAGCAGCGCTAGGGACAGCAGGAGCCATATGGCGTCACCACGGATTTGGCTCAGCGAAGCACCTGAGCCAGACCGTCTGCGTCCGCGACCTCTCGCCTGACTGTTGCCTACCGTCATTCCTGAACTCCTTCGGTAGCAAGCATGCCTCGAATTCGTCCGACGATCTGCCCAAACATCTCTGTATTCACAACCTCAAGCCCCCTCGGACGGCCGAAAGGGACACTGATCACATCGAGCAGGTGGCCCGGTCGACGGGAGAGAACGACAACGCGATCCGAAAGTAGCACCGCTTCCTGAATCGAATGAGTCACGAAAACCACTGTCTTCTGCTGCTCCAACCAGATGCGCTGGAGTTCCATGTTCATGACATCCCTTGTCATCGCATCCAGGGCGCCGAACGGTTCATCCATGAGCAGAATCCGAGGATCGTGCACGAGCGACCGAACGATCGCGTTCCGCTGCTGCATCCCCCCGGAGAGTTCCGCCGGGTACTTGTCCTCGAACCCCTTGAGCCCAACCAAGGCGATCAGGTGGGACGCGCGCTCGACGGATGCCTGTCTGTCTAGGCCCTGCACCCTCGCGGGGAGGAGACAGTTCTCCAACACTGTGAGCCAGGGTAAGAGCACAGGGTTCTGGAAGACCATGCCAATGTCGCGTCGCGGGCCGGTGACCTCGGCGCCGTCCAGGCGGACTCTCCCGGTTGACGGCGACACTAGGCCGCTGAGAATCTTCAGCAGCGTGCTTTTCCCACACCCGGAGGGTCCAACGACGGAGACAAATTCCTTGTCATGCACCACGAGGTGAATGTCGGTCAGGGCGACGACCTCGTCACCGCTCACGGTGAGATAGGTCTTGCCCAGCGACTCGATGTGGATCAGGACCTCGAGCTGATTCGGCGCTTCGGGCCACTGGCGGTAGGGTGCAGTCGTCACGTCAGCACCCGCCGGATGGCATCGACAATCTGTTCTCGACTGGGCATCCATGCCTTCTCTAGGCGCTCGTTGTAAGGAACCGGAGCGAACCGACCATGTACCCGGCACACGGGCGCGTCAAGGTCAAAAAACGCCTCCTCGCTGATCAAGGCGCTGATGTCACTCCCCACTCCGGCTCGGCCGACCGACTCGACCACCACTACAACGCGGTTGGTCTTGTGCACGGAGCTAAGGATGGTCTCCGTGTCCAACGGTAGGAGCGTGCGCGGATCGATCACTTCGACGTCGATATCCTCCGCGGCGAGTTGTTCGGCCGCTTCCAGGGCCCGCGGCACCATGCCGGAGGTCGCGACGACCGTAACATCTTGACCCATCCGTTTCACGTCGGCCCGGCCGAGAGGGACTAGGTAATCGCCTTCCGGCACCGGACCTTTCGTGAAGTAGAGCATCTTGTGCTCGATGAAGATGACGGGATTGTCATCGCGGATGGCGCTCTTGAGCAGCCCCTTCGCGTCCGCGGGCGTCGCGGGCATGACCACCTTCAGCCCCGGGACGTGCACGAACCACGATTCCAGGCTCTGTGAGTGCTGGGCGGCAAAGCCTCCCCCTGCCCCACCTTGCGTCCGGACCACCATCGGTACGGCGGCGTGCCCCCCCGAAAAGTAGCGAATCTTGGCGGCCTGATTAACCAGTTGGTCCATGCCCAGTGTTAGGAAATCCACGAACATGATCTCGACAACAGGACGCGCGCCGACCACCGCAGCGCCCACGGCAGCCCCGACGATGGCGCTCTCCGAAATGGGTGTATCGCGGACACGATCGCGGCCAAACCGTCCCAGGAGACCGTCGGTGACCTTGAAGATCCCGCCGTGGCTGGCAATGTCCTGGCCGAGCACGAAGACACGCGGGTCGCGCTCCATCTCCTCGACTAACGCCTCACGGAGCGCCTGTGCATACGTCAGCTGCCGCGGGGGGGCTCTGTCCGTCGCTTCTGTGCGCTCGGTCATGCGTAGATGTCCTCGAAGAGTTGCTCCACCTCGGGTTCAGGGCTGGAGAGGGCGAACTCGACGGCGGCCTCGACCGCCAGGTCGACCTCCTCCCGCACTTTCGTTAGCGCCTCCGTGCTCACGCCCTCCACGGCGTCCAGGAGTTGCTCGAACAGTCTGATTGGGTCTCGCGCTGTCCACGCCTCAACCTCTTCCGCTGGGCGCCTAGGTACCGGCGAGACTGTGCTGTGTCCCTCAAACCGATAGGTCTTGCATTCAATGAGGGTAGGGCCCTCTCCGCGACGTGCTCGCTTCACGGCCATGCAGGCCGCACCGTACACCTCCAGCACCTGCTGGCCGTCGACCACTATCCCCGGTACACCGAATCCCCGCCCACGGATGGCCACATCGGGAAGCGGTAGCGTGAGCGCAGCGGGAATGGAGATCGCGTAGAGGTTGTTCTCGCAGACGAAAATGACCGGGAGCTTCCAGACCGACGCCAGGTTTAGGGACTCCAGGAAGACCCCCTGATTGGCGGCGCCTTCACCAAAGAATGTCACCGCCACCTTGCGAGTGCCAAGGATCTGGCTGGCAAGGGCCGCGCCGACAGCTACAGGTACGCCTCCAGCCGCGATGCCGTTGGCCCCGAGATTGCCGCGGGTGAAATCCGCGATGTGCATAGACCCACCACGCCCCTTGCAGTAGCCATCCCGCCGCCCCGCCAACTCCGCAATCATCCTTCCGATGTCGGCTCCTTTGGCGATGGCATGCCCGTGGCCTCGATGTGTGCTGGCGATGAGGTCATCAGGCCCGAGGGCGGCGCACACGCCGACGGCAACGGCCTCCTGACCGATGTACGGATGAATCCCGGACCGGCGAAACGCCCCCTGCTTGTGAAGGTCGAGACTCCGTTGCTCGAACCTGCGAATCGTGTACATCGTCCGGTACATGCTAACCAAGGCAGCAGTACTCAGGTTAGTTCGTCCCTTGTCTCCGGAGATCGCTGGTCTCGCAGCACGCCCCACGTCGGGCCTCCCCTCACCATTCGACATCAGGCCCGTTCACAGTTATGACCGCCCAGGATTACCGAAAGCCCCGCCGCTCGTCAGAACCTACTGGCGGACTAGTGCTTGAACTGCCGGGCTTGCTTGATGATCGTGTTGTCATCAAATGCGTTGATCTCCTTAAGGAGGGAGGGATCGTAGAACAGGGATGCGTCCACACCCTTGTACCCATAGAAGTCGATGTACGCCTGAGCAACGCGAAGGTCGAAGTACCCCCACAGCGGCTGCGTGTAGCCGGCTTTGAGGAACTTGGGGATCCGTGCCTCCAACTGGGCGAGATTGTCCAACAACGCCTCTCGCTCCGAAACGCCGGTCGGCTTCGACTCCGGGAAGATCTTCCAGTGGATCCGGACCGCGGCCTCGGGGTTGACAGCCATGAACAGCATGCTCTTCGCCACTGCCCGGCCATAGCCCACGACTAAGTCGCGGCGGGTGCGGAGGAAGTCCTCCGAGGTCGTGATCATCACACCGATCCTGATATCCTTGAGGAACCCAGGTTGATCGAGAAACCGGAGCTCGCGGCCGAGTACCTTCTGCATCGTGGCATAGGTTAGATCCCATAGGGCTAGCGCGTCGACGTCGCCTCGGTTCAAGGCCTCGGCCGCAATCGCATCTTGCTGGACGGCAAGGAACCGAACTTCCGTGTCAGGGTTGATCCCCGCCTTCTGCAACACGGCGCGGGCGTATGCGTGGCTCCCGCTTCCAAACGAGTTAACCCCCACCGTCTTGCCTCGGAGGTCTTCGATCCTTGCAATCTTGCTGTCAGGCTTAACCGCGAATTGATAGATGGTGGTGTGCAGCGTGTTCATGACGAACTTGATGGGCAGCCTGGCGCCTGTGGTGGCCTCGGCCAGCACTGAGTCTTGATTGGCGCCAGCCAGCTGGATCCGTCGGGCAAGCATGCCCTGGGTGACCTGCGTCCCGCCCATAGCGGTTTGAACCTTGAGACGAATCCCTTCCTCGGCGAAATAGCCTAGATAGGATCCAATCCAGAAATAGGCCGTTCCCGGGGGCGGTACGGCGCTGGAGATTGAAAAGACCACCCCGGTAAGTGGGCGGACTGGAGCTCCGCTCGAAAGCCCGGGAGAGACTAGCAGCAATACGGCCAGGAGTAGCAATCCCACCTGGATTCTGTTCATACCCGATCCACCTCCATTACTCCCACCAGGGAGTTTTTCGGTTGCCTTAGAATCCTCTCCATAGACCTGGGCCCACGTGAACAGCTCACCCCCTTGTTGGCCGGATCTCGGCGGTCACACTTCGGTCGAAATACAGGACCTCGCCTGGGTTGAGCAAGATCGCTCGAGTCCCCGGGACCAAGAGCTCCACACATGTCAGAAACAACTGTGCGTCCACTTTTTCCTGGTAATGCATCGGTACTGCGACGTCCGGGCGAAGCCACGACACGGCCCGCGCTGCCTCGCGTGGCAACAGCTCGGGGAAGAAGCCCGGTGCAGCCCCCACAGGTACAAGTGCTACAGCAGGACGGTAAAGCTCTCCGATGAGGTGGAGGTCAGAGAAGAGCGACGTGTCTCCCGCATGGTAGATCGAAAGCCCGGGTTCGACCTCAAGGATGAAGCTGAGTGGCATTCCGGTGAGGAAGCTGCCTTCAAGTAGCAAGTGCGAGATGTGCCTATTCTCGACCGCCCGGATCACCAGTCCACACCGTTGGATCGCGCCCCCCCAGACGATCAGGTCCACACGCTCCTCCGCGATTCCCTTTGCGATGGCCGCCCTGCGCACCTCAGGAGCGCAGATCAACCGTGCGCCCGTTCGCGCCACGATGGCAAACGCATCACCCAAATGGTCGAAGGCACCATGCGTTACCAGCACAGCGTGGGGAGGCGGCAGCTCCTCGATGCGCAGTGGGCAGAGCCTATTCTCCGAGATAAAGGGGTCGATCAGCACGACTGTTCCAGCCGCCGTTCTTAGCTGGAAAGCGGAATGCCCTAAGTAGAGGAGTTCGAATCCCACGGTTGCCCCTCCGATGCCCCCATCGGCTCACCCGAGCAACTTCCGGTCCCAGGGATAGAGGTCAAATGGCTGTATTCCGTCATCAGTGACGACGAAGTCCCTTTCCAGCCGGACACCCTGCATTCCGTCGGACGCATAAGTCTCTGCCGCCATGTACATGTTGGCCTCGATCATCATGGGGTATTCCAACGAGTAGCCGCGCGTGACCAGCGGCGGATCGTGCAGCGTCACGCCCAGGCCGTGGGCGAATTGCAGCATGCTTAGGGTCTTGTACCGATCATCGACGTCCACCTCAAGGGCGCGGGCGACATCTGCTGTGGTCGCGCCCGGACGCACGGTGCCGATGACCCGCTCTAGCATGTCTAAGCACTGCCTGTACAGGCGCCGCTGCTCAGCAGTGGGCTCGCCACAGATGAACGTGCGGCAGGAGTCCGTGTGGTAGCCGGCGTACTGACCCCAGATATCGATAATCACCAGGTCGCCGTAGCGGATCATCTTGTCCGTGCAGTCTCGAAGGTACGGAAGAGTATGACCACCCGAGGCGACCACGACGCCAGGAACATACTCAATCCCCATCGTGACCAGCGTCTGCGCCACGATGCCGTAAAGATCGCATTCGCGCACGCCAGGGGCGATGGCTTGCTCTGCCCGGTAGAAAGCGGCGTCCATGATGGCTGCCGCAGTCTTCAGCAGCTCCAGCTCATCACGGGTCTTTACCTTCGTGGCGCTGTTCACAATCGGCCATGCGTCGACGACCTCAATCTCCGCACGCTGGAGCGCCTGAAACATCGGCAGATCGATCCGGTCAACTGCGAGCTTCTTCCCCTGTACCCCCTCCTCTTGCAGGACAGCCTTCAGGTCGTCGACCCATCGCTGCGCAAGGGCTTCGGTGGCCGGCCCCGCATAGTTCCAGATGATGGCCGGACGAATCCGGCCCTTCAGCCAAGGTGCAGTCATGAGGCGATGGTCCATCTCCGCACCCGCGATCTCGAACAGGATGGGAGGCCGCCCTCTCGGGATGAGCGCGTAGCGGAAGAACCGAGGGTACCCGGCCAGCGTCAGGTATCGAGAGCTCGTGACGTACCGGATCAGATCGGGATGGTAAAGAAGCAACGCTCCGATGTCCGTGTCGGCATCCTGAATCGAGGCGTGGATCCGGTCGATCCTCTCTCGCCGGAGGCGGTCAAAGTCCACCCGCTTCTCGTAATCAATGTTCCACTGGCCAAACAAGTACTGGGGGTCATGGGCCGCGCCGCGGGCCCTCTCCTGAAGTAGGTCGCTCATCTAGATGCTCCTTCCGTAGTAGTCGCTGCACGGGGGAGTCTGTCAAGCAGGTCGCTAATCGCGCGGGGCAGGGGCCATTGCGGCTCAAAGCCCAGTTCACGGCGAGCCCGAGAGATATTCAGCACGCGGTAGATCTTGCCTTTCCCCAGGAAATCCAGGCCAGAGCCGATGCTAATTCTCCTAGCAGGGAAGATATCTTGTAGCACCCGACCGAAGGCCTTCAAGGACGTCGGCTGACCGGAGGCCAAGTTGTAGACGACATGGGACACGTGGGAGGTCGTAGCGGCCTTCAAGATCCCGTCCGCGATGTCGGCTGCGTACGAGAGGTCGATGCACTCGTCGCCACCGGCCGGCACCATTACATCTTCCCCCGCCAGAAGGGTGTCGACGATTTCCATAAAGGGGCGGATGAGGTCGTGCCCCTCCAGAGGACCCGGCCCGAAGGTAGGGCCGATGCGCAACGCAATGAAGATTAGTCCGTACCGATCGGCATAGGCCCGTCCCATCATTTCTCCTATGCGCTTGGTGGCAGCGTAAGTCCCCGCATAACCGGTCAGCTGTCCGGCGGGATAGTCCTCGTCGATGGGTTGATACACGGGGTAGCCGTAAGGTCCATGTGCCTCGCCGTAGACCGTGCTGGAACTGGCGAAGATCACACGCTGGACGCCCAGGAGGCGAGCCGTTTCGAGGACGTTCCATGTTCCACCGACGTTGACGGCGAACGCCTCGCTAGGATATCGCTCCGCCTGCGTCAAGAGACCGGCCAGATGGACCACAACGTTGACGTTGTATCGCTGGACAACCTCCAGGAGCCGCGGTAGGTCACGTACGTCGCCCGCCTCCGCCTCGACCGATGAGGCGAGAGAGATTGCCTCTGGCCACCGCCGGCGGGCGTAGACCACGGCCGACAGTCCTGCCTCGGCCGCACGCGCCGTCAAGTACCGACCGATCAGCCCTGTACCGCCCGTTATGAGAAGCCGCATTGGCTCTCCGCTAGTCGCCACGTCAAAACTCCGCTCGCGCCGCATCCCTGGCACCTAGCTTGGCCAAGGTGGCGACGGCCTGGAAGTATTCTTTTGATCCGTGCGCTATGTGCTCTCGCATGGCGACGGCCGCACGGCGTGGACTGTGGTCTGCCATGGCACGGATCACCGCTTCATGCTCCTGAAACGAGCGTTTAGCTCGCCCTGGTATGAACAAGGGGGTGAACACCGTGTGTCCCACCCAGAGTTGCGTGATGAGACGTGCAAGACCCGGTGTCCGTGCGCTCTCGTGGATCAGCCGGTGCCAGTGGGCATTCAGCTCCACAACTCTTGAGGCATCTCCCTCGGATGCGGCCTCCGCCATAGTCCGATTCAGAGCCTTGAGCTCCTCCAGCTCCTCCGATTGGATGCGTTCCGCAGCCAACGCGGCAGCTTCCGATTCCAGGAGCTTCCGAAGGTGGTAATTCTCTCGTATGTCCTCCTCCGTGTACTCTCGCACCACGTAACTCCGCCGTGCCAGTTGGGCGATGAGCCCCTCGTTGGCCAGTTGGTGAAGCGCCGCACGGACCGGCTGCCGGCTCACCTTGAGATCAACAGCCAGATGATCTTGGACCAACCGTTCGCCGGGCCGCATGTTGCCTCTTAGGATCGCCTCCCGCAGCGTCCTGGTCACGACCGTGCTGATTGACACGACCGCGTCTGAGGTCACCGGCTGAAGCCGAAAACTAGGTTCGGGATGCGTCATGCACCCTTTTCCGTACAATGCTCAATAGTCTGCCCCAGTGATGCGGTCCCAAGAAGGGACGCAACAGATCGCTTCTCCCTCCTTCACGGCAAAAGCGGGATCTATGGATCCTTGGATACAAATATTGCAACTTCGGCAAAGTATGCCAATCGGGTGAAGACCTGATTTCCTGGAGGGCCACGCCAAGAGGCAGAAGCAGCCAAGAAACCTGAACGTGCCGAGAAGGACCGCGAGCGGATGGATCGTGGTGAAGCAATGTGCAGGTAACCCCCCCCGGGTTGCAGCCATCAGTCTGATGAAGTCGGAGCCGCTCTGATTGGCCGTGTTAGGGTCATGATCGTGGTTGGAACGCCCACTGCAGTTTATTTTGAGGCTTCTTCAGCACACCGGTGGCGCAACCGTTCACCTGGGCCCCGTGGACACGGTCACCTCTCGCTTCCGCTTGTCATCAGAACCAGGATGGGTAGCTTTTGATCGGCCAGGTACACCGCCTCCGTCTGCTGGCCCCAGCGCACCAAGTGCGGCCGGCCATCGTCTCGCGCATAGCGGGGGCCGGCCAGAGCACTCACCTCTTGCTGCAGCGCCTCTGCGACAGCCTGGAGTCCCAGGGGGATCAAGGTCTGAATGAGCGCGATTCGTGTGTCGAGAGCCCCTAACCCGGCGACGCCCTGCTGATCTGCTGGTTTGACTGGTGCGATCTTGCCCCGTACCTCTCATGTCGCCGGAGGAATTGCTGCCCCAGCAGTCGCGCCCCACTGCATCTGCCAAGCTCCTGGTCGCCGGCGTGACCGCATACCCGCGGGACTTCCCCTGGCTTTGTCGAAGACGGCCTCCGCAACCCCTCCTGCCTTGAAGATTCGCACTGAAGGAGTCGGTCTTAGGATCCTGAAGGTCCCAATCAACAGGCCGCGTGCTCACTCCGAGTTTCTTTCGAGCTTCTGATGGTAAGAGGGGTTCGGCATACTAGAATCCGGAGCAGACCATGGACAGCAAGGCCCTTGCCGGAAAGCCACCAAGCACTGCCGCCAATCGCCACATTGGTCAGCATGTAGACATACATACACATGTCGTTCCTCTGCCCCACGCTCGCTGGCTCATGGAACAGGGTGACCGCGTGGGCGTTCAGATCTCACGGGACACGCAAGGACTCCTACGGATGCGAACCCGGTTCAATTCCGTCATCCTGGAGAAGCGCTACACCGACTCACCACTCCGCCTGGAGGAGATGGACGCTAAGGGCATTGACATACAACTCCTGTCTCTAATCACCCCACTTCTTATGTATTGGCTAAAAGCGGATATCGCCGCCGAAGTATGTCGCCTTCAGAACGAAGCGATAGCAGAGATGGTCAGATCGTACCCGACCCGATTCGCAGGCGCCGCCACAGTCCCCCTTCAGGCACCGGACATGGCGGCTCATGAGCTCGAGTACGCTGTGACGACGCTCGGGATGAAAGCTGTCCAGATCGCTACGAACGTTGACGGCCGGAATCTCGATTGGCAGGCGCTTGACCCTTTCTGGACAGAGGTGGAGAGGAATCAAACTCTGGTGTTCATTCACCCAGGGGGCGCTGTGATTGGAGCGAAGCGCATGAGCAGGTATTCCCTTCGCAATCTAGTAGGATTGTTAGCCGAAAGCACATTAGCCATTGCTAGCCTCATCTTTGGAGCCGTGCTGGAGCGGCATCCAGGGTTGAAGATCTGCATCGCGCATGGGGGCGGATTCGGCCCATACGCGCTCGGTCGATGGGAGCACGGTTACCGTGTACGCGCAGAGTGTCGGTCGGCGATTCCACACTCGCCCCGCACTTACGGTCGGCAACTCTTCTATGACACGGCCATTCACGACCAGCGCTTGCTCTCTTATCTTGTCGAAGCCGTCGGGGTACAGCAGTTGTTGCTCGGGAGCGACTATCCCGCAGATATGTCTGTGCCAGATCCCGCAGCAAATGTCGCCAGCTTATCCCGTTTGTCTACGGCAGAGCGGGCAAGTATCCTCGGACTAAACGCCATGAAACTGCTAGGAATCAGTTCAGTCCAATGAATGAAAACGAAGCGCCGCCATCATGTTCCTTCCGGTTCGACAGCTGGACCGGGTGCCCGATGTGCGCGCCGACCGGGGCTTCCAGTGCGGGTTCTGCGATGGTCCAAGATGCGCTGATCATGCTGCAGCGGCAAGTGAACAGACCGCCGGACGGGGGTGCATGGGCTTCTGCGTTTCCAGGGGGGACCCTGGGCGGGCCGGGGCGGTCTGTCGCGCGACACGCACCATCTACGCCATGTTATGAATCCCGCTATTCATGCAAAATCCCTAGCGCCAAGACCAAACGACTGATTGACGGGGATGGCGTGCTGCCTATCGTGGTGCTTGGAAGGGGGTTCCGGCGCGGCCAGGTCTGACGCATCCTGGCGCTGGGCATGTGTTCAGTTGGAAGGGCATGGACACACGGCAGGCCGCAGGGAATTGTTGGTGGAGACGAGGGGATTCGAACCCCTGACCCCCTGCGTGCAAAGCAGGTGCTCTCCCGCTGAGCTACGTCCCCACTGAGAGCACTCTACACCAGGGGACCGGGGTGCTCAACAGGACGGCCGTGATCCTCGCCTAGTCGATCGACGCGCCCTGGGCCACGTGCGTGGCCGCGCGGACCAGCCGATACTGCACGCTCAGGCACTGCCGGCACGGAGGAAAGGGCTCGCCGCGCACAACGGTCAGTTCGTGATGCCTGCTCTCGTGGCCGTCGTGGATGACTTCGTACACGCCAGAACTCTGGCAGGTATCTCCCGGTCGGAAGAAATTATCCATCATCGCCTCCCTGCTGGTGCTGACGAAAAGTTCAATACTTATAGCCTTTTGACCTGCCGCCGCTCGCCACGCCCAGGCAGCGGCGCGCGGCCTATACTGGTGCCCAGAGTCCCCCAAGGAGGTTGGACGATGAAGGTCGTTCGCATTCACGAGCACGGCGGACCCGAGGTGCTGCGCTATGAAGAGGTCCCCCTACCGGAGCCCGGCCGGGGCGAAGCGCGGATCAAAGTTGAGGCGGCGGGCGTCAACTTCACTGACATCTACAACCGGATCGGTCTGTACAAGGGCACCCTTCCTTACACGCTGGGATCGGAGGCGGCCGGCGTCGTGGATGCCGTCGGCCCGGAGGTTACGGAAGTCAAACCGGGAGATCGTGTCGCCTACGCGATGCACCTGGGGGCCTACGCGGAGTACGTCGTTGTGCCGGCGTGGCGCCTTGTGCCGCTGCCACCGGCCATCGACGGGCGGACCGCCGCCGCGGTGATCCTGCAGGGGATGACCGCGCACTATCTGACCCACAGCACCTATCCGCTCAAACCAGGCGAGACGGTCCTGGTGCACGCCGCAGCCGGGGGCGTGGGGCGGCTGCTCGTACAGGTAGCCAAGCGCCTGGGCGCCCGGGTGATCGGCACCGTCTCCAGCGAGGAGAAGGCGCGGCTCGCCCGGGAGGCAGGCGCGGACGAGGTGATTCTGTACACGAAGGAAGACTTCGAGGAAGCGGTGAACCGCGCGACCGGGGGCCGCGGTGTCGACGTGGTCTACGATTCGGTCGGGAAGACCACCGCGGAGAAGAGTCTGAACTGCCTGCGGCCGCGTGGCTACCTGGTGCTCTTCGGTAACGCCAGCGGCGCGGCGCCGCCCGTCGATCCCCTCGCGCTGATGGCCAAGGGATCTCTCTATCTGACGCGGCCAACGCTCACCCACTACGCCGGCAACCGTGCGGAGTTGCTGCAACGGGCGCGCGCCGTGTTCGACTGGGTCGCGTCGGAACAGGTGAAGGTGCGGATCGCCAAGACCCTTCCGCTGGCCGAGGCGGCGGAGGCGCACCGGGCCCTGGAAGGGCGCGGCGTCGCAGGGAAGATCCTGCTGCTGCCCTAGAAGCGGACCTCCACCTTCAACTCGTACGTCGCCTCGCCCGCGCGCACGCCCGGCAGGATCAGCGTGGCCGCCGCCACCGCCGGAGGTACCGGGAGGGGCTCGTCGCCCCTTACCTACTTGTCAAACCGCCCGAGGAAGTGGGTATTGGCCTCCGGGCGGGTGAGTTCGTAGATGGCCAGGCGCTGGCCACCCTCGGCAGTGAACACGCAGCACGGTCCGTGCGGGATC
>Ga0209341_10000845_pt1 | contig 31238 bp, 23 predicted proteins | sample RifCSP13_2_FD_184020 | JGI IMG/M metagenome (GOLD analysis project Ga0209341, IMG submission 184020) | Soil microbial communities from Rifle, Colorado - Rifle CSP2_sed 13_2 (SPAdes) (version 2) | ecosystem: Environmental > Terrestrial > Deep subsurface > Rock core/Sediment | place: Rifle... | reverse complement strand
TCCTGGCTGTCGGCCTCCTGTTCCACGGTCTGACGGGAGCATTTAAGTATTTATGAAGTCGCGCTTAGTCTGGCTCCTTCTATGTGGTATCTGGGGTTCCACCTGGCTCTTCATTAAGCTGGGCCTGAATGATCTGCCGCCAGTCACTTTCGCTGGCATAAGGTTCCTGGTGGCCTCGCTCATTCTTCTGGGCTTGATGACGGTCCGCGGACTATCTCTGCCACGGACGCGTCGCGATTGGCTGTTATTGGGCGAGACCGGGGTGTTATCGTTTAGCCTCAACTACGGGCTAATTTTCTGGGGCGAACAATACATCAGCTCCGGCCTGGCGGCACTTTTGCAGGCGACTATCCCGGCTTTCGGTCTTGTCATTGCACACTTCTACCTTCCTGGCGAACGAATGACATCACGAAAATTGTTTGGTGTTGTTCTCGGTGTGGCAGGAGTCGGTGCGATCTTCTCAAATCAATTGAGCCTGGCAGGTTCCCGGGCGCTCGCCGGTAGCGCCGCCCTCGTACTTAGTGCAATCTGTGTTGCGTATGGAAATGTGCTCGTGAAGGCGCACGCAAGTGAGCTCAATCCTATGACGTTGGCGGCCGGGCAGATGGTGGTTGGTTTCGTGCCATTATTGTTGCTGGGCATTCCCCTGGAAGGAAACCCTTTGCACTTCCGCTGGACCCCGATGGCGCTTATTGCCTTGGTCTATCTGGCAATAGTCGGTTCAGTCATAGCGTTCATTCTCTACTACTGGCTCGTACAACATATGGACGTAACGAAGACCATGCTGATTGCTCTGGTTACGCCGGTATTCGCTGTCGTTCTCGGGTTGCTCGTCCTGGATGAAAAATTAACTTGGCGTACGCTTGCCGGTGGGATGATGATCATCTTGGGGATTGCTCTGGTTGGGCTGAAGAAAGGGACGAAAAAGGCTCAAGCAGGGGAGCTAAGCAGCAGGTAACAGGGAAAAGGGATGAGTGCGCAGTAAGCCATACCATTCCTGAAGCTGAGCCTGGAGGTATTCCTCAACAGCTCGACTGACGAATTGAGACTCAGTAGCCGGATAGTGATCAGCGAGCCTTCGGAGCTGCTCAATCTGCTCGATCATCAACCAGAACCCCCCGAGATCTAGCCCGAACAGATTCTGTACTGAGACCTCCAGAGCTGTGCGGTGGACAGCATGGAGGTACCTTGCCGCAGGCCCATTAAGAGCAATCACGCAGTCGGATATAGCAAAACCAACAAAATCGAATTGATACTGCCTTTCCTTGAGTTGTTTTGGATTGGAGTCGCGCACAGGCGTCTAAGTTTGGTTTCAAGCGTTCCTTCTCTTTGGACCATGAGGTTCGGCTGTTAAGCAGTCATATCGTATTTGCGCAATAACCCACGCACCACGCCTTGAATCTGAATTCGTTCCGGAGTCTTGATGAAGATCGGCTTAAACTGCGGGTTTGCAGGTTCAAGCCGGATGAATTCAGACTCTCGGTAGAATTTTTTGACCGTAGCATAGTTCCCGTCGATCAGTGCCACTACCATCTGGCCGTTCTGTGCCGTCTCCTGTGCGGCAACGATGATGATGTCGCCGTCCTGAATGTTTTCATCGATCATCGAATCGCCACGCACGCGGAGAGCGAAGGTACGGTTGCGGCCAATCAGGTCGCGAGGAACGGAGACGGTGTCATGTCGAAGAATTGCTTCAATCGGCTGCCCGGCAGCAACAGTTCCCAGCAGTGGAATCTCAAAATTGTCGTCTGCGCTCGCTTCTTTGCTGATTTCAATGCCGCGGCTCACATTTGGAATGCGTTTGATGAGTTTCTCGCGTTCCAATGCTGACAAGATGCTGTGAACACTTGCCGGGGAGCTCATCTTAAATTGCTTCCCTATTTCGGCAATGGTAGGCGGCTGCCGGTTAATTTCAATGAAGCGACTAATGAATTCATAGACCTGCCGCTGGCGGGCTGTCACTGGCATCTTTCCCTCCTCTTGTACCTTTCCCTCCTCTTGTACTTAGCCACCCGTTATGGTATTTTCGGTTCGGTGGCGAAAATCAGCCGAATATTAGCGAAAGCAAAACGGCGTGTCAAGTATGGAACACAGGAGTAATCAATCGATTACTCGGGCAAGCTTCTTAAGATCCTCTATGAAGCGGCGATGCTCAAGACGACGAGTTTCATCGTCAGGCGCTCTAAGAATGGAGGAGGGATGAACAGTGGCCATTACGTAGGGAGCAAGAGTGGATTCAATAAACTGCCCCCGCTGTTTCGTTACTCGAAATTGAGGTCCCAGCAGAGCCTGAGCGGCTGTGGCGCCGAGGGGCACGATAACCTGTGGTTTCACCAGGGCGATTTCCGCTTCCAGCCAGGGGCGACAGGCGGCAATCTCCTGAGCATTTGGTTTCTTGTGAATACGCCGTTTGCCACGAGGTTCCCATTTAAAGTGTTTGACAACATTAGTGACGTAGGTTTTTGAGCGATCGATGCCAGCCTCCGCAAGAGCATCATCCAGTAGTCGGCCGGCAGGACCAACAAATGGTTTTCCTGTAAGGTCTTCTTCATTACCTGGCTGCTCGCCGATGAAGAGCACCTTAGAGTGGCGACTACCTTCACCGAAGACGGTCTGCGTGCCGCGTTTCCAAAGATCGCAGGCACGGCAGCCGGCGGCGGCTTCCTTGAGCGAAGGGAGCGTAGGTTGTGCAGGAATTAAATCTGCCGCAGAGTCTTCTGAGTTTTTGCGTGGCATTCATAATTATTCTAGCTGCGATTTTCCTTGTCGTCAGGTGGAGTGAAGAGATGAAAGCTGCAGCATTTTCCAAAGTCAAAATCGAATCAGAGATTGCCACGCACTTCGGTAAGGCTTTTAGATTCCAGAAAACAGCGGCCGAAGTAATCTCTACAGGCATACCTGAGATTGATAGTTTGCTCGGCGGATTGCCACGTGGCGGAATCACAGAGATGGTTGGGCCAGCTTCTTCCGGCCGTACCAGTCTCATGCTTTCTACTTTGAGCCAAGCCACCAATCACCAGGAGATTTGCGCCTTGATAGATACAAATGATTCTCTGGATCCCGCTTCAGCGGCGACTGCTGGTGTGGTTCTGGATCAACTGCTCTGGATACGATGCGCTAGTAAACTTGAGCACGCGTTCAAAGCGGCTGACCTGGTGTTGCAGGGCGGCGGTTTTGGACTTGTTATTCTGGATTTGAGCGATGTACCGTCCAAAGATACAAAGCGTATAATTTCCTCCTGGTGGTATCGCTTCCGTCGGGTAGTAGAAAATTCACCGACAGTATTTATGGTAATGACTCAGGAGTCATGCGTTCGCTCTTGTGCCACACTCACGTTGCAGATGAAAAGAGAACTGGATCTATGGTCAAGTACTAACGAGCCTCAGCACCAGGAATCCCCATTTGCAGCATGCTTTAAGCGAACGCCGAATGGGTTTAATAGCAATCCAACCCATGCAAGGTTCCTGCGAGGTTCGCAAATCGAAGTCGAGCGTCAAAAGCCTGTCCTACCAAATACCCCTGCCAAAATAGGGTTTACCGCCAAGAGTTCCTTCGTAAGATAGCCGCTAGTAGATTCTCATAATTGCCCGACTTGATAGTTTCGGCGATTTTCGCTAATCTTCGCTTAGAATTCTCCGGTCGACACAGTCCTGATTTCAAAGTGAGCAATCATGTTTGCTTGCATTTACAGCGGAAAACTCTCTGACGTCTCGCTCAGGGATTTTGCATATTCATTTTCGCCGCGTGTGGAAGAGACTGCCGGCGATACTGTAGTCATCGACGTCCGGGGATGTGAACTCTTATTTGGCTCGGCTTATGAGCTTGCCAATGAAATAGTAAATCGCGCCGCCAAGCCAAGAGCGGTCGGTGGTTTGGGTGGGAAGATAAATGTGGCTATCGCCGCCAACCCGGATGCAGCTATTTACGCCGCAAGATACTTCAAGGGCGTAACTTTTATCTCTCCCGGCGAGGAACTTACCTGTTTGGGTGAGTTACCGATCGCGCTTCTATGTCCCATTTCCATAGCTCAACCACAAAAGACGAAAGGTGAAACTCCTCATAAATCAACCTCGAGCCCTGGATTTTGGACATTGGATGAAAAAAGCTGGGAAGACACACTTGAAACTTTTCGTCTTTGGGGGATTCGCACGTTTGCGGATTTTGCGGCGTTGCCTAGGGCCGCGCTTTCTGAACGGCTTGGGCAAGACGGATTGCGTCTGCAATTACTTGCCAGTGGTAAAAGCGAACGGCAATTGGAGCTCGTTCAGCCGGCTCCCGATTTCGGCCAATCAATCGAACTTGATTATGCGATAGCAGAACTAGAACCACTCTCTTTCACATTTGCTCGTCTGCTCAATCAGCTTTGTGCGAGTCTCAATTCCTATGGATTGGCGACTAATGAGTTGTGTATCGAAATGAAGCTGGAAACCGGAATTTCTCATGAGCGCAAGCTCAGTCTTCCTTATCCACTACGCGATCACAAAGTATTTCTTAAATTGTTGCTGCTGGATGTGGAGATGCATCCGCCGCCAGCGGCAGTGACGTCGATTTCGATTGCGTGCGAGCCCGTTAAGCCGCGGGTGTTGCAGCACGGATTGTTTATCCCGCTGACGCCCGAACCAGAGAAGCTGGAACTCACCTTAGCAAGGATAATGAAGCTAGTGGGGCATGAAAACGTCGGCTCACCTGAATTAGTTGATACCCATAGGCCTGCGGCATTTCACATTCACCGTTTTGCTCTAAAAAATACGTTCGAGAGAAAAAATAAGAAGACAAAAATTCCGCAATCCGCAATCCCCAATCCGCAATGCTCTCTGGCTTTCCGTATTTTCCGGCCGCCCCTGCGGGCCACAGTAGAGGCTCCACAAGGATGTCCAACCTGGATTAGTGCATGGGCAGGGAACCAGAGTGTCTACGGAAAAATTGTGCGCGCAGCTGGCCCCTGGCGCACCACGGGTAACTGGTGGCGCGCAAATGTATGGGCCAGAGATGAATGGGATGTGGCCGTTGAAACCCTAACAGCAAACCGCAAGACGGGCCCTCCACTACCAGTGCTCTATCGCACCTTTCGAGAGCTGGACGGCGGTGGGTGGTTTGTCGAAGGAATGTATGACTAGCAGAGAATTGCGGATTTCGGAGTGGCGAATAAAGGAGCTCAACTCTAAATTCGCGATTCGCAAATCCGCAATCCGCAATCCGCATGACTTACGTTGAGCTACATGCCCGCTCTGCATTCAGCTTTCTCGAAGGCGCATCAGTGCCCGAAGAGTTAGTAGCAGCTTGCGTTAATCTGGAGCTGCCGGCGATGGCTTTGCTGGACAGAGACGGTGTGTATGGGAGCCCGCGATTTCATCTGGCAGCAAAGAAAAATGGAATCAAAGCCCACATTGGTGCAGAAGTTACGGTAATACGGCCGCAGCTCAAAAGTCTAAAAACCAAACGGGATGGTCCGGAGACTGCACCGACTCTGGATGTCATGTCGCTCCCGCTGCTCGTACGGAATAGGACCGGTTATCAGAATCTTTGCCGGTTAATTACGTTGATGAAGTTGCGTGTGCCAAAGCATGCAAAGCCCGGAGAGTGTTCTGTAACACCTGAGGAACTAGCCGGGCATGCGGAAGGTTTGATCTGTCTAACGGGAGGTGAGGATGGACCGCTGGTTTCGAGGATGCTTTACGGGCAGGTAATCAGAGATGAGAGTCGATTGGACGAAGGCGAAAAGGTAGGAATTGCCGAATGGTTATTGGCAGTGTTTGGCAAGGAGAATGTCTATGCTGAGCTGCAGCGCCATTCTCAGCGCGACCAGGAGGCCCGTAATCAGGCCATCGTAGAACTAGCCAGGAAGTGTGGGCTTCCGTTGCTCGCCACAAACGGCGTCTCTTACGCCTCACCTTTGCAACGTGAAGTAGCAGACGTCTTCACCTGCATTCGAAATCATGTGCACCTGGAAAATGCAGGGCGATTGTTGGCCAGAAATTCGGAAAAATATGTTAAGCCGGCTAAAAATATGGAACAGCTTTTTGCCGACCTTCCTGAAGCAATCGCTAATACTGTGGAGCTGTCTTCCCGGTTGGAATTTACCCTGGCTGATCTTGGTTATGAATTTCCCAGGTACCCGGTGCCCGCAGGGGAAACAATGTCGTCGTTTTTGCGCCAGCGCACCGAAGAGGGTGGGCGGGATCGCTATACCGGACGAAACGGCTTCCCTACCTACGAAAGTGCGCGATCACAACTGGAACGCGAGTTGATTCTAATTGAGAAACTAAAACTAGAAGGCTATTTCCTAATCGTCTGGGACATAGTGCAGTTTTGTAAGAGTCAGGGAATCCTGATTCAGGGCCGAGGCTCAGCCGCAAACAGCGCAGTCTGTTTTGCGCTGGGAATTACGGCCGTGGATCCCATTGGCATGGAGTTGTTGTTCGAGCGGTTTTTGTCCGAAGAACGTGGCGAATGGCCGGACATTGATCTGGATCTTCCGAGCGGTGAACAGCGTGAACGTGCAATTCAGTATGTTTATACACGGTACGGACGGCTCGGCGCCGCAATGACAGCAAACGTGATCACTTATCGCGGTCGATCAGCTGCTCGCGAAGTAGGAAAAGTTCTTGGTTTTGATGAAGAAACGCTCGCACGTCTCTCCGGTTTGGTCCATACGTGGGAATGGAAAGATCCTAAGGATTCAACCGAGCGACAGTTTCGGGATGCGGGTCTTGACTTACACAATTCGCGGATTAAGAAGTTCTTTCAGCTTTACCAGTTGGTGCAGGATCTGCCGCGGCATCTTGGTCAACATTCGGGAGGGATGGTGATTTGTCAGGGGCAACTCGATTCGGTCGTCCCGCTTGAGCCGGCCGCCATGCCGGGCCGTGTAGTGGTCCAATGGGACAAGGAAGACTGTGCGGACCTGGGCCTAATAAAGGTTGATTTGCTGGGATTAGGGATGATGGCGGTATTGGAGGATTCAATTACGCTGATTCGGAACGTCAGCCATGAGGAGGTTGATCTTGCTCACCTTCCTGCGGATGACAGCATGGTTTATGCAGCGTTGCAGAAAGCTGACACTATTGGCATGTTTCAGGTCGAAAGCCGCGCCCAGATGTCCTGTTTACCTCGGCTGCGGCCGCAAAAGTTTTACGATCTTGTAGTCCAGGTGGCAATCATCCGTCCCGGCCCAATTGTCGGTAACATGGTTCATCCCTACTTGAAGCGCCGGCAGGGACGCGCGGCCGTTTCTTATCCCCACCCATCACTAGAACCTGTTTTGAAGCGCACGCTGGGGGTTCCGTTATTTCAGGAACAGTTGTTGAAGATGGCAATGATTTGCGCGGGATTTTCCGGCGGCGAAGCAGAAGAGTTGCGACGGGCTTTTGGATTCAAAAGATCAGAAGTGCGCATGAAGGAAGTGGAAGTGAAATTACGCCGCGGCATGGAAAATAATGGGATAACGGGCAAGGCGCAGGAGCAGATCGTGCAATCGATTACGTCTTTTGCATTGTACGGTTTTCCAGAATCACACGCTGCCAGTTTTGCCTTAATTGCTTATGCCAGTGCTTATTTGAAATGTCATTATCTGGCGGCCTTCACGGCGGCGATTTTGAACAATCAACCGATGGGTTTTTATCAACCATTTACAATTATTAAAGACGCGCAAAGGCACGGATTAAAAGTGAGATGTGTCGATATAACAGTATCGGATTGGCTATGTACAATTGAAAAAGAGGATGATCAGGCGGTAAAAGGAGCAGCAGAAGAAGACAAACGAAGTTTGATTCTTCGTTTGGGACTCAAATATGTAAAAGGTCTGACTGAGCAATCGGGAAAGGCCATTGTGTGCGAACGCGCAAAACGACCATTCCTGAGCATTGATGATCTACGCAATCGCGTCCCTGAGTTGCGAAAAGATGAACTGCGAAAGCTGGCGGCAGTTGGTGCGTTGAATTACATTGATCAAATGCCCAGGCTTCCGACTCTCACTAATCAGTTGGTAGACATTGGCGTCGCGCGCGGTAGAAATGGGGTTCATCGGCGCGACGCCCTGTGGCAAGTTGACCGGGTGACTCGAGCCACGGGCCCTCTTTATAGAGAACTACACGAAAAGGATAACAATTCTCCTCTTCCCCGTATGACCCTCCCGGAGCGAGTGGACGCTGATTTTCGCGGCACTGGCTTGACGATAGGCGCACATCCCGTCGCCCACCATAGGCAAGAGTTGAAAAAATTAGGCGCTGCGCCGGCAAACGAAATCTCCGGCATGCCAGATGGAACAAACGTGCGGGTAGCTGGCTGGGTGATCGTTCGTCAACGACCAGGAACCGCAAAAGGTTTTGTTTTTCTCACACTGGAAGATGAGACCGGTGTAGTAAACGTGATCATTAAGCCTCAGCTCTTTGATAGAAACCGGCTCGTATTAGCCAATCACCCGTTTCTTTTAATTGAGGGTACTCTACAAAACCAGGATAATGTGGTTTCAGTGAAAGCGCGCAGCGTCAAACCACTCTCTTTCAAAATTGCCGCCGCCCCTTCTCATGATTTTCATTAAGAGCCCGTTTGCGAGCTGGATCTATCTGCCTATTGACAAATTAGACCTGCACGATAGAATCCGGCCAATACCAGGGGCAAACGACCACGGGGGCACAGTTCTCATTCTTCAAAATCGGCCTTAGCGTCGATGCCGGTCTAATAAATTGACTTAGACGATTATACGCAATGTCGAAGTCGGCCATTGACGAGGCATCTTGGGCCGAGTTAAGTCCGGCCCAAAAGGCTGACGCTGTCCGTGAAGGACGCGCCACTCTGAAGCAGATGACGGCTGGGCTGCTCGATGGTCCAGACATCTTACGAAACGCCTGCTGCGAATTCCTTCTTCATACCGATGCATCCTTTGAGGATCTTCCCCTTCCGGATGCTGTGTCATCATCGCCTCAACAGCCTGATAATATTCACAAAGTCGACCGCCTGCGTTCGGGCCTACAGCGCAAGAAAACGCCTGGCCCCAAGAAGTCATTACGGCCAAAGTTTGGGCTCCCGGAGGGCTTCAGCCGGCAGCGGTTCGGTAGAAATCGATTGCTTGAACAGAACATCTACCGGTTGCCAAATGGTCAGGAATTTATTCCGTCTTTCCCCGCTGGAATTCTGGGGCGCCGCCATTTATATGCCTTACTGACAACTGAGCAGTACCTGGATGAGAAGCGAGGTTCAGTCTACATACGAACTGACGGAAGGATCTTTGACTATAGTGTTGATTGCGGCGACCCTTCTGCCGACCTTTTTGACACGGGATACACAATCTACGATCTCGAGCGCACTGGCCGCTACGCGCCTGACGATCGAGAAGAACAGGCGGAGCAGGACGTTAAGTTCCGACGGGCGGCACAGGGAATCTAGCCGAACAGTCTGAACGGCAGAGGATGATAAGAAAGTTAAAAACCGGCAAATTTTAGGCTGAGCGAGCGGCACGTCTGGGCCGCGATTCGAGCAGCCCCTGAACAACCTGCGCGACTTGCGAGAGGGGTTTAGGTTTTCGTAGGAACGCGTCGGCGCCCCGCTCTCGCGCTTCATCCTCCATCTCCGCCGAGCCATAAGCGGTGAGGATTATGATGCGTGTTTCGGGGTTCGTTCGCCGGACAATACTGATAAGCTCAAGGCCATCCGGGCTCTTATTTATACCTAGCCGCAAGTCTTGAATTAACACTGTATAGCGGGTGTTTTCAACCAACTTCTCGGCTTCTTCCACGTCGCGGGCGGTGTCTACCTTGAAGCCGTGATGGGAGAAGTACTCGCTCATTGAAAAGCAGATCGACTCCTCGTCGTCCACCACCAGCAGGCGGGGCATCGCTTCCGGCGCACGATCGTGGCCACCCAACATGCGCCTCAGTCGCCCGGACACTCTCTTCAGTGTTCCCATTCGCGTTTGCTCTCCAAACTGGATGACAGAGCAGAAGCCCGAGAACACCAGAACCGATTATCGACTTCTGCTATAGCAACAAAGCGATTTAAAGATCCCCATGAGAAAAGCGTGGCTAACGGCTGCCAGCGGCATCGGCCAGCAGTACTGCCATGAATGGCAATTCCGGTACTCCCCTGACGGTTACCGGAGCAGTTCTTCAGCGTCGCTCAGGCGCGTCGAGTGGCCGAGCCCGGAGCCTAACTACCGGAGAGTGAAGTATTACTAAAAAAGAAAGACAGTTTGCAGGCGCAGAAGTCGCTTCAGCTGCGTGGAAGCTTGCGCCTGCTGCACTGTCGGAAGGGAACTGGAAGCGGCTATACGCAAGTGGTTCCGATAACGAGGGACGTGACTGCGTCGTGATCCGCATCCCTCTCGCCGAATTCATCGTCTTTTCCTCCCGCTCTCAATTACTCAGGTGAGGCCAGGCAGGAGTCAAAGACAAAATCTAAGTAAACTTGCTGCCCGGCCCAGATGCTATATCACTATAGCAGCCCGCACGTTGGACCGTTGCCGAACATTTACCTGTGATTCTCTAGCTGTCCCGGTAAAGCTCGGTCTGGAAATGATATACATCAACACTTCACAGACCTCCCGTGTGCCGGTACCAATGGTATTTCCCTTTTCATCCTGGAGAGCATAAATCTTGCCCTCCACATCCAAGGGTAAAATCATTGGCTTCGAATACATTTGCATCTCCGTTGCCTCCTTAACTACCGGAGGGACATCCTTCGAGGTAGGAAACTGACGCCAGGTCGAGGCAAGCCTGGCTGGCTGATTAGCTTCACATTTACCTGTGCCGCCAGCGGCGGATTCCAGCACCAAGACCGATTAGACCAGTACCGAGTAACAACATCGTGGCGGGTTCCGGAATGGCTTGCGCTTGCGCAAGATAGAAGTCCTCTTGCCCAGCAAAGACCTGATCGATGTTGGCAAAAACCGCTATACGGTATTGTGTAGGATTGGCAAAGAAAGTGGCCATTGCCTGCTGGGCGGCTGGGTCGAGGCTGAATATATAGCCGTCTTTCCCCTGACCAGAGTCAATCTGTTCGAAGTTTCCTGGACAAGGGCTACTACCGTTGCTGCAGGGTCCTGTCTGAAAAACCCACGTTCCATCTGCGGCGTACACTGCTATCCTGACGTCATTAAGAAACGTGTTTGGGGCGCTTCCTGGCTCGTTGATGTTATAAACGAGTCCGAGATTATCCGCTGTAAAACCATTATCGAGTAACTGCTGAAAAGTGTAAGTTTGGCAGTGCGGCGTGCCGTTGCAAAACGCATTTCCAGTGAACACATCCTGCGTCCCGTTCCAACTAATCGCACCGCTTTCATTGGTGGTTTGAGGAGGATTCGAAAGCGTCAAAATAGGGAGCACAACCCCGAAACCTGTTCCGGTAACGTCCCTCGTTCCCGCTGGCACTAAGGCGCCGATTGGAACAGGGTCCGCTTTGGCAGTGGAAGCTAATGCCAAACTGGTGAGTGCAAAAACTACCAAAACCAAACAGTTAAGCCTTGATTTTTTATATCGGAACATCAATAACTCCCTCTGATGTGTTTAAGGTCTGACTAACATGCTGCCATGTCTACAAACAGATCCAACGCGGGGGCTCTCTGACTAGCAGAGCGCTGCGGGGCAAATGCAGGCTCTACTGCAAACCATCATTTCTCTCAAAATTCCTTTCGAGAGCTATAAGTGGATTGGCACACCCGAATCCACAGCAAAATCAAGGCCACGGGCCTGACATATACGGTTGACCGGAAACTGCTGATGTGATTGAGCTTAGCGGAGGACCCCCGGGGTTGAAATACCAAGTTTGTCTAGGACCCAGAATTGGATTCTAGAGTTTGGACAGGGAGATGCCATGCTTCTTGATCTTCTGGTAGAGCGAACTTCGCGGAATTCCCAGCCGTTTAGCTGCCCTTTCGACCCGGCCGTGCTCCTCTTCAAGCACTCGCTGAATCTGCTGTTTTTCCAGCTCCTGCAGCGTGAGGCTGGGGTCGAAGCGGCTAATAGTGGCATTCGCATGCCCGTCAAAGTGAAATTGTTCTAAGGTGATCGTGTCACCTTCGCTCAGCAGTACAGCACGTTCGATGACGTTGCGAAGTTCGCGGACGTTGCCGGGCCAGGAATACGCCTGTAAGGCTTCGATTGATGCTGGGTCAAGTCGAATATCGCTGTGGCCCAGATCGGCGGCAAATTTCTCCAACATGTACTCTGCGAGTATGGGAATATCTTCCACTCGCTCGCGCAATGCGGGAAAGGCCAGGGGAATTGTGTAAATGCGGAAGTAAAGGTCCTCGCGAAATCTTTTCTCGCGGACCAGTTCACTGAGATCCTGGTGCGTCGCCGCGATTAGACGGACATCAACCTGTCTGTCACGAATGTCTCCGACTCTTCTAAAGCGCTTCTCCTCTAACACCTTTAATAGCTTCGGCTGAATTTGCAGGTCGACGTCCCCAATCTCATCCAGAAAGATCGTGCCGCGATGTGCGACCTCAAAGAGTCCCTGCTTTGTTGAGGTAGCACTTGTAAAAGCGCCCTTTTCGTGGCCGAAGAGTTCGGTTTCAAGAAGTTCCCTGGAGAGTCCAGCGCAGTTTAGATCGACAAAAGCTTCTTCTCCCCTGGGGCTGTTATCGTGCAGCCAGCGCGCGAGCACGCCCTTTCCAGTCCCCGTCTCACCTAAAATCAAGACCGGGCTCTCGGTAGCCAGCACCTTCCTGGCCTTTTCGGCCAACGCACGGATCTTTGTGCTTGTCCCAATAAAAGGATCAATCGTGCTGCGAACGCGACGCGAGCGGCTAGCGAGCTGCTTCTGGTGATTTCTTTGATATGCCAGAAGCCGTTCGAGGATTACCAGTAACGCGGGAAGTTCAAGCGGTTTTGTCAAAAACTGTTCGGCTCCCTCCTTGATAGCTCTCACCGCAAGGTCGATCGAGCCATGTGCGGTGAGGATTAGCAAGGGAATCTCTGAATCTATCTCTTTCAAGCGGGGTAGCAGATCAAGAGCCGTGCCGTCAGGGAGCATGTAATCCGCAATGACAATATCAGGGCGCGAAGTCCGGAAGAGTTGCTGAGCTTCACGGCAACTTTCAGCTTCCTCGATCTGATATCCATGGAGTTCGAGAAAGTCGCGGATGCCAAAGCGCAGACCGGGCTCATCATCAATGACAAGAATGCGATTTCTAGCCATCGATCTCCTTTGGGGGTACCGGGAACCTAGCTGTCATGCAGGCGCCGCCTTCCGGGTTATTGCCGGCTATCAGCTTCCCCCCATGCTCATCCATTATTCGGTGAGCGATTGCCAGCCCCAGTCCCGTGCCACCGCGGCGTTTAGAGAAGAAGGGCTCGAAAATCCTGGTCAAATCTTCCTCCCGTATCCCGGGACCATAGTCGAGGACCTGACAATCGATCCAACGTAGATTTCCCTCGACCACGTCATTGACACTGATGCTTACCACTCCGCCAACTGCTGAATGTTGAATAGCATTTTCTATCAGATTAACAAAAACCTTGAACAGACGGCGGCGATCGATCATCAGATCAGGCAGCGGCCCTCTGACATTGTTGATAATCTTTACTTGAGCGACTTCTGCTACCGGCAAGCATGCCCGCTGACACTTCGCAATTACATCGTCCACCGGAGACAGCACGAGTTCACTCTTGGCGGGCCTACCGTAATCCAGAAGCTCCTCCATTAAGACAGTGAGTCTTCCTACTTCGTCGCGCAGTACGTTGGTGTATCGCAAATAGTCCTGACGGTCGCTAAAACGAGTCTCGAAAGCGTCCAGGATGGAAGAGATGCCAAAAAGTGGATTTCTCACTTCGTGAGCAACTCCGGCGACTAGTGATCCCAGTAGGGACATCATTTCGCTTTGTCTCAGCGACGCTTCGAGTTCAGTTTTCTTGGTGATGTCCTGGGCAATCAGAATCGCGCGCTCACCCGCCGAACCAAATTCGTTAATCGAATACAGTGTGATGGCCCAGGTCTTTGCCGAACTTTCGTCGGTGACTTCAATCGATCTTGCGGTCCCATTCTCTCTTACCCTCCGTATCAATCCAGCGGCCATCCGCCACGGCTCACCTAGTCCCAACTCCGAGATTTCACGACCAATTACGTCTTCTGATCCCAAACCGGCGATATCTTCTGCAGCTTGATTGAGCCGTTTAATGCGTCCCAGCAGATCAACAATTAGGACTGGAAAGTCGATTGCATTGAACGTCTGCCGCCACTCCATTGCGGCCGTCTGCAACGACAGTTGCATGCGCCGCTGTTTCTCATCCAGCAACTTGCGCTCAGTAACATCGTTAGCAATTACCAGACGGGCGGCTTTCCCGTTGAAGCTGAGCGGATGGGAAGTCAATTCGACGAAGATTAAACTACGGTCCTTTCGCCGGTGGGTCCAGGGGCTTGTTAATACCGGTTCATCGCTACCGCTACAGCCCTTTATCAGCAGGGTGGGATCAGACTCGTTTGACAGAAGATCATCAATCTTCATTGAGAGGAATTCATCCTCTGTGTATCCATAGGTTCTGATGGTTGCTTCATTGACCGCAAGAATATTGAGAGTGGCCTCGTCATAGACCCAGATGGGCTGTGGCGTTGATTCAAACAGAAGACGATACCGTTCCTCGGAATCGCGCAATCGCACTTCCATGCGTTTCCGGTCAGTAATGTCCCTGGCGACGCCGCGAACGCCAATCGTAACGCCCAGCCGATCGATGATGTGTGTTGTAACGATCTCGAGCCAGCGGGCCCGTCCCATGGCATCTCGGACCGAGAGCTCCGGGTTGATAACCTCATTGTCGGCGAGTTGTTTGTGCTGTGCCACCGGGTACCCGCTCTGGGACTTCGTACCAAAGGCTTCCGCAAAAGAGGTACCTAACAAATCCCGTTGCTCGCGCCCCAAAAAATGCGCACCGGAGGCGTTGATGCTGGTCAAACGACTCTCTTTATCCAGTGTAAAGATAATATCGCTCGCCTGTTCCACCAGGTCCCGATAACTGGCCTCGAGCTTAGCGCGCTCTAACAACCGTGAAACTTTGGCCACCAGCCGGGTTGAGTCAAACGGCAGTTCGAGATAGTCATCGGCGCCGGATGCCAAACCTTCTACAACACTATTGGTGTCCTTTCGATGGGCGCTGACAAGCAGAATAGGCACCGAACGCAGCTCAGAATCCTGACGAATCAGTCGACAAAACTCGATGCCGTTGACATGAGGCATTGATACGTCGCTGATGACCACGTCTGGGTGCTGGCGCTTCGCCACCTGAAATGCCTCCAGGCCATCCTCCGCGGTCATCACGGAGTAACCAGCCTTTCGGAGCAGGCTATCCATCAAACGCAGTTGCTCGGGTACATCATTCACAATCAGGATTGAATCGTCCCGCCGACCATTGTTGGAATGATTAGCGCTGTGCATAAAGCCTCATGCGTCTGCCACTATTTGAAATTCGATAGAACTAGAGACCCAGGAATCTCTAGCAAGTCGCGGATAACTTGGCGGTTCTCACCCTAATAGGGAGATGAGATTCAAACCTATTGTCTCAGGATTTCTTAGCCGCGGAGTATATCACAAGCATTCACTGGCAGCTCTAAAGAACTGGAGGTTCGACGGGGCTTGCCCGAAGCAGACGCCGCCCTAATCTCCCTACCCGATCCGCAATAGTCCTCTAGGTATAAAACAGTCTTAAATGAGCTATCCTTTCCAAATTTGCTTCAAGTAATTGTGACGTTTTTCTTGTTTTCAGAGAGGTTTCTCATTGCATGAACAGGATGTCCCGTCGCCGGCCCGACAGTAACTTATACCGCAACCGCTCAGGGGAGATCTTGCTCTCTTCAAGCGGAGCATCTGCTGGGAGAGCTGGTAGCTTGGACTGCGGCAGAACCTTCCCTGAGCATCACTCGTAACACTACTCGCCTTATCACTTACGAAAAGGTCCTAGGATCATGTCTGATTCCCTTCATCTGCTTCCAGTAACCGAGGCTGCCGAAAGCTCAGACCTACTACGCGCGGATGCTACTACACCGCACACGGACGAAGAGGGGCCGGAAGGGCTCTGGAATTCGATTCGCGAGTCCCTGAGAGGTACGCATCGTGACTACACCAGAGGACCCATTGGTCGGGCCATTATGCTTTTGGCCATCCCGATGGTGCTAGAGATGCTGATGGAGAGTGTCTTCGCCGTGGTCGACATTTTTTGGGTAGCTCACTTGGGTGCTGATGCAATTGCCACGGTTGGGCTGACGGAATCGATGCTTACCATCATGTATGCCCTGGCAATTGGTTTGGGCATCGGTGCCACAGCAATGGTAGCGCGGCGAATTGGAGAAAAGAACAGCGAAGGAGCTGCACGAGCCGCGGTGCAGGCAATAGCCCTCGGGCTTGTGGTGTCCCTGGTCTTTGCTGTGGTCGGGGTTTCCTATTCTGCCGACCTTCTTGCTCTCATGGGTGGCTCGCAATGGGTAGTAAAAGAAGGCGTCAGCTTTACAAAAGTGATGTTTGCAGGCAACGCGTCGATTCTGTTGCTCTTTCTGATCAATGCCATCTTTCGCGGAGCGGGCGACGCTGCCATCGCCATGCGTGTGCTTTGGCTGGCAAATAGCATTAACATAATTCTTGGGCCATGTTTCATTTTTGGATTGGGGCCTTTCCCAAAACTTGGAATAGCCGGTGCCGCGGTTGCAACGACCATTGGTCGTGGCACTGGCGTGCTCTACGCCTTTAGCCGGTTGATTCGCAGCGGTGGTCACTTCGATATCACCAGAGGCCACATCAAATTTGAACCGGCAATCATGGCCACTCTGGTGCGACTCTCAGCAACCGGCACCTTTCAAGTATTTATTGGCATGGCGAGTTGGATTGGATTGATTCGGACGTTGTCGAGTTTTGGCAGCGACGCCATTGCCGGTTACACGATAGGCATTCGTGTCATCATGTTCGCGCTACTGCCGTCGTGGGGCATGTCCAACGCCTCGGCTACGATGGTTGGCCAGGCCCTCGGTGCGGGCAAACCTGAGCGAGCTGAACGTGCCGTGTGGAAGGCCGGCTTTTACAACATGATCTTCCTCGGTTTGGTAGGGTTGGCTTTTGTAATTTTGGCCAGGCCCATCATTGGTCTCTTTACAAGTGACTTACAGGTTGTGCCGTACGGTGTCGACTGTTTGCGCATAGTTGCTTATGGGTTCCTCTTCTATGCTTATGGCATGGTGCTCACGCAGTCTTTCAATGGTGCCGGCGATACCTGGACTCCCACCGTCATTAACCTCTTCGTCTTTTGGCTATGGGAGCTGCCTTTGGCGTACTTGCTGGCAGTCGTGCTCGAACTTGGCCCTCGCGGTGTTTTTGTGGCAATTACAGTGGCATTCTCGACTTTGGCCCTGATCAGCGCCGTGGTGTTTCGGCGCGGCAAATGGAAAAGTCGCGTGGTGTAGGGCTTCGGGTGCGACGTCCACCTCAACTGCATGGAACCCAACCGGTTTGCGTTCCGCAAAAAGGGCAAAATTTCTCAGGCCTTGGGGTAATCAGACCCAGTTTCCCTGCCCCAAGACTTCTGAAAGCGCCGAAATCATTAAGGCACATTCGTTGCTTGATCGAGTGCGGCACTAGTCGATTTGTACAGGGAGATAAAAACCAATGTATTCCTCTACCAACATTAGTAATCGAAATACCTCTTTTTTAGACGGAGCATGCGAAGCCTGGGGCCGCCTGCATACGGAGCGTGAGGATGTTTGTGAATCGTTATTGACGCAAGCACAGGCTATGAGATCGTTTGCGACAGATGGTCAGGAGTCTGATTTGCCGACGGAGGATACCGCCCGAGAACTTGATTGGAGTCGGCGCGAGGCATTGCAAGCCAGACTGCGTCAAATTGATGATGCCCTCGATCGATTAATGGCCGGCGCCTACGGCCGCTGCAGTTTTTGTGGCCGGGCAATTGAGGCGGATCGTCTGGCCAGCGATGCGGCAATTTCCCGTTGTGTCGTTTGCCAGAAAGACTCTGAGAGTGGGCGCAGGTTTAGAACCCTATAAGCAGATAACTTCATGCAGGCGTTCCGCTCTACCGGGGCAGCAATGGTTCTATATTCGCGAAACTTGGCTGCCCATCTCAACTTTCTCCTCATCATCCCCGCCACAAGCCCTTTCGTCACAAAAGAGTGAGCTACTGCCTTTCTCCTGAACTATGAATTAAGCTCACATTTTCGTTAAGATCCGCGCTGGACCAACAGAACCTTCAGCTAGAGCAATTTCCCGAGAGGAGCCTCAGATGAAAACAACCGTTCTCTGTTTGCTGCTGGTTTACTTTCTAGTTCCTCTTGCTCTAACGCAGGACTCGACATTGTCGTCACTCGTCGACACTGAACGTGCTTTCGCTCGGGCTGCGGCTGAGAGAAACACGCGCGAAGCTTTTCTTGCCTTCATCGCCGATGATGGCATTCTCTTTCGGCCGAATGCCGTTAACGGCAAGAAATGGTTACAAGAGAGTCCAACGCCAGCGTCAACCAAACGCGCTCTCCTTAGCTGGCAGCCAATATTCGCAGACCTCTCACAAGCGCAGGATCTCGGTTATACGACCGGGCCGTGGGAATACAAAGAGGATATTAATGATCGAGAGCCCGTTGCATACGGCAATTTTGTCACGGTTTGGAAGCGCCAGTCGGATGGCTCTTGGAAGTTCGTCATCGATCTCGGGATTTCAAACCCTAGACCAAGTATTGCTACTACAACTTCATGGGAGCCAAAGAAAAAGGAGAAGGTCACAAAATCTGAATTCAAGACTGACTTGAGTGCTCAGCGTGCAACTCTTTTGAACCGGGAACGTGATTTCTCGATTTCCTCACGCAAGGATGGTGTTGCGAAAGCTTTTACCACTTATGCTGCACCTGCGGTTCGCCTTTATCGGAACGACAACTTTCCTTTTATTGGTAGCGATGCTGCGCAACAGGAGCTTGCGGCACGCAAGGCCATCGTTACCTGGCAGCCGGCTTTTGCGGATGTTTCCAAGTCCGGTGATCTGGGTTACGCATACGGTTCATACGAGGTTACTGATGACTCAAACGTAAATGTGGAGCGCGGTAACTACCTGAGGATCTGGAAGAAGGAGAATGGCAACTGGCGCATCGTCTTGGATGTTGCAAATCCACTGCCTGCCGAGAAGAAAAATTAGGCGAACCTCTCCTGCGCTGTTTCGCTTTCCGGCCCAGACGACAATGGTCTTCATTCTAGATCATTTGAAGTATATGCCTCAAAAAGGAGGGAGGGGCGTCGTCGCCCCTCCCTTGCAAGTAGCGATTCTCAAAAGAGGTTGAACTAAAACTCGAACCGCATACCAAACCTCATATTGAACGGCAGGCGAAAGCCTTGATTCAGCGTCACCAGGTTAATCTGAGGTTGCAGAAAGTCGGGATTGTTAGCACCGAGATCGAGTTGCCGGAATTGATCCGGCAGTAGGACCTTGCGGCTGTTGGTTACGTTAAAGAAGTCAGCAATGAAACTGAGCTTTACCCGTTCATTGATCTGCCAGGGATAATCTGCATGCAGGTCCAGTTTGGTGAAGAATGGCGTGCGACCCAACTTACCTCGTCCGCCGACTGGGACCTCGCCTGCATTCAAATAGACTGGATGGGGCAGGTATTCGCTGATTGGCAGCCCTGACTCAAGATGCAAACCCGCTCCGATGTTCAGACCGTTCAACTTGTGTCCTCCGAAGCCTGAACGGTCCTTACTAAAGGTATAGCTTGCATAAAGGTTACCAATGAATTTGCGATCAGTATTGAGCGGCCCCACTGCAAACTGATCGCCCAACAAATTGAACTCGCCAGCTGTAAAATCAAACAGCGAACTTATTCCGGGATCGGTTTGCGCGTTGTCATTTCGGAGGTGGCCTTCATAGTTTCCTTTCAAACGAGCAAAGCGCATATTCGAAAGTACCTGCCAGCCACTCGAAAAACGCTTGTTCAACTCCACTTCGACGGCGCGATAAATGCGAACGGGATCGATGAACCCGTCCGAAATCCCATCGGGAGAGTTGAAAGAAGCGCCGTTCACTATGCCCTGAGCGCCGAAACAAACATTCCCAAGACTGGTTCCATTAGCGTCAAACACCTCAGTCCCAAAATCAGCCACGCCCGCAGTCGATTGCAGGCAACCCGAAGGCACCGGTGCGCCAACCGCATAGCGGAACGGCACCAGGTTTGTGGCGGCATCGAGTTGGGAGCCAACGTTGCCGATGAAGTAAGTTTGGGTAATGCCCGCGTTGGCCGCCTCTGGGGAAAGCACGGCCGCATCTTCAATGATTCTCTTCAGCCGGCGATCCTGATAGCGCACCGAGAGGACGAAGTTTCCGGGCAGTTGTTGCTCAAATCCTATGATGTGCTCCTCAGAGAAGCCGAGCTTCGTGCCAGGCGTTATCGCACTGAGGTCAGAGGCCGAAATGGTGCCGGCGCCCGGGACATTTCCGGAGCCCACCGCCCCTGTCAACAGATGGGCGGCATCGACTACGGGAATCGGGGCCCCAAGCGCACTAAGCCTGATACGGCGGACACCGGTGGCGTCAACTGTGAAGTCTGGCGCGAAACGGAAGTTGAGGAAATCCAACTCCTGCGAAAGTGAACGCTCCGCCGCGTCCAGCGGCAGGTATTCAAAGAAGCGACCGAAGTTATACCAGAGCTTGGTCTTACCCCTGCCAAACGGATCGATTGTTACTCCTAGCCGCGGTGCCCATTGATCGGTAAATGTATAGCCGTAGCGATTTCCCGATGCGTTGGGACTACCGATTACGCGTTCCTGCTCCCAGCGCAACCCCAAAAGCGCAGTGACGTATTTGTTGAAGCGCCAGGTGTCCTGAGCATAACCTGCATGATAGTTCCCAAAAGTGTCGAACTCCGGAGGTCCAAATTCCCCACGGTACACCTGCAGTGATACGGGCACATCTGTTCCTCTTACGTTCAAACGCGGGCAGAGTGTGCAGGCATCATTCTGGGCGCGCAGCCTGAAGTGAACATTGAACATTTGTCCAATAGCGAAGGCAGCGCCGCCAATATCAGTAATCGGGATACCGCTGGCATTGGTGGCAGGAATTGCGTAGCGCGGGCCACTTCTTTCTCGGCGACCCGAATAGAGAGAGCGCTGGAACTGATACCCAACACCAAAGGTGTGTTGACCCCAAAGATTCAGTTGCTTAGTTGTATCGAAGGTGGTCCTGTAGTTTGTGCTCTCCGTAGGCTCATAGAACCCAAGCCCCTGAGCAGCATAATTTCCGCGAATGGGATCGATCGGCAGGCGCACCTGAATTAGGTTGAGGTCGGCAAAATCGGTTTCATTGAAGTGGTTGCGACCCTGGCTGAAGGAGGCGGCGAAGGTCCATGTCGGACTTAGAGAGCCAAAGTAGCGCACAGCAGTATTCCGAGTTCCGAAATCGAGTCGGCTTTGCGCTGTTGTATTGTCAATGCTCAAGGTGCGAAAGTCGGACAAATTTGTTTTGGTAGGATCGCCGAAGATCGAGAACGCCAGAGTATGATTCTGGTTGATACTGTAATCGAGCTTGAATGCATAGTTCAGCGTGCGATAACGGCGTGCATGGTCCCCGACGGTCGTGAAGAGGCCGGTGTCTATGATTGAACCATTGCCGGCTGCGATATCGCTGGCATTACCTTCCACACCACGCACAATTTCGCGCCTCACCGTTGGATTGAAGGAGCCAAAGAAGAAGAGATGGTTGCGAGCGCCCGGAATATAACCGCCGGCGTCCACGCCGAAGTCGTAATTCTCTTCGTGCAAGAGCTTCCCCTGTTTGTTAACGCGCGTGTCGTCTACCTGACGCCGCGTTGCCTCAAACGCTTTCGGACGAGCGAAACCATAGATCGCTCCATGAAAGTCGTTGCCGCCGGATTGTGTGATTATGTTGACGATGCCACCCTGCGATTGTCCATACTGCGGCTCGAATCCGCCCGTCTTCACCTGTACTTCCTTCACGAAAGAAGTATTGATGCCGGTCCCGAGCGCGCCGTAGGAGCGATTGAATGTGCCAATGCCGCCAAAAGCCGAATCAGTGATGTTGACGCCATCAGCAATGTACAGATTATCCAAGCCGGAGGCGCCGGCAATGGACGGATTGTCTCGCCCACCGTTGATGCTATCGGTAGCACCGGGTGATAGATAGAATAGACTGGAAACACTCCGTTGCACGGGCACATTCTGAAACAGTTGATCATTCAGATTCTGGCCCACTGCTGTGCTTTGCTGATCTATGGCTGTGGCTGTATCTGTGATGTCGACCGTTGCTGAGATCTCTCCCGGTTGGAGAGCGAGTTGCAGGTTTGACTCCTTCCCCACATTGACCGTTATACGAGAGACCAGTGCCGTCTTAAAACCACTCTGCGTAACCTTGAGGCTGTAATCACCTGGATTAAGGTTCTGTACTTCGAACGCACCGTCGTCATTGGTGGTCGCAGTGCGCTCACCGGTTGCGCCGGTCACGGTGATGGTAGCGCCGGGCAGCGCTGCTCCGTTGACATCCGTGACTTTGCCGCCGATGGAACCGGTGGTGGAGAGATCTTGTGCCAGCACCATCGGGCTGGCGATGCACAAGATCGCGAAGACAATCAAGAATCTTTTCATACTTTCCACTTCCTTTCTTATTCTTTATCGCCTTCAGCGTGCTTATTCGCCCACCGTTAAGTGCTTATTCCGAAAACCTGGAATTGCGATCGGGCAACTGAAGGCGCCGTTGCAAAAGAAAAGGGCAATGACTGTGCCTGCGGGCTCGCATTCTGAAAAGGCCGTCTCGTCACACGGGTGGGCTAACTCATGCTCAGGCGACGAAATGGTCATTGCAGATTCTGGATTCCGCCGAGAGAAAGATTGTGCTAATTGGATGTGAAAGCTGGCGATGCGGCGTTGAAGGTGGGCCCGACTTACGATACTTCGTAATGGAGGCTTGAGTGAGGGGGGCGGGGCGAAGGAACGGTTAGTCTGGGATGCCCTCTCTCCAAATAAGAGACAGAGGCCGCCCTGGATAGGAAGAGATCTCAGGCATGTTGCAGCGTTTCTGCCGATTCGATCTGAGGGTACCCATTAGCGAATCCGTTGAGTCGTATGTTGTAGTGTTTCAGCTTTGAATTAAGGGTCGTCACTTTCAGATTCAACAACCGGGCCGCCCGGCCCTGGTGTCCACCAGTCTGCAACAACGCACGTTTAATGAGATCGATTTCGAAACGGCTTACCTCGGCGTAGAAATCGAGACCACCCTCGAGATCCAGTGTCTGAACCTCGCCAATCGACTGCACCTCGCGCAGTAGCCGGAAGGTCAACTGCTTCAACTCTTTGATTTTGTCCTGAGAGGCCATTGGCTGGCCATGGCCGTTAGGCGTAATCGAGTCAAGGATTTCGCTTTCAGTGTCATTATAGATTGCCGTTGAATTCATATCTTCTCCTTAGAATCGCTGTGACGGGAGATTGCCGGGTCTTGGGCCATTGCCTGCTCGGATTTCTTCTTGCCGGTGACTGCTAAATTGAATGTCTTACCCAGCGCCCTGATTTGTTCCCCGCAAACCCTCTCAATCTTCAGGGAATTTTCCCGGCTTAAATCCTGATCGCTGCCATCGTCAGGAAGAAGCCACTCTCCTTCGGGCCCTTTGATGAGGTGCCCCAACTCGTGCATGAACATCAGTACGCGCACTTCCTTTGAATCTGCTGCAAAAGTTCCCACGCCGTTTACCGAAAGGGCCACATTGCCGACTCTTCGGCGATAGAACGGACCATTCAGATTGATCGACAAGTTATCGAAGAGCCGGTACTGAACCTTGGTCTGTGCATTAAGTACTGTGGCGATGGAACCAGACATGCGCATGCCAACGCCAGCCACGTAATAGTCCTTTTTGACAAGTGCCATTAGCCTATTGAAGACATCAACAGCTGTATCTGACCCGCCGAAAAAATCACTACAGCTGTTGCTGGCACTTAAGATCGTTAAGGTATCGTAGTAAGCCGACCTTAATACTTTGTCGCGAGCAACCAGCGATGACGGAGCGGCAGGCAGTGACAAAGTCGGGCTCCTATCGTCCAGGTTTCCCGGAGCGCTATTGTCCGTCGCAGGATAGAAAGCCTTAGCCGTACTTAAAGCGAGACCCGTCATGATCGTAATAACCAATAGTTCGCGCAGCTTCATCCCGTTAGTACCTCCTATCCAAGAACTAAAAGGAGTGGGCGTCCGGGTTTTTGCCTGGCTCGCTGGGGACCGAGCACTTCGGACGAGAGCAACGCGAAGATGAAAATCCTGGTTGAAGACTGAGCTTAGTTCAGCTCGGCTCTTCAATTACCCCCGGATTTAACACGAATACTTATACGAGGAGTTTTTTGCTTAACGGTAGGTTTTGTGACGGATGGGCAGGGAGTTGTGACTAGCAGGCTTGATGTGGGGACAACTGCCGTCAGGGCAGTTTGCCAAGGGCCTCCTGCAGCTTGTCTCGGTAGTTCCGGGATAGGGTAAGCTGAGTGCCATTCTGCAGAATCACCCGGTATTCGCCGTGAAACCAGGGTTGCAGTTCCTGGATTCGATCAATTCGGACTATGGAAGACCGGTGAATTCGCACAAACTTACGGGGATCAAGTTGCGATTCCAAACTGCTGATTGTCTCTCGCAGCAAGTGAGATTTCTTGCCACTGTGTACCGAGACATAGTTGCCTTCAGCTTCAATCCAATCGATCTCATTGGTCTCCAAAAAGTATATGCGCCCCCCTGACTTGATGACGAGCCGCTCCAGGTAGCGGCTGCCGGCTTTCAATTCTTCGAGGAGCAGGAGTATTCGCTGGTCCACGCCGCCATTTCTTTCGCGCATGATCTGTGCGCGGGCACGCTGCCAGCACGCATCGAAGCGTTCGCGATCGAAGGGTTTTAGCAGGTAATCGAGGGCATGCACCTCAAATGCGCGGACCGCATACTGATCGTATGCCGTGACAAAGATCACATGTGGAATAGGGACTTTTCCGAGCGTTTCCAGCACTTCAAACCCACCCAGTTCCGGCATCTGGACATCCAGGAACACCAGGTCAGGAGCGTGGCAGCGGATGGCTTCCACCGCTTCGCGTCCGTTGCTCGACTCCCCCACGATGACCACCTTAGGGTCTGAACGAAGCATCTCGCGAAGCATTGTCCGTGCGAGGGGCTCGTCGTCCACCACCAACACACGGATGAGGGGAGACTCATTCATAGCTATACCGGAAAAAGGGACGGGTTCCGAGGTGTTGGGGAGCGCTCCTGCTCGTGTTACACCACGAACTCGAGATTTCTGGCAAAAATCTTCAATGTTGATTTTCGGTAAAGGCCCGGCCCAGGCTAGGCTTTGGACTGGTAATCGGTGGCGCCGTCTATGTGAAAAGGAATCTCAAGCGTTACCACCAACCCACCTTCTGGGTCATTAGTTAGATCAAAAACGTGAGCCGTTCCGTAAAGGCGTTGCAGGCGCGTCTCCGTATTTACCAGCCCGAGACCTTTCTTAAACAAACTCTCGCTTGTCCGATGTTCCGGCAGGCCGGGACCGTTGTCTCTAACCTGGATACGAAGACTGCCATTTTGAGGTTTCGCTTGAATTTCGACCAACCCGGGGGTGGATCGCGACACGACGCCGTGCCGAATCGCATTCTCGACTATGGGCTGAAGAATGAGATTGGGCACCCGGGCGTCAAGGGCCTGGGGAGCGATGTCCAAGCGGGTTTGCAAGCGATCTTGGAACCGAATGCGCTCAATTTCGAGATAACATTTGAGGAATTCCATCTCTTGCTGCAAGGTGACCTCCTGCGTGCCGGCGTTTTCCAACGTCAGCCGGAGGAAATCTCCTAACCTGGTGATCATCGTGCGGGCTGAATCCGTATCCGTATTTAATAACGCGGAGATTGAGTGGAGGGTATTGAAGAGAAAATGCGGATGAAGTTGCATCTTTAGCGCTTGCAATTGGGCCTGAGAAAGCTGGGCTTCCAGTTGTAGCGTTCGAATTTGACCTTCCCTATAGCGTTGGTAGTAACTGAATGCGTAACTTGTTAGGGCAATCAGCATGTAGATGCCCATGCCCTCGCTGAAATTGGCCACCACAAACCGGCCCATTCTCTCAAACGAGAATGGTTTGCCCATGCCCCAACCCCAGTTTAGCCATAGCAGTACGTGTCCCAGAGCGGTAATAAGAACGCTCAGAAGAATGCTGATTGGCAGGTGTTTGAGTGAAACGCGAATCCAATTGCTCCGCTCGACCGGTAACCGTGAGACAGCCAGGAGCACCAAAGGTGTCCCCAGGGCCCAAACGTAAGACCAGGTCATCTGCATGTAGAGCGATTCAGAGAAGGCGGCAGGACGTTCGGAGCGGTAAGTGGTGAAGTAGTATTGCAGCGTGAAGACAAGGCCGATGACGGTCCATATAGCCCAAATGATTGCGAACCAAGTCCAGCGACTCAATCCGCTCTTGCCGGGCTCACCGGGAAAATTCTGCTGTATATCTTCTGGAAGGCTCATCAGCGATAGAACGATCCGGTTATAACGCTCTTGCGACCTTCCTATCAAAGGCAGAATTGGCTGCGCACAAGAGTTGTCTCCCTGATATTAAACCCGCAGTGTATCAGTAATACAATGCCGTAGGCGGGATCCCTTGGCATCGCGGGCCGTTTGGCAAAATTCAAAAACGAAGTGATACCTTTTCGCAATGGCTGGTATTGCAAACTGATTCGCGATTCTTAGTAAGGTGTAGGAGTAGCCGCAAAGCACACCAATAAGATAACAAAAGGTATGCAACAATGAGTTTGTGATGAACTGGCCGAGAGTGATGGCGAGACGGCCTCGGGGGAGGAAACTGAAAAGGGCGACTGCGAAAGTCTGCACTACTCCTGCCTGAGGGGATTCCAGAGGTTTTAGCGCGTTGTAACGGACACAGTCTGCGACCCGCAGGGTGATGAAAACGTTACGTAGCCACTCCTCCTCTTGACTGTAACCTTGAAGCTCACCTTGCTTGTGCCAGAAACGGTTCGCGAAGTTGGTGAGACTGTTATTCTATCGTCGCTTGCTTTCGCCCTGATGGTTCCAGAGCCGATAAAATTAAGTAATTGAGTAGTTACTTTGGCTGAATCATATCTATCAATCGCTAGATAAGATGGACTAAGCGAAAGCGAGCACGGAACTGGAGTAGGTGTGGGTGTTGGTGTTGGTAACACATTCGGCGTGGGAGTCGGGGAAGGGTCGGGGATGGGTGTGGGCGTGGGTGTGGGCGTGGCGGAAGGGATTGGGCTCGGCATCGGCGTCGGTGTCGGAGCGGGGCTCGGACTGTAAGCTTCACCAAAAAGAATTCCACTAATAACTGCGTTGCTTCCTGAAGTTCTCGTTATGTTGATCCTTATATGCCCACTTACATCCCAAACAAGGTATTGGCCCTCGGCAAATGAGAATACAGTTCGTGTATCCAGTAGAGCATTGTTGTCTGCGTCGACAATGTCAATCCTTTGACCTCGATTTTCGCTGCTCCAATCAAGACAATAGATCGCTAACCGATGAGACCCTCCCTCAGTTTGGACATCTATTGTAAAGGTAGAATTAGCGTACCAGGACGCTGCAATCCGGTCACTATAGGCCACCTTCTCCAACGCCCTGGTATCTCCAGTTGATTGAACCCAGGTATATCCCGCATTCCCAACTGGCGTTACCTGAGCATAGTTCGGATACTTTGTTGCGTCGTTAACGATCATATAGCCATCTGCGCCATAGACCGCTTTCCAGTTTCCTTTCGTCACCGTGTCCAGCTTAACAAAGCCCGCACGACCAGACCCGGTATTCGGAGTTGGTGTAGGAGTCGGCGTTGCTGTTGGAGTGGGTGTAGGGGTAGGGGTCGGCGTAGGTAACGGCGTCGGCGCAGGAGTCGGAGTCGTGGATGGACCCGTGCCATTCCATACACCTGAAACGCTCCCCTCGGTGGCAGCACGCAGTGCGACCATGTCAACACCGACGTCGCCGCCGTCCGTAGCTGCACCCTTGCCTGGCTGACCAGCAGCCAGCGTGAAGTCTCCGTTCGCATAATCATCAAACAGCAGCCGCCAATCACCAGAATACAACAGAGCATTCGCGGGATATCTTGCCAGCCAGTTTTTGTTTGCGATCAGATTATTGTTCCAGTTGGTGGAATCTCCGGGCGGCAGATACTTCTTAATGTTGGCCTCGCAGTCTGTGGAGGAATCATTACTACGGAACCCTCCTCCGCCATGAGGATGAATGTTGTTCAGCCACATCGACTCCAAGGCCCCGCCGTTGGCCCCAAAATCTATGATCATTCCCCTGTTCGAGTCCGGCATCCCACCGTCGTCAGTGTTGTGAATAAAGAACACTCGACGCGGATTAACACGACTGCCTCGGCCGTCAGCCTCGGAGATCATGTTCATCAGTACATGTACCGCCCCGCTGGCGTCCCAGTTAGCGCCTACATTTTGAAATAGATTATTGCGAAAAGTGATGTCACTGGTACCTTGTACGGGTCCATTGTTATCGGCCGCCGCAATCATCACCGCATTGGGTACGTTCTTGATGATGTTGTTGGAAAATTGCAGTTCCCGGGTAACGGCCGCCGAGGTCTCTGCTCCCCATGGCTTGCGCGGTGTGATGGTAATCGCATAATACTGATCCTTGATCCAGCTGTTCTCCAGCACATTCCCGTCTACCACTACGTAGCGGCTGTGTTTGGTTTCCCACAGATTCTTGATCTGTATATTGAGTCCCACATAGGCCGGGTCGCCGGCGCGCCATCTTAACGGCTTATAAAGATAGTTTTGGCGGAATTCTATGAATGATGGCGTGGCCGCCCACTCCGCTGTGCCCTCATTATCAGGTGCCACGGCAATGGGATCGAAGGTGATGTTGTTGCCCGAAATCGAGCGCACAATGGTGCTCTGCCCCGGTCCGTAAATGCCGCCCACCGGCAGGGCGATGTTTTGATCCACCTCCAGATTGCTGACATTGGCGAGCGTGGCGCTGGAAGTCGTGGCATTGGAAATCGCTGCCCGGTTGATTTCCGCCGCCTGTCCGCCCACAAAAAAGTTCTCCGAACCAGCGATCAGCGTGTTGTTCACAAAGGCGTAAGGACCACGCCCCTTGCCAATAGCGATGGCCGCCGTATCCACCCCACTGCCAATCAGGCGAAACTCTCCGGAATAGCTGTCTACTACAGAAACGTAATCAGCGGCTATTCTCACCCCACTGTTCGTTTGCGATGTGTCACTCGCTCCGCCATCAAACCAGCAGCGCTCAACTATGAAATGGTGCGGCAACATCGTCAGACGATTCTGTACCGCATTGAAATCTCCAATCCCCAGCAGCACCTGTGAATACTTTGTCTCATCGTTCTTGCGAAAGTGAATCCCCTGGATCCGATAATGGTGCGGCGGGACCGCCGGTGCGGGATTTGTAGTCCACATCGCCCCCAACGTCGCACTCGTTGAACTTGGGGCCGTAATCGTGGGCATCAGCGAGCCCTGATTCGGGCCCACGCGGTTACCACTCGCCGGCAACGACGACAAACTTCCACTACGAATCGTGATGTATCTGTCCCCCACTGGCGCCGGCAGCACTATTGGGCCCGCAAACACTGCCCCCGCAGGTAACACTATTTCTTGCTCTGACGAATTACTCATTGCTGCAAGGTTGATTGCGCTCTGGAGGTTAGTCGCATTCGTATTAGCGTTGCCGGTATCGGATAGTAACTGAATAGTAGAAACGGTTGCCGAAGGAACAGCGGAAACAACAATAGGTCTCTGGGTGACAGCGGCTGCGCCGCTAATGTCATTGGCCGTCAGTGTGATTGTGTAAGTTCCCGGCGCGCGATAAACGTGACCACTAGCAAGTAGATTAGCAGTGAAGCCATCACCAAAATCGATAGTGACTGAAGGAACGCCGTTGGGTTGTGGCATCTTCGAGACGCCTAGTGACTGACGCCCGTCGACCAGCACAACTTCGTCAACATAGGCAAAACCCGGTGCGATTAGCACCAGGTTTGGTGCCGCCTCAGTAATGAAGGTCGTTGCCCAAAGACCGAGGATTACCGCCGGCAAAAATGATGCGAAGCGCCGTTTTGAGAAAACCCTACGGAGAAGGAAATGCGAAACAGATAGTATATGATGGATGTTCATTTTGCTTCTATGTGTGTAGCAATCGAGGAACTGGCTTCTTGTTACGGGCTTACCTGGCTTTAGGACCTGTCCAATGGCGGTGACTCTTAAGTTGATGACAGTTGGGCCGAGGTGAGGCGTCTGCTGTGAAGGTTGCCAACTAGCGGGCGTGTCCCAATTACAATTCTAGACTGCCAAGACGCCGATACGGACGCTTACCTTAGAAAAGCGCCTGCATGGGACACATGTATTAGTTGGGGATTGAAGGGAGGGAGTTGTAGAGCTTGGACCGACGGTTGCGATGAGCAACGCCGCTGCTGGCCGTCAAACTTCAGTAACTCTGAGGTTCGGGATTCGTGGATAGAGCTTCCCGTTCTGGCGAACTTGGCTGGTAAAGTCGTTCGGCAATTCTGAAGTAAAACTTACGCAGTTCATGAGGTAAAACTTACGCACCTCATTGAGTCAATACTCCGATCGCCTTCGGCAACCAGACAATCTCCGCGTAATTAAGATCAAAACCTCAAAACGGAAGACTCACGGCTTTGCGTCCCCGTCTCTAGACGGGTTTGCCTTTATCGTGTGCAATCGTCTTTTAAAAAGAACTGAGGAAGAGCCTGGGAAACCTGCCTCGTTCAAGACAGATTTTGCAGAACAGCTCTTTCCATTCGTTAATAGAGCAAGATCCATTCCGCTCTTTCGAAGGAAGGATTCGGGCTAGCTCCTGAGGTGTTACGCCGAGCTCAGGCGCAATTTCGACTTCCTGATTTTCTCTAGAATTTCCGACGGGCTCGTTCTTGTGTACAGCCGCCCACCGACCGAAGCCGTGCCGCTCCCAGTGCGCGAAGATGCTGCGGAGAGCCTCCCCAGTCTCCTCTCTTGCCATCGCGACGTCCCACATACTTCATCACCCGCGCGTCGCCGCGGATGCGCACCAGATCCTCCAGGTCTTCCCACTCGAACTGACGCAGGAACAGGCGTTCGGTCTCAATCTCCATCAATGCGGCTTGTTTCACCATGCACAATGGCCAGTAAGCAAGAAGATGGAAACGCTACAGAGACTCATTACTCCCATTACATGGTATAGGCATCGTTGAGTGGTTCGACGCTCTCATTAGGGGCAGCCTCCATTATTAGTTGTTCGGCCGGCTTCGGCTTGAAGAAAAGGTTT
>Ga0209341_10000844_pt1 | contig 31239 bp, 27 predicted proteins | sample RifCSP13_2_FD_184020 | JGI IMG/M metagenome (GOLD analysis project Ga0209341, IMG submission 184020) | Soil microbial communities from Rifle, Colorado - Rifle CSP2_sed 13_2 (SPAdes) (version 2) | ecosystem: Environmental > Terrestrial > Deep subsurface > Rock core/Sediment | place: Rifle... | reverse complement strand
ACCGTGACGGTGATGCCCGGGCCAGTGCCGATGCCACCCGGGGACGCGCCGGTCGAGCGTGGTGCAGCGGCGACCGCCACCGCGACGAGCTCGTCGGCCGGCGTCACGTCACGCACGCCGATAGGGATCGAGACCGCCGGCGGCGGCTCGCGATGAAACGACGGCTCCAGGTCGGACATGGGCAGGACCGTGCTCGAGCTCGGAACGCCCGGGCGACTCGTGACGAGCGTCGCCTCGAGCGCTTCGCCCTCGGGCCGCCGACGCACCACGACGACGTGATCGGCGCCGGTGCCCTCCGCGAGATCGTCGACGATCGCGCCGACGATCGCATCGACCGAGACCGATCGGGACAGGCCCTGCAGGATCCGGGCGAAGTTCTCGGCCTCGGCGCGGCCGCGGGCCTCGAGACCGGCCACGGCATTGCGATGGAGGATGGCCGCGAGGGCGGCGATCCCGACGGCGCCGACGGGGATCCAGTCCAGCAGGTCGCCCGACGTCAGGGCCCGGACGCCGCCGATCAGGCCGAGGAGAAGGAACGTACCGAAGAGGAGCCACCACGTCCGGCGAATGGGACGGTCCTCCGCCGGCGGACGGTACGGACGTGGCGATCCGGTATGCACGTGGTGGAAGCATGCGGCCGATCGGCCGTCGCCGTCCAGCCGGGCCGGTGGTACTGGAGTCCCGGGCGGGACCGGTACTTCCGTACTACGGCGACTCGCCTGGCGCTGCCTCGGCCGGGGGGTCGAAGCCCATCATTCGGTCCTCGGCGAGCTTGGCCGCGTACATCCGGGCGTCGGCGGCACCGACCAGGTCGGTCGGGGTTCGGACGTCCGGAGCCAGGGCCGCAACGCCGATCGAGACGCTCACCGGGACCGGCCCGCGACCATCCGCCACGAGGGGGTTACGGGCGAGCTCGTCGGTGATCCGGTCGGCGACCACCTCGGCAGCCGGCTCGTCGGTCTCGGGCAGGATCACCGCGAACTCGTCGCCGCCGTAGCGGGCCGCCACGTCCGAGGCCCGAAGGGTCGATCTCACCACCTCGGCGAGGTGGACCAGGCAGCGGTCGCCGAACTGGTGGCCGAACGTGTCGTTGACGAGCTTGAAGTCGTCGAGGTCGAGCATGAGGAGGCTGAGCGGCTGGCGGGACCGACGGGACCGTACGAACTCCTCGCCCAGCCGCTCGTAGAGGGCGCGGTGGTTGTAGAAGCCAGTGAGCGGGTCCCGATCGGCGAGCGAGCGGGCCGCCGCGTAGAGGCGGGCGTTCTCGAGGGCCATGGCGGCCTCGTTGGCCATCGTCCGGGCGAGGGCGAGCTTGCCCTCGTCGAAGGCGACGACGTCGGCGGCCATAAGCTCCACGAGGCCGACCGACTGGCCCTTGGCGATGAGGGGGATCATCGCCAGGATGCGGTATCCCTCGTCGCGCAGGATGACGACCTCGGCCGGATCGGCGGCCGGATCCTCCGTGTCGATGATGACCGTTGCCTGGGTTTCGAGGACGCGGCGCGTCTCGGGATAGTCGGATAGGAGGTAGAAGGGCAGAGTCGTCCAGTTCGCGTTGGGAGGATATTGGCCGAGCGAGAGGATCTGGTCGGCGCCGGCGGTCCACGAGCTGATCGCGCAGGCGTCGACGCCAAGGGCCGCCGTCAGGTGCCGGGCGATGAGCACGCCAACCTGGCGCGGGTCGAGCGTCTGGGTGAGGTCCTGGCTCATCTCGAGAAGGCGTCGAAGCTCTTCCGCGAGGGACGCCGTCCGACCCAGGAGGCGGGCCGATTCGAGGGCCGTGGCGGCCTGGTCGCCGAGGATCATCAGGACCTGGAGATCGTCCTCGTCGAACTGGTCCAGCCCGAGCTTGGACAGGGTGATGACGCCGACCACCGTTTCGTCATGGCGCATCGGGACGACGAGCATCGATTCGGCGACCTCGTCGGTGCCCGGGATCTGGGCCCCGCGAGGGTCGGCGTTCGCGTCTGGGATCCGGGCCGGGGTCCCGTTCGCGGCGACCCAGCCGGTGAAGCCCTCGCCGACACGGGTCCGGAGGACGTTCCAGTCCACGTTCTCGTAGGCCCCGACCGTGCCCTCGAAGGCGATCGGCACGAGCTCGTCGACGCCCTCGAGGACGTAGACCCGGGCGTTGTGGTAGTCGACGATCCGGCCGACCTCCTCGACGATCGCCCGGCCGACCGAGGCCACCGTCTTTGCCCGATTCATTCGGGCTGACGCGGCCTGGACCACGCCCATCTGGGCGGCCCGGGCCTCGAGGCGCTCGAAGAGCTCCGCGTTCCGAAGGGCGAGGGCGACGTGGACACCGAGGGCGGTCATGATCTCGACGTCCTCGGCGGTCCAGTGGCGCGGGGCGAGGGTCGCCGCCGTCAGGGACCCGACCAGCCGGCCGCCGTGCATGAGCGGGACGAAGATGTCGCCGCGCATCGGCAGACCGCCGCCGAAGCGGTCCTTCCAGCTGTTCGGCGGGAGGGCCCGGACGTCGTCGCAGACCCAGGCGCGTCCCGCGGCGAGCGCGTCGCGCAGCCACGGCTCGTGGATCGTCAGCGGCGCCAGGGCCGCCGCCGCGGCATCGTCGAAGCCGGCCCAACCGACGAGATCGAGGGTCTCGCCCCGAAGGGTTCGGAGGAGGATCATGTCGGCGCCGGTGAGGCTCCTGGTCCCATCGACCACGGCCCGGTGGAGGTCCGCCCGGTCGAACGACGTGGACAGCCGCTCGGTGACCTTCAGGAGGGACCGGTAGCGCTCGGATCCCGCCTCGAGGTCACCCTCGTGGAGCGGACCCAGGCGCGGGTTCGCGATGGCGCTCGCGGCGCGCTCGCCCGCCCGCCCTGGGGCCTGTCCCGGGGCAGGCCCGGCCGCGGGCTTGGCCACCCGCCGCGGGGCATCGTCAACGTTCGAATACGCACGCGCACGCACGAATGGAGCGTGGCAGCGGCCGCTCCGCCGGGGCAGGCGCCAAAGGTCCCGGTGGGGTGGGCGGAAGTACGGGTCGAGCCCGTGTTGACCGGGGTCGACGCTGACTCGCCCCCCTCCCCGCAGCCCGCGCTTCTGCCCGAGGCCGCGCCTGGACCGCTCGGCTCGCTTCGGCGGATCGATCCATCGTGGAGATCGGACCCAGTCTCGCGGGTGCGCGAGTGACGCCCGAGCATACGGTCCGACCTGCCTCGCCCTGTACGCGCGGCCCTCTCGGGCCCGAGCCACCCGCCGGCGGTCGGACCGCAAGTGGCGTTGCAGATGCTCTACCTGAGCCGGGCGACCGGCCGGCCCGTGCTCGACGCCGGCGGCGAGCCGATCGGAACGGTCGTCGACCTGATCGTCGCGGTCGGCCACCGCAACTCGCCCTTCTCCGGCCTGGTCGTGCTGATCTTCAATCCCGAGTCGGACCATCGGAAGCCGTTCATGAAGGCAGAATCGAAGCCCAGGAACTCGTCCGCGCCCGAGAACTTGAGCCAGCCATCGGCGTCCGTGCCTGACCAGCTCTCCAAGACGTCGCCGGGGTCCCGCCGCCCGCGACCACGAGCTTCACCGCGAGGTAGGCCACGTTCGTCACACCGAACGTACTCGATCGGGTTCGCCCCGCTTCCCGGGCGTGACTCCGTTGCCGCGCTCCTCCCCTTGAAGCCCAGGGGTCCCGTCCGCTGACAACACGTATGGCGCCGGTTAGCTCATCCTGCCCTCGCCCGCCGTTCAGAAACCGCCGGCGCCGGCGAGCGTCGCCGCCACAGCCCAGTCGTCCTCGTCGATCCTCCTGACCTGGACCGACATCGAAGGTGAGACGTCCTACCAGGTCGATCGCTGGAGCGGCTCGGCGTGGGTCTTCCTGGTCACGGTGGCCCAGAACGGCACGAGCCGGCTCATCAATGGGCTCAGCGCCAACACGACCTACTACGACCGGGTCTGCTCGATCAACGGCTCGGGCGGCACCTGCGCCGGCTGGGTCCAGGGACGACCTTCAGCTGACCTCCGCCACTCGAACGCCGCGTGGGCGACGCCGGTCTCAGGGCAGGACCGCCCACGCGAAGAAGGCGCGGGCCAGCTTCCGCATCTCGTCGAGCTTGGGGACGAGCGCGTAGCCACAGGTGCACGATCCCGCCGACTCGTACTTCGACGGGCCCAGGACGGCGCCCTTGAAGGTCCACGCGTCGAGCGAACCGACCGACGCCAGCAGCGGCGCCACCTGGTCGAGCGGGAAGTCGGTCTCGAGGTTCCGCCGGGCCTCGAGGAGGGCCGTCAGCAGCGACGGGTCGGCTGCGAGCTCGCGGCCGGCGGCGATGAGGAAGGCCTGCTGCCTGCGCTGGCGCTCGAAGTCGTTGTCGGCGTAGCGGGTCCGGACGTAGATGAGGGCGCGCTGGCCGCTGAGGACCTGCTCGCCGGCGGGGAACCGGATCCCGATCTGGGTTTGGGTGATTTGGTAGTGCGGATCGACGATCGCCGACGGGAGGTTGATCCCGACGCCGCCCATCGCGTCGACGAGCCGGGTGAAACCACCGAAGGTGGTCGCGGCGACGTAGTCGACGCGAATCCCGAGCATGCCTCCGACGAGCGAGGCCATCGCCCGGCCCGGCCCGTCCGGGTATCGACCGGGGTCTCCCCGGGCGACGTTATAGAACGCGTTGATCTTGTCGTGGAAGGTGCCGCCGTCCGGGAGCGGGACGTCGATCGTGTCGCGCGGGATTGAGGCGATTGCGACCGTCCTGGTCACGGGATCGATGCCCCAGACGCTGATGGCGTCGGCCCGGCCGTCGGCGTCCAGGCCAAGGACGAGGACGGTGAACGGCCGGGTCGTGAGGTCCGGGGCGGTCGGCGAGGGCGCGATCGTGGGCGACGCCTTCGGCGTGGCCGAAGGCGTCGCCGCCGGAGTGGCGGGAACGTTCGTGCCGGACGCGGAGAGTGGTGGGCTGGCCTCCGAGGGAGTGGATGGGCTGCATCCGGCGAGCCCGGTGTTGATGGCGATCAGCGTGGTGACGAGGAGCCGGCGGGCGGGCAATGACACCCTCATACGGTGACGTGGGCGGTGCGTCACCGCAACATGACTTTCGTCCTGTTTCAGGTCGACTGCTCCCGCCCGTGGGCCGCCGATGGCGCCAGCGCGTGTTCGTAGAGTCCGGCCAGCCGGTCGACGACGGCGGCGACGGCATGGTGCCGGGCGACCCACGCCCGGCCGAGGGCGCCGAGCCGGATCCGGCCGGCGTCGTCTTCGAGCAACGCGGCGAGCGCGACCGCGGCGGCGGTCGCCGTCGCTCCCTGGACGACTGGTGGCGGCTCGCTGCCCGGCGCGACATGGCGCACGTTCGTCACGACCGGCACGCCCATCGCCATCGACTCGAGCTCGAGCTGGCCGAGGCTGCCGAGCCTGAACTGCCCGATCACAGCGCGATGCCGCCCGATAACGGCCGGAACGGCCTCATGGGGAACGGGATCGATGAATCTGACCCGGCTGCCGAAGGTGGCCCGCGCCAGGTCGAGCTGCGCTCCAGCGGCGATCACGGTCGCGGTCGTCACCGGTCGGAGCTCCAGGAGGTGGGCGAGCGCGCCGATCGCGATGTCGCCGCCCTTGACGGCATCGAGCCTGACCGCCAGCAGGACGTCGGCGACCGCCCCGCCGGTGGGAGTGAAGAGGCTGGTGTCGATCGGATTCGGCAGGTACACCGGATCGGCGACGAGCCGCGCCGCGTCGTCGAGGAGGTCGGGCGTCGACACGAGGACGAGGGCCGCCCGGCGCATGACCACCCCGAGGTACCGGCCCCGCGGCGAGCCCGGAGCCACGCCCCGGACATCCGTTCCGTGGCAGTGGAGGACGTACGGTCGGCCGGCCATCGGCCCGACGAACCCCTGCGTCGCATAGTGAACGTGAACGAGGTCGGGGCGTTCCCGACGGATTCCTGCGGCGGTCGTGGACGCGAGGAGAATGCGGAGGGGCACCAGGGCGAGCTTCCAGGGCCAGGGCCAGGCGGCCCCGGGCTTCGGCAGCTCCTCGACGCGGACGGTCAGCCCCCGGCGCTGCTGCTCCGCCGCAATCGTGGTCGCCACCGACGCGATGTCGTTGATGTGGACGACCGTGAGCGAGTCGTGCATTCGCAATCGAGTATAGGACCGGTGGTGGTGCGGCCCGCGGGCGGTCGAAGCCGCGACGAGACGCACCCGCCGGTAGACTCGCCGAGCATGGACAGAGGCAGGGACTCAGGGATTCCGCCGCTCGTGTCGCTGCTCGTGGCGATGCGGAACGAAGGCGAGAGCATCGAGGCGTGCCTCCGCTCGATCATCGAGCAGACCTACCCCGCCGACCGCCTCGAGATCCTCGTCTTCGACGGGGCGTCCGACGACAGCTCGATGGCGATCGCGCGTCGCGTCCTCGACGGCCGTCCACTGGCGGAGGTGCTGACCAACCCGAAGCGCACCCAGGCCGCCGCGTGGAACCTCGGCATCGAGGCGGCTTGCGGCGACATCCTCGGCATCGTTAGCGGCCACGCCGAGCTCGGTCCCGAGTACGTTGCCGCGGCGGTCGAGACCCTCCGCCGGACCGGGGCGGACATGGTCGGCGGTCCGGTCCGCGCCGTCGCGCGCGGCGCCGTCGCGGAGGCGATCGCGCTGGCGGTGTCGACGCCGTTCGGGGTCGGCGGCGCCCGGTTCCGCTATCTCGAAACAGAGGCGGAGGTCGACACCGTCTTCATGGGGCTCGCGTCGCGCGACCTGTACCGGCGCTTCCGCTTCGACGAGGAGATGGTTCGCAATCAGGACGACGAGTTGAGCTACCGACTGCTGGACGCGGGCGCCCGGATCGTCTGCAACCCGGCGATCCAGAGCTCGTACCGCGCCCGCTCGACGATCGCCGGGCTCTGGCGCCAGTACTTCGAGTACGGCTTCTGGAAGGTGCGGGTCCTGCAGAAGCACCCGGCCCAGACCAGACCTCGCCACCTCGTCCCGGCGGCCCTCGTCTCGGGCGTCGCGGCCTCGGTGGTCGCGGCCGCGGTGGTCCGGCCACTGGCGGTCGCACCGATGTTGCTCGTCCTGTCCTATGCGACCGCCAATCTCGCCGCGATGGTCACCGCCGGCCGGGGCCGGGCGCCACGCACCAGGCTCCTCATGGCCACGGTCTTCCCGGTCCTCCACGTGGCCTACGGATCCGGCTTCCTGTGGGGCCTCCTCCGCCATCGCGCATGGACGGCGGGGTCGATCCGCAGCGTCATCGCCGCCCTCCTCGGCCGCCGCTCCGGGCGAGCGCGCGCATCAGGACCCGGCGTCTGAGCCCTCTGGCTCGCCGGACATTCTCAGCGAAAGGCGCATCGTGATGTACGTCTGCCCGTCATCACGGACGCCGCGTTGGTTGGGAACGAAGCCGGAGCTGCCGTAGAGCCGCAGCGCCCGCTCGTTGTCGGCGAGGACGCTCAGCCCCATCGCGGGATAGCCGCGCTCGCGGGCTGCCGCGATCGTCGCGTCGAGAAGCCGCCGGCCTAGGCCTCGACCCCTCGAGTCCTGGGTCACAGCGATGTCAAAGAGCCGGAGTGCCGGCTCCACGTCCTGGGGAACCCTGCGGGGACTGGCGAGGGCGCGCAGCCGCCGGATCGCAGACCCGAGCAGGCGCGGGTCGCGGATCGCGAGTGCGGCGGCGGCGAGCCAGAGCCAGGGGCTCGACCGGATCGCCGAGCGCTGGAGCCGGACGGCCGCCGTGGTACAGAGGGCGTAGCCGAGGAGCGGCCCGTCCTCGCGCGCGACGAAGCCGATCGTATCTGGGTCGTCGGCGGCGAGCCGGAAGAACACCTCGAGCGGACGGCGGCCGATGGCGGTCAGCAGCCCCGCCTCCGCTGTCGCGAGACGGAGGGTCGCCAGATCCTCGGCGTCACGGGAACGCATGGGCCGCAGCTCGAGAGGCTCGTCTGGCATCCAGCCCATTCTCGTCGATAGCAGCTCGGATGGACTGCGTATACTCCGGCCCAGGGCGTCCCGGCCGAGCGCGGCTTATCGGCGGGGTCCGGGGTCGAGGAACTGCACGGAGTCGATTTGCGACGTGAAGCCGCCCGCACGCCTGATGACAGGGCCCGCCGTCCTGGCTGACGGAGCCCGCTCGCGGCTCGAGGCGGCCGCGGTGGAGCGCCACCCGCGGGGCCTGCTTGCCGTCGACCGTCTGGCGTTCCGGGTCGAGCTTGGGCTGCTCGTCTTCATCGTCGTCACCCTGCCGTGGGAATTCACGAAGCTGTGGTTTCCCACGCCCCTGCTCGAGGTCTCCCGCCTTGGGACGCTCGCCGCCCTCGGGATCCTCACCGTCCATGCCCTGAACGGGACCCTCCGCGTGCCGCGAACGCGGCTGCTCCTGGCGATCGGAGCGGTGGTCGGTCTCCACGTCGTGAGCTTCGCCCTGACGCGGACGACGAACGGCCTTCGGGACACGGCGGCGATCGCGGTCTACGCCTGCCTGGCGATCTTCGTGGCCCACGTCGTCGCCGATCGGCGGCGGGTGCTCACGGTTGTCACCGCGCTCGGCATGGCGGCCCTCATCGTCGCCCTCATCGTCGTCGCCCAGGAGGTCGGCAACTTCTATCTCTGGCAGGCGGAGGGAAACGCCATCCTCGGACGCCGCAATGCGACCTTCGGAGACCCGAACGTCGCGTCCCGGTTCCTGGCGATCGCCCTGGTCGCCTGCCTGGCCCTGCTCGCCGCGCCCTCGACGCCGCGCCACCTCCGGATCGGGACGCTCATCGTCGCCGCCGTCGTCGCGATCGCGGACGTGCTGACGCTGTCGCGGGTCGGCTGGGTCCTCGCTGCGCTGGTCGTCGCGGTATGGGTGCCTCTGGCCCGGTCTCGCCGCTGGCTGGGCACCGGGCTTGCCGTCGTCGTCGTGTCGTTCAGCGTGTATCTGGCGGCCGCGCCCTCCACGCTCCAGCGCGCCCAGGCCGCGACGGCCGACGCGATCGCGCGGACCGGCATCGGCGAGCCGGGCGAAGAGGTTGAACCGCCCGCTGTCACGCCACCGGACCTGCGCCAGGCGACGACTCCACTCGACCCGATGATCCAGCGCCTGCCCCTCGACTCGGTCCGCAAGAGCCTCATCCGGGCCGGCGTGGCGATGGCCATCGACCATCCGCTCCTCGGCGTCGGCGTCGGCGGCTACCAGCGGCAGATCCTGACCACGTACTGGGGATTCGTGCCAGAAGATCGCCGGAACAACCCGACCTCGCTCATCCACACGGAAGCAGTCCGTGTTCTCGCCGAGACAGGGATCGCCGGGCTGCTCGTCTGGCTGGGCCTCCTCGTCGCGGTCGCCGGAAGCGTCCTGCGAGCGATCCGCTCCCCGCTCCCCGACCGACGGATCGCTGCGATCGCCGCGGGTGGAGTCGTGCTCGTGATCGTGATCGCGAGCCAGTTTGCCGGGCGGTTCTACAGCGAGCCGTTCCTGTGGCTGGCCCTCGGCATGGTCCTCGTGGTCAGCGACGCATCCCGCTGGGAGGACGCACCGGCGGCGACTTGATCAACCCTCACGCAGCGCGGTCCGCCCCAGGCGGATGACGCCGACCAGACCGCCGACACACGCCAGCGTCGCGAGCGCGACGGATCCCGGAGTCGCGAGCAGGGAGCCGGGGATCGAGAGGCAGGCGAGCGCCAGGACGCCCGATCCGAGCGTCGCCACCGTCGCGCGGTCGAACGGCAGGTCCCGAAGGCCGCCGACCTGGGCCACGAGGAGGACGGCATAGGACACGGCCGTCGCGAGCGCCGCCCCGAGCGGGCCGAGTCCGGGGATTAGGGCGACGTTGAGTCCGATGTTGACAAGCGCCGCGATCGTGGAGTGGATCGCCAGCCGCCCCTGGCGCGTCGCAGCGCTGTAGACGAGGCCCAGGGTTCCAGCGGCGACGAAGCAGGCGAAGCCGAGTCCGATCGGCCCGGCGAGGCCCGGCTCGACCGGCAGCCGCGGGATGACGAGCGACAACGTGACGAGCACGGTGACGCTCGCCGCGACGAGCCAGCCCAGGACCGCGGCCAGGGCCACGACGAGGCCGAAGGCGCGGTCGGGCCGATCGGCGTCCCAGGCCCGGTAAACCCGCGGCCTGACGACGCCGAGCACGATCGCCGGCATGAACCGGCCGGCCAGGTCGACGAGCGCGTATGTCGCGGTGTAGACGCCGACGTCGCTGAGGGGGCGCGTGGCCGACATGATGAACCGGTCGCCGACCTGGAGTTCGTACTGGGCCACGGCGTTCACCCCGGATGCGACCTCGTACGCGGCGCGGCTGGCATCGCGCACGACACCGGGCGCCGTGTGGGCGGCTGCGACGGCGTCCGCCGTCTCGGCAGTAGCAGGCGCGCCGACCGGCACCGGAGCCGAGCCCGCGGACCGGCGGCTGCGCCTGGCCCAGAGCGACCCCGCCAGCTCCCCGACGAGATAGCCCGTCCCGAGCCCGCCGATCGCGAGCGCCGCAACGCCCGTGATGGCGCCGAGGAGGATGCCGAGCCCCGCACCAAGCATCGATCGGGTCGACGCGGCGACGCTCACTGCGGCGAAGTGCATGGCCGACTGCAGGCGAGCGACCATCAGCAGGTAGCGGCTGACGGCCGCGGTGAGGACCGCCGCCGCGACGACTTCCGGCAGCGTCACCGCCGGGAGAACGATGGCGGCGAGCGGCGCACTCACGACGATCGATCCCCCGGCTGCGAGCGCGCTCCGGCCACGGTCCCAGCGGCCCGGCTCCAGGTACGAGAACCGGACGAGGCGAGCCTCCAACCAGCTCGTGGTCACCTGCGGGACACCGGCCGCGATGCCGTAGAGGATCGCCCATCGACCGTATTCGGCCGGACCGAGTGCCGCGAACAGGGCGGGGATGGTCGCGAACGAAGCGAGCCCGGGGATGAGGTAGGCGGGCCCAAGGAGCCGCGCGTCGTGAACGAGCCGGGCGGCCTGGGGCGGGACGTGCCACCGCCGTGGGCCCCGGTTCGGGCCGGACCCGCTCACCGCGTGATCGACTGATGTCGGGCTGTCAGCGACGCCGTGCTGATCGTCCGCCACGCCGATCGTCGCTCCGTTCGGGGTGATGGGGGCGGACCGATGGCCGCGAGCGGCGGGTGCGTCGGCACGGCCGGCATACTAGCAGTCCCAGGCCTCCCGTCGCGGCCTCGAACCGGGAAGACCATGCCTGAGCTCCTCCAACGCGCCATCGCCCTGGTCATGGGGATCGCGGCCACGCCGCTCCTCGCCATCCTCGGGCTGGCAGTCCGCCTCGACTCGCGCGGGCCGATCCTCTTCCGGGCGACCCGTGTCGGCGACGGCGGGCGGGCGTTCACCTGCCTCAAGCTTCGGACGATGACGTGGCGGCCCGCGGCGGTCGGCTCCGGCATCAGCGTCCGGGACGATCCACGGGCGACCCGCGTCGGACGGCTTCTCCGCGCCAGCCGCGCCGACGAGCTCCCGCAGCTCTGGAACGTGGTCCGTGGCGAGATGCTGCTCGTGGGTCCCCGCCCGGAGGATCCGCGGTTCGTCGACCTGGAAGATCCCCTGCATGCCCGTGTGTTTCGGACCAAACCCGGCATCACCGGCCTCGCCCAGCTCGCCTATGCCGACGAGGCCGAGCGCCTCGACCGGGACGACCCCGAGCGCCACTACCGCGAGGTGATCCTGCCTGAGAAGCTCGCCCTCGACGCAGCGTACCTCGCCCGGCGATCTGCGACGCTCGACCTGTGGATCCTGCTCCAGACGATCCGGACGGCGCTTGGCCGCGGGCCGTCGCGGGAGACGATCGAGGCGCGTCTGGGAACCAGCCTAGGGGACAGGTGACGCCGGCGCCGTCGTGTAGCGAGACTCGTCGCCGAAGAGCCGGATCGAGAGGGCCGAGAACTTCGCCTCATCAATGACGAGGATGTAGGTGCCTGTCGTAGGTTCGGGTCGAACGGCGTACGGCGGCCCGAGCACGATCTGCTCGATGGCGTCGCCGTCGAGCGCCTTGGACAAGGCAAGCAGGTCGGCGGCTTGGTCTGGCGGGTAGTTCGTCTGGACAGTCTGGCCAGCCACGTCGAGGATCGCCGGAAGCCGCGGCAGCATGCCCGGATCGGTCAGCTTGGCCCGGAGGGCGATGAGGAGCTGCTGCTGGCGCCGCGCTCGCGTGAAGTCATTGTCGCCGGTCCCCTGGCGCGATCGCACGAAGGCGAGCGCGGTCCGTCCATCGAGGTGATGGGGGCCCGCGCTAAGGTAGAACCCGATCTTGCCGTCGGGGAACTGGTAGGTGGCATCGTTGATGTCGCGCCCGTTGACGACGTCGACCCCACCCACCTCGTCGATCAGGGCCTTGAAGCCGGCGAGATTCACGTACGCGTAGTAGTGGATCGGCGTCCCGAGGAGGTAGCCGAGCTCCCGGGAGAGCGTCCCGAGGCCGCCGTCCGGGTACTGGTCGGGGTGTGCGGCGGCCTGTGTCATCAGTGAGTTCAGCTTGCCGTCGTAGACGCCCCCGTCGTACATCGGGAATCGGGCGATGTCGCGCGGGAAGCTGAACATCGCGATCTGGCCCTTCTCGCGATTGGCGCTGACGACAATCATCGTATCGGTCAGCGCGTGGTCGTAGCCCATGCCCGAATCCGCCCCGATCAGGAGCGTATTGATCCACCCGCCCGGCTTCGGGGTGACGTAGGGCGTCTCGTGCGGGAGCTGCGGTTCGCCCGTCTGTCCCGGTCGCAGCGACGGGCCGGACGAGCTATCACCGACGAAGATCTCGTTGCCGAATCTGGCGATCGCCAGTGTCCCGCCGATGAGGACACCGTGTGTCAGGACGACGGCTACGACGAGGACGCTGAAGGTCCGCCTGGCGCCGGTTGTCCGCCAGGTCGGGCCGGGCCGGCGGGCGTGCGCGGGCCCGGCCGGGTGACCGCGGGCCGTCAGGAACGCGTCGGCCATTGAGGCCAGCCGCCAGGCCGCCGTTGCAAGAAGGACGAGGATCAACGGGAGGGCGACCCCAGGGGCGAGGAGCCGGACCACGAAGACATCGAGGCCCTCACGAGCGATGACGGCGAAGATGAGGGCAACGACGACGAGCGGGCCAGCGAACGCGGCGGCGGCCCGGGGTCGGCCGAGGTAGAGCTGCCCGAGGCCCGGCCAGATGAAGGACAGCAGTGCGGCGATGGAGGCGGATTGGGAGGCGCGCCGCCGCGGGCTGCGGGGGGTACCGGTCAAAGCGGGCCGGAGTCTAGCACAGCCCGCCTTCGATCCCGGCGGCCCCTCGGTGTACCCTACCGGGGACAGTCCCGGCGATCGGGGGGCCGGCGAATGATCTCGGCTACGTGTCAGCGAGGACCGATGAAAGAACGATCGGGGAACTGTTCACGGGCCCCATTCCACCCGTGAGGTTCACGCCCCGGGGCCGGCACCTGCTGCTCTACGATCTCCTCGCGATCGGCCTCGCGATCGTCGGCGCGTTCGCCCTGCGGTTCGACGCCAACGACATCCTCGCGGTCATGCGGCCGTATCTGCCGGTCGCCCTCCTGCCGCTCCTGGTCCAGCCGATCGTCAATGTCGTCTTCGGCCTCTACCGGCGCGAGTGGCGCTATGCCTCGGTTCGCGAGATGGGCGGCATCGTCGCCTCCGTGGGCACCGGGTCGGTTGTCTCCGCGAGCCTCTTCGTCGTGCTCGCCGCGCTGGACGCGCCCGGCACGCTCGGGATGCCCCGTTCGTTCTTCCCCTTGGAGGCCCTCCTGAGCCTGCTGCTCATCGGCGGTTCGCGGTTCGCCCTCCGCTGGGCCCTCGAGAACGCGGCCCGGCCCTCCGGCAACGACGAGGAACGACCGAGCATTCCGACGCTCGTCTACGGGGCCGGCGAGGCCGGCGCGGCCGTCGCCAGGCTCGCCGAGCGTGACGCGATGATGAACATCAAGGTCGTCGGCTTCATCGACGATGATCCGCGGAAGCGCGGCTCCCGGCTCCTCGGGGTGAAGATCTTCGGCGGGCAGGATCAGATCCGGCACGCGTCGAAGACGACCGGCGCCCGGCAGCTGGTCGTCGCGATGCCATCGGCGCCTGGCTCGGATATCCGCCGGGCCGTCGACAGCGGCCGCAACATCGGGCTCGCGGTCAAGATCGTCCCGAACCTCCACGAGCTCCTCGGTGGGACCGAGCACATCGCGCGAATCCGGCCGGTGAGCCTGGACGACCTCCTCCGGCGTGCCCCGGTGAACGTCGACATCGAGGAGCTGGCCGGCTACCTCAATGGTGCGACGGTGCTCGTGACAGGCGCCGGCGGTTCGATCGGCAGCGAGCTCGCGCGCCAGATCCGGACCCTCGGCCCGAGGACCCTCGTCGTCACCGACCACAGCGAGGCGGCCCTGTGGGCCGTCGAGCAGGAGCTGGGCGAACGCCACACCGCGGCGGCGCCGCGGATCATCGCCCGGCTCTGCGACATCCGTTCCGCGACAGCCGTCCGGAAGCTCGTCGACGAGACCCGCCCGGACGTCATCTTCCACGCAGCCGCGCTCAAGCACGTGCCCATCTGCGAGCTCCAGCCGGGCGAGGCCGTCCTCACGAACGCGATCGGGACGAGGAACCTGCTCGCCGCCAGCGAGCGTGTCGGGACGCGGCGATTCGTGCTGATCTCCACCGACAAGGCCGTCCAGCCCGTGAGCGTGATGGGCGCCACGAAGCGGCTGGCGGAGATCCTCACCCTGTCGACGGGCCGCCGCCTGGCACGGCCCTACCTGGCGGTTCGCTTCGGCAACGTCCTCGGCTCCAGCGGCAGCGTCGTGCCGATCTTCCAGCACCAGCTCGCCCAGGGCCTGCCACTGACGATCACCCATCCAGACGCGACGCGCTTCTTCATGACGATTCCGGAGGCCGTCTCCCTGATCCTCCAGGCCGGGGCGTCGGAGTCGACCGGCGACATCTTCATCCTCGATATGGGCGAGCCGGTGCGGATCATCGATCTCGCGGAGGACATCATCCGCCTCTCGGGCCTGGACCCGAAGGACATCGAGGTCGTGTACACGGGCCTCCGCCCCGGGGAGCGCCTCGAGGAGCGCCTCTTCTACGATCACGAGACGATGGACGCGACCGAACACGCCCGAGTCTGGCGGGCGACGTCACCGCTGGCGGCGGGACCGAGGATCGCCATCGACGGGTTGCTCAACGACCTCGAGACGGGGGCCCGTACGGCCGACGACGATGCCGTGCGGGCGAGCCTCAGGACGATCCTGGGTAGTGCGTCCGTTGCAGCCGCCCGCGCGGAGCCGGCGGTCGAGCGCACGACCTGATGGCCAGCCCCACCGTCACAGCCGACCGGGCGATCGCGTTCCACCGGCCATCGCTGACGTCCGAGGAGCGCGCGGCGGTCCTCGAGGTCCTGGACTCGGGCTGGTTGACGACGGGCTCGCGAACGCTGGCCTTCGAGGAGGCGGTGGCCGCGACGGCCGGAACCCGCCACGCTGTCGCTGTCAACTCGGCGACCGCCGCCCTGCATCTCGCCCTCGAAGCGCTCGGCGTCGGGACCGGTGATGAGGTCGTCGTCCCCACCTACACCTTCGCCGCGTGCGGTGAAGTGGTCCGCTACCTCGACGCCCGGCCCCGCCTGGCGGACGTCGACGCCCGGACGATGAATCTCACAGCGGCGTCGCTCGAGGCAGCCCTGCGGCCGACCACCAGGGCGGTCATCGTCGTCCACTTCGGTGGCCTGATGGCAACGATGGAACCGATCGTCGAGCTCGCGGCGACGCGGGGTGTCGCGGTCATCGAAGACGCGGCTCACGCCCTGCCGGCGTCGCGCGCCGGGCGGTCGGCCGGTTCGATCGGCGACGTCGGAGCCTTCAGCTTCTACGCCACGAAGACCGTCACGACCGGAGAAGGGGGCATGCTCGTGACCGATTCCGACGCCGTCGCCGACCGGGCCCGCGTGACGCGCCTCCACGGGATCAGCCGCGACGCCTGGAAGCGCTATACCAGTGCCGGCAACTGGTATTACGAGATCGAGGACGTCGGCTTCAAGTACAACCTGACCGACCTTGCCGCCGCGATCGGCCTCGTCCAGCTACGACGCGGCGAGGCGATGCGTCAGGAGCGCCAGCGAGTCGCCCTGCGGTACGCGGCGCAATTGGCCGATTCGCTCGATGCGGAGATCGAGCTACCGGTCATGCCCGACCCGGATACCGTCCACGCCTGGCACCTCTTTCCCGTACGGCTCCGCGAAGGTGGCGCGGACCGCCGGGCTGGCGTCATCGAGGAGCTCCGCCGGGCGGGGATCGGGACGAGCGTCCACTTCATCCCGCTTCACCTGCACCCGTACTACCGGCGGACATACGGCCATCGGCCCGGCGACTTCCCGGTCGCCGAGGCGCAGTACGAACGCGAGATCTCGCTGCCCATCTACCCCGACCTGACGGACGCCGAGGTGGACCGGGTCGTCGAGGCGCTGGGCGCAGCGCTCCGGAGGCCGGGTCCTACATCATGACCAGGCCGCCGTCGACGGCCAGCACCTGCCCGGTGATGTAGGCGGCCTCGTCGCTGGCGAGGAAGGCGACGGCGTTCGCGACCTCCTCGGTCGTCCCGAAGCGGCCGAGCGGCGTCCTGGCGTTGATCTCGTCCTGGAGGTTCTGGGGCAGGTCCTGGGTCAGCTCGGTCAGGACGAACCCCGGCGCGACCGCGTTGCAGGTGATCCCCCGCGAGGCGAGCTCCCGGGCGGTGGCCTTCGTCAGGCCGATGAGCCCCGCCTTGGCCGAGGAGTAGTTGGCCTGGCCCGTCTGGCCGGCCTGGCCCGAGACCGAGGTGATGTTGATGATGCGGCCGCCCTTCGCGCGAAGCATCGGCCGGGTCACCGCCTTGATCGCGTAGAAGGCGCCGAACAGGTTCGTCTCCAGCACCGACCGCCAGTCGTCGAGCGACATTCGCATGATCAGGTCGTCGCGGGTGATGCCGGCGTTGTTGACGAGGATGTCGACCTTGCCGAAGGCCTCGAGCGTGGCCTTGACCAGCCCGTCGGCGGCCTCGGGATCGGTCACGTCGCCCTGGAATGGGAGCGCCCGCCGGCCGAGTGCCCGGATCGCGGCGGCCGTCTCCTCGGCGGCGGCGGCGTTGCCCCGGTAGCTGAAGGCGACGTCGGCGCCCTGCGTCGCGAGCCGGAGCGCGATGGCCCGGCCGATCCCCCGCGAGCCGCCGGTGACGACGGCCACCCTTCCGCCGAGATCGATCACGCGTGCACCTCCCGGTGGGCCGGCTCGGGCTCGCCCGGCACGACGTCGTCGAGCGGGATGTGGAGCGGGTCGCGGGCCATGAGCTCAGCGAGGGCCGCCGGGATCGGGTCCACCGAATCCCAGTCGATGGGGAGCCGGACGTGGACGTCCGATGCCCGGACGGACGCGTCGCCCGCGATCCCGCGGCTCGGATCGGCCGTCCACTGGATGGTGGCCGCGCCCGAGGTGAAGCCGGCCCCGAAGGCGACGATGCAGACGTTGTCACCCACCGCGACGCGCCCGGAGTTGACCGCCTCGGCGAGCGCGATCGGCACGGACGCGGCCGAGGTGTTGCCGTAGCGGTCGAGGTTCACGAACATCCGGTCCATCGGCAGGTTGAGGCCCTTCGCGACCGCCTCGATGATCCGGATGTTCGCCTGGTGCGGGATGAACAGCGACACATCGTCGGGCTCGAGGCCCGCCTTGCGGACCGATTCGAGCGCCGTCGAGGCCAGCGTCCGCGTCGCGAACCGATAGGTCTCGCGGCCTTCCATCCGGATGTAGTGCTCACCGCGCGCGATCGTCTCGCGCGACGGCGGGCTCTTCGCCCCGCCCGCCGGCAGCCAGATCATGTAGGCGCCCTGGGGTTCCGTCGTGAGCTCGATCCCGAGCGAGCCGCCGGGCTCCGTCGAGGCCGACACGACGACGGCCCCGGCGCCATCCCCGAAGAGGATGCAGGTGCTGCGGTCGGTGTAGTCGAGGAACCGGGTCAGGAGCTCCGCGCCGATGACGAGGACGTGTTTCGCGAGCCCGGAGGTCACGTACGCCTGGGCGGTCGAGAAGGCGTAGACGAACCCGGAGCAGGCCGCCGCGACGTCCATCGCCGCCGCCCGGGTGTTGCCGATCGCCTCCTTGACGAGGGCCGCGGTCGAGGGCATCCAGTAGTCGGGCGTGAGCGTGGCGAGGAGGATGAGGTCGATGTCGTCGGGGTCCAGGCCGGCCGTCCGGATGGCCCGCAGCGCCGCGACCGAGGCCATCGAGGCAGTCGTCTCGTGGGCCGCCGCGACCCGCCGTTCGCGGATCCCGGTCCGGGTCACGATCCACTCGTCGTTCGTGTCGACCATCTTCTCGAGGTCGGCGTTGGTGAGGATCTGGTCGGGGACGTAGCGGCCCCAGCCGGTCACGTGCGCACGCACCGGCGCGCCCTGGTTCGTCACAGCGGGTCGACCTCGATGAGCGGTTGCCTGGCCTTCACGAGCTTGCCGTTCTCGGCATGGACGCGGGCCACCCGGCCCGAGAGATCGCTCTTGATCTCGTTGAAGAGCTTCATGGCCTCGATGAGCCCGATCACCTGGCCGGCCACGACCTCGCCACCGACGGTGACGTAGGGCGCCGTGCCCGGCGAGGGCGAGCCGTACCAGATCCCCGTCAGGGGCGCCTTGACCGAGGGCCGCGACGGCGCGGTCGGGGCGGCCGCGCCCGGCGCCTCGCCGCTCCCCACGCCGGAGACCCCCGGGACGCCGGCCGAGGCCGGAGCGGCCGCGACCGGCGGCGGGACGATCGCGGCGGGCTTCCGGAGGACGAGCCCCGTCCCCCCGACCTGGACCTCCAGCTCGGTCAGCTCGGAGCGGTCGAGGAGGGCCGCGAGGCGGTCCACGAGGCCGAGGAGCGCGACATCGCCCGGGTCGGTCGGCAGGGGCGGCGGCATCGGGTCGGCCTCGACGCCGGCCGCGGTGGCCTGCGGGTCTCGGTCTCGCGTCTCGGCGCCGTCGGTCATCCGTCCCACCGCCGGAAGACGAGGGCGGCGTTCTGACCGCCGAACCCGAACGAGTTGTTGAGCGCCACCCGGAGAGCGCGGCGGGAGGCCCGGTTCGGGGTCAGGTCCAGCCCCGCCCCTGCGGGATCGGGTCGATCCAGGTTGATCGTGGGCGGGATCGTACCGGTCCGGAGGGCCTGGATGACGGCGATCGATTCGAGCGCGCCGGCGGCCCCCAGGGTGTGCCCGAGCATCGACTTGTTGGCCGTCACCGCGACCCGCGGTGCGTGCTCGCCGAAGATCGAGCGGATGGCCTGGAGCTCGGCCTTGTCGCCCTCGGGCGTCGAGGTCGCGTGGGCGTTCACGTGGTCGACGTCGGCCGGCCGGAGGCCGGCCTTCTCGATCGCCCGCCGGGCGGCCCTGACCGCGCCGATGCCACCGGGCGCCGGCAGGGTGATGTGCGAGGCGTCGGCGGTCGCGCCATAGCCGACGACCTCGGCCAGCGGCTCGGCCCCGCGTGCCTCGGCATGGTCGAGGGCCTCGAGGACGAGGATCCCGGCCCCCTCCCCGATGACGAAGCCGTCGCGCTCCTCATCGAACGGTCGGGAGGCTCGCGCCGGGTCGTCGTTCCGGGTTGAGAGCGCCTTCATCGAGGCGAAGCCGCCGACGACGGCCTCGTGGATCCCGGCCTCCACGCCGCCGGCGAGCATGACGTCGGCGTCGCCCCGCCGGATCGTCTCCCAGGCCTCGCCGATCGCGTGGGCGCCCGTGGCGCAGGCCGAAACCGTCGCCCAGTTGGGCCCCAACGGCCCGAACTGGATCGCGACCTGGCCGGCACCGACGTTGGCGATACCCATCGGGATGAAGAACGGACTGATCCGGTCGGGCCCGCGCTCGGCCATGACGAGGACGTTGTCGAACAGCGTCGCGACCCCGCCCAGCCCGGAGCCCAGGATCACCCCCGTCCGCTCGGCCAGCTGGCCCTCCATCCGCCCAGGGAATCCGGCCTGGTCGAGAGCCTCGCGCGCGACGACGAGACCGAACTGGATATAGCGGTCGGTCCGCCGCATGTCCTTGCGGTCGAGGACGGCGCTCGGATCGAAGTCCTGGACCTCGGCCGCAATCCGGACGTCGAGGCGGGACGGATCGAAGCGCTCGATCGTCCGGATGCCGGAGCGCCCCGCGACGAGGCCGTCCCAGGTCGAGGCGACGTTGTTGCCAAGCGCCGAGAGAGCACCCATGCCGGTCACGACGACGCGAGGCCGAGCCCCACTCGTTTCCGTCATCGCACCAGCTTGCCCGTGCGGACCGTGGCTGCGCGGTAGACGTCGCCCGGCAGGCCGCGGGCCGAGATCGCGTTGGCCACCGCGAGCGCGTCGAACTCGGTTCGCCGGATCTCGGCTGTCACCGTCTCGCCTTCGAGGGTCACCAGCGCCCACGATGCGGTCGGGTCGCCGTCGAAGACGTAGCCCGCACTGCCGTCGTTGACGATCTGCTTCCAGCCGAAGTCGCGGACTTCGGGCAGGTGGGTGTGGCCGCAGCAGATGATCCGGGCGTCGGTCCGCGACAGGCGCTCCAGGGTGACGCTGGCATCGAGGTCCTGGTCAAAGCCGGCGGTCTGCGAGCCGGGCGAGGCATGGGTTGCCAGGATGAGCGTGTCCTCGAGTCGGAGCCGGCGCTCGGCCGGCAGGCGGCGGAGCCAGTCGAGCCGCTCGTCGTCGAGCGCGTCGTGAGCCCACTCGGCGGCGTAGCGCAGGGCGTCGGGAACGCCCTCGGCGTACCACGGGAAGGCCGCAGCGTAGTCGAAGTCGGCGACCGCCACGTCAGTGTTGCCCTGGACGATCACCGCCCCGTCGGTCTCCATCGCCCGCAGGGCGTCGATCGTCGCCCCCGGCTCGGGCCCGTTGAGGACGTGGTCGCCGGCGACGAGGATGGCGTCCGGCTTCTCCTTCTTGATCGCCTTTCGGACGGCCTCGAGCGCGACAACATTCCCGTGGACATCGGAGAGGACCGCGATCTTCGCGCTCATTCGGTAGCGCCCGCTCGATCAGCGCCCGGCAGCGGCCTCTGGCCGGCCATGATGCTGGTGGCATCAACTCTGGCCCATCGGGCGCAATAGGCTGCGCCGCTGCCAGCCTGGCCCCTCGGGACTCGGGCGTCGGGAACGTGAGATCGACCGACGACCCGGTCGGGCTCGGGCACCCGAGGCCCGTATCGCGCCCGCAGCCCCGGATCTGATGCTGGCAGCAGCACGGCCGCCGGCAAGAGTGGCCAGGGCGTGCCCGCCGGGACGAGCAGCGTCATCGCAGGACGCCTTCCGGGGGGATGACGAAGCTCAGCGTGGCCTCGCAGGCCACCTCGCCGTCGACCGACGCGACGCCGCGGCCACGCCCGAAGCGCGACCCCAGCTTCTCCATCGTGACCTCGAGGCGAAGGACGTCGCCGGGGACGACGATCCGCTTGAAGCGGGTCTCGTCGATGGCGGCGAAGAGCCCGATCCGATCGCCGAAGCCGGGCTGCTTGGCGACGTAGACGGCCATCGTCTGGGCGAGGGCCTCGACCTGGAGGACGCCCGGCAGGACCGGCAGGCCCGGGAAGTGGCCCTGGGCCCAGAACTCGGTCGCCGTGATCCCCTTGATCCCGACGATCCGCTTCGCCTCGGCGTCGTATTCCACGATCCGGTCGACCATGAGCATCGGCCAGCGATGCGGGATGAGCGCCTCGATCTCGCGGGTCGTATGGATCGTCTCGGTCACGGGCAGGCTCCGATTCTGGGAGAGGGTGCTGATCACAGGGCTCAGGTCCGGGCGGCGGCCGCCAGGAAGGCGGCGCTCCCGATCCGGTCGAGGAGGTTCGTGGTCATCCGGCCGTCGAGGAAGGTCTGATTCGCCAGGAGTGCCTTGTGGATCTCCACGTTCGTCGTGAGGCCGTCCACGACCAGCTCGTCGAGGGCCGCCCGGCCGCGCTGGATGGCCGTCGCCCGGTCCGGGCCCCAGACGATGAGCTTGCCGAGGAGCGAGTCGTAGAACGGCGGGACCTCGTAGCCGGGGTAGAGGTGGGTGTCCATCCGGATGCCCGGGCCGCCGGGCATATGGAAGGCCTCGACGACCCCGGCCCCCGGGCGGAACTCGTGAGCCGGGTCCTCGGCGTTGATCCGGAACTCCATGGCGTGTCCCCGGAGCTGGACGTCGGCCTGGCTGAAGCCGAGCGGCTCTCCGGCCGCGATCCGGATCTGGGTGGCGACGAGATCGATGCCCGTCAACATCTCGGTCACCGGGTGCTCCACCTGGATCCGGCAGTTGATCTCGATGAAGTAGAAGTCGCCGGCGCCGTCGACGAGGAACTCGAGCGTCCCGACGTTCTCGTAACCCGCGGCGACGACGGCCCGGATTGCCCGCTCCGAGAGGTCCGCCCGGGCGGCCGGTGAGAGGGCCGGGGTCGGCGCCTCCTCGAGGATCTTCTGGTGCCGGCGCTGGACGGAGCAGTCCCGCTCGCCAAGGTGGACGCCGTGGCCGTAGCGATCGACGGCGACCTGGACCTCGACGTGGCGGTTGTCCTCCAGCCACTTCTCGAGGTAGAGCGAATCGTCGCCGAAGGCCGAGCGCGCCTCGGACCGACAGACCTTGATCGCCGAGTCCAGCTCGCGCGGCGTGCGGACCATCCGCATGCCCTTGCCGCCACCGCCGGCCGAGGGCTTGATGAGGACCGGATAGCCGATCCTCGCGGCCTCGGCGAGGGCGTGCTCGTCGTCCCGGAGCATGCCGTCCGAGCCGGGGATCGTCGGCAGGCCGTAGCTGCCGAGCAGCCGCCGCGTGCCCTCCTTGCTCGCAAACCGGTCGAGGACGGGCGGGGGCGGGCCGATGAACGTCAGGTCGTGGGCGCCGACGACCTCGGCGAAGGTCTCGTCCTCGGACAGGAAGCCGTAGCCGGGGTGGATCGCATCGCAGCCGGTCACGATCGCGGCCGAGATGACCGCCGGTGCGGACAGATACGAGCGCCGGGCGTCCGCGGGGCCGATGCAGATCGCCTCGTCCGCGAGCTGAACCGGGAGGCTGTCCCGGTCGGCTTCGCTGTAGGCCACGACGGCTTGCACGCCGAGGGTCCGGCAGGCGCGCAGGATCCGAAGGGCGATCTCGCCGCGGTTGGCGATGAGGATCTTGCGGAACATCGCTCAGCGGCCCTCGGCCCCGACCGCAGACTCGAGGTGGACGAGCTCCTGGCCGTACTCCACGGCCGTGCCGGCGTCGACGATGACGCCGACCACGATCCCGTCGACCGGCGCCACGACCTCCTGGGGCACGCCGAGCATGTCGACCACGCCGAGCCGGTCGCCGGCCCGGACACGCGTCCCCGCGACGGCCTTGGAACCGGGCTGGAAGACGCCCACGGCCGGCGACGTCGCGATCTGGGCCTGGGCGTCCGCCGAGGCCGCCGATCCTCCGATCGCGAGCGCGCCGGCGCCCAGCCTGCGGTCGCCGGCCGTCGCCGCCTCGCCGCCCAGGCCCGGCCCGACGGGGGCGAGGCCGGGGCCGCCGCTGCCGTTCGTGGCCTCCGCCGTTGCGCTCGCTATGGCCCGCGTCGACCGGTGCGGCTCCGGGCTGGCCGGCGCGTGACCATGCAGCTCGTGGCCGGGATGGGCTCGTGACGGCCGATCCGTGGCCCTCCGGCCGTACGAGGCGCCACCGCCCGGCGGCCGCCGCAGCCGGACCTTCCAGTCGCCCTCCCGAACCTCCAGCTCGCCGACGTTCAACGTTCCGAGCTTGGCGATGAGGGCCGGCACGAGGGTGCCGGCCAGGCGATCGATGCCGGCGTGGTCCGCCGCCCGTGCTGCGTCGCCCCGCGGGTCGGGGCGGGCGTCGACGGCGGCGTCGGGGCGGGCCTCGCCGGGGTCGTCCGGCCTGGCGTCGCCGCGCGGGGGGCGGCGGGGGGCGTCGCGATCGTCCGGCACGCCTCAGACCTCCTCGCGGGCGGGGGGCTCGTCGCGGCGCGACGTCCCCGGGATCGGGTTCCCGCCCGACCAGCGGGTCGGATCGAGCAGGTCGCGCAGCCGGTCGCCCAGCCCCCGTGTGGGAGTCGGCGCGACCGCCGGCGCGGCGACCTCAGTGTAGGCGCCGAGGACCCGGTAGCGCCGGTAGCGGGCCTCCACGAGCTCGTCTGCCGGCACGCGCCCGAGCCGCTCCAGCTCGCCGACGATGATCGGCCGCAGGCGCCGGGCCGTCTCGGCAGGGTCGGCGTGAGCGCCCTCGCCGGGCTCGGGGACGACGATGTCGACGACGCCAAGGGCCAGCTGGTCGTCGGCCGTCATCCGCATCGCCAGGGCCGCTGTCGCCGCCTCGTCCGCCGTGCGCCAAAGGATCGAGGCGCAGCCCTCCGGGCTGATGACGGAGTAGACGGCGTTCTCGAGGGCGATGACGACGTCGCCGACGGCGATCGCGAGCGCGCCACCGGAGCCGCCCTCGCCGGTGATGACCGCGACGATCGGCGTCCGGAGGCGGCTCATCAGCCCGATCGAGCGGGCGATCGCGTCGGCGATCCCGCGCTCCTCCGATTCGGGGCCGGGGTGGGCGCCCGGGACGTCGACGAAGCTCACGATCGGGAGGCCGAGTCGCTCGGCCAGGTCCATCACCCGCATCGCCTTCCGGTAGCCCTCCGGGTGGGGCATCCCGAAGTTGCGCCGGATGTTCTCCTCGGTGTCGGCGCCCTTCTGCTGGCCGACGAACGCGATCCGGTGGCCGTCGAGCCGGGCGAACCCCGCCACGATCGCCGCATCGTCGCCGAAGCCGCGATCGCCATGCAGCTCCACGATCTCGTCGGCCATCTCGCCGAGGAGCTCGAGCGTCCTCGGGCGACGGAGGTTCCGGGCCAGCTGGACCCGGTTCCAGACGGCGGTCCGGGCATCGAGCGGGGCGTCTGGCGGCGCCTCCCGGTTGCGCCCGAGCAGGCGGTCAACCATCGGACGCCTCGCGTGAGGGACGGGCCGGCACCGGCTCGCCCGGCCCATCGACGTCGGCCTTGACCGAGTCCGTCGCCACTCGCGCTCCATCCCCCGTGGTCTCGCGATCAGGCTCCGGCGCCGCCGGTTCCGCCGCCGGTTCCGCGCGCTCCGCCGACGCCGCCGGTTCGGCCGACGCCAGGTCCGGAACAACCCTCTCGGCGAGCGACGACAGGAACCCGAGCGGATCGAAGGCCGGGCGGGCGTCAGCCGGCGCCGCGTCGGCGGCGACCTCCGCGGGCGCCAGGTAGCGCAGGAGGAGGGCGACCTCGTGGCGAAGCTCGCGGCGGTGGACGACGCGATCCACGAAACCGTGATCGTAGAGAAACTCGGCCCGCTGGAAGCCGGCCGGCAGCTCCTGGGCGATCGTCCCGGCCGTGACTCGTGCCCCGGCGAAGCCGATGAGGGCGTTGGGCTCGGCGAGGTTGACGTCGCCGAGGACCGCGTACGACGCGAAGACGCCGCCGGTCGTCGGGTCGCTCATGATCGACAGATAGGGCACCCGCGCAGCCTTGAGCCGCTCCAGGGCGGCGCAGGTCTTGGCCAGCTGCATGAGGGCGAGCGTCCCCTCCTGCATCCGCGCCCCGCCCGACGCCGAGACGACGATCAGCGGGAGTCGCTCGGCGAGGGCCTGCTCGGCGGCCCGGGTCACCTTCTCGCCGACGACCGCGCCCATCGAGCCACCCATGAACCCGAAGTCCATGACACAGATGGAGACGCGCCGGCCCTCGATCGTCCCGACGCCCCGGATCGCGGCATCCCGGAGACCGGTGGCCAGCTGTGCCGCCGCGAGGCGGTCCGGATACGGCTTCTGGTCCACGAAGCCCAGCGGGTCCAGGCTTTGGAGCCCGGCGTCGAGCTCCCGGAAGCTGTCGCGATCGAGGAGGCTGTCAAGGCGGGCCTGGGCGCTGAGCCGGAAGTGGTGGCCGCAGTTGGGGCAGACGCGGTCGGCCTTGTCGAGCTGCTTGTTGAAGAGCATCTCCGAGCAGGACGGGCACTTCGTCCAGAGGTCCGGCGGATAGGCGTCCTTGCGGGGCCGGAACGATGGCAGCTTGATCGGCACGGCTCCCCTCCCTACACCGGCCGGCCGCGCAGCGCGTGCGCGGCGCGGGCTGCCCGACCCATCGGCGAGGCACCTCGCGAGCGGCGCCAGGCGACGAATGCGGCGCCCGCCAGGCTCAGCGCCGACGCCGCCACCGCACCGCGAATGAGGAACGGCCGGCTGGCGAGGAGGGCGATGTCGTCGCCGTCCTCGTCGAGCTCGTCGGCGAGGGGGTCGAAGCCCTCGGGCAGGCCGGGCGGATGGAGGGGGACGACGGTGACGCTGCCCTCGGCGCCGGCGGCCGCCGGGAGGCGCATCGCGACGGCCGCCTCGGCAAGCCGGACGGCAAGGCGCTCCTCGAACCGGAATGATGGGTGGAACCGCGGCAGGTCCCGGGTGAGCCGCGCCGAGGCGAGGCGGACTGCCTCGTCGAGGGCCGCCCCCGCCGACCGCCCGCGACGCAGGCCTCGACCACCGCCCGGGCCGGTCCGATCTCCGGCCACGGACCAGGTCTCGCCCACGGCAAGCAGCGAATCGAGGTAGCGATCCGTGACCAGCGCCTCGACCTCGGCGACGTCCCGGCCGAGGAGCGTCATCGACCCTCGCCCCGGCCGCGGGCGCCGAGGTCCCGGGCCACCGTCCGGAGGGCCCGATGGATGAGCACCCGCACGGCACCCTCGGATCGGCCGAGGACGCCGGCGATCTCGGCCGTGCTCAGCTCGTCGACGAAGCGCAGGACGACGGCCAGCCGCCGATCGCCGGGCAGTCGCCCGACCGCGCGCCAGGCCGCCGCGGCCTCGTCGCGCCGGACGGCGTCGCCCTCGACGTCGAGGGGATCGGCGACGATCGCGGCGGTCGTCTCGTCGAGGGCCGTCGCCGGGTGGCGGCGGACCGCTCGGCGCTCGTTGGCGACGACGTTCCGGGCGATCCGGAAGAGCCAGACCTTGAACGTTGACGCGCCCTCGCCATCGGCCGGGCGTGCCCGCTCATCGAAGCGGTGGAGGTTGGCGAGGGCGGCGAGGAACGTCCGCTCGGTGACGTCCTCGGCCGCGTGATGGTCGCCGAGCTCGTAGTAAGCGTAGCTGTACACCGGGGCCAGGTACCGCCGATAGAGGGCCTCGAACCGCTCCGGGTCGCGCCGTGCCGCCTCGACGAGGTGGCGATCGCGATCCAGGTGGGCGATCCGGGGGGCGACATCCTCCGCCGCTCCCGATCTCCAGAACACCGCGCGAGCCATCGCGTTACACCGAACCCGAGGCCGGCAGGCGGAGGTGGCCGATCTCGCCGGCCAGGACGGCCCGCTCGGCTCCCCCACCCGCCCGGTCGAGCTCCTCGACCAGGAGGGCGCCGGAGGCACCGTCGACGCCCGTCGCCCGGACCAGCTCGGCCCGGCCCGCCGGCCCCTCGAGCCGGACGATCCGGCCGGTCGTGACCTGGCGCTCTGCCCAGCCGGCGACATCGAAGCGCCCGCCCCGGAGCGACTCGAGGCGGGTCTCGAGACGGGCGAGGAACTCGTCGAGGAGGGCGTCGCGATCGATCGGCCGGCCGCCCGACGCCTCGCGGAGCGACGTCATCGAGTCGCGGAGCGCCCCGGGAAACGCGCTCGCCGGCCAGTCGGCGTTCACGCCGATTCCCACGACCGCCCGCGGATCGTCCGTGCCGAGACCCTCGGTCTCGCCGAGGATGCCGGCCAGCTTCCGGATCTCGAGCGGGGTCGCGAGCCGTTCCCGGACCTCGGCAGCGGCGGCTTCGGGATCGGCGACCTCGGGATCGGCGACCTCGGGATCAGCGACCTCGGGATCAGCGGCGAGCGACGCGCCCGGCCCGGCGGTCACGATCACGAGGTCGTTGGGCCACTTCAGGCGGATCGTGCCGGTCGGGAGTCCGGCCGCGTCCTCGGCGGCATCGGCCATCGCCAGGGCCACGATCGCCGCCAGCCGCCAGGCCCGGTCGGGCGCGAGGTACCACGGTCGGAACCCGAGCGACACGAGGAGCGCCGCGCCGGGCGGTGCCGTCCAGCTCCGGCCCTCGCGACCGCGACCGGCCGCCTGCTCGTCCGCAACGGCGACCGTCACCTCGTCGACCCCGGCTGCCAGCCAGTCGCGGACGACGTCGTTCGTCGACCCGACGCGCTCGAAGCGCTCGAGGTGGGCGAGGAAGGGCGGGGCCCCCGTCGGCATCGGCTGTTGGCTCGTGGTCCTCGTCAACCGGCCACCGTCAGCCGGCCGCCAGGCCGGTCGCAGGCGGCCCGGCGGCCGCCGGCCCGACGGCCGCGGCGTCGACGGCATCGGGCTTCGCCAGCTCGAAGGCGCCGTGCAGGGCCGACAGCGCCGTCGAGAGCTCCTCCTCGGCGATCATGCAGGTGATCCGAACCTCGGACGTCGAGATCATCTCGATGTTGACTCCCGCATCGGCCAGCGTTCCGAACATCCGGGCGGCGTAGCCCGGCGCGTTGTGGAGGCCGGCGCCCACGATCGAGACCTTCGCGACGGAGGCATCGGTCGTGATCTCCCGCGCGCCGAGCTCGCGGACCACGGCCTCGAGGACCCTCTTGGCCCTGCCCAGCTCCGCCCGGGGCACGGTGAACGACATGTCCGTCGTGCCGCCATGGCCGACGTTCTGGACGATCATGTCGACGTTGATGCCGGCCTCGGCCAGCGGCTCGAAGACGCTCCGCGCGACGCCCGGCCGGTCGGGTACGGCGACGAGGGTGACCTTGGCGACGTTCCGGTCGTGGGCCAGGCCGCGGACCTTGTTGCGTTGCTCCACGATCGGATCCTCCCTGATGAGCGTGCCCGGCGCGTCCTCGAACGAGCTCAGGACCTCGATGACGACGTCGTTGACCCAGCCGAGCTCGACCGCCCGGACCTGCATGACCTGGGCGCCCTGGTGGGCCAGCTCGAGCATCTCCTCGTAGCCGATGACGGGCAGCTGGCGGGCGCTCGGCACGACCCTGGGGTCGGCGGTGTAGATGCCCTTTACGTCGCTGAAGATCTGGCAGCGGTCGGCCTTGAGGGCCGCCGCCAGTGCGACCGCCGTCGTGTCCGAGCCACCCCGGCCGAGCGTGGTCATCTCGGCCTGGTCGGCGGCCGTCTCGCTCTGCCCCTGGAAGCCGGCCACGATGACGACGTTCCCGCGCTCCAGCTCCGCTCGAATCCGTCGTGGCTCGATGTTGGCGATCCTCGCCCGGCCGTAGCGGCCATCGGTTGTGATCCCGGCCTGCGGGCCGGTGAGGGAGATCGCCTCGACCCCCACCGCGTGGAGGGCCATCGAGAGGAGCGTCGCGCTCTGGTGCTCTCCAGTCGCGAGGAGCATGTCCAGCTCGCGGGCATCTGGCTCGTCGGTGATCGCGTGGGCCAGGGTCAGCAACTCGTCGGTGGCGTCGCCCATCGCCGAGACGACGACGACGAGGTCCGACCCGGCATCTCGCTCGCGGGCGATCCGTCGAGCGACGCGACGGATCCGGTCGGCGTTGGCCACGGACGAGCCACCGAACTTCTGGACGACGAGCGGGCGGTGCATCGGGCGGGCATTCTACCCGACCCCCGATCGGGCTCCGGGCGCTCGTACAGGCGCCGGGCGCTGGGAGGTCGTCGATCGAAGCGGCGCTGTCTTCTACGATTGAGCTCGACGATCCGACTTCGAAGGCCTGGGAGGTCCCCGCCATGTGCTTCGATGCCGACAGCCGGCCGCCGATCGCCCCGATCGCCGGCGGAGCCCTCGATTCCGGCCCGCTCGTCCTGACCGCCGAGGACGGCACCGAGTTCGACGCCTTCCGGGCGCTGGCGGCCGAGCCGACCGGCGCCGGGATCCTCATCCTGCCCGACGTGCGGGGGCTGCACGCGTACTACGAGGAGCTCGCCCTGCGGTACGCCGAGCACGGCGTCGACGCGCTGGCGATCGACTACTTCGCAAGGACGGCCGGCCGGGGGAGCCGCGGCGCCGAGTTCGACTACCAGGCCCACGTCCCGCGCATGACCTGGGACAACGTCGGGGCCGACATCCGCACGGGCATCGCAACCCTGCGCGACGCGCGCTGGGCCGGCGGTCGCGCGCCCACGAGTCTCTTCACGACCGGCTTCTGCATGGGCGGGCGCCTGGCCTTCGTGTCGGCGACCCTCGGGTTGGGGCTGGCCGGCGTCCTCGGATTCTACGGCTGGCCGACCGGGCCGCACCGCAACGGTTCGTCGGCGCCGGCCGAGGTGGCCTCGGCGATCGACTCGCCGGTCCTGGCGATCTGGGGCGGCGCCGACCGAGGCATCACCCGAGACGTCGTCGAGACGTTCGAGGCCGCCCTGCGCGCCGCCGGCGTCGAGCACCGATCGATCACCTACCCGGGCGCGCCGCACTCGTTCTTCGATCGGACCGCGACGGAGCACGCGGACGCGTCCGCGGCGGCCTGGCAGGAGGCGCTCGACTTCATCCGGACCCACACGGCATGACGGGAGGGCGCATGGCTGCGCCTCGCGCGTCGGCGTCGGAGGGCGCCGCGCCCTTCGGCGTAGCCGGCTCAGCTCTTGGCCAGCCGCCAGCCCACGATCAGGACGATGGCGATCCCGACCGCCGGCAACCATAGGCCCGGCAATACCGACTGGAACACGTCGAACACGCCCTGAACCGCGTCCCCGAAGGCCCGGACGACACCCCCGAACAGCCCCGTGATCGCCGAGGCGAGCGAATCGAACAGTCCCCCGATCCCTTCCATGCGATCAGTGTCGCCGGTGCGTCAACCGCGGCGACCGCACGCGGCCCGATCCCGGACACCAGCCGCGTCCGTCAGGGCTCGGCGATGACCTTGGCCGGGGCGTTCCGCGGGGCGACGACCTCGACACGCCCAGGGAGATCCGTGTCGGCCGCCGCGGCACGGTAGGCCGATTCGATGCGGGCGACGCCCGAGACCTTGTCGGTGAAGGCCACGATCGACGAGCCGGCGCCGGAGAGGCAGGCGCCCAGGGCGCCGGCCGCCCGCGCGTCGGCGACCATCCGGGGCAGCTGCGGATACGCCGCCGCGCGATACGGCTCGTGGAGCCGGTCTTCGGTCAGGATCCGGAGGATGTCGCGTCGGCCTGTGGCCATGCCAGCGACCCCGATCGCCACCCGCCCGAGGTTCGCGACCGCGTCCTCGCGCGGCACCTTCGACGGCAGGACCCTGCGCATCTCGGCCGTCGAGAGGCGGAGGTCCGGGACGAAGATGACCGCCCGGATGCCGCGCGGGACGTCGAACCGGATCGCCTCGACCGCATCGCCGAGGGCCGCCGAGGCGACGAACCCGCCCAGGAGGACCGCGGCCGCGTTGTCCGGGTGGCCCTCGATCACCGTCGCGAGGCG
>Ga0209341_10000843_pt1 | contig 31241 bp, 35 predicted proteins | sample RifCSP13_2_FD_184020 | JGI IMG/M metagenome (GOLD analysis project Ga0209341, IMG submission 184020) | Soil microbial communities from Rifle, Colorado - Rifle CSP2_sed 13_2 (SPAdes) (version 2) | ecosystem: Environmental > Terrestrial > Deep subsurface > Rock core/Sediment | place: Rifle... | reverse complement strand
GAGGTCCACTTTCAGAAGGAGAAATCCAAGAACATACTGTAATCTGTCCCTGGCATGGAGCAGAGTTCGATTTAAAAACAGGAGAGGTTCTAGGTCCACCAGCCAAAAATTCTGTAAAAAGCTATAAGGTTCACGTAGAAGGAAACTCGATAAAGATAGAGGTTTAAAAATTATAATCTGCCATAATTTCCCAAGGGTCAATCTCCCATCCAAAAGAGAGAAAATATCTATAAAATTCCTATCCACAATCAAATTATCCTTAAACCCTGTCTATAATTTTATCATATTAAGCCAGGTTATTGCATCTTGATCATTGGTAAATAAATGCAGTAGGAAAAAATCATGGAGATAACTTAGGAAAAGACACCTACTAGACACCTTCAAACATAACTATAAATAAATAAAAAAATATTAAATCAAGATTAGAAACATGGACTAAAATTCTGACTTTGTACTTCGACTAGAACATTACTATAACCTAGAGCCATGAAGCTTGGGAATTGCGATTGAAACCTATTACAACCTACCAAGTTTACCTCTTGGAATTGAAGCAGATAGTTTCTGTGCTATCAAAAAAAGATGACTGACAGGTAAAATCTCTATACATTGTTTTAAAAGCCTTAAAACTGTTTACCGCTAACTTATTCCGCATTGATTTTCTTTATAGCCCTCTCGCTCTGTTCGATTATTTTCCCAACTGGGAAAACAAATAGATATTGTCCGGAGTCCTTTAACACATCAAGCGCTTTGGCGGATACCTTGTCAAAGAATTGAATAGATGTACCATCAGTAATCAATACGTAGTTCTGAGGCTTCTTAAAGACTTCCTGCATTTTTTCTTTGAGGAATTCAACTATGTTTCGAAAACGCTGAACGGAGATTCCCTGTCTCTGAAGTGAAACAAGCCATCTAAGAATTATAAAATCTTCCACAGAGTAGAGTTTAGGTATTCCCCTCCCCTGCCCACTTCTTATACTAGGAATAATAAGTCCTGTACGCTCATAATAATCGAGATGATCAAAATCAAGCTTGATGTTTTCAAGGGCTTCTATTAGTTCGATAACGTCCTTGCTTTTCAAACCGCTTAACGCCCTTGGTCTTAATTCTTTTGTTTCCTTTTTTGTTTTACCCTTGCCCATTAATATCGAGTTAATTGATTAAAATAACGAGTTCACGAAGTATACATTCTAACTCCAAAATATCATAAACAATAAAGTCATTCAATCCGTTTTGAATCTCCCATCTGTCTTTTTAATTACTTGAAAACACTCGAATAGTGATTAATTTAAATACTGTAAATAACTTTTTCTATGTGCAGGTAATCTTGAAATGGAAACGACGATAACAATTTCTCCTTTTGCATTTTATCCAGAGTGCGACTGCAGATTGCCGCTATCTGGGCATGAAAAGGAAGAGCACGATAAAATGAATCATGAACCAATTACATATTGGGGTATTTATATGGGCGGAGAAAACGTCTCTTACACATCTACTAGAGAATTGGCTGATAAGACAAAAGTTTGGATGGAGAAATGGTTAGAGGGCAGGCTTTAATCAGTATGGCTATGAGTTTAAACATGCTTAGTTCTGTATAGATTTTGCTTTATCTAGCTCAGCTTTAAGCATATCTAAGTTTTTAAGTACTTCAATTTCTAGCTCTGGTAAGATACCTTTTATAGATATTACGAACTGTCCAGGGTCAAGAGCACCTTTTTTATAATCTACGATTGCAACGATATTCTCTGAGATCTTGGATATTTCAACTCGATCAACATCAAAGTAAGCGTAAAGAATTCCCTCAATTTCAGATATGTCGTTATTATTCCTTATTCCAGATATTCCTAAAGCTGCCCTCTCAACCCTTGATTTGTCAAATGGACGCCTTACCTCATACCCAGCCCGTCTAAGGGCTAATATTATTTTCGTTTCGCTAACCGATTCTGGATTGTAGCTTGCACGAATTTTCTTTTTTACTATATCTATATCAGCGTCTTCCACACCAGAAATTCCTAAGACCTTTGACTTCACATCACTACTACATGTAGCACAAATGCCAAAAACCCTGAGTTCTAAGGTTTTACGCTCTTCCGCAAATAAAGAAGACGTAATGAAAGTAATTATTAATAATATCGCTAGTACAAAAGCTCTCATTCTCGGCTTACCTCTTTGTAGCAATTAGACGATTTTTTATGGGAAAAGATTCAATGGTTGGTAATATAATTATAGTTACTGTTCTTCCTTCTGTGACGGAGCATGCTCTACGGCTATTGCAAGTCGCGAATACCCCTTAGTTTTTACCGTATCCATTACTTCAACGACCCTACCGTGCGGAACAAGGCTATCAGCTCGTATTATTACAAGGGATTCTTTGTTCTGATTTTTCTCTAGGGTTTCAGAAAGCTTATCCAAGGTGATTATTTTATCATTAAGGTATAGCTTTCCGTCTTTCGTAAGATTAATAGTGAGCTGATCAGCTTTTACAGGTTCGGCTGAACTAGCTTGTGGAAGTTTTATGTTTATTCCACCTGAAGTTGCAGCAAAATTAAGAGAGAGTGCAAAAAATATGAGGAGGTTAAAAACTGTATCTACAATCGGTGTAATATCAACCCCTGCACCTAATCCACTTTTGTTTCTATTTTCCTTTCTGAATCTCACCTTGCAATCTCTCTAGTTTTATCCTTCCTTTCATTGGCAAGAAGAACTTCTTCCATTATTCTTTTAGCCTCTTCCTCCATATCTGTTATAAGTCCATCCGCTTTACCCGAGGCGTATTTATATGCTATGAAGGCAGGGATAGCAACCAATAGCCCAAATGCTGTTGTGTAAAGAGCCTCAGATATTCCGGCCGCTAGACTGGGCGGATTGACTATTGGCTGTTCGGATATGACTTTGAATATTTTTATCATTCCAGAGATTGTTCCTAGGAGTCCAAGAAGTGTGCTAGCGTTGCTTATAGCGCCAAGTCCCTCTATGTAACGTCCGAGCTCTTGTGCTTCTTTTCGACCCGCTGCTTCTATTTCTTCTTTTAACTCTTCCCTAGTTTTGTTTGAATTCTCAAGTACGACAAGTGCAATCCTTGCAGTTGAAGAACCATTAGTGCGACAAAGCACTATAGCTTCACCCAGTTTTCCCTGAGAAAAAAATCCATAAAGTGTGTTGAGAAATTGCTCAGGGATTATTCTTTTAACCCTAAGCATCCATATTTTCTGGAGAAATATTGCAAGCCCAACAATCGAGCAGAGAAGAATGGGATACATAAAAAACCCACCCTTTCTCATAAACTCAATTACACTGCTCTCTCCAAACATAAGAAGCCTCCTTGCAATTTTTCATAAAGTCATTGCGAGCCAACCGCGGTCTTTCGAGCGCAGCATTCTTTGAACCGCAGTGTGGTTCAAAGGGAAATAAAAAGTGTGTGAGAAATGGTTATAAAACATAGCGTGCAATCTAATACCTCTGGAATAAAGATATTGCTGAACATGCACTGAACTTGAGATTAAACTTGCTAACTTTGTCAGCCTCGTAATAATACCTATCCTGGTGAAAGCCACTGATAGAGGCAAAGGGTCAGTTCCTCGCAATGACTCTAATCTATGTAACATTATCCAAAATAGTATACCAGAATATTCAAGGTGGTTAATTTAGTCAATGAAAATCAAACTCACTTCATAAAATCTGGAATAACCTCTCCTCGAAACAAATCCTCGTATGCTTCTCTTTCTCTCACTATGAAAAACTCTTCTCCTCTTACCATTACCTCAGGAACACGAGGACGGGTGTTATAGTTAGAGGACATTACAAAGCCATAAGCACCTGCGCTCAATATAGCGAGAAGGTCACCCCTTTTTACCTTTGGAAGACCCCTATCCTTTGCAAAAAAATCTCCAGATTCACACACCGGCCCAACTATATCTACAGTTTCCTCGTCTCCTAGGCTCTCATGAACAGTAATAACCTCGTGATAAGAATCATAGAAAGCAGGACGGATTAAATCATTCATCGCTGCATCTACCACGACAAATTTCGTAGATGCTCCATCTTTTACATAAAGCACCTTAGTTACAAGAATTCCAGCATTCCCAACGAGCACCCTTCCAGGCTCCAACACGAGTTTATAGGGAGTGCTGTTTATCTCTCGTTTTATTACATCCGCGTATTCCTTTGGATGAGGTGGCATTTCACCTTCTTTGTAGCTTATCCCTAGCCCTCCTCCAATATCAATGTATTGAATGGTAATGCCTTCATTCTTCAGAGCATCCCCAAGCTCAATCAGCTTTCTTAATGATTCGACAAAAGGGTCGAGTTGAAATATCTGTGAACCTATATGTGCGTCAATCCCTACAACCTCGATTCCTTCCATTCTTGAAGCCTCTTTATAAACGTCTAACGCTTTGCTAATCTCAATCCCGAACTTACTTTTCTTAAGTCCTGTAGAAATATATGGGTGAGTCTTGGGATCAATATCTGGATTGACTCGAAGTGCAATTCTTGCCTTCTTACCTAACTCTTTTGCTACATCGTTAATTACCTGTAGCTCCTCTATAGATTCAACATTGAAGAATAAAATACCGGCCTCGATAGCGGCTTTTATCTCATCTTCTGTTTTTCCAACCCCTGAAAACACAATCTTTCCTGGGTCTCCACCAGCACGGAGAACACGGAGTAGTTCTCCACCCGAAACAACATCAAACCCTATTCCTAGATTTGCATAGGTTCTTAGAACTGCTAGGTTGGAATTTGCCTTTACAGAAAAACATATTAAAGGGCTAATTTCGGAAAAGGCTTCACGAAAAACATCAAAGTCTCCTTCTAAAGCCGAATTACTATAGATGTAACAAGGGGTACCAACAGCCTCGACAATTTTTTTTACAGATACATCTTCAACACGATACTCTCCACCCTTGTATTGAAAGTCATACCACATTTAGTTTTTCTCCCTTGATCTTTGGTGATGGAAATTTACCAAGAAGGCGTAACAAAATCAATCAGACTGATTTTACAAGGCTAATTTCTTTCAAAACCAACTTTAGAAGTATAAATTACTTTCCAACATTTATTACCTTCCATACCTAAGTAGAATACAAAAATTTCGTAAACAAAATAATCGCCGTTCATGGTTCGACAAGCTCACCACGAACGGCTTGGTCTAAACACCGTTTGCCCTGAGCCATGAGCTCGTCGAATGGTCGAAGGGCGTAACTGAAGTTCTCTCAAAAAGGTTTAACAACGTACTGCTTTTATTTACAAGAAACGTGCTTAACGTGAGTTATTATATTCTTTTTACGAATTTTTTGTTACCTATCTAGCATTAAGCTGAAAAGGTGAAAAGATAATACTCTGGATTACAATCAATAAATTCAATACTATTATAGAGTAAGAATTAAAATTTCAAATTAATATAATACATTGGCAAAACTACAATGAGTGTTGTATCTTGTTCAATATAAAGTGCATTCTTGATTTTGAAGGATCTTTCGATTTATAATTAGATGCACTTAAAAGGAGGTTTTATTTGAATGAAGCTCAAGAATAAAGTGGCTCTTATTACAGGTGGAAGTATAGGACTGGGAAAAGCAACCGCTATTCTTTTTGCAAAGGAAGGTGCAAAGGTTGTAATTACAGGACGTACGGAGAAAACCCTGAAGAAAACCGTAGAAGAAGCAAAGAAAGAAGGACTACAGATTGACTATATCGTAAGCGATGTCGCAAAAGAAGAGGACTGTAAAGAGGCTGTAGATTACATGATCGAGAAATACGGTAAAATAGATATACTATTTAACAATGCTGGAGTACTCTACACTGGTACCACACATGAAACACCAACTGACATATGGGATAAAACATTTGCTGTAAATGCAAGGGGAACTTATCTTATGTCCAGATACACCATACCCCATATGTTGAAACAGGGAAAAGGATGTATTATAAATAACTCCTCCGTACTCGGATTAAAAGCAGTGCCCGGTGTTGCTGCATATAACGCTACGAAAGGAGCCGTTACACAGCTTACAAGGAGTATGGCTCTTGAGTACTCAAGCAAAGGAATCCGGGTAAATGCAATCTGTCCCGGAACGATTGTGACCCCTATGGTCGAGGGTTTATTTGAGCAGTTCGGAGACAGAAAAGCCGCTGAAGAGCTTTTCAAATCCTTCCACCCGATTGGACGCCTCGGAAGGCCAGAAGAAATCGCCCATGCCGTTTTATTCTTATGCGATGACAATGTTGAGTTTATGACAGGCACTATGCTCTCCGTAGACGGGGGATGGATTGCAAGGTAATGAGTTGAACAACAGGGTTACTTGACAGATATTAATTCATATTTGATAATAGCTTTCCACAATTATTTTATTGAGACTAGACACTAGTAATTTAAAGGGGTATAAGCTATTATTATCACACCTTAAAACGGAGGAGGAGGATGAGATTATTATGCATCTTTGTCATTTCGACTCTTATTTTTGGCTTTAGCAGATACGCTATCCTTGAGGAGTACGACCTAACTGCTTCTCAAAAACACTTTACCGCAATAGTTAGAGGACTTCCTGGAATTACAAGCGCACAATGGAAAACACCTATTTCCCTTTGGGCACAGGTATCTTCAAAAGCAGTAGGATCTCCACCAAATATTGCTAAAGCACAACAGCTTTCTGATATACTAGCTGAAAGGGGTAGAACGGCTCTTAGACAACCTTTCTGTATTCATATATATCAAGGAAGTACCAATGAACTCGCTAGGTCTTGCGTGTACTGAGGTTATGCAATATTATATTAGGCTAATTATGAATACTTTTTATAAATTGCCAGGAATTAAATTAAACGGTGCCTCTCTATCGTTGTCTCTTTTAACATTAATAATGTTACTAGGCTGTGTTGGCGAAACCCCTCAGGAGCCACCAAAATATGGGTTTTATAAGAATGAACCAGTTGTCTTTAGAAGTCCCTATGATGATGTTTGGACGGCAACCCTGTTAGCAGTTCAAGAACTGAATTGGGATATAAGCAATGCAGATAAAACAAAAGGAATCATTGAACTAAAAACCTCATATGTATATACAGAAGTGTTTGGGGAGTACACAAGAATGTATGTAGAGCCCAACAATGTAGAAATGGAAAAATCCAAAATCAAACCCTACTTAACTCGCATATCTTATTATGAAAAAACAGCACCACCTAATCCAAAATTTGTAAGAGAAACCCTTGAAGTGAATGTGAAAAGTTTAGAACCAACCGAAACTGAAGTGAAAGCAAATTATAAAACAATGCCATACTATGACTACAAAATCGGCTACCTGGGATCTGTAAGATCTAATGGCTACTTGGAGAAAAATCTCTTTAATAGGATTCAAGAGATACTAGCCAAAAAGGAAATCGTTATACCCCCGCCACCTCCACCTATCGTAGTGCCATTTGAAATGGAATTTGAGTTACGAGATATATTCTTTGATTTCGATAAGTATTACATTAGGCCTGATGCAGAGCCTGTACTTCGAGAGAATGCAGAGATACTAATTCAAAATCCTGACATGTACATCTTAATAGAGGGGTATGCTGATATAAGGGGTACAGATGAATATAACCTTAGGCTTGCACAAAGAAGAGCTGATGCTACAAAGGCATTCTTAGTAAGTCTCGGAGTTGCTCCATCACGAATAACTACCGCAAGCGGGGGTGAAACTACGCAATTTGGCGCTGGAACAACGGAAGAGGCTTATCAACTAAATAGAAGGGCTCATTTCATACCGGTTAGACCAGGGTCTATGCCAGGTGCTAGGATTTTCTTTAAAAAGGCAAGCAAGTCTACCCTTTAGAAACCCGTGATACCAAATCCGGTTGAGGACTCGTCATTCCAATCTGAGTCCTTAGAAGCTCTGTCTGGCTATTCAGTACATAAACATCCGCTGTAAAATGCAGGTTGATTTAAGTCAATTGCTATAGCAGCTATTGTCATATATATAAGGTTATTCGTTTAAATTGGAGATAAAGAACATGCTTTTTCAAATCTTCATCTTCTAAGTGTCTCAACGTGTTTATCATGAATATCTTAGTCAATTTCAGATAGTCATACCTAATGTTTCAATGCCTGATTAGCACAATAAGCTGTTTTAAAAGTTTTCTTCGTCTTGTTCTTTAAATTTCCCTTCGTAGCTCGCTTCTCCGATGGTTCTCTGAAATATAAACTGACATATAGCTGTTCCAGGATAGAGAGCAAGCGGCATAGGACTAAAATTTATTATCTCTAGGCACTGCTTGTTGCTTATGCCTGGCTGTATAAAACTAGTAGATATGTGTACAAGAAGACCTAGCCTTGCAAATCTGCTTCTACCCTCAAGCCATCCGCAGATATTATGGGATAAAGTTATTTTTTCTCTTGTAATCCCAAGTACCATTTCTCCAGGCATTAATATTAAATGATCGTTTACTGTAATTTTCTCTGTAACATTCTCATATCTTGCATCATCTCTTATCTCAATGACCCTTCGCATGTTTTTAAAAATCCTGAATTCGTTACTAAGATGAAGATCGAGTGAGCCTGGACCTAAATGTTCGATAGAGAACGGTTCGATTTTGATATTGCCCTGTTTTATCTCACTTAAAATTTCATTTCTTGTTAGAATACTCATTCTATCTCCTTCAGTTAAAGAATTTAATGAATTTAGTCTAATGTGATAATCCTAAATCACAATCCAAGTAAACTTCAACATCTAGGTATGGACTTATAAAACTTGTTAAATAACCACCTAGTAAGGATTATCTTTAATATGATGAATTTACGATCAATGCCGCATAATATAAGGAATTAGGTTTAAAATTTTATACACTGTCTCAAAGATATTTAACTGGTTATGAAGATCTGTGGATAAACCATCGAAACCTCTCAAGAAGGTTTAATAATTGTGGAGAACACAACTTGAATAACCTCAAGCAATTATTAAGATTAGATTTATAACTAGCTGTTATTAGTGAATAATATATCGCTTTATGAATTTGATTTTAATATAGAGACGACCCGGTGGGTCGTCTCTATATTTATTTTTATTGGAAAACCTTTAAGCTAAAATAGGAAGCTTGGAAATGTGTTAAATTCGGTTGAAATTATAACTGCTAATTAATTAAACCGCGACGCTCCTCATAAGCCCGAATTTTATCTTCATGCCTTAGTGTAAGGCCTATATCATCCAGTCCCTCAAGTAAACACCTTTTCTTAAAAGGGTCTATTTCAAATGAAATCTTAAAGCCTTTGTCCTCTGTTATACTCTGGGATTCTAAATCAACTGTAAGACGATAACCTTTATTAGCCAAAACCTTTTTAAAAAGTTCTTCTACCACATTTTCCTGTAAGACAATAGGGAGCATTCCATTTTTAAAACAGTTGCTAAAAAATATATCGGCAAAAGAAGGTGCAATGATTACAAGAAACCCATAATTCTTAAGTGCCCATGGGGCATGCTCACGAGAGCTTCCGCATCCAAAATTATTTCGAGTGAGAAGTATCGTGGCGTCCTTATATCTTTCATTATTCAATACAAATTCAGGATTTGGCTTTCCATTGTCTAGATACCGCCAGTCATAAAAAAGATATTCCTCAAAGCCTGTGCGCTCAATTCGCTTTAAGAACTGCTTAGGAATGATTTGGTCCGTATCCACATTTACCCTATCCAATGGAGCAACAATTCCTGTCAAAGTTTTAAAAGGCTCCATATCTTCTCCTCCTGCTACATCTCTTCATCCAGTCTCCACTCACGAATATCAACGAAATGACCTTCTATCGCAGCGGCGGCGGCCATTATAGGACTTACAAGATGAGTTCTTCCGCCCTTTCCCTGACGACCCTCGAAATTCCTATTTGAGGTGCTTGCACATCGCTCGCCGGGTGCAAGTATATCCGGATTCATACCTAGGCACATACTGCATCCAGATTCCCGCCATTCAAATCCTGCCTCTTTATAAATCTTATCAATACCTAGTTTCTCAGCCTCGCGCTTTACCGATTGAGAACCTGGTACTACCATTGCGCGTACATGGGGAGTTACCTTCTTTCCTTTCACTACCCTTGCCGCAGCAGTTAAATCTTCAAGACGAGAGTTCGTGCATGAACCAATAAAAACCCTATCAACTTTAATCTCTTGAATGGGCGTTCCTGGTATAAGCCCCATATATTCTAGAGCCTGTCTTGCGGCTTTAACATCATTTGTGTCAGTAAAAGAATCTGGATGAGGAACAGTCCCAGTTACATCTGTAACCATACCTGGACTCGTTCCCCAACTCACCTGAGGAGCCATCGTAGATGCATCCAGAAGAACCCTCTTATCAAATATCGCTCCATCATCAGTTTTCAATTGCTTCCACAATTCTAGAGACCTTTCGAAATCCTTTCCTTTTGGTGCGTATGACCTTCCTTCTAAATAATCAAAGGTCTTTTCATCTGGAGCAATCATTCCTGCTCTAGCTCCAGCTCTTCCATCGAGAGAGCCTCGATTGCATCACCTCGATATTCAACCACCGTACCTGTTGCACCTGCTGTTCCAATATGACCAATTATGCTCAAAATAATATCCTTAGCCGTTACTCCCTTTGCCCTACGTCCTTCAACTCGCACCTCGAAAACTTTAGGGCGATTTTGCAAAAGACATTGGGTTACCAGAACATGTTCTACCTCGCTTGTGCCTATTCCAATCGCAAGCGCTCCTAAAGCACCATGAGTTGAAGTGTGGCTATCTCCGCAAACTATGGTCATTCCAGGCTTAGTAAGACCAAGTTCAGGACCGATTACATGAACTATCCCTTGATGAGGGCTTTTTAGGTCAAAGAGGGTAATGCCAAATTCTTTGCAGTTTTTTCTTAGGGTTTCTATCTGTTTTGCTGATATTGGATCTTCAATAGGAAGAGACCTGTCACTAGTTGGAACGTTATGATCCATTGTTGCAAAGATAAGATCAGGTCTTCTCACTCTTCGACCAGAAAGGCGTAGTCCTTCAAAAGCCTGTGGTGAAGTAACTTCATGAACCAGGTGTAGATCGATGTAGAGAAGTGTGGGTTTTCCTGGCTCTTCATAAACCATATGAGATTCCCAAATCTTATCAAACAAGGTTTTAGCAGTCATCTGTCTATCCTAAGCAAGATATGAATTAAGCTTAATTATACACTAATTTTTTTCTTAGGAGTGATTAATTACTGTTTAGGTGCGCTGTAATTCCCATCTATAAACATCTGTTTAGCTGGATCTACAGTTTCGCCCTGTTGTTTTTGCTTGAACTCGTCTTCTATCCTGCTTTGATTTAGTGGTTTATAAACATAATCGATTCTTTCAATATTATTCTTCGGATTAGAGCTAAGAATTACAGCTAAGTCAGGTATGTGCCAGGTCCAAGTGATTATATTAAGTACCTCCTCTTTTCCCCCCGGTTCTCCGTAGAGACCGCTCAAATATTTAAATAGCTCAGCTTCTAATGCGGATTGATTCAAAATGTTATTTGGCTTAAAAACAAGTGAAGAAGCCATAAGTTCGTTATCATAAAACTCAAGATTTGTCTTTAAATCCGCGTTACTAGTATCTACCGGAAGTTCTATAAGTGCGCCTTCTACAATAATCGTTCTAATCTCCTTCGAATCAACTGTGTCCTCTACGACTTTTTTTCCTTGGGATTTTATGACCTCAAGCGCATCTTTTTTAGAAATCCCGAAATTGAACCCAAGGGCAGAAACGTTTTTACCATCTTTCTCTTCTGGAAAAGAATGTGTTGCACAAAACATAAAGATAAAAATTATTAGAGAAATGCTACGTAGATTCACCTAAAACCTCCGATTTAAGTAAATAACATACTGAAAATTTAACATGATTCCTAGAACTTGCAATGCTGGTGGAGCCGAAGGGATTTGAACCCTCGACCTCTTGAATGCCATTCCTATTTTAACATTTTGTGCTGTGTTGTGTCAAGCGTTGCAGAGTTGTAAAACACCCTGATTTTAAAGGCTTTTCCAAGCTTCCTATAAAACTTGAAGAAGTGTAGCTTTGTGTTAGATTGTGATATAGAGAAAACAAGTTACTGACAAATTCACTGACAGCTTTTTAGGGTCTAGTTCATTCATAATGGGTCCACATTCTAATTACCTTGACAACCTTTTTCTCTTTATAGACCTGGTAAACAAGGCGGTGTTGGTCATTTATACGTCTTGAATAAGCTCCCTCTAAATCCCCTACAAGTTTCTCATAAGGTGGCGGAGTTTGAAAAGGATTGTCTCTCAATATGTCAAGTAACTTTTGAGCTCTAGGCTTAAGACCGGAGGTGGAAAGTTTCTTAGCGTCCTTTTGGGCTTGCTTTGTAAAAACTAACTTCCAGTTTACCAGTCGAGTTCCTCAGAGCATTCCTCGAGAGGCGTTTTCATACCTTCAATGATTGATTCTCTCATTTCGGGAATAGATAGAAGATACAGGGTTTCCTTAATAGCTTGCAGATCTTCTTTTAGGGTTTGTATTTCTTGAGTTAGGTTCCTAATCTCTTCTTTCAGGATTTTAATCTCTTCGGCATCTATATCCATGACCTAATCCTCGATGTGTGTCTTATATAATACCACCTTTCTAGCACAAAGTAAATCAACACTACACACGACAACACTTTGTGTTAGAATGTAAAAATAAGGCTATGCATTCCATCAAGAAGCAACCTATCCTTTGGAGATTCAAGATATGGGTAGAATAAAACAAAATCAGTTAGATTACAACTTTAAAATTCATTACTTAATCAATGGGGATGAATTTTTAAAGCTTGTGAAAAAAGACCCTTACTTAATTTATTATAACTACAATGATAGATACGCAATAGAAAGGTTACAAGAGACTTGTCGTAACGGAAACAAAAAGGATGTTAATCTAGCCAAGAAAATTTTAATCAAAGCCGGTCTCCCAGCATTCATTCCCAAACAGTCACAAAAACGAACCACTGAAAATCAATACTTGAAATACTGGAAAGCCCATCCATTTGAGTTTGTTCAAGGAGTTGAGGAATTAAAAACAAAACTTCAACCTTTATTGAAACAGCATTATAAACAGATTGAAAGGGAAGATAAAAGAAAAGATATTAAAAATTGTTATAAACAAATTTTCGGGGAGGATTTAACTGATAATGAGGTAAAGCTATTAACAAAGGGGGAATGTGATAAAGACCTGACTACAATTGCATTATCAATATTATCATATCGAATGGACATTCCTTTTGAGTCACTAAAAAAATCTTTCTACAAAGCTTCCCAAAAGGAAAAGTTGAGGCGAAGAAATATTGTTCTTATTGTTATGAGAAATATGGTGAAGGACTAATATCACTACCAAAGAAATGATATTTAAAACTTCACTTACCAGGACGCAATAAAACATGTTATTTTCTCAATAAGTAGAACATTAAAGACATAAACACATATTTCAGGGTGTGTAACATTGAGAAATTTAATCATATTTTTTGTAGTTCTATCAACAACTTTTTTTGTTTTATTACTACTTCAAACTTTAGCTCAGCCTAAGGACGTACAGGGATGGAACAAAGCCCGATGGGGAATGACAGACGAAGATATTATGAAAGCTTTTAATGAAAAGGTAGAACGCTTACCTGACTCTAAAAAGGGAAGACCCCTCTCACTCTCAGCTTCTGATAAAAAAATGTTAGAAAAGCTCGCCAGAGAGTTGAAAGAAAAATTCGAACCTTACCATACTAATTTGTGTATAAGAACAGCGGATATTTATGGTAAAAAATTTGAAGTTCATTTTAATATGAATGATAAAACAAATAAATTAGAAAATGTTAATATACGTCCAAAAGAAAAACCCTCAAAAGCCCTATTTAAATTCTTGGAGCAAAAACTAATAGAAGAGTATGGCTTTCTCACACGTGGAGTTACTATTAGTGATACTAAACCACCAATTCAGATGCAGATACGCAACCGTTTCTGGATATTTCCAACAACCACAATAGAACTTAATTATGCCGTCATTAAGGAATCTCCCAGCTTGGATATTTATTATTATCCCACTAAAGAAAAGGATAAGTCGATTGCTAGAGGGAAACAGGGTAAACAAATCGAATTTGATTTTCGCAAAACAAAGTGGGGTATGACAAAGGAACAGGTCAAGGCAACTGAATCCGTCAAGTTGACAGGGGCTACAGATACACTGCTCAATTATAGTAGCGAAATTGCTGGTATGAATGCTACAATTGGCTTTTCTTTTTCTGAAGACAAACTCTATAGGGCTTCCTATGCTTTCAATGAGGAACACACAAATAAAAATAATTACATTTCAGACTATGAAAATGTAAAAGAAATTTTGACTAGAGAATATGGTTCTCCAAAGAGTGATAGTTCGGAATGGCGTAACGACTTATACGAAAATGACCCTCAATATTGGGGTCTTGCTATTAGTCTAGGTCATGTAGTCTACTTAACAACATGGGAAACCGAAACCACCGAAATACTTTTGATTTTGGGTGGTGACAATTACAAAATTTCTTTTGGGGTTGTGTATAACAGTAAGAACCTCAAATATTTGGGAGTGGAACAAGAACTGGAAAAAGAAGAAGGACAGTTTTAATTTAATCAGACTGTAATTCTTAATTTAAGTTTATGAATATTATGAATTGGAATACAATATTTAATAGTGTTGTAGGGCTTATAACGTTTATTTTAGGGGTAATTTTCACTTTCTTCATAACCAAACATTATTATCAAAAAGCAAGTGAAGAATTAAATAACTCTAGGTTCATGAAACAATGACCTCCAATTCCATTCAACAAACTCCTCCTGCACTGTTCTATTAAACCGCTCCACTTTAGCGTTTAGCTGTGGACGCTTTGGATAATTCCAAAAATGCTTTATTTTACTCTTCTGTAAATGTTCCCTGAAGTGTTTCTCGAACTCAGATCCGTTGTCTGTCTGTATTGCACTTACCTTAAATGGAGCAACCCCCTCTAGCTTCTCAAAGAAATCTAAGGCCGACTTAGACGATAGGCTTGTGTATCCATAGGCACAGGCAAACCCAGAGACCAGGTCAATTGCCGTTATGATATATCTATTTATACCATCCCTAAACCTCACAATAGAATCCGCTTGCACCAGGTCTCCAGGATATTTAGCTTTATACCCACGCCTTCTTAACTTCTTCCTGTATCTGGTCGTCTTTATCTTACCAAAATGGCTTACCCCTCTTGGGTGACTGAAGAATCTATGTGACTTTATTACCCTACCTATCGTTGATTCTGATACCGCTCTTATGCCCTGTCTATGACAATACTCATCTAAAAACACTTTAATCTTTGTTTTTCCCATCCGGGGGTATTTCTCTCTTACCTCTCTGATAAACTTTACTACCCTATCATCATACCCCGCTTTCCTCCTCCTTCTTGGTGCACTCGACCTATCACACAAAACCTCTATCCTCCTCCATTATCCCTTAGAAGCTTCCTCCACTTGTAGATCGATGACTTCTTTACCCCAAATGCCTCCTCTGTTGCCCTAAGCCCATATTTCTCAAAAAACTCCAATAACCTTACTCTCCTCTTTGCTTTGTCAGTTATCTTCTCTGCCATAATAACAGAATACTTGTACAACCTGACAAAGCCTGGGATACCCTGATATACTCGAAAAACTCTCATTATCTACTCTTAGAGTTTTCCATTATGTTTCTGAACTTTTGCACCAACCCCTAAATAAATTAATCAGTTGATTGAGAACTATGAGACTGGGTTTCGATTCATAAACTTTTGTACGGAGTTCCTCAAATACCTTCACTTTTATGAGAATCAACTCAACACAATAAAAGTGGATGTCGGCTTTTTACTTATTGGGGTTCCCAAGTATTATCCACATTTCTTTAATCTAACCACACCATCTTCTGTTGAGATAAAAAGATATGATCGTAAACTGAACAAAATTTGATGAGTATCATGAGAACAATAAACATCATTATCATGATGATATTATAAAAATCGTATGATATTCATATGAAAAGGATTAATCTGTGGTTATTAGACTCATTTCATCGGGTTCTTATTTTGATCGCCCTTTTCTCTGATTTGTTTACACAGACTAGTCAAATCTTTTTCTAAGATTTCGAGTATTTTTTTACCTGGATCATCAGACAAAAAAACATCCCTATCAATTTTCTCAATTAGGAAGCGATTTGGACCTCCCTGAGGAAAAATTACAGAGCTAGGATGGAGTCTTTTGAATTCAGACCTAAGACGATTATCCCACTTTTCAAAATGAATACCGAAACTAAGGGGTACGCCTTTATTTTCCCAATATTCTTGCCAAAGTCCAAACCAAAGAACTTCTTGTCCATGAAAGAGGACATAGCCACCGTACTCTCCGTCATCCCACCAACGTCTATTAAAAGCATGGCTAACTTGATAACCTTTCTTTTCTAGGCCTGTTAAAACTTCCTCAATTAGTTTTAAAAGCTTTTCTATACCTTTTGCAGAATTTGGATCATACATTGATTGCATCTCCTCAAAAGTGAATTTTATAATCGGGACTTCGTACCGAGACTTAAGAAGATTAGAAAAGTCCTTGATATATGGGCTCATTTGGTCTAGTTCATCTTTAGATATTTTTTGAAGTAAATCGTCCCATCTTATAATAGATGTGTTCACAGGGTTCCTTTTATTAGTGCGGTGGAATGAGTTAATCCTTGATTCGAGTTCTTCTAGGTAATCATAGACAGGCGGTATGAGAGCAATGAAGAATCTTGATTCAGCATTGCTTGAAGCTAGCCACCTAAGGTAGGTTTCGGGTTGGTTCTGTGTTAATTCTCTCCATGAGTCTATTTTAACTTCAACCAAAATATTTACCTTTTCACCCAGCATAGACAAATCCGGAATGGAACCTTCTATAGTTGTTTGTGTGTCAATATCATCCAAACTAATATCGTCAGATCCGTATTGTCCACCTGTAAAAAGTCTGACCAAAATTTCACGAAATGGTTTGTAAACACACAGACCACAAAGAAATTCCGTAACATGATTTTCCGTTCTTAACAAACGTGAGAGGATATTCTTGTATTCATCCATTTCATCCACCATACCAGCTTTAATAGGCATTGACCCATCAAAAAGAATAATACATATAAAGTTTTACAATGCTTTTGTCAACAAAGATCCTTGACACCTGTAATTTGATTATATAATATATATACATGAATCCAAAAAGGTTTAGACCAAAGCTGATTCACGTATATCTTCACACTGAAGAGGATAAATTTGTTAAACGGCATTCAGAAAGAAATTATCTCTCAGTTAGTGAGCTAATCCGAGGCTGGATTCACGAAGTAATGAAAAGGGAAGGATATGAGATTAAAGATCCTTCCCTACCTGAAACAAAACCAAAAAAGGGAGGTAAATAATTATGGGAGTATTTAAACGATGGAGAAAGAGCCAGGACGGTTCAAATACCGCTTACTGGTATATCCGATATCCGGCTAATGGAAAGATTAAGTGGGAGTCCGTAGGTAAGATAGGAGAGATAACAAAGACCGTAGCTCAGACAAAACTTGAAGAAAGAAGGCGTCAGGTAAGGTTAGAACAGTTGGACATAATAGGAGCTACAATCCCTACCCTATCCGAGTTTGCAGAGAAATACCTGAGGTATGTGAGAGACATAAAGCGAAACCGTTCATTGATGACTACTTTGCACTACCGAAACACCTAAAACAGTTCTATGGAGTCAAGAAACTATCACAAATAACCTCAAAGGACGTAGATAATTACAAACTGCTAGACTCAAAGAAGTAAAACCTGCTACCGTCAACCGAGAGTTAGCCTGTCTTAGTCATCTGTTTAACCTTGCCAAGCGTGAAAAAGAGTTCTTCGGTAATAACCCCGTATCAGAAGCAAAATTGTTAACAGAAAACAACCAAGATGAGCGAATACTTACACCAGAAGAGGAAGTAAGACTGTTAAACTTCGGTTCTCCTGAACTTAGGGCTATTCTTGTTTGTGCTCTTAACACTGGTATGAGAAAAAGCGAAATACTAACCCTTAAAGGGAGCAACGTTGACCTAGAAAGTAACGTTATTACTCTTGAGCATACAAACACAAAAAGCAAGAAGACTAGGCGAATACCTATAAACTCAGTTTTAAGAAAACTCCTGTTAGAGCAAAAGCTAAAAGGTGGTGGCTCTGAATATGTGTTCTTAAGTTCTAATGGCAATCCTTACAAAAGACATGACTCACTTAAACAGGCTTTCAACGGAGCTTTAAGACGTGCAGAGATAAAAGGACTCAGGTTTCATGACCTGAGACACACAGCGGCAACCAGGATGATCGAGAGCGGAGCGAGTATTGTAGCAGTATGTAGAATCCTTGGACACGCTGATTTAAAGACAACTATGAGGTATGCACACCCAGAGGATTCTCTTAAGGAAGCTGTAGAATGCTTGGCGAATTTCAAAAAGATTATTAATCAAAAAGAGATTCACAATTAGAGCATGAGTTTGATAAAAAATCAAAGTGTGAAACTTAGGTAGTTATCATTCTGGTTTGTTCAACCCATTACAGTTAATTGCCCATACTGTGTTAATTAAATTTCGGAACTATCCCTTTGACACAGTAGGTTCTAAATTTATTCAAATCCTATTATTTTTCTTGACACGTTTGGCTGTTTTTACCCTTGTTTTTTTCTTAAATAATGGCGGGGTTTTTAAAAAGGCTTCAAGAGCTTCTACCATCGAAAGAGGATATAAAGATATGGGTTTCAGTCTTTTAATACTCTTATTCCTTTTTATTGAAAGATCAATCCTTGATAGTTGCAACTTCATTGAATCCATCGAGACAAATATGAAAACTATTTAGTATATCTCTTCCAATTACTATAAAATCCTCTCCAGACATTCCCATAACAGAAAGATTAGAGAAAGAAGTTCCATGAAATAGAATATTCACCGCATAAATAGGGCGTATGTCTATACCTGTAGAACCTTGTATTTGTTCTTCCCTAATGGGATTCAAGCTAAGTTCGTCAATCACTGAAGGTGGTAAACCACTTATATCCGCCCCTGAATCAATAAGGGCAATTTTTTGCAATCTCAAGTCAGGAGTAAATGGTGTACTGATTTCTATAGGCAAAACTGGGGCTGGCAGTATAACATTATGTGAGTAATTATACATTTCATTTTATTCTGCGTGGAGACCGCATTTTTATAACTCTCTTCTCTCCAATTTTGTCTATATAAACAGAAACATTCCCGTGTGTTTTATAGAACCTGCCGATTAATGCAGATTCATCCGTATTGGAATCAACTACACGGCCTCCATGAATTGCTACATATTTCCCTGCATATTCTTTCTTCAATTCTTCTCTCATAGCTTGAAATGCTTGTTGTTCCTTTCTAAAAGCACTTAAATTATCAGAGATAGAAACAGATAAACTATTAAAGATCGAAACAAAAAAATTGTTAGAGGCAGGAAGGAATAAATTATCAAAGCTAGCAACAGATACATTACCAGGGATAGCAAAGGATGAAATTACATAGCTCCTAGATATTTTACTATCTAGTGTAAATCCAGGGGACAGTATATATGAACCTTCAATAACTAAATTAGGCGAAGCCATATCAGTCTCTAGCTGAATGCTACTCTGATGTTGTTTGCCAGTTAGTATTCCCTTGGCAAGTATACCTCTTCTGCTTACATCTAAGTCTAAAGAGAAGTTAATCTTATTCATGGCTTTGCTCCTCTTGCTTTGGTATAGCACCTAATGCAACTGCTCTTTGATAAAACTCTTCAATATTATGTCTCAATTCTAGAAAAGTAGTTGTACTTAGAGCAAATCTCGATAATATTTTCATTTCAATTTGCATTTCCCCTTCGGGAATATTACCATCTGGATATTTGGTTTTTAACTCTGCCACCTTTTGTAAGTCAGGATATCCTACATCTAAAATAAAGTTATCTGCTATCCTGAAAAAATTAGCATAATTAATCCAGATAGGATGACTGTCTTGTTGATAAATCGGCTTTATAGTAAAAGTAAAATCAACTATCTCTTTCTTTTCAGGCATATATTACTCCTTTTTCCACCCTTACCTTTCTATCATGTTCCCTTCCAAGTGTCAAGTCTTTTTATGTACGAATGCAAACATATCGTATATAGTATACACCATATCAAACCACATTACCTAGTAGGTAATGTGGTTTATTTAGGTTATTTATTTCTGGAATTTTTAAGTCAATCGTACATTAAACGCTTTCCAGATGCTTGTGTAATAGCAATATCCCTTTTATCTGAATCAGATATTTTCCTATAATTCCATCTAAAAGTGAACTCATCGCAATACCTGTGGAGATGGTCTTTAGATAGTTGGTGAAAGATACCGTAATGCCCACGTTTTAATAAAGCAAAGAATGATTCAGCCGTATTGGTATCAACTCCGTCTACCGAATATTCTCCTTTAGCATGGTTTATAGCTTGATGCCCTCCCAAAAATACCTTATTTAAACCTTTGTAAGATTTAAATTCGTCAGTGATGATTCTAGATTCTAAATCCACATTTTCACGAATCGTAGATTTTAGTTCTTTGGCAGATACTCTTTTAATAGGTTTAGATACGGCATTACCGTCTTTTTCTACCAAGACCAGGACTGGTGCTTTTTTGGTTCCTCTACCTCTTTTAGATTTAGAACTACCTTTTCTTGGCTTACCACCAATGTACGTTTCATCAACTTCGACTCTTCCTTTCAATTTCTCCTGCATCGGCGCATTAGACATTGCATATCTTACTCTGTGAGCCATAAACCAAGCAGTTTCATAAGAGCTTAGCCCTAAATCTCTTTGTAACTGTTTTGCTGATACCCCCTTTTTACTAGAACACATCAAATGAAAAGCCATAAGCCATTTCTTCAAGGGTATATGACTATCTTCCATCACAGTTCCAACTGTGAAGGTAAATTGCTTATGACAAGTGTTGCATTGATATACACCCTCTCGATGCTTGTGGCCTGCTAATTTTGTCACTTCTTGACTGTTACAATGAGGACATTCAACCCCATTAGGCCATCTCAATTTCTCAAGATATTCTCTTGCTTGGGTTTCGGTTAATGAACCAATTTGAACTAAATTCATTGTTTGACTCCCTTAACTAATTAAGATATATATAAAATATACTACCTTATATTTACTTTGTCAAGGGGATAATTCCGTTAAATTTTATTAAGTATATTTTAGATACAAATTTCAATAAAAATTACTTTTCATTTAGCTCTTGAAAATGTATAATATAAATGTTATAAAATATCATACCAGATTAAAAACAAATAAGAGGTGCAATATGAAAACTTCAAATTCAACCAAAATTTTACTCGATACCTATTCTTGGGGACCACACCCCAGATAATACAGGTAATAACCGTCAAAATTCCAACTGAGAAAGACGCTGTTTGGCTTTATTAACATGTTTAATATAAATTTCAAAAGAAGAGCCTTTTCTTCTCGCATCTTCACATAGATTTACACCCTGTAAAATTTCTGATTTTGTATTTCCAAATACTATTTTGATATACCCTGCTGTATCTATATGTAAAGGATTTTCCGGGTCTTGGTTAAGCACTTCAGATATATATATTTCAGCCTGTGTTTTATATTTGGGGTCTCCACTATCCGCATAATAATAAGCTAAGTTATTTTTTAATCTCACTAAATCCAGAGCTTCCTGTGAGCCAGTCATCTCAGCGAATTTTAACCCCTCCTCTGATACTTTTATAGCATCATTAATTCTACCTATAGACCAGAACAGATAAGATAAGGAAATATAAGACTTAAGGAATGGAGATTTTTGTTTTTGGAGCAACTCCCATGCCTTTTGCCATTTTGATTCTTCCTTTGAAAGTAACAAAATATCGATATAATCATTTAGTAAATTTTCGGGTAAGTTATCCATTTCCCCTGGAAATGATTTCTCCAATTTCGATATAGCCTCTTTGATTTGCCCAATATTTGCAAGCCCTCTTATTTCTGGGTTACTTAAGCTTTGGATAATATCAATCATCGCTTGTTTTTGTCCTTCCGTGAAACCCTGTAATACTTTTTGTTTTTCCTTTAATTGAATTATTAAACGCCATGAATATATTGTGGCCACTATTGCAGTTAAAAAAGCCAATACGCCCATAATGATGGGAATATTTTCGTAGTAATGCATCAATCTCTAATTCCCTTTTGTTTCTTAATTTTGATGATCTCTGTGAGCAAAGCAATGAGAATCATTACTGCCATAAACAATAGTCCTATCCAGTATATATTAACATTTGGATTACTCTCCTTATTTGCGTAAGCTGACATAATAAACAATACAACACTAAAAATATATATAAATATCAAACAGCCTCTTAATATCTTATTTTCCATATCTACTATTAATATCCCACCGAAAACAAGATCAAAAATTAAAATTGTTTCATTCGGAAAGAAAAAGTTCCCAATCTTACCTACCTTATAAAGGAAGATTTGCAACCATAATGGTAACAGAGGAAAGGCTATACGTGTTAAAATCCACAGGATGATTTTTGTTAACATTACATTTGTGATAGAAAGCGTTTGAAAAAACTAACATTTCGCTCATTATAAATAAAGTGATATGAGTGTAGCTGGGAAAAGATAAAAAATAGTGTGGATTGTTCAGGGGAATTAACCCATTTAAAGTATAAAATTATACCAGACTTGTTTCTCGCTATACTGAAAAAGGGAATAAATGAATCTATAAACTTGCACCCAATATTTTGTATTTTATATTAATATAAATTACAAATCAACAAATACTAAAGATTGATACAAATATACGAGTGTTGAATCCCCAAAAATTATTGATTGATACTAGGGACTTGAATAGGTAAAACCATGGTAATTTAGCATTATCTATTATTACGAGATGATAAGCACACTCGGAAGATTTTTAATAATTTGTAGTAAAAATTTGAGAAATTTCACCCTGAACCGTAGCAATTTCCGTAGCAATGAAAAATTGGAGAGATAATGATGTGTTGTAACTTCTTGAAATCATTGGTGGAGCCGAAGGGATTTGAACCCTCGACCTCTTGAATGCCATTCAAGCGCTCTCCCAACTGAGCTACGGCCCCACATTATGCTTCGGATTTCCATTTGATGCGCATCCTCTTTATTGCCATCTCTATCATTGCTTATTACCATTCCATGCACACTGCGCATGGAATCAAGCTGCGATAGAGATAAAACAACATCAAATAATACCATAATTTAGCCAAGATTAATTTATTGTCAAACCTAAAATAATGTATACTTTTTTAACCTTTACTATGAAATGCTGTAACTCTAAAGGTCGTTTTATAAATAAGGAGAACCACTTATGGATGTGATTAACGTTGGGTTAATTGGAGCAGGAACCGTAGGCTGCGGAGTTATAAAAGTTCTAAATGAAAATAAGGACATCATTGAAGATAGGCTCGGCGCCAGAATCCAGTTAAAGAGGATTGCTGATATAGACCCCGAGAGAAAAAGACCCATTGAGATCCCTAGAGCTTTATTTACAACTAATGCATGGGAAATAATAGAAGATCGTTCGATTCCAATTGTGATTGAGCTTGTTGGTGGAACTTCTGTGGCTAAAGATTTTATTCTAGGTGCTATAAGAAAAAGGAAGCACGTTGTAACAGCTAATAAGGCACTCCTTGCTTTACATGGCAGAGAAATCTTCAAAGCCGCCTCTGAACAAGGCGTTGAGGTTGGTTTTGAGGCAAGCGTCGCTGGTGGAATTCCCATAATTAGAGCAATAAGAGAAGGCTATATAGCCAATAGAATTCTATCAATCTACGGAATAATAAATGGCACATCAAATTATATACTTTCCAAGATGTCTGAAGAAGGAAGAGAGTTTAATGATGTACTAAATCAGGCGCAAAACGAGGGCTATGCCGAAGCCGATCCATCACTCGACATTGATGGCATTGATGCGGCACATAAGCTTTTAATACTCATTATGCTTTCATTTGGGGCTCTTGTTGAGTTTGAAAGAATCCATGTAGAAGGAATCCGTAGTATTACCCCGCTTGATATCTCATTCGCTGATGAATTTGGATATAAGATAAAACTTTTAGCAATAGCTAAAGGAGAAAACCGGGGGATAGAAGCACGGGTTCATCCGACACTTGTTGAAAAAGGCACTCCCCTCGCCGATGTGTCAGGAGCATTTAACGCCATTTATATAATCGGAGATGCTGTTGGCCCCAATATGCTTTACGGAATGGGAGCAGGCATGATGCCTACGGCAAGCGCAGTTGTAAGTGACATTGCACAGATTGCAAGAAGTATCATGCTTGGTAATTCTCATTCTTCGCTGCCAAAATCCTTACAAGGAACGACTTCAATTCCCTCTGGTCTAGTTCCTATTAGTGAAATAACTACAAAGTATTATTTAAGGTTTCAGGTAGAAGACAGACCGGGAGTACTGGGTCAAATCGCTGGAAGTCTCGGCAGGAATAACATAAGCATTGAATCAGTAATCCAAAAGGGAAGGCATATCGGGGGAGAGGTTCCTGTAGTCATTATGACACATGAGGCAAAGGAAAGAGATTTGATGTCTGCTATTGAGGAGATAGACAGATTCCCAGTTATAAAATCAAAAAGTGTTTTTATAAGGATAGTAGATCTCTCGTAATGAATAGAGTTACTAAAACAAAGGGGGATTTTTTCCAGGACATTCTCGATGCACTTCCTGATGGAATCGTAGTGCTTGATAAATCCTTTAATATCATCAGCTTGAATCATGCAGCAGAGACGATTTTTAAAATCTCTAGGGAGAAAGCCCGGGGAATATCTTCTTCTACGGTCCTGCCTGAAGAAATGGAGGAGATTGCTGAAAAATCAATCCTAGATGAGCGCACAGTCTTTGGTGATGAGATTAACCCAGTATTAAAAGGTGGAGAAAGGGTCTCAATTCAAGTGGTTTCCTCCCCCTTGATTTCGGACGAAGGTAATGCATTAGGCGTGATCCTTCAAATAAAAGACCTATCGAGTGCAAAATTCCTTATTGAGAAAAATCTTCAGAAGAGTTCCGCTTCAACATTAGAGGGACTTCTTATTGGACTTACACATGAGTTAAAAAATCCTTTGAGTGGAATAAAAGGCGCGGCGCAGCTACTACTTCAAGAAAAGACAATAGACGTCACCGAAAAGTGTGCAGATATAATAACAAAAGAAGTGGATAGACTTTGCACCCTCCTCGATAGGCTCGGACAGATTGAGCCACTACCTAAAGAAGTGCTTGAGCCCGTGGATATTCATGACATTATTTCAGTGATTGTATTTCTAGAGTCAAAATCAAGAGACGGTAAGAGGGTTAAATTTGTTGAGAATTTTGATATTACACTGCCCCCGGTTCTTGGGAATAAAGATTCTCTCAAGCAGGTTTTTCTAAACATTATAAAAAACTCTATTCAAGCAATCCCTAATAGAGGGAGCATTGAAATCACAACAAGATGGATCACTGATTACAAACTTAAGGGTGAAAAGGCGATATTAGTAGAGATTAGGGATACCGGATCTGGAATCTCAAAAGAGATCCTCCAAAAAATATATAAACCTTTTTACACTACTAAGAAAGAGGGATCAGGGCTCGGGCTTTTTATTGCATATCAAATTATAGCCAAGCACGGCGGAGCAATATTTGTAGAGAGTCAGCTAGAAAAGGGTACGGTATTCAAGGTATATCTACCGATATATATAAATAATGAGAAAAGATAAGATAGGAGTGTTTAGATCTTAGTTCTTAATACAAACAAGATATAACTCGCGGTCATAAGGTAAAAAGTAACTACAAAGAAGTCTTTTATAAAATGTGTTTAATACCAACCAAATGTTATAGGCTTCTAAAAGGGGTTATGTAAGGTATTGTTATAATAAGATGAAACAAAGGGTCTTAGTAGTAGACGACGAAGATAGTATTAGGTGGGTTCTCGGAAGATGCCTAGAGAAGGCAGGCTACACTGTTGAATTCGGCGAAAATGGCTCAGAGGCGATTCGAAAAGCAACCTCAGATAATTTTTCCTTAATTATACTAGACATAAAAATGCCAGATTCGAATGGGCTTGAAGTCCTTAAGGAACTAAAGTTAATAGGGATTGATATTCCTGTAATTATCATCACCGCCCAAAACACCGTAAAAAATGCAATTGAAGCTATGAAGCGTGGTGCCTATGATTATATAGCAAAGCCATTCAACCTAGACGAGGTAAAGCTAACTGTTGAGAGAGCAATAGAGAACCATGAAAACTCGAAAAAGTTAGAACTCCTTCGTGCTGCACTTAGAGAAACCGAACTACTGGAACCACATCAGGGAATAGTTGGGGAATCTCTTGCTATGCTTAAAATTTATAAAACTATAGGGCGAGTGGCTGAGAAGGATCTAACAGTTCTTATTACAGGAGAGAGTGGAACTGGAAAGGAGCTTGTCGCCCGTGCAATACACTTCAACAGCCGAAGGCGAGATGAAATGTTCGTGCCTGTAAACATAGCGGCACTTCCAAAGGAACTTCTTGAGAGTGAGCTTTTTGGATACGAGAAGGGTGCTTTTACAGGGGCAACAATTCGAAAACAAGGAAGATTTGAAGATGCCAACAGAGGAACTCTTCTCCTAGATGAGATAGGAGATATAACACTTGAGCTTCAGACAAAGCTTCTACGAGTATTAGAAGAGAAACAATTCTACCGCCTAGGTGGTGAAAAACCTGTCGAGGTAGATGTTAGAGTAATTGTATCAACCAATAAAAACCTTGAAAAGGAAGTCGAAAAAGGAGCCTTCAGAAGAGACCTCTTCTATAGGCTTAATGCAATAACTATAGAGCTTCCACCTCTTAGAGAGAGAAAAGGGGATATTCCTGTTCTTTCAGAACATTTTCTTGAGAAATATGGAAAGGAACTTGGAGTAGGTAAGAGAATAATTTCTGATGAAGCAAAAGAAATACTCCTAAAATACAACTGGCGCGGAAACGTAAGGGAGCTTGAAAACACTATAAAACGAGTGCTAGTTCTTTCTTCTGATGCAATGATTACATCTCAAGTGCTTCTTGAAGCTGCTCCCTACTTAGAAGGAATGAAAGTGAAAGAAGAGGACTCTTTGGATGAATTAATAACTGCAAGGTTGTTAAACTTGATTGATTTAACTCAAGAGCCTCTCCCTAATGGAATCTACGATTTGATTATGAGAAGTGTCGAAAAACCACTTATTGAAGCAGTTCTGAAAATAGCCAAGGGTAATAAGAAGAAAGCCGCTAAAATTCTGGGAATAAATAGAAATACGCTTGCAAAAAAGTTAGAGGATTTTGGAATTCATCTAGAAGATTCTGCTTGACCTGACGTCTCAAGATTTTCAAGCCCTTTCTTAGCCGCAGCCTGCTCAGCCTCCTTTTTGCTCCTTCCTGAACCCTTCCCTAGAACCCTTCTTGCAACCTTTACTTCAACGTGGAAATATTTGCTATGTGGGGGGCCCTCTTCAAGAACCACCTTATATCTTGGTGTGCTTCCAGATTTTTTTTGGACTAGCTCCTGAAGGGTTGTTTTATAGTCCATAAATATCTCTCGCTTTTCAAGGCAGCTTTTTATGAGCCGTGAGGTTATTTGAAAAGCCTTTCTATATCCAGCCTCAAGATAAACTGCCCCGATAACAGCCTCGAATGCGCCTGTGAGGTTTGATTCCCTCTCTCTACCTCCGGTAAGCTCTTCCCCTTTGCCTAGTAATATTTCTTTGTCAATCCCTAGTTCTCGGGCAAATCGCGCAAAGTTCGTTCTGCTAACAAGGGCACTCCTCATTTTAGAAAGGATCCCTTCAGAGGCTTGAGGATAGTGGTCATAGAGAAATCGTGCAACGACACAACCAAGGATTGCGTCTCCAAGAAACTCAAGCCGTTCGTTACTCTCTACCGAGGTTTCGTTGGCGAATGAACTATGCGTTAGAGCTGTTTTCAGAAGGCCTGGATTTTTAAACTTATAACCAAGCTTCTTTATCATTACGCATGTAAAAACCTATCATAAGGTTGAGGAAAATCAATAATCGGTTTGGATCTTGATAATAGTGGTTATACCTGAAAACTCTGTGTGTCATTTTAAGCTCTACTCTCAGATCTATGCAGACTTCACAACCATAAAAGGTAAATTTACTAGAAAATTATAGGACTACATACTGATATTGCTTAAAACCTTCCTAATAACAATTACTAATATGGAATTACTTAGAAGAGTTGGTTAGAAGATTACCTCGTTTAACATATACCTATTTCCATGATTGGGCAAAGAGGTGTGAGTGGAGAAAGTGAACTGATGAAGAAATTTTCTTGACAAAAAATGTTAATTTGATATAAGATATGATTAAGGTTTTTCGAACACCTGTTACAATTAGCTTTAATTTAATGAAAGACAATTTGTTACCCATTATTTAAAAAGGGAGGATATGGCTATGCGGCTTTTATTTAAGCCCCGAGACTCAAAATACCTTGGTCAGGGAACCTTACCCTACGGCACATTTGATGACACATCAGAGTGGCTTCCTATTACTAAATGCCTAGAAAAGGGCGCTCTCATGTTCCCTGATAAACCCATGTTCAAAATTGCAGACAAGGATGGCAACATAGTTGAAACATATTCCTATAAACAGACAAATGAATGGGCTAACAGGATATCTAATGGTCTAATGCAAAGGTTTGGTGTAAAAAAGGGCGATAAGGTAGGTATGTATATGCTTAACTGCTCTGAATACGTCGTATCTATCATAGCCATTCACAAGGCTGGTGCTGTACAGGTACCAATTAACAAAGATGAAAAAGGCGAACGACTAGCTTACGTAATTAATTACTCCGATATGGTATCCTTAATAATTGACCCAGATAGTATCCCTTTCATCCAAGAAATTGCCAAGGATTTAACGAATCTAAAGACCATATTTGTTACTAGAGACCCAAAGGATGTCCCTGAAAGCATTAACGGAATAAAAGCCCTATCCTTTACTGTATTTAATGATTTTTCTAGTGATAATCCTGGGGTAGATGTGACAATTGCAGATATGGAACGATGTATGTTTACATCCGGGACAACTGGGATGCCAAAGGGGGTGATCCGAAACCATGGTGGAGTGATTTTAACAGTAAGGGGTTACCTCCAGCAACAGGGGGTGCGTAGCGGTGATACCCTTATGAGCGTACTTTCTTTAGGCCACGCAAATGCTCAAGTGATGTGTTTGTTTAGCGCAATGACGGCAGGGGCAACCGCAGTTTTCTTTCCACGTTTTTCAGCCTCAAGTTTCTGGAAGTGGGCTTCAGAGTGTGATGCTACTTGTGTAAATATGCTTGGTGCAGTTTCAGAGTACCTTTGGGCCGCACCACCTAGTGAATGGGATAAGAAGCATAAGGTTCGCATCATGCTTGGATCACCAGCGCCTAGAAACCTAGCAGAATTCCAAGAAAGGTTTGGTGTTCGTGTTATAGACGGGTATGGATCAACAGAGATGGGGATGGTTTTGTGGAAAGACCCAGAAGACCACCGCCCAGGCTCCTCAGGCTATTCAATGGAAGGTTATCACGTAGAGTTACGAGACCCTCAAGATACAAATAAAGCTCTCCGTCCCTTCTGGGACCCTTATGAGAATCCCACACCACCAGAGGAAGCAAAAGGGTTACTATATATAAAACCTTTGATACCGCACACGACGTTGAATGAGTATTTCAAGGATGCAAGACGCACAAGAGAGGCATTTGACGATGATGGATTTTTTAACTCAGATGACCTGTTTGCCAGAGGGATAGACGGGAGGTATTACTTTGTTGGTAGATTTAGCAGGATAAGGGTATCAGGAGAGAACGTAGACCCTATAGCGGTGCAGGATTTAGCGATGAGGTATCCAGCGATACAGGAGGCTATAGCGGTAGGGATAAGGCTGCCGAATGTATCGGATGATGAGATAAAGTTAAATATTACACTAAAGCCCGGGGAGACATTTGATTCGGTGGAGTTTAGTAAGTGGATGGCGGAGCTAGTGATGGTAGCGATGGTGCCGAGGTTTATTGAGATATATCCAGAAGGATTTCCAGTGACAGCGACACAGAAGATAAAGATGGGGGAGCTAAAGGAGATAAGCGATAGGACATGGGATAGAGCAAAGACAGGACTTAAGTTTAGCGCAAGGAAATAAATGTGTGACGCAAAGGAAAACCTCTTTGCCTGTCCTGATTATGGGAAAAAATTTAGGTGGCTATAACTTAACGCCCATATATTTTTTCTCACCGTAGTCTTTGAACTCCATGGTTAATACCTCATAAATCCACTAATAGACCAACAAACGCGTGTCTATTTTTTAAGACACGGTGCCTAGAAGTTAGGCACTACCAGGCTCAAAAATTCGGCAAATAGGCTTGTTTTAATGATTGAAAAGGATTTTGAAAGGTGGTATGTTGTTTGCATACTCAGGAGATGAGGAGGTTAATTTTATGAAAAAGATAGAAGCCATAATAAAACCCTTTAAACTCGATGACGTAAAAGAATCGTTAAAAGAAGTAGGTGTTCAGGGATTAACCGTGACAGAAATCAAAGGGTTCGGAAGGCAAAAGGGACATACAGAGCTTTACAGAGGTGCAGAGTATGTAGTTGATTTTTTGCCAAAGATAAAGCTTGAGATAATAGTCTCTGATGATATGGTAACAAGGGTTGTAGATGCTATCATGGACAGTGCTCGAACGGGGAAAATTGGGGATGGGAAGATATTTATTCTTCCTATGGAAGAGGTAATAAGAATAAGAACCGGCGAGCGCGGCGAGGACGCGCTATAAAATGAAAAACTCGCCTATACGAGGAGGACATAGCTGATATGGTTACAAAAAAGGGCAATCCAAGTAAAAAAAATAAGGGAGGTACAAACCATATGTTTCCACAAACTGTGGGAGATGTATTAAAACTGATGAAAGAAAAAAATATTGAAGTTGTGGACTTAAGATTTCTTGATTTTCTTGGAACGTGGCAGCACTTCAGCGCCCCTCCACATGAGCTTGACGAAGATGCATTTGAAGAGGGTTTAGGTTTTGACGGCTCAAGTATTCGTGGATGGCAGTCCATTCACGCAAGTGACATGCTCGTAATTCCTGATCCAAAAACGGCAAGGATTGACCCATTTACAGCAGTTCCCACGTTGTCAATAATCTGTGATGTAGTAGATCCTATAACACGCGAGCCCTATTCACGTGATCCTAGAAATATAGCAA
>Ga0209341_10000842_pt1 | contig 31241 bp, 30 predicted proteins | sample RifCSP13_2_FD_184020 | JGI IMG/M metagenome (GOLD analysis project Ga0209341, IMG submission 184020) | Soil microbial communities from Rifle, Colorado - Rifle CSP2_sed 13_2 (SPAdes) (version 2) | ecosystem: Environmental > Terrestrial > Deep subsurface > Rock core/Sediment | place: Rifle... | reverse complement strand
CTCGTCCTCTGTGTCTTAGTGGTGAAGAAACTCGCCGAAAACACAAGCACAGAGTCACAAAGAACACAGAGGTCCACAGAGAAGACATTTGAGCAGATACTTTTTGTGCAAAGCTCTAAAAATTATGGATTCAACCTAAATGGGAGCGGTGTAAGTCTTGTTCTGATTTTCGTTTCAAATTATATACCCGGTTCGGTATGTACCCTGTTGAAAAACTATATACCAGGTTGAAAACCCATTTTTTGTTTAATGCCCGAGGTGTGAACTTGCTTGATTTGTGATTGTTGTTACGAGGGCTGCACAGCTTAGCTCTCAGTGGAGACGGATCGAGTTAAATTCTACATAACACCCCATCGTACAACGATTAGACTCCACAAATCTCCTTGCCAGAGATTCGCGAAACAATGTATAAATATGCACACCGAGCCGATTAATAATTTTTCCGGGCACGGCGCTCTTCATGATAAAGCTAAAGGTTCGCGTCAGTTCGCAGAGAGCAATCCCTGCAGTGTGGGGAATTGTATAGTCAGCTCTCTGCGTCATGCCCGAAGTGTATAAAGCTCGAATAGTCATTACTATTAGGTCACTTTCTTAGGCCGCATTGCAGATTCCAGCCGACGGAGGTTTGCAAGTGGATAGCCAGGTCAATCAGGACCGATCTGCTGAACGCGAAGTTAGCAGTCTTCCAGAAGCGGGCACCGGCGCGTCGATGCCCGCAGCCCCAACTGCCGCAGCGGTGAAGACACCCGCGAGTGCTGCTAGACCACCTCGACCAACTGGTCCTATTCTGGAAACAAGAGTAGATCCGCCTGTCAATAAACTCCGGCGACGAATCGTTTGGGCAAGCATCGCTGGTTTTCTTACCACCTGCTTTCTGATGTTTTTGCGGTTCTTTCTGCCTCGGTCAATCCTTGAACCATCCAGCGTATTCAGAATTGGTTCGCCAACTGACTACGCCCTCGGTGTCGATACGAAATGGCAACAGCAATATCGCATCTGGGTCACCAAAACTTCCGACCGCCTCTTTGTGATTTACGCCCGTTGTACGCACCTGGGTTGTACGCCGGACTGGAAAGCCAGTGAGAACAAGTTCAAGTGTCCCTGTCACGGAAGTGGGTACGATAGCGAAGGAATCGCCTTTGAAGGCCCGGCGCCACGCCCAATGGATCGGGCCCACGTGGAGCTTGATGCCGAAGGACTGATTGTCGTCGACGTAAGCCGCCTTTACGACTGGCCTAAGGGCGCGACGAACCGCTTTGAGGAACCAGGCGCTTACATTCCGTTATAAACGAGGAATCAAGAGTCTTCATGGAACCGGGAAACCCGCCAGAGCAGGAAACAAAACAGCTAACCACGGGTGAGAAGTCTGAAACAGGACTAGTTCAGCGTGTTCGCGAGAGCAGTGCCGCGCTGAAAGAGCGCGCGATCGAAGAAGCAAAGACCTACAAAGATCCACAGGACACTCAGCTGTGGAAGTCCATCTTCCGCGTGTCTCACGATCGTTCCGATCCGCGTAATCGCTCATTGGCGATCCTGTCGAACGTCTTTCTTCACCTGCATCCAGCGAAGATTAACCGCGATGCGGTGCGCTATCCATTCACCTGGGGAATGGGCGGAATCACGTTCTATCTTTTCATCGTGCTTACGTTTACGGGTGTCTTGTTGATGTTTTACTACCACCCAACAAAGGCAGACGCCTTCAAGGACATTCTCTATCTCGAGCACGATGTGCCCTTTGGAAAGCTTTTGCGGAACATGCACCGCTGGGCGGCCCACCTGATGGTTATCACAACGTGGCTGCACATGTTTCGAGTGGTGCTGACGGGCTCTTATAAGAGACCGCGGGAGTTTAACTGGTGTGTTGGCGTCGTCCTACTAGTCCTTACGCTCCTTCTTTCCTTTACTGGATATCTTCTGCCGGATGATCAACTGGGTTTCTGGGCGGTGACAGTTGGCACGAACATGGCACGCGCCACTCCGATGCTTGGTTCTGAAGGCCCGTTTGGAGTGCAGCTGGGAATGACTCCCTACAACGATGTTCGGTTCGGCCTGCTTGGCGGTTCAATCGTTGACTCTAATGCGCTACTGCGTTCCTACATCTGGCATTGTATTGGAATACCGCTGGTTGCATCGATCTTCATGGCCGTGCATTTTTGGCGCATTCGGAAGGACGGTGGCATCTCGGGTCCTGCGCCAGTGATGCTCGACTCAGAAATGAAGGCAGTAAAAAAGAAATAAATCGATAGCGCCTTATGCAAGCAATCGAAGAGCAGAAACCAAATAGCAAAATGCGGCGGTTGATCTATTGGGGCATCACGGTGGCAATCGTGGCCGTGCTTGCTCTCATGGTCGAAGACTGGCACCAGTTGTGGATAATCTGCTCGGCACCAGACAACGTGCCAATTGTAGCCATGCTGTTTCTCATGCCGTTTTTTACCTGGCTGGGCATCAAGCAGTCACGCGCTAACGATCGTCTGATCCAAAATCTGAAAAAAGATCCCAAGCTGGCCAAGACACATCATCGCAAGGCTGAACCCTGGAGACCGGGGTGGGCAAGAGAGCTTCACGTCTGGCCGTATCTTGTGAGGATCGAATTCCTGGCGGCGGTAATCGTGACCGTGGTGCTCTTCGTATGGTCCATAACTTTGAATGCGCCGTTGGAAGAGCCAGCCAACCCCAACCTGACAATGAACCCGTCGAAAGCCCCATGGTACTTCCTTGGGTTGCAGGAGATGTTGGTTTATTTCGATCCATGGATCGCGGGCGTGGTAATGCCTTCCATCATCATGGTGGGCTTAATGGTATTTCCTTACGTCGACTCTAACCCCCTCGGGAATGGTTACTACACATACAAGCAACGTCGCTTTGCCATCTGGATGTTTGGTTTGGGATTCCTCCAATGGATCCTGCTCATCGTGATCGGCACATTCATTCGAGGTCCCGGTTGGATCTGGTTCTGGCCCGGGCAGACGTGGGATCACAATGCAGTCGTCTTTGATAAGAACGTCGATCTGCACGACATGATTGCCACCAGCACGGTCGGTAAGGCACTGGGTCTGGGGTTCATTGCGGGCGAGCCCGGAAAGTGGATTTTTGGCGGCTTGGTTGTCGGGGCTTTCTACATCGTTGGTGGTCTGTTTTTTCACTGGCTAATGACCAGAGGTGGGCTTGATCGAATTGATCGATCGCGGCCGTTCTACCGGCGTATCTGGCTATGGATGACGACCAAGGACGAGTTCGAGCAAAAACTGCTGTCCCGAACGAGCCTGCTGCAATACCTCACGTTTCAGTTCTTTGCGATAAGTGTGTTGCTGGCGATGCCTGTAAAACTCGTCCTGCGCCTGGCGCTGACGATCAAGTATGTGTGGGTTACACCCTGGTTCAACATTTGACTCGTGCGGAGGATGTACCTAGTTGGCTGAAGCTCCTGACGCAAGTGGTTCGCTAATCAAGCGAGAGCCTGAACCACCAGCACCGGATCCCATTGTTAGCCGCTCCACCAGCGGAATCATGCTGATCTGCGCTCTGTTAATGACAGTGTCGCTGGCCTGGGCACTCTATGATGAAGCGATCGGTCAAAGGCCCTGGAAAGGAATTCAGCAAGAGTTTGTCAGCCGCTACACACGATATCTGAAGAGTATCAAGCCGCGGGCCGGCCAGACCGAAGCTGAGGTTAAGCAGAGCGCTGAATATCAGGCACTCGATGATGAAGCGAAAGCTGCAGAAGAGGCGATCAAACCTGAGCGCCAGGACATTGATCAAAAAGTCGCCTTTATTCAGAAGCAGCTGGACGCTGTCACTGATCCTTTTCAGAATCAACGAGGACGCCTCACCGTCATCAACTACAACATCGAAGTAGCTTCCGATTCGGCAAAGGCGAAATATCGACGTGAAGCCGAGAGAAAGAAGCAGGAGCTGGTCGAAGTAGGGTTACCTACCGCTGACGGTAACGGAAAGCCAACAGTCCAGAAGTTCAATTACGTCCAGTTGGAGAAGCTCTACAACGATCTTCGCGACGAGAAGGCACGCCTGTTAGGTCGCAAGGCCGAACTGTTGAAGGAACCAACCGAACTGGCAAAGAAGCGTGACGATTACATCCGTCACCACATGACCGGTTTGGGACCGGCGGCGATTGACGGACTGATTCGTAAGATGGATAACTTTGATCATTCCATCCTGGCCCACCAAATCAGCGTAACTCAATACAGCATCGTCGACCGCTGCCAGGTTTGCCACGTGGGAATTCGTGAGCCGTTGGAGATCAAGGCTTCAGACCTGGCGCCGGATGGTCCGGGCAAAACGCCTGACAATCTGGCCAGGGCATTCATCAGCCATCCCCGTCGTGAATTGCTCGAGATTCATAACCCGGAAAGGTTTGGCTGTACTGGATGTCACTGGGGGAATGGTCGAGCTACGACTGGTGAGGTGAAGGGGCATGGCAGACACCGTTTCTGGCTCTGGCCAATGTTCGAGAAGGAAAACACCGAAGCGGGATGCCAACAGTGTCACGCTCGAGACCGGGTCACGGAAGGCGCAGACACCCTAAACCTCGGTCGCGACCTTTTTGCCGAGCGCGGCTGCATGGGCTGCCATCGCTACGAAGGTTTCGATCGAGAAACCGATGCCTTATCAGCCACCCGCCAGAGTATCGGTCAGCTCGAAGATCAAATTACCGCCAACGAAAAACAGATTCGCCAGGAGACGGACGAGTCTGGTCAAGTTGAAGATAACGCCGAGGCGCGGAGGCTGCTGGCCCATGCCGAGTCTCTCCGTGTGACCAACAGCCTGTTGGCGGCTCGTATCGATCAGTTGAACTTGCAATCTAAATATCTGATGCAAGATCAAAAGAAGGTTGGTCCAAACCTTAAGGATGTCCGCATCAAGCTTCGCAAGGAATGGGTCCCGATATGGCTCGCAAACCCGCAGGAGTTTCGACCTGGCACAAAAATGCCGACCTTCTGGCGTTTGAGCACCGATGAAGACGGAGCCGAACAGGTCAAGGCGATATCTGCCTATCTGTGGCAGGAGAGTTTTGCTGGGCGGGTTCCGGAACAGCCTCGTGGTGATGCGAACAAGGGCAAACAGCTTTTCGAGTCACGTGGCTGTATGGCGTGCCATTCGGTAGGAGAGGGCGATAACCAAGTTGGCGGACGCTTCGCCGCTAACCTACAACGAGTGGGGGAAAAGGCCAACTTCAATTACATCGTCCGCTGGATTCATAATCCGCGGGAACGTTGGGCGCCCTACTGTCCAAAGGAGAAGCGCGATCTCACCGCCGAAGACTACGCTAAACATAACCTGCGTTATGAGTTCGATACTGAGCTGCACTCCCGTTGTCCAAATGACGGCGCGGAACTGCAAGTACAGAACATGACCGTGATGCCGAATTTCCGGCTATCCGACAACGATGCGCGCGACATCGCAACCTACCTGTTCTCGCTCTCTTCTCCCCCTCAATACGCCGACGCTTCGTTCATGGACGATCCCAACCTTAGGGACCAGGGCTATAACTTGATCAAGCAAAATGGTTGTGCCGGTTGTCACGAGATCAGGGGCTTTGAGGAAGAGCAGAGAATCGGCAAGGAATTGACAGTGGAAGGTGCGACACCTATTGAGCGACTGGACTTCGCTCTGCTTACGCACGATGCGCAGAAAGGGCATGATCCATTAAATCTCCGTCCTGACGACAAAGAGCATCGCTCCTGGTACAACCATAAGGGCTTTTTTGAACGTAAGCTCGAGGATCCAGCGATTTATGACCGGGGTAAAGAGAAAGATCCCAAGGACCGCTTGCGGATGCCGAGACCTTTTCTGACTCCTGAATGGCGTACGGCACTAACCACATTTCTCCTCGGCAGCGTAGCCACTGAAGGCTCGAACGTGCCTCGCTCGGCATTCTACGAACCAGAAGATCAGCGCCGGCAGGATGTTCAGAACGGCTGGTGGGTGATTAAGAAGTACAACTGCCAGGGTTGCCACCAACTGCAGGTGGGCCAACGGTCCACGGTCATGGATTTGCCAATGTTCCAGACCCCTGAAGGGAAGGATCTGTTGCCGCCACGACTGACAAGCGAAGGTGCGCGCGTCGATCCTAACTGGCTCTTGAAATTCCTGGCTGATCCGTCCTTGAGCGGCGAGAAGCCCGCGGCAACGGCATCCCAGATTCAAAACCTTCAGGTTCAGAATGGGCAGAGCCAGACAACAGCAAGCACTGCACAGCCGAATGGAAGACTAAAACCGCAACCTGGGCTGGATCGTAACGGAGTGCGTCCCTATCTCCAGTTTCGCATGCCCACATTCAACTTTTCACCGAATGAGTTGCAGATTCTGGTGCGCTTCTTCATGGCGATGTCAGGTCAGCAGGAGCCTTATATTCCGGAACCGCTGCCGCCACTGACTGAGCAGGAGAAGCTGGTAGCACGACAGATGTTTACCTCCGGCACGCCTTGTTTGAAGTGTCACATCACGGGTGAACCCGGACACGACGCGACGGCGATCGCGCCCAATTTCCTGTTAGCAGGTGAACGTTTGAAGCCGGAGTGGACCTTCCGTTGGTTGCTGGATCCGGCGCAAATTAGTCCCGGGACGGCAATGCCGAGCGGACTCTTTCGCAAGGAAGGTGAGCGTTGGGTCATCAATTTGCCAAACCCACCGCAAAGCGCTAACGAATATCAGCAGGACCACGCACGGTTGCTGGTCCGTTACATGTTGTTGATGACCCCGGAAGAGCAGGCCCGATTGAATGCCACGACGCCTGCAACTCCTGCGACCACTGCGACCACGCAATCAGCAAGCGCAAGTCGTCGCGGTCGCAATGGAATCAGCTCAACTAGAGTTCGGAAGAAGAAAAGAGACAGCGGTGTCGCCTTCAATGGCAGTGTGCGATCGAACCCGCGACCGCCGGGCATGTGAAACTCGACCATACTTAATCGAGCGGTAGAAGTTGTCTGTCGAGTCTACTTTCTGGCGAACACCGTGTTAAAGTTGATGAGAAATTCATACCCTTTTGGAGGAAATACTATGTTTAAGCAGACTAAAGTCTGGCTGGTAGTGACTGTTGCTCTGTCACTTCTGGCACTCGGTTCCGCTTGCAGCAAATCTGAGAGCGAAACCAGCACGAATGACGCCAGCTCCTCGAGCGCAAAGGTATACGCTAGTAAGGGCGACGAAGGCACGGTCAAGGGCGTCGTCTCATTCAACGGAGCGCCACCGGCTCCAAAGAAGATCGATACGTCAGCTGACCCCGTATGCGCCCAGAACAATCCAAATCTAACGACTGAGGATACGGTCGTGAGTGACGGTAAACTGGCCAACGCATTCGTTTATGTAAAAGAGGGCACGTTGGCAGACGGCTCCAAGTTCGCCGACACTGGATTTCCAACACCATCTGAGGCGGTGACGCTGGACCAGAAAGGTTGCCATTACATGCCCCATGTGATGGGGATTCAGACGAATCAGACCTTGCGGGTCACGAACAGCGATCCCACTCAGCACAACGTTCACCCGACGCCTAAGAACAACCCGGAATGGAACCAGACTCAGGCTAACGGTGCGGCACCCATTGAGAAGAAGTTCGCTCGCGCGGAGGTTTTGATTCCCGTGAAGTGTAATCAACACCCCTGGATGAAAGCTTACGTCGGCGTCTTGAAGCATCCGTATTACGCAGTCAGTGGTCAGGACGGCAGCTTCACTTTGAAGAATGTTCCACCGGGAACCTACACAGTTGCGGCCTGGAAGGAAGGTGGTGCAACTGGTTCCGAAAAGACCATGCAGGTCACTGTCGCAGCAAATGGCACCGCCCAGGCTGATTTCGCCTTTGGTGACGCGACCGCATCTACAAAGCCCGGATTGCAGATGATGCCGGCACTTGAAATTCATTTCGGCAGACACTGACACCAGGATCCGCAGCAGCCAAATTACCGTTTTTCCTTTTAGAGATGACCGGTAATTTGGCCTGTTGTGAGTCCAGATTTCGTCATAGCAATGAATTTGAATCGTTACGCGATTTTGGTGGCCTGCGCCACCTTCTTTCTGATCATCGCAGGCGCATTGGTTACCAGTCACGACGCGGGCCTGGCCACTCCGGATTGGCCGCTATCGAACGGACAGGTATTCCCAAAGATGGTCGGAAACCTCTTCTGGGAACACGGTCACCGACTCATTGCCACCTCCGTCGGAATCTTAACGATCGGCCTTGTGATCTACCTGTATCGCAGGGAGAAGCGGTTGTGGGTGAGGCGGCTAGGACTTTTTGCGCTGTTTGCGGTGGTGGTTCAAGGGCTACTTGGCGGACTGACAGTAAAGTTCATGCTGCCCCTGTCGGTATCAACGGCCCACGCCACCCTAGCGCAACTATTCTTTTGCACTACGGTCAGCATCGCAGTTTTCACGTCGCGTAGTTGGTTGGTGGACCGACCAACCCTCGAAGAGAAGGGAAGTCTTCAACTCCGTCACATATCTGTCGTGGCGTTGATGATAATTTTGGTCCAACTGGTGATCGGCGCCACGCTGAGGCATTCGGCCAGATGGGACCAGGACCTGCCAAAGGAACTCCTCTTCATTCACATTGGCGGTGCAGTTATCGTCACGCTGATTCTAGGAACTGCGATTTTTCTGGTGCTGAGACGTCACCCTAACGAGCCATTTCTAACCAGACCGGCCACGTTTGCTTTGGCCTTATTAGCTACCCAACTAGTACTCGGGCTGGCTGCGTACATGACGCGCCTGGCGTCACCTTACGATCCGCAGCCGTTGAATCCGATGGTGGCCATTACCGTTGCGCATGTCGCGTGTGGTGCGTTGGTCTTTGCAACCACAATAGTTCTAACGCTGCGCACATATAGAGTTCTGAGACCTGGCCGCGCTTATGAGTTTGCGGAATCGGCACAGAACGCATAACTCGGAAGATTGTTGATGAAAGAGTTCGCTATAGATTTAACCGATGGCGGTTTGGTTCAGCTCGATCGCACGCAGGTGTCCGGCCGGGAACGCTTGGCCGCCTATTACGAGCTGACAAAGCCGCGCATTACGTTCCTGATCGTACTGACGTCGGCCGCTGGATTTGCAATGGCTTCGCCTGCCCAGACCAACTACTGGGCAATGTTAAGTGCCATGTTCGGAATCGCCCTTCTCTCATCGGGTATTGCGACGTTGAATCAATACCTTGAGAGGGATCTTGACGGATTAATGCGACGCACCGCGGACCGGCCGCTGCCGACAGGCAAACTCTATCCATGGGAAGCGCTGGTTTTTGGTTTGGGTCTCACAGTCACGGCTGAACTGTACCTGGCGACGATTGTCAATCCGTTGACTGCGTTGCTTGGTTTAGCTGTAATAGCCGGTTACCTCTTCGGTTACACACCATTAAAAACCAAGACTTCTCTTTCAACCCTGGTCGGCGCGTTTCCTGGCGCTGTTCCTCCGCTAATCGGCTGGACGGCTGCCCGAGGTGAGATTGGGATAGAAGCTTGCGTGCTCTTCGCGATCCTGTTTCTTTGGCAGTTTCCACACTTTCTGGCTATAGCGTGGATGTATCGCGAAGACTACGCTCGGGCAGGTATCCTGATGTTACCGGTGGTTGAGCCAGACGGCCGTGTGACAGGTCAACAGATCGTGATGTACACCCTAATGTTGCTGCCGGTGAGTATTTTGCCGACTGTGCTTGGGATGGCCGGATATATCTATTTTGGCGGCGCCTTGCTTCTCGGATTTCTCTTTCTTTATTACAGCGTCCGTGCTGCTTTTTCACAGTCGAGACAACAAGCGAGACGGCTCTTGCTCGCTTCGGTAGTTTATCTGCCACTGCTGTTTATTCTAATGGTTCTTGATAGGTGAATGGCATTTGTGAAGTGAATGGTGAATATAAATGGACTATTCACCATTCACGATGCATCGTTCACCATCTTCGCCACAAGGAGACGTAACCGATGGGACGAGCTCTTGCGGTTGTCATCTGGGCATTAACCTTGGGGTCCGTGTCCCTCTTCTTCGTGAAAAAATGGTGGTTTCCCACCGCCATCTCTTCCCATGCCCCAGCGCTTGATCGCCAATTCCTAATTACCATTATCGTCGTGGGATTGGCATTCACTGCCGCGCAGGTTGGCTTGGGTTACATGGTTTGGAAATATCGGGACACAGGCACTCCGGGACGCGCGAAATATACACACGGTAGTAGTCGCCTCGAGGTGCTTTGGACCGTCATAACAGCCGTCATCTTTATCGGGTTGGCTGTCATGGGACAGAGCGTCTGGGCTTCGCTGCACTTTAACCAGGCGCCTCCCGGATCCTTTCCGGTTGAAGTGGTGGCGCAGCAGTTTCAATGGAACTTTCACTACGCCGGACGAGATGGTGTGCCGGGCCGTACGGATCCGACCCTAATCGACGACTCGACCCTGAACTTCATCGGTCTCGACGAAGCCGATCCCAACGCTAAAGACGATGCTGTTCACAGCGTGTTGGCAATTCCCGCAGGTCGACCGGTTGAGCTGATACTGAGATCGAAGGACGTGATTCATAATTTCTTCGTACCGCAACTGAGGTTCAAACAGGATCTAGTTCCCGGCATGGCTATTCGCGTTCACTTCACGGCGAATACACCAGGGAAATATGAGCTGGCTTGCGCAGAACTGTGTGGACAGCTCCACTTCAAAATGCGGAGCTTCATGCTGGTGCTTCCAGAGGATGAGCACCGCGAACTAACGGCACTGTCACAGGAAGACTTTCAGACCCGAATGACGGAGTTGCTGGCCAAGTACCAATTGCCAGCCAACAACTAAAAGCTCGACTACTCGTACGTTACGGTTAAAAGGTATAACCGCGAGGAGATTAGAGAGATGTCTGAAGAACACGAAACTGTACATCGGCACCCCGCCCCTACCGGATTCATTCGCAAGTACATTTTCAGCGTTGACCACAAGGTCATCGGCATCCAGTACATCATGTTGGCCCTGGTTGCCGTGGTAGTTGGAATGGTGATGTCAGTGCTGATGCGTATGAACCTCTCCTGGCCGGGTACAAATTGGCCGATTTTGGGGACACTGTTCCCCGGTGGTGCACCAGAAGGGATGATGACCCCTGAGTTCTACCTATCGCTGGTGACGATGCACGGAACGATCATGGTGTTCTTCGTTCTAACTACCGCGCCGCAAGGTGGCTTTGGGAACTACTTTCTTCCGATTCAAATTGGCGCCGAAGACATGGCGTTTCCCGTGCTGAACATGCTTTCGTTCTGGGTTACGTTCGTGGGCTTTGTGGTTATCCTTACCGCCATCTTCTACTCTGGCGCCGAATCGACGGTCGGCCCGATTGGCGGTTGGACTGGATACGCGCCGCTAAGTGCTCTGCCCAATTCCGGTCCCGGGCAAGGCATGGGTATGAACCTGTGGATCATCAGCATTGCAATCTTCTGTATCGGTTCGCTGCTCGGCGCTCTGAACTTCATCACCACGTTACTCAACATGCGCACAAGAGGGATGTCTCTCATGCGTATGCCGTTAACGTGCTGGGCCTGGTTTACAACGGCTGTTTTGGCCCTGCTCTCGTTTCCAGTGCTGCTCGGTGGCGGGATTCTTTTATTGTTGGATCGCATCGCCCTAACGAGTTTCTTTATTCCGGGAGGCTTATACCTCAGTGGTGTGCTTTCGGGCACGGGCAATTTCCCACTGCACACGGGTGGCTCACCGATTCTCTGGCAGCACCTTTTCTGGTTCTTTGGTCACCCGGAAGTTTACATCGCGATTCTTCCCGGCATGGGCGCAACCTCTCACATCCTCGCCACCTTCGCTCGTAAGCCGGTGTTTGGCTATCGCGCCATGGTCTTCGCCATCTTTGCGATCGGATTGCTTGGCTTCTTTGTCTGGGGCCACCATATGTTCATTAGCGGCATGAGTCCCTACTCGGCCATGACATTTTCAATTCTGACCCTCTCGATTGGCGTCCCCTCGGCAGTCAAGACATTCAATTGGTTAGGCACTCTTTGGGGAGGCAGGATTCGCTTTACAACCGCAATGCTGTTCGCGCTCGGTTTCGTTTCATTGTTCGTGGCAGGAGGAATTACCGGGCTCGTGCTGGGCCAAACTTCTCTCGACCTGCCGATGCACGATACGTACTTTGTTCCGGCACACTTTCACCTGGTGATGGGCGTTGCCTCTATTTTCGGCATGTTCGCGGCCACCTACTTCTGGTTTCCCAAAATGTTTGGGCGATTCATGAACGAGAAGTTGGGCAAGCTCCATTTCTGGATCACCTTCATTGGCGTCTACTGCATCTTCGTGCCGATGCACACTATGGGCATCGTGGGCATGCCCCGGCGCTTTGCGCAGTTTACCGAATATGAGTTTCTTGCAACTCTGCACCCGCTGGTCGTCTTCGTTTCAATCTCTGCGATAGTGACGGTTCTGGTGCAGGTTCTGTTTTACTTCAACCTCTTCTGGAGCATCTTTAAGGGCGAAAAGGCGCCGGAAAATCCCTGGGAGGCTACAACGCTGGAATGGACTACCACATCACCGCCGCCGCACGACAATTTCGCCGGGCACCTGCCGGTTGTCCACCACGGACCATACGAGTTTTCAGTTCCTGGCGCGCCGAGGGATTTCATCATGCAAACAGATGCAGAAGCAGAGGTAACAAGCGGTAATGGCCACGATGGTCACGGGCACTAGACCCAGAACACGAGAAAGAGGCAGTGCTAGTCCGGGATTTCCCGGGCCCGGAGGTAACGGTTCGCGCAAGCGAAACGGCGATGACCCGTTTTTTCATCCTGATTCCAGATCCAACCGTTATCGGATCGGCGTTTGGGTGGCCCTGGCCGCGATCGTCATGATGTTTACCGCGCTTACCAGCGCCTACATAGTGCGGGCTGCTTCGTCGGACGATTGGCAAGCATTACCGATGCCGCGAATTCTCGCCTTCAGTACTGCGGTCATTCTGATCAGCAGCGCCACGATCGAGGCGGCAAGACGGAAACTGAAAGCGGATCTCCATTCGGGTTACACAACGTGGCTGGGATTGACGACCGTGCTCGGGCTGGCATTTCTGGTTAGCCAGCTACTTGCGTGGCGTCAGCTGGTGCGACAGGGAGTTTACGTCGCCTCCCACCCGCACAGCTCTTTCTTCTATCTTCTAACGGCGACACACGGAGTCCATCTTTTAGGCGGTCTATTTGGGATACTCTACCTGCTGCTGCGGTCGCGCAGAACCGAAACAGAGCTGATGAGAATCAGGACATTAGCAGCCGTCGATGCCGCTACAATCTATTGGCACTTCATGGACGCTTTGTGGATCTACCTATTTCTACTCCTATTCTTCTGGAGGTGACAGGTGAGTACTGAAGCACGCGTGGCAACTTTTCCTGCAGCTGACTGGAGCGGTGGTACTCTTCCTTATCGAGTCGGCCATCGCAAGCTCGGAATGTGGTTGTTCATTGTCTCCGACTCGCTGACGTTCTCGGCGCTCTTGATTGGCTACAGCTATCTGCGAGCGTCGAACGTCTGGCCCACGCCATTCCCGTTTTACCCCAGCATCGTCTTTGCGTCTGTGATGACGTTTTGTCTTCTATCATCCAGTTTGACGATGGTCTTTGGTGTGTCGGCCTCAAGTCGAGGTGAGAAGGAGAAGGCAAGAAAGTGGATTCTGGCCACGATCGTTTTCGGTACGGCATTCATTGTCCTGCACTTAATTGAGTGGAAGCACCTGATTGATGAGGGACTGCGCCCGTTCAGTCTTCCGGCGCACTGGGTTGAAGTCTTCACGACGACAGACGGGCTGTTGCCGTCACCAGCGTTTGGTGCAACCTTCTTCGCCATTACTGGACTACACATGTTTCACGTAGCAAGCGGCGCCGTTTATCTTGGGATAGTTGCACTCCGCGTAAAGAAGCTAAAGCACGAGGACATCGAGATAAGCGGACTTTACTGGCACTTCGTAGATCTTGTCTGGATGTTCGTGTTCCCGTTGATCTATATCCTGTCAGTCGATGTCGGCGGACACCTGGCCAAATAAACCCGGAGGATCAAAATGAGCGTTCACGCGGAAGAACATTTTGCGGGTACTAACAAACTGTTCACCAAAGTCTGGATTTGGCTGCTGATCCTGACCCTGATCGAAGTGCTTTTGGCCTATCGTCCAATGTCGCTGGTGGTAATGCTGACAATCTTGATGGGATTATCGATCATCAAGGCGGCCCTGATTGTTGCGTATTTTATGCACCTGAAGTTCGAGCGACTGAGTTTGATCCTGACGATTGTCCCGGCATTGGTGGTGTGTATCTGTCTACTTTTCGTGTTCTTTCCCGACAGCTTTCGCTCGGCCGGTTTGCGTTACCAGTTTAAAGAACCGCCGCCAGTTACGGCAGTTGATGACGAGAACCACTAATGCGCTTTTCCACTACGAGATTTATTGTGCTTGCGGCCACGATCATCGCCGCCTGGCTGCTTGCTGAAACATCGGCTGTGGCACAGTGCGGCATGTGTCGGGCGTCTTTGGCAGGTTCCCATAACGCATTGTTCATCAAACAGTTCAATATCGGCGTGTTGGTTTTGCTGGTGCCGCCCGTAGCAATCTTTTGCACACTTTTTGTCGCCCTGCGTCGTAGCATGGGCAACGATGAGATGTCATCAGCGGGACTGAATAATGAGTAACGATAATCCGCTCGCCCTCGATGTTGAGACCCGAACAACGCGCGGGAGACTGTGTCCGAATTGTGGAGGTAAAATTATTCCTTCGGATCGGGCGGTTTATCGGAGCACCGCTGATCCGAACGCGGTGTTTCCAATCTGGCAATGTGAGCGATGTGGGTATGAAGAGATGTCTGAACGCCCAAAGCCGGCAAAGGCTAAACACTAATTGCACTCCGAGCTACAAGTGATGCAGGTTGAGGCAACGATAATGAAAAACGAGCTGAGATTTCTAATGCTTCTCTGCTATGTTGCCGCTCTGTTGTTCATCGCGTTTGCTGTGCTCAATGCCATTTTCGCAGGTCAGTTGTTGACCACTGACAATCTCTTTATCACCATGGTCTGCCTGGTAATGGCGGTTGTCTTCGCTGCCATTCCAATACTGCAGATGAAGGAAGAAGGCCGCCTTCCAATCCCGTTCCGCAAGCGACTGGCGCGTCCCCAGGATGGAAAACTTCCAGCCCCTTCAGCACCACTTCTCGATGCCAAAGGACGAGCGGTGCCTCCCGACGTTCGCGCCATGGTGGCTCAGATGCGGGCTCCAAAACGGGAAGAATAGCTCGCCCTGGATTTCAATTCTTCAAGCGTGGACCAGCTTACTAAAGACGTGCTTGGCAGTTTCCAGCTCTGGCGGCAGGAGTCGCTTGATCTGCATACGCTATTTGAGGCTGGAGGGAACAATCCTGAAGCCCGTACCAGAGTGTTCGATATTGTGGAGCGCCTGGTTAAGGAGGGCTTGCTGGCTGAGGATGGAAATGATTTCTATTCGCTTACTGAAAAGGGCAAAGAGATTGCTCGCCGGCTGTAGTCCTACGGCTGTTCATTCTCCCGGAGTCGGGTCCGGCATGTTACCTGAAATGTTTTCACAGAATGACTGATTACATTCCACTACTTCCCCACTTAAATGCTCTTCTCAATTCTACGAGTTTTGTGCTGCTGGTCGTTGGTTTTGTATTGATTCGTAGAGGGCGAATCAAAGCGCATAGGAACTGCATGCTGGCGGCACTTACGTCCTCCGTCTTGTTCCTTAGTTCATACTTGACCTATCACTACTTCCACGGCTCGACGAGGTTCACGGGACAAGGCATCGTCCGCCCAATATACCTGGGGATACTTCTCACCCATACAGTGTTGGCCATCGTGATCGTGCCGCTGGTCTTAACTACACTTTATCGCGCCGCGCGAGCCGACTTCGGACGACACCGGCGCATCGCTCGAGTCACACTGCCATTGTGGTTGTACGTATCGGTGACAGGGGTGGTGGTCTACCTCATGTTGTATCAGATCTATCCCTCTCGCTGACGACGATGGGAATTGACGCCTCGCTGGAGTTTTTTGTGTTGTTCCTCTAATTTCGTGGACGGTGGCGTGACTGCGGGGAAATCCGATCCACGTTAAGACATGAATCAACACGACAAAGAGTCCCAGGTCCCCCCCGTGGGTCCTAATTACCAGAGCGACAATGGATACCGTACCGCAGCAACGGTTGCGAAACGCCGTTTTTCATCGTCGTGGCCACTCCTCATTGTCGCGGCCCTGTTTGTGGTTGGAGCATTCCTGACCTGGTATTTCACGTGGTTCGGACGCGAGTTGTCCACGGCCGATATTTCAACGTATCTTGCTGACTCGAAACCGCGAAAAATCCAGCACGCATTGCTGCAGGTGCAACAGCGAATCGAGCGCGGGGACGAAGGTGCCCGGCAGTGGTACCCGCAACTCATAGCACTCGCGAACCATCCCGAAACTGAAATTCGTCTCACCCTGGCGTGGGTGATGGGATTTGATCATCGACGGGATGAATTCCATGAAACACTCTTGAAGCTATTGCAGGACCCTGAGCCGATCGTAAGGCGCAATGCGGCATTGGCGCTGGTGCGGTTTGGTGACAACTCCGGGCGCAGCGAATTGCTGGCGGTGTTTGAGCCCTATCCAGTGAAAGCCCACGTCGCTGGAACCCTGAGCAGCTCACTTAAGCCGGGGGCCACGGTTTCCAGGGCTGCTCTCATTGCTAGACTGCAGACTCCTGGTTCAGAAGTTGAGATCCGTTCGCCATTACCGGGGAGAGTAGAAGGACCGGTAAAAGAGAGCGGTGCAGTGGTGCAGCCTGGAGAATTGATTCTAACTCTTAGATCGGACGAAGACAGTATTTGGGAGGCGCTAAGAGGACTCGCCCTCATCGGTGAGCAAGAAGACGTGCAGACAATACAGAAGTATCTGCGTAGAGGTGAGATCGAGGACCGCTTGAAACAGCAAGCCGCACTCACGATCCAGGCGATCGAGAATCGGGTAAACAGAAAGTCAGATTGAGAATCAGGCGGGAGGCGCCGGAGGTGAATCGGGCAGACTGATCCCGTGTAAAGCCTCCCAATCATCGGTTGGAACCATCTCGATCGCATCCCAGGGACAACCATCGAGAAAGGCGCCGTCGGGCCCTTTACTGGTGCACTTCTGGCATCCGATGCAAAGATACGGATCAACCTCAATTCGGCCGAATGGCGGGTGGTCCTCATCAGGAACCCAAAACATACACGCCTCAATCGGACAATATTCGATACATGCTGGCGATCCTGCACATCCCGTACAGCAGTCAGTTGTGATCGCCAGTATCCGTGGCTTCTTTTTCCGGGTTGCCTTGCCGTCGCCGACGGACATCGGCCAATGTTTTTCTACGATATCGTACAAAAGAGACTCCCGAGATCAGGCTTTGCGGTCACTTTGACTCTAACATAGCTCTGCAAAATTCCTCAACGATTTGTGTCAAAGACCAATCCTTCTTGCTGGTGGATCTCGATGCGAGTAAAACTCTTTCTCTAAAGAAAAATCGGTGGGAGGTTACGAGCATGACGGATGAGGTAAGCTACCGCCGTGGCTTCGAGGCGGCCTTAAACACCAACGTACGCAGTAGCAGCTACGGGCAGTCGTCTTCTGAACTGGAGAGGTTTTACAGTGAGTCAGGCGTCGATGCTGCCTTTCGTGCAGGATACGAACGCGGATTGGCCCATCGACAAAAGCTGGAAAAGAATACCGGGCGCGCAACAAAGGCTAGCGGGTGAAGGACTTATTCCTAAATCTGGCCGTGTTAATCGGTATCCTTGGACTCAGTGCTTTCGTCACAAGTTGGTTTGCTCGGACGATGTACATTCGTTGCAGCGGTTGCGGCACTTTGAATGCCCGACGGCGAACGCAATGCCGCTCGTGCACGAGTACGCTGCGGTGAAGCGCCTTACCGCCGCACTCCAAAAAAACTATGGACTGGCAAACGTTTGCGGAAGCATCTGGCTATCGCCAAACACCGCGGTACGACGAGACCGTCCGCTATGCGAAACAACTTGCAGAGGCTTCCTCACTGCTGAAATGTGTTTCATTTGGTAAGAGCGGTGAGGGTAGAGAGTTACCGCTTTTGATAGCCGCGAGCGACGATGCCTTTACGCCGCGGTCCGCCAGGGAGAGGAACAAGGCCGTCGTCTTAATTCAGGCCTGTATTCACTCCGGCGAACCAGACGGAAAAGACGCAGGTCTCGCTTTGTTGCGAGACATAGCTGTAACGAAACTTCATCCGCACCTCCTCAACAACGTAATCGTTCTCTTCATCCCGATCTACAACGCTGATGGACACGAACGGGTCAGTCCATATAACCGAATCAATCAGCAGGGGCCGGACGAGATGGGCTGGCGGGGCACGACGACAAACCAAAACCTCAATCGCGACTACATGAAAGTCGATACGCCGGAGACCCAAGCCTGGCTTTCGCTCTGGAATCATTGGCAACCCGACCTGTTCATTGACTGCCATGTGACTGACGGGGCCGATTATGGCTCAATCGTCACCTATCACTTTGAACATCATCAGGGAATTGCGCCCAGTGTTTTGGCGTGGGAGCGCGAAGTCATTCAGGAGAAAGTTGCTCGCGAGACCCAAGCCGCGGGAACCCCTATATCCTGGTATCTGGAATTCATCGACAACCGGGACTTGAAACAGGGCATGCGAGACTTCAACGGTAGCCCGCGTTTCTCAACCGGATATGTCCCGTTACGGAATCGTCCGGCAATTCTTATTGAGACGCATATGCTCAAGGACTATCGACTTCGCGTCCTTGGCACGTATGATTTTCTGAGGTTCACATTAGAAGAGGTAGATCGTGACCCGCTTCGATTAATTAATGCAGGCCGGATGGCAGATGCGAAGACCACCAGCGACGGGAACAGGTTTGATGCGGGCCACCAGTACCCATTGAGATTCGAACTAACCGATCAGGCGCGACCGTTTGATCTGAACGCCGTTGAGTCAGTCACCGCCATGAGTGAGATATCCGGTGACCTGTGGGTAGACTTCAAATCCCAACCGTTAAAGCTAACAGTGCCGATGTATGACACTTTCCGCGTAACAGCTGCAGTTGCGCCACCGCTCTTCTACATTGTTCCTCCACAATGGAAAGAAGTCATCGATGTGCTCAAAGCTCACGGCCTCGAACTAAACCGTAGTGTCAGTGCGGAGACCGTTGAAGTGGAAAGCTACCGATTCACGGATGTTACGTGGGCAAGCAGACCTTTTGAAGGGCGATTTCTAACCAGCGCGAAAGCGGAGTTGATTCGTCAGAAAAGAACCTTTCCCTCGGGGTCCGTTTTGGTTCCGTTGGGCCAGCCGGGTGCAAAGGTCGCAATCAACTTGTTGGAGCCCGAGGCGCCAGATTCGCTGCTTGTTTGGAGCTTCTTCAGTGCAATCTTTGAAGAGAAAGAGTATGGCGAGGATTACATTCTCGAGAAACTGGCTCGTCAGATGTTGGCAGAGTCCCCTGAGCTTCAACAGGAGTTCAATCAGGCGTTAACTGAGCCGAGCTTTGCGTCCGACCCGCGCCGGCGGCTCGAGTTCTTTTACGGCCGCTCGCCTTACTGGGACCCACACCTCAACCTGTACCCAATTGGGCGCATAACCAGACCAGTTACTTTCGAGGTGGAAAAATCAATCTAGAGACGCTCTTTGTCGGATGGAAGTTCCTTCCGCCAAAGAGCGTGCTCAGCAGGGCTGCGGTATTACCTCACCTAGATGGTGGTGCGACGTCCGCCGATGATATTGATCAATAGAACAACCAAGGCTATCACGAGCAATACGTGAATGAATCCACCTATTGTATAGCTGCTAACCATGCCGAGCAGCCAGAGAACCAAGAGAATCACAAAAATCGTCCACAACATGAGCGCCTCCTCCTTTGTGCATCGCGTCGTAAAGGGTATATCGAACTTGTCGTGGTTAGGTCTCGGCAACGTTCATGCCATGTCCAGAACTAGGGGTAAACTGTTGGGTATTTTAATGGCGTATGCGACTTTCCAGAGGCATTGACCAGTCATCAGACCCTCGGAAGGCCGAAAAATCCCCAAGCTAACACGTATCGAAACAATGCCCTCCAAAACCCGGCTGGTATGTTTTGATTCAGACCACTCTGGTTGCTGAAATTTCACCCATTGTGCTGCTGAGGATTCCCTATGAAGGTGCTAATTTAGCAACAGCAATCTTGCTCTCATGAAAATTCCCCCGCCTCCGCCTCTGGTGAACTTCGTGAACACATGTGGATGCCAGACTCTATTTTCGGGTGGACTTACCAGCACCCGGATTGGTAAAGTACGAACTGCGTTTCTCCCCGACCCGAAACGCTGTTTGGCCTTTGTCACGGTTCGCACGCGGTTGGTTTGCTCCTTCCGAAGCTCCGTCGGTTTAGATCCAAAAACAACTGCTTTTTGTTAGCTCGATGACTCTTCCCCAGGATGCATCATCTATTACCGGGAGTCTGCAAGAGCGCATCTAGTAATTTGGAGAATTTAAATGGCTTCCCCTAATTCCAAACTCCTACTTCGATCACAGAAGCTCACAGTCGGAGTACTGGCAGCAATGCTCTTCCTGCTGGGCTTCACGCTGTTCTTTGTGTATCAAAGGCAAAGCACTGCGGTCCAGGTCATTAACTACTCAGAGCTCTACCTTTTGGCAGAGTCCAAAGGCTCAGCCACGTCGGTTTTGGTTGAGCCAGATGGATTCGCTGTCACGCGAACCGACGGTTCACTTGTCAGAGCAACTGTCAACAACCTGAATGCTCAACAGGCGCTGGTCGAAGTATTTCGGAAGAACAACGCGCCCGTGGAATTCAGTCCTTCTACGCCGGGCGCGATGGCAACGGCTCTGAGTTGGATTATTCCAGTGGGCACGCTGCTCCTGATGGCCATTATTGGTTGGCGTGTTTATGCCGGAGCCAACGGACGAGTGGGAAAACTCAACTTCGTCCAATCGAGCGGCAAACAATCGGTCACCTTCAACGATGTGGCCGGAGTAGACGAAGCCAAAGCCGAGCTGGCAGAGACGATTGAATTTCTGCGCGATCCAATGCGATTCGGCAAGCTGGGTGGAAGGGCTCCACGCGGCATTCTGTTGTCTGGCCATCCCGGGACAGGGAAGACGCTACTGGCGCGTGCCGCAGCATCTGAAGCGGGAGTTCCGTTTCTATCGGTTTCTGGATCCAGCTTTCAGGAGAAGTTTGCCGGCGTGGGTGCAGCACGTGTACGGCGCCTTTTTGCTCAGGCACGTAAGCTCACTCCCTGCGTCATCTTCATCGATGAAATCGACGCGTTGGGAAGACATCGCGGGCGATCTAATGATTCGGCTTCAAGTGATCAGGACCAAACGTTGAACCAACTGCTGATCGAAATGGATGGCTTTGATCAGACAAGTTCGATTGTTGTCATCGGATCTACAAACCGTCCCGACGTACTTGACTCCGCCTTAACTCGGCCCGGGCGTTTCGATCGTGAGGTTACGGTGAACCTGCCCGACGTACGTGGTCGCGAAGCCATTCTTAGGGTACACGCCAAAGGGATCCATTTAGAGCCCGAACTAGAGTTGACTTGGATCGCCCGAGGAACGCCAGGGTTTTCAGGGGCCGAACTTGCGAACCTTCTGAACGAAGCTGCGATCGCGGCAGCGCGTGAAAATGCGAGCGCCGTTGGTCGAGGTCACATCGAAATGGCGCGCGACCGTATTCTCATGGGTGCTGAGCGACAAGGTTTCATGATGGATGATGAAGAGCGGTTTGCTACTGCGGTCCACGAGGCCGGTCACGTCGCTGTCGGTCTGTTGGTTGAGAATGGCGATCCCATTCACAAAGTTTCGATTCTTCCGCGCGGACGAGCCCTCGGGGTTACCCAATCCCTTCCTGAACGGGATCGTCTCATGAAAAAACGGGAATATCTGGAGGATCAAATCGCGCTCTTGCTGGGGGGACGGGCCGCAGAACAAATACTTCTCGCAACGATGACTGCAGGAGCTTCCAATGACATCGAGCGCGCCGTAGAAATTGCGAGGCGAATGGTGAGCGAGTTCGGAATGAGTCCTCTCGGCCCGATCCATCTGGGAGGCTCGGACACTCCACATAGTCAGATGCTTCTGGACCGGGTTGAAGAAGCGACAAATGCGATTATTGAAGAGCAGTTGGGTCGGGCGTGTGACATTGTTCGGAGTAAGCAACAGGAAATCGACCGGCTTGTCGGGTTGTTGATGGAACGCGACACGCTTGACGCTGAAGAGATTTTCTACTGCTTCAACAATAGTGAGGCTGAAGCGGCGTAAACGGTCGTCAGCCACTCTTAATGGGCCAGGGCATCGGGCCGCGCGCTCACTTCTTTCGCGGCCTGGCTCCGGCCTCTTTTTGTGACAATGGCAACGCCGGCAAAGATGAGCACCGATGCGATCGCTGTGCGCGAATTCCACCTTTCTCCAAGCAGGAATGGCGCCAACGCAAACGCAATCAATGGCTGCAGATAGATATAGGCGGCCACGGTACTGGGGAGCACCCGTGTTAGTGCCCACGCATTCAGGTAGTACGCCCCCACTGTCGGCACCATTACGATGTAGATCAGAATTAGCCACAGCCACCAGCCTCCGCCGAGAACTTCTACTGTTCTAAAGCTGTAAATCCCGGGCAATATTGTAAACACAGACCCAATTAAAAAAAGCCAGGTGATCACCTGTAGCGCGCCGTAACGCTTAAAAAGTGACTTTGACGCTGCGATATAGGCGCCATAGGCCAAGCAGTTAATAGCGATAAGCACGTTCCCCTTGTTGGTTTGCGAAGAGAAATCGGCGCGGATTGGATCGATCAAGTAGATGACACCTGCCGCTGCCAACAACACGCCAAGAAACCTTCGCAGCGATAGCTCGTCATGACCGAGCACGATACTGACAATCAAAGTGAACGCAGGAATCGCTGTTCCGAGCAACGTGGCATTTATGACTGTCGTTAGCTCAAGTCCTTTAATAAACAGAAACTGGTTGAGGACAACACCCAGGAGGCTACAGGCAAGTAAAGTAAGGAGGTCGCGCCCGGGAAGCTGCCGAAGCTCTGAGAAGCTTCTCTTAAGGATTGTGAACACAACTGCCGCACCGAGAATGCGAATAGCCACGAGCGTTGTGCTGGACACTGTCCGCAGCGCGAACTTTCCCAATATGGGCCAGGTGCCAAACATCAGCTGAACACCAACGAGCGCCAGATGGGGAGCGGAGGATCTTTTAGGGGCAGTGCGAATTGCGCTCTGTACCCGTGCTCGCTTTGTTTGCTCAACCATTTATTGATTCTTAACCAAAGGACAGATTAAAGGGCACGCGGGAGCGTGCCCTTTCTCAACCAACATGAATGCCTGTAGTCGTCAAACGATGAGGTATAACGGGTTCTCGAGAATGCGTTTGAATGTCTGTAGGAACCTTGCGCCCGTTGCCCCGTCAATGACTCGGTGATCACATGACATCGTCACGCGCATCATCTGTCGAGCCACAATCTGGTCGTCTCTCACGACGGGCTTTGGTGTCATGGCGCCGACGGCCAGAATTGCTCCTTCTGGTGGATTGATGACGGCGGTAAATTCGTCGATTCCAAACATCCCGAGATTGCTAATCGAGAAGCTGGCGCCCATATACTCCTCTGGTCGAAGCTTCTTCTGACGCGCGCGCTCGGCCAGATCACGAACCTCGGCGGCGATTGCCCCCAGGCTTTTGTGATTAGCGCCACGAACTATCGGGGTAATCAATCCTTCCTCAATGGCTACGGCAACGCCGATGTCTGCCTGTTCGTAATATCGAACTATTTTTTCCTGAAAAGAAGCGTTGACTTGCGGGTGCTCCATTAAGGCCGCTGCCGCAACCTTGATGATGACGTCGTTAATACTAACCTTTAATTCTGGATCCAATGCGTTGATGTTCTTCCGCATCTCGGCGGCCCGGTCCATCTCGATCTCCGCGGTAAGGAAAAAGTGAGGGACTGGCCCAAGCGAAGTCACCAGTCGTTTGGCGATGGTGCGCAGCATCTCGCTGATCGGCTCATCTCGATAGGCAGAAACAGGCGTTGGAGCTGCTGCCGGCCGTCGGGCTCCTGCGGAGGCAGTTGGTGTTGCTGGGGCCTCCTGCTTCATTGCTGCTTCAATGTCTCGCTTTACGATGCGTCCGCCGGGGCCACTCCCACTAAGCGAACGAAGATCCAACCCCGCTTCTGCTGCCATACGCGCTGCAAGCGGCGAGACGATCAGCCGTTCTGTGGCCGCATCGTCGCGGCCATTTGATCGTGTGTCAGTAGGTTGCGGGGTCGGTGCGGCTGCCGGTTCTGGTTCCGATTTCGGAGCCAGGGCTGGCTGAGACTGCCCCGATGGTGTTTTGGCTTCGGAGGTCGCCTCAGCCAAAAGCGATGCAATGTCTTCATCTGCATCGCCGACAATGGCAATCGGCTGGCCTAGAGGCGCTGACTCGCCTTCGCGAATCAAGATTTTTCGCAGGACGCCATTTGTAAGTGCCTGCATCTCCATAGTCGCCTTATCCGTGTCGATCTCTGCCAACGGCTCTCCCATGGCTACGGCATCTCCCTCCTTCTTGAGCCAACGAGAGATTTGTCCTTCCTCCATTGTGGGGGAAAGTTTGGGCATGACCACTTGAGTTGCCATCGATGCGTCCTTGTAAAAATGTCAGGTGCGAAAACTAAATCAATCCAGATAAGCCACCTCGCGAACCGCCGCCGCTATCTGATCTGCGGTCGGGATCGCCAGGTTCTCCAGGTTCTTTGCATAAGGCATTGGGGCATCAGCGCCCGAAACGCGTTTTATAGGCGCGTCGAGGTAATCGAATGCACGCTCCATCACCTGAACACTTATTTCAGCTGCCACGCCACAGAAGGGATGGGACTCCTCGGCGACCACGAGTCGGCTTGTCTTCTTCACGGACTCCACAATGGTTTGAATGTCCAACGGACGAATCGTTCGCGGATCTATTACTTCACACGATACGCCATCGGACTCGAGGATTTCTGCGGCCTTGAGCGCGGCCGGAACCATTAGGGATCGAGCTACGATAGTCGCGTCTTTCCCTTCTCGCTTGATATCTGCGACACCAAGAGGAACAAGAAAGTCGTCATCATCCGGCACCTCGCCCTTCATGCCATACATTCGTTCCTGCTCGATGAAGATCACGGGATCGTCGTCTCGGATCGCCGACTTCAGCAGTCCCTTCGCATCGGCTGCAGTCGAGGGCATAACGACCTTCAGGCCAGGGAAGTATGCGTACCAGGATTCCATCGCTTGAGAGTGTTGCGACGAAACTTGAAAGGCCGAACCACCAGGCCCTCGGTACACTATTGGAATCTTGTACTGGCCGCCCGACATGTAGAGCATCTTAGCGGCAGAGTTAATAATCTGGTCGGCGGCGAGGATTGAAAAGTTAAAAGTCATGAACTCGATCACCGGTCTGAGTCCGGCCATCGCAGCGCCGACACCCAAACCTGCAAATCCCAACTCGGTAATAGGGGTGTCGATTACCCGCTTCTCACCGAATTGATCGAGCAAACCTTTGGTGACTTTGTAGGCGCCCTGGTAGGCGCCGACTTCTTCGCCCATCAGGAAAATGCTGTCGTCGCGCAGCATTTCCTCCTTCAGTGCCTGGTTGAGGGCCTCTCGAATTGTTATCACTGCCATTGAGTTACCTATTTGTCTCCCTGAGAAATCGGGTTCGCGTACACGCCTTTAAACAGATCTTCGGGCGGCGGCTCTGGACTCTCTTCGGCGAACCGGACAGCCTTCTCAACAGTCTCCCGCACGTCTGTTTCGATCTTTTTCACCTGGCCGTCGTCAATCAATTGTTGCTCTTTAAGATTGGTGAGAAAGAGCTTGATTGGATCTCGCTCCTGATGACGCTCGATCTCGGCGCGGGTGCGATAATTTCCCGGGTCAGACATTGAGTGGCCCATAAAGCGATAGGTTCGTACTTCAATTAGCGTCGGTAGGTAGTCCTTTCGGGCTCTCTCAACCGCGCGCAAGGTTGCCTCGCGAACAGCAAGCACGTCCATACCATCGACAAACTCCGCTGCGATCTCATAAGCACAGGCTTTTTGGGCCACATCGCGGAGAGACATCGCACGATCCTGAGAAGTGCCCATCCCGTACTGGTTGTTTTCACAAATATAGATGCAAGGAAGCTTCCAAAGCTGGGCCATGTTGAGCGATTCGTGAAAAGCCCCTTGATTAACTGCGGCTTCACCAAAAAAGCAGAGGGTTACTTGATCCGTGCCCTGGTATTTGCTTGCGAAAGCGACCCCGGTTGCCAATGGGATTTGACCACCAACAATTGCGTGGCCGCCAAGAAAGTTCACACTCTTGTCGAAGAGGTGCATCGAGCCGCCCTTGCCATGGGAGCAACCGGTCACCTTTCCGAACAACTCAGCCATCACGGCCTCTGGTGCGATACCTTTTGCAATAGCATGCCCGTGTTCGCGATAACTAGTGAGTACGTAGTCGTCCTTCCTAATGGCCGAAATCGCGCCGACGGCAACAGCTTCCTGCCCGATATAGAGATGGCAAAAGCCGCCGATTTTACCGAGGCTGTAAGCTTCAGCACACTTCTCCTCAAAGCGCCGAATCAACAACATCTCGTGATAGAGCTTGATTAGCTCTTCACGTTTCAGATTTCCCAGCCGGCCTTTCTGCTGTCGCTTAACTTTTCCTTGATCTCGCTGAATTGCGGATGTTTCTCCTTGCTCTGCTTCGGTGTCGATCACGCCGGTAGAGCTCTCCTCTTCGGCAACTGCGCGAGAACTGGATTCAGGTGTTGGTTTGCTCATTTACAGGTCTTTACTTCATTAAAAAACCGCTGTCACAGCGGGAGTTCTTTCAGGACGGTAGTTACATGCTTTCCCGTGGAAAATGGGGATTATACGCGACAGATCTTTAGTGTGCAAAAGGCAACCAGATCCAGGTGCTGTCCTAAAATTACTTTCTCCGTACGACCTCTCTTTCTCTGTGTACTCTGTGGTTGGATATCCGTGGGGACAAATCAACCGCCGAGCCAAAGAGGACGGCAAACAGGATCAACCTAAACTTTCAATTGTAGACACCGGGATATTTGCCAATGTCAGCAGACTCTTACGCCGGTGCTTGTCCGTTTGCATTCTCTTTGCCGCCTTTGTGAGTAGCGATTCAGTCGTCTCTCCATCTTCTGGAAAGCACGACACCCCAAAACTAACCTTCACCTCAACCGTCTTGCCCCTGCGAACTGAGAAGTTTTGAGATTCAACCGCGTTCCGGATGCGCTCACCGATCGAGCCCGCGACATTACCAGCCGCCATCGGCATGATGGCAACAAACTCATCACCGGCATAACGCGTAAGAACATCCATCTGCCGCAACTCTTTTCGAATGACTCCGGCAATACTGGCCAGCAGGCGATCCCCAATGGCATGGCCGAACTGTTCATTGATCTCTCTGAAATTATCGAGGTCCATGCTGATCACCGCCAGGGACTCTCGACCCATACGTTGCCCTTCTGCTATTCGCTGTTCCAGCATCATATAAAAAGCACGAGCGTTCGGCAGCTCTGTCAACGGATCGACGAGGGCACTCTCTTTCGTCTTCTCAAACGTCAGGGCGTTATTCAGGGCACTAGCGGCATGCTGGGCAACCGACTCCAGGAGTCTCACATGTTCAGAGCTGTAGGAAGAGCGGTTCTTTGAATAGAGAGTAATCGCTCCAAACGCTCCATTTTCACGAATGAGTGGCGCTGCCAGCACTCCCCGGTATTGTTTAGCAACGTCCTCACGCACGCCTATAAGGTCCAGCTCCGGCGAGGCGTTACACATTGATCTACCATTAGCGATCACCCAACCTGTGATTCCGTCGCCAACATTCAGTCGGCGCTTTTTAAACAACTCTTCGTTTTCGCCAGACACGTGCAACGCTATGGCCTTGCCAGACCTGTCGTCGACCACGAATATCAAACAAGTATCGAAAGGCACTATTGCCCTCAATTTGCTCGACACAAGCGTTACCGTATCACTCATACTGAGTGATGATCCGATCGTCTGCGCAATTTCATGCAATGCGAAGACTTCACGTTGGGCTTCGGTGATGGAACGGAAACCGGCAGTAAGCTCGTTTGGCGTTCCCAGAAGATCCGGAGCCAAACCAGCATCCGGCTTCGTCTGTGTTGTGTAGTCGCCATCGGGGGACGCGGATGGTACCTGCTCTTGAATGTCTTCGTCGTCTATCAAGCGGTCAAACGCTTCCACCTGCGTTACAAAGACATTAACGACCTTTGGGTCAAAGGCCGTGCCGGACATGGCCCGCAAAAGAGCGAGCGATTCCTCCTGCTTCATACCCTTCCGGTATGGTCTGTCACAACGAGTTGCATCATAGAAATCGACTACGGAAATGATGCGAGCTACCAGGGGTATGGCTTCGGCCTTTAGGCCTTTGGGGTAACCAGTCCCATCCCACTTCTCGTGGTGATAGCGCACGACCTCTTCCACCGGGTACGGAAAGTTAACGCGACGAAGAATGTCACCCCCCACGGTTGGATGAATTTTCATCTTGGCAAACTCGGCCTCGGTAAGTTTGCCGGGCTTGTTGAGAATGTATTCCGGTACTGCAAGTTTTCCGATGTCATGCAATAAGGCGCCGGCAAAGAGTGCTTCGATCTCAGCACCACTGACGTTTAGGAGGCGACCCATCTCTCGTGCATAGATTTGCGTGCGCCGTACGTGACCATGCGTCGTCTGGTCCTTGGCATCGATGGCGATTGCCAGCGACTCAATGGTGTTCATGTGCATCGTTGCCACCTCTTCAATATGTCGCCGCTGGTCTGCCTCAGCACGTTTGACCGCATCTATTCGGCTCTCGTTAAACTTGTACAACATCTGCACCAATACTGTGATTGCGACTCCGAGAATGATGTAGGCAATGCCTTCTCCATATATGGCCGAATAGAATAATGACGCAGAAGCTACTGCTGCCAGCTGGGTTGTGAGACTCCAAACCACACTCTCCTGTGAGGGTAATGCCGTGCTTACATCCTGCTCGAGATAGAGCAACGAAGATGAGAGAGCTGTGCTGAGGACGTACTGAACGACCGCAAGCAAGCAGATTGGGACCAACAAGGCGCTGACTGGCAATGCGGCGTCTGCATTCGCGCCTGAGCCGAATAGATTAGATGTCACCAGTAAGCTGTAGGTCGACGCAGAAATAAAGGTGGCGACGATGCCTATGGAGACGTTGGCTAATTTCTGTAACGGCGAGTCTTCGTCGCGCAGAGATATGCAGGCGAGAATAGCGGCCAGCACTGTCGCCGGCCCAACGGTATTAACGGGGGGGCCCGCAAAGAGAATGACCGCCAGCAAAATCAACATGTCGGCCGCTGATCGACGGCTGTGGCTTTCGGCGCGCTTGCTTCCTATTGAGATTCGGAGTCCGCTTGAGATAAGTGTGAGAAAGGCTAGCACCAGCCAAAGCAATAGCCCGGCTTTGCTCATTAGCGGGAGGATAAAAGTGGCAACGAGAGCGACAACGAGCAACATCAGTGCAGTCGTGGCGAGGCCGGCGACAGCGGCTTTGCTGATCCACGTCAAATTCTTCATGCTTGAGAAGCGCTCCAGGCGGCAGCCGACACGAGATAGAGAGCGAGTTGTATCGGGGCGTTTTTCGAGAAATCAAACCGGGCAGGTTGGTCGCGCGCCAACATTGTTTAGCGCGCGCTCCTAAATATAGTTGTAACAGTGACTTGGAGTCAACAAGATTCACTTCCAGAAATGGTCGGTACGGGGGTCTAAAATGTAGGATTTCAAGACACCGATTTCGCGCCGTTCTGCTTCAAGAACCCTCACGATCTTAGTGAAACCATCCGGGCTGGCATCGCGGATGGATCGATTCAGAACCTGTTTCTGGTGATTCAGATTCCACCCTCACCTTTCCTCGGAGTAAGCAATCAGCCACCGCTAATCGGATTGAGCACTCAGGCGCCAATCTTGGGGCGATCATTCCTTTCCACGAATGGGGGTCTGACATTCGCGATGAGAAACGATCTTAATTTCCGCTTCTCGCTGATTCTTTCGCAGATTCCTCCTTCGGAGTAATCGCTTATTCCACGATTACGCAGACTGCGGCCATTTTGGCGCAATTTGCGTAATCTGTGGATTTCGTCTGGGGTGTCAGGTTAACAAAACACCGACTTCATTTCGGTTGGTCTCTTATTGACCTACTTACAACGCCCAGTGGATTTCTTCCATACCAGGTTTGTAGACCGGATCTGAAAAGCACTCCGGGTAGACTCCCGATACCCTTACTTGGGCATATCAGCTTCATTACTACCTTGCGTTCCGCACGTATCGCCGGATCCCACTGTTTGCATCGTCTGTGATTGCTGGCAGATTGGTGGAGTCCGTCAACGAGATTTGCGAACGCCACGATTACCATCTGTTGCAGTGCAAAACCTACCCTGACAACGTCCGATGCCTGCTAAGTCTGAAAGCCACTCAGTCGATCTCGAAAGTAGTTCAGACTATCAAAGCAAATTCTTCCCGTTTGATAGGGGCTGCATCCCAGGTTTGGGGTCACGGGTTCCTGGCGCGCAGTGTCGGTCGGGTGCAGATTAGCGCCGTGCGCACCTATCTGGAACAACAGGCGCAACACCACGGGTATGCAAACCGACTGCTACCGCCCGTCTTTCGTTATCGAAACGCAAATCCTATTACTCTCTTTTCGGCGCATTCAGTTTTTGAACTCAACCACCACCTAGTGTTTTCGACCCGCTTTCGCGCTGGCGTGTTTACGTCTTGTGCGGCAGAAGCACTGGCTGATTACTGGCAGAAAGTGGCGGCCAAGTGGACGTTTGCAGTTGACCAAATCAGTGTTGTGCCGGACCACGTGCATCTACTGATTCGCACCGTGCCAAAAATGAACATTGAGCAGTGTGCGTTAGCACTGTTGAACAACGGGCAATACTTCATCGGGAAAAACTACCCGCAGCTGATGATTAGTGCTGGTGTCGACCAGTTGTGGCAACCATCGGCGTACGCGGGCACATGTGGAGACTTGAACACCGCGCTGATCAAGCATTGGTTGAGTGAGTGAGTAGGAGTTGGTAAGGGTGCTCCAGTTGAGTTGAAAGTTTCCAGGTGAAATAAAAGAAAAAAATCCTCCACACGGCAGTGAGAAAGGAATCCTACACACGGGCAGTGAGAAAGCAATCCTCCACACGGCAGTTAAGAAAGGGATCCTACACACGGCAGT
>Ga0209341_10000840_pt1 | contig 31270 bp, 20 predicted proteins | sample RifCSP13_2_FD_184020 | JGI IMG/M metagenome (GOLD analysis project Ga0209341, IMG submission 184020) | Soil microbial communities from Rifle, Colorado - Rifle CSP2_sed 13_2 (SPAdes) (version 2) | ecosystem: Environmental > Terrestrial > Deep subsurface > Rock core/Sediment | place: Rifle... | reverse complement strand
ACCTCGGGTACAACCTCCGCCGGGAACCGTGGGGGTACAACGGCAGCGACCTCCGGGACATCGGCCTCGTCCTGCGCCGCGCGATCGCGCACCTCATCGACAAGGCGTCGATTGTCCAGAACCTGCTGCAGAACTTCGGGGTCGTCGCGGACGGCTACGTCAGCCCCGCAAACGCGTTCTGGTACACCCCCGACATCCCGAGGCCCGGATACAACCTCACGCGGGCCGCGGACCTCCTCGATTCCCCCGAAGCCCGCGCGGCGGGGATCGGGCCCGACCCGCCGGGTCCGTGCTACAAGGACGTCCCGAGCGGATGCCGCTCCCTCGCGCGTGTGGGGAGTGCCCCGTTCGAGATCCTCACGCCGCATGCGGACTACGACAGGACCCGGGCGGCGGCGGGCGTGATGTGGGCGGACGCGATGCGTCAGGTCGGACTCAACGCCGTGAGCAAGCCGACGGCGTACGGCCTGGTCGTCCTCGCGATCATGTCGCATCAGTTCGATCTCTACCTCCTAGGCTGGAGGATTTCGGAACCGGACCCGGACTACCTGTTCAGCTTCTTCCACAGTTCGAACGGACCGGCAGGCCAAAACTACAATGGCGTGGCGAACGCCACGCTCGACGAATGCCTCGAGGACCAGCGGCGGGAGATGGACCGAAACCTCCGCCGCCAAATCGTGTTCCGATGCCAGCAGATCCTCGGGGACCTCCGCCCCGCGGAGCCAATCCACTGGCGGTCGAACATCCAGGGGTACCGGCAAGACCGGTTCGTGAACTGGACGATGACGGGCGGGACGCTCTTCAACGAGTGGTCCCTCTTCGGGATCCGCACGCCGCCAGCGCAGCGGCTGCGGATCGGAATCGACGTCGAGGCCGCCGTTCCGGCGGGGGAAACCCTTCCCATCGCGATCACGGTCCGGGACGACGGGGGACGGGCGGTCCGCGACGCGGAAGTGAGTCTGAACGTGTCCACGGGAACGGGGGAGGACCCCGGGACGCTCATTGGAGGCGCACAGAACGGGACCGAGGTTGCATTCGCCACGGACGCGTTCGGCCGTGCGGTCGTTCAGTACCAAGCGCCGGTCCTGTTCGATGCGGTCCGCCCCGTGTTCCTTCGGGCGGCGGCGAGCCATCCGGACTACGCGGGGCCCGCGCACCAGGAGACGATTGTGACCGTCGTGGGTGGGGAACAGCCCTTCCTCCGGGCGCGTCTGGACCTGCCTGCGGGCGACGTCACGTACCCCGAGACGCCCGTCCCCGCGCGGCTCGTGGTCCGGGACCGTTGGGGAAGCGTGGGCGACGCGGCCGTTGACATCCGTGCGATCCCCGACGGCACAACCCCGCCTCCGGCTCCGTCCCTGAACCTGACCGCGTTCACGGTCACGTTCCCCCGCCCGGGAATCCACTCGATCGGATTCAACGTGACGAAACAGGGACACCGGTCCGCGTGGGGCTTCGTCACCGTGTGGGTCATCCCGGCCCCGACGCCGCCGCCCGTGATCCCGCCGGACGAGACCCCTGATGGAGACGCGCCCATGTTCGCCTCCCTCGGGTTCCTGGCGGGCATCGCCGTCGCTTCTGCGGTGTTTTGGCGGTGGACCGCGAAGCGCCTACGGGGAGGGCGATGAGACCTCTCGACGCGGCAATAATCAGCGATTGAACCAATCTCCTCAAGTACGTCCGCGAAGAACGAACCAATCGACTGACGATGCGACGCTCCGTTCCCGGGATCGGAGGGACCCGCGGGACCGCCCGAAGGAGACGCGCAACCCTGCGTGCCGTGGAGGGGGCGCGGGCGTCCCGTCCCCCTCCCATGATGGTTTCGTGGGCATGCCCACAGGTTCGCGCACCCCGTTATCACGTCGACACACGGACGAATCAACCTTTAAGTAAGGCGGGGGCACATTCTCGGGTTCGAAACCATATGCGGGGCCCCCTCGCCGTGCTTTTGGCGGTTGCGACCCTGGCCACGGCGTTCCTCCCGCTGTTGGCGGTGACGGTCGGCACGGAATCGACCGGTCCCAGCTCCCCGGCGGTCCTAGACTATGGCCCGCACCGGATGCTCCCGAACCCCGACGTGTACCCGCGCGCGCCATTCACGGAGCCCGCGGGGTGGACGGGGACGCCGCCGCGCACGCGAGGATCCTCCCAGGGGCCGCTCGTCACGGGCACCGCGAACGTGATCGTCATCCTGATCGAGTTCACGGACGTTACCGCCACGCGCACGTCCGGCGAGATTGACACCTTGATGAACGACCCGACGCCGGCCGCGCCGAGCGCGCGCGTGTTCTACGAGGAGGTCAGCTACGGCGTCTTCCGCGTCCAGGGGACCGTCACGCCGTGGTTCCAGTCCGCGTTCCCGATGTCCGAGTACGGGGCGGATAGCTCGACGTCCCAGTTCGACGACGCGAACGGCCCGATCTACCGGCTCGTCGTGGACGCCGTGCAGCGCGCGGACGCGACGACGAACTTTGCGAACTTCGACGGGGACGCGGACGGCGTCGTCGACCACGTGATCATCGTCCACGCCGGCGACGCGCAGGAGGCGAACGCGAACAACCCGGACTACATCTGGTCCCACCGGTGGTCCGTCGTCGACGCGAACCCCGGCGTCCCGGGGAACCAGGCGCTCCGCGCGGACGGCGTGCAGATCTACGGGTACATCATGGTCTCCGAGCTCTCCCCCGTCGGCGTCTTCGTCCACGAGTTCGGCCACGACCTCGGGCTCCCGGACTTGTACGACACGGACGGGAGCAGCGACGGCGTCGGCGTATGGGACGTCATGGGCTCCGGCTCCTGGAACGGAAACCCGCGAGGCACGACACCTGCCCACTTCAGCGCGTGGGGGAAGGTCGAACTCGGGTGGATCGTCCCGACCGTCGTCACGTCGCCGATCTTCGGCGCCGCAATCGACGACGCGGAGACGGACCCGCGGGCGTTCAAGCTCCCGATCCGCACGACGGCGAGCGGGCAGGAGGAGTACTTCCTCGTGGAGAACCGACAGCAGGTCGGCTTCGACGCCGGGCTCCCCGCCGGGGGCCTCCTGGTCTGGCACATCGACGACTCCCAGTCGAGCAACATGGACGATACCCATCGGTGGGTCGACGTCGAGGAGGCGGACGGCAACGACCGGCCCACGCAGCCCGGGGACGTCTGGCCGAACCCGCTGAATGCGGACGACTTCGGTCCCGACTCGAGCCCGAACTCGAACTCGTACCTGAACCAGCGGACGGGGTGGAAGGTCCGGAACATCGGCCCGCCCGGGGACGTGATGCGCGCGGACCTGTCCCGCGACGTCGACGACGACCTCATGATCCTTCGGATGGACCGCCCGTGCTGCGCCCCGACCGGCGGCACCGTGACCGTCACGGTGAGGGTCGCGAACCGCGGCGCGCGGACCCAGACGAACATCGCAGCAAACCTCACCGTCTATTTCGACACGTTCGACGCCGCCTCCGTCGTGTGTTGCGGGGACAAGACGATCGCCTCCCTCGCGCAGGGCGCGACCGCGAACCTCACGTGGGACATCCAGGCCGCGAACGCGGGGAAGTACATCTTGGAAGCGTCCGTCGCGCTCCCGCTCGACGAGATCCCGGAGAACAACCACATGTTCGGGCACTTCAACGCCGCCACGTACTTCTTGTTCGACGACGTGGAGTCCGGCATCGGCGGGTGGACGCGGAACGGCGGCGCTGCGGACGAGCACCGGTGGGAGATCGCGCAGGACACCGCGAACGAGACCGCGAGCCGCAGCCCCACGCACGCGTGGCGGTTCGGCCGCCAGTCGGGGCTCATTCCCCTGTGCCCGCCGATCTGCCCGCCGACGTTCCACACCTTGACCTCTCCGAACGTGAGCGTCCCCGGCGGACCCGTCTACCTGTACGTCTGGCACCGGTACGACCTCCGCGGCCGCGGAATCGACCTAATCACGGGGACGGTCGAGACGGACACCGCGTACGTGAACGTCACGATCAACGGCGTGCCCCGGTCCCTTGCGACGTTCCGGGACGCGCAGGTGGACTGGCAGGTCTTCTTCGTGGACCTGAGTCCGTACGTGTCCGGCCCCGCGACGATCGCCCTCGAGTTCAGCGCGTCCTCGGACGTCCTCCTCGACACGGGGGGCTGGTGGGTCGACGACATCGCGATCGCGAACGCGCCCCTCACCCGGGGCCTCGTCGCGCGGGCGGTGAACCCGACGGTGACCGTCGAGCCCCTCGGCGTCGCGATCTTCCGGTTCAAGCTCGCGAACGTGGGCGACTTCGACGACGACGTGACGTTCGCCCTGCAGCCCCCCACCGGCTGGGTCGCTCTCCTCGGGCAGAACGAAAGCCGCATGCAGCCGTACGACCAGTTCACTGCGCGGATCCGGGCGGGCACGGACGCGACCCTCCTCCTCGGGTTCCAGGTCGCGGACGCCCAGCGGGGCACGCGGTACGTCGTGCCCGTGACCGCGGCGAGCGCGGCGGACCCCTCCGTGGCGGTGACGTTCGACACGACGACCGTGATCGCGGACCCGTTCGGGCTGGCGGGCCTGGAGAAGTACGTGTTCCTCTTCCTGATCGTCCTCGCGGCGGTCATCGTGATCGCGGTCGTGATCGACGCGGTCAAGAAACAGAAGGGTGTCTACCGCCGCTGGTAGGCAATTCCGCGCCGCCGAGCCGCGTCCTTATTAGACGGGGAGCCCGTGGTGGCGGCGTGTTCGTGGACCACCCGCTCCTCCGCCGTCAGGCGATCGAGGAACGGGCGTACCAGGTGACCATCGCCGCCCGGTGCCTCGAGCGGTCGACGCTCGTCGTCCTCCCGACGGGGATGGGGAAGACCGTGATCGCCGCGCTCGTGATCGCGGGAGTCCTGAAGAGCAAGGGCGGGAAGATCGTGTTCCTCGCGCCGACGAAGCCCCTCGTGGAGCAGCACGCGGCGTACTTGAAGGACGTGCTGTTGGCGGGCGACGTAGCGGTGTTCACGGGCGAGAAGCCCCCGGAGGACCGCGAGCTCGAGTGGCGGACGTGCAAGATCGTGTGCTCCACGCCGCAGGTGATCGAGAACGACCTCCGGTACGGGCGGATCGCCTTGGACGAGGTGTCCCTCGTCGTCTTCGACGAGGCCCATCGCGCGGTCGGGGACTACGCGTACGTGGACGTCGCGAAGGCGTACAACCAGCGGGGCGGACTCGTCCTCGGGATGACCGCGAGCCCCGGCAGCCAGGTCGAGAAGATCCTGGAAGTATGCGACCACTTGGGAATCTCGGGCGTGGAGATCCGCACGGAATATGACCCCGACGTCGCACCGTACGTCCATGGAATCCAAGTCGAGAAAATCCTCGTCGACGTCCCGGAGGCGACCGCCCGGATGCGGGACCTCCTGCGGGCCGCGTTCGACGAGCAGGTCGCGTCTCTGCGCCATCTCGGGTATTTCGAAGGCGTGCCGAGGCCTACGACGAAGGACCTCCTCGAGGCGGGTCGGCGGATTCGGGCGGCGTTGGACTCGGGCCGCAAGTCGGGCCCGACATTCCGCGCTGCCACGGTCCAGGCGCTCGCGATGAAGATCAACCATGCGATCGAGCTCGCGGAGACCCAGGGGATGGAAACATTTCGCAACTACGTGGACCGCCTGCGCGAGGATGGGGGCTCGCGGGCCGACCGGTCCTTCCTGAACCATCCCAAAATCGTGCAGGCCCTCGCGTTGGCGGGGTCCGCGGAACACCCGAAGGTCCGTCGCGCCCTGTGGGCCGTCCGCGAGCAGTTCATCCAGAAGCCGGACTCCCGGGTGATCCTCTTCACGCACTATCGGGACATGGCGACGGTCATGGATCGGGAGCTCCGGAAGCTCCCCGGCATTCGCCCCGCCCGGTTCGTGGGGCAGGCGTCCCGCGGAGAGGACGTGGGGCTCTCCCAGAGGGAACAGGGCGACATCCTCGAGAGGTTCCGGGCCGGGGAGTACAACGTGATCGTGGCGACGTCCGTGGCGGAGGAGGGGCTCGACGTCCCGCAGGTCGACCTCGTCGTCTTCTACGAACCCGTGCCGTCGGAGATCCGCACGATCCAGCGCCGCGGGCGGACGGGGCGGCGGTACGAGGGCCGTGTGGCGGTGCTCGTCACGAGGGACACGCGGGACGAGGCGTACCTGTACTCCGCACGGCGGAAGGAACGGAAGATGCACGCGGAGCTCGACCGCCTCCGGAAGGAGCTGCAGCAGAGAATCTTCGTCGGCCTGCCGGGGGGCGAGACCTTCGTCGCGGCGAGTCCGCAGGGGCGAATCACGGGGCTCCGGGAAGCCGCCAGGGACGCATCACCGGCGCCGCCAAGGCCGAAGCGCTCCGTCCAGTCCGAGCTGCCGGACGCGTGAGCGCTCCCTTTATGCGGCCCCGTGTCGATGGGGAGCGGGATGTCCCGGTGCCCGGAATGCGGGTACGATCTGGAGCCGGACGAGGAGGAGTGCCCGAACTGCGGGGCAATCCTCGGGGACTACGAGGAGTTCGAGGAGTTCGACGCGTGACGGGGCGGTCCTCAGACTGAAGGGTTTTATACCCCCTGCCTCTTAGACGCGACCCCACCATCAGGTGACGCCTTGCCTCGTGGAATCAATGCGGCCCGAAAGCTCCGGGACAACCGCCAGGACGCCCGCTGGTCCGACCGGTACTACAAGCGCCGCGTCCTCCACCTGAAGGAGAAGTCGGACCCCCTCGAGGGCGCCGCGCAGGCCCGCGGGATCGTCCTCGAGAAGGTCGCGATCGAGGCGAAGCAGCCGAACTCCGCGCTCCGGAAGTGCGTGAAGGTCCAGCTGATAAAGAACGGGCGGCAGATCACCGCGTTCGCGGTCGGCGACGGGGCGATCAACTTCATCGACGAGCACGACGAGGTCCTCGTCGAGGGGATCGGGGGCCGCATGGGGCGCTCGTACGGGGACATCCCCGGCGTCCGGTACAAGGTGATCAAGGTCAACAACGTGTCCCTCGACGAACTCGTGCGCGGGCGAAAGGAGAAGCCGGTCCGATGACGGACGAGACCCCGCCGACGGAGCTCCCGCCGCCGCCGGAAGGGCTCCCACCCCCGCCGACGGAGCCGCTCCCTCCGCCGCCGTCGGAGGGCGCGCCGGAGGCCCCCTTGGCGGAGGGCGAGATCCCGCCGCCGGAGAAGCCCAAGAAGAAGCCCGCGAAGAAGCGGCCGTCCTACCAGCTCAAGCTGTTCGAGCGGTGGGACGTCGCGGACGTCGTGATCCACGACAAGGGCTTGGAGCGATACATCAACCTCGCGCCGATCGTCCTCCCGCACACGGGCGGCCGGCATGCGAACAAGCCGTTCGGGAAGCAGCGGACGAACATCGTCGAGCGGCTCATCAACAACATGATGCGGTTCGAGATGTACACGGGGAAGAAGTCGAAGGCGCTCTCCGTCGTCAGGCAGGCGTTCGAGCTCATCGAGGAGCAGACGAAGAAGAACCCCGTGCAGGTCCTCGTCGACGCGCTGGAGAAGGCGGCGCCACGGGAGGAGATCACCCGCCTCCGGTTTGGCGGCATCTCCGTCCCCCGTGCGGTCGACATCGCCCCGAGCCGGAGACTCGACCTCGCGGTCCGCAACATCTGTGCGGGCGCGGTCGGCGCGGCGTTCAAGTCGGGCGCTGGAAAGAAGACATTGGAGAAGGAGCGCGGGTACGAGCCCATCTCGCAGTTCCTCGCGAACGAGATTCTGGCGGCGTCGCGCGGGGACATGCAGAGCTCCGCAATCGCGAAGAAGGAGGAGGTCGAACGGGTGTCGGCCTCCGCGCGATGAGCAACCGTTAAGTACGGGCTTTCAAGTAGGAGCGTGACCGCGCATGGGACGCAAGGAAGACAACATCAAGAAAGCGCAGGCGATCATCCACAACAAGGAGCGGATCCGGAACATCGGGACCGCCGCGCACATCGATCACGGGAAAACGACGCTCTCCGATTCCCTGATTGCCGGCGCCGGCATGATCAGCGAGGAGCTTGCGGGCTCGCAACTGTTCATGGACTACGACGAACAGGAACAGGCGCGCGGGATCACGATCAACGCCGCCATCGCGTCGATGGTCCACGAGTTCGAGGGGCAGGCATACCTGGTCAACCTGATCGACACGCCCGGTCACGTCGATTTCGGCGGCGACGTCACCCGCGCGATGCGGGCAATCGACGGCGTGATCATCCTCGTGGACGCGGTCGAGGGCGTCATGCCCCAGACGGAGACGGTCATCCGGCAGGCGCTGAAGGAGCGGGTGAAGCCCGTCCTGTTCATCAACAAGGTCGACCGGCTGATCAACGAACTGAAGCTCGACGCGGACCGCATGCAGCAGCGGTTCACGAAGATCATCACGGACGTGGACGCGCGGATCAGGAAGATCCTGCCCGACGACATGAAGGCCTCGTGGTCCCTGAACGTGGAGACGGGGAGCGTCGCCTTCGGGAGCGCGCGCAACAAGTGGGCGATCTCCGTCCCGTACATGAAGAAGACAGGGATCACGTTCAAGGAGATCTACAAGTACCTCGCGGAGGAGAAACAGGGGGAGCTGAACAAGCGCGCGCCGCTCCACCAGGTCGTCCTCAACATGGTGATCCGTCACCTCCCGAACCCGCTCATTGCGCAGCCGATGCGGATCCCGGTAATCTGGAAGGGGGACCTCGAGAGTCCCGTCGGGAAGGCGATGATGAAGGTGAAGGAGGACGGACCCGTCGCGTTCATGATCACGAAGATCATCGTCGACCCCCAGGCGGGCGAAGTCGCCGCCGGCCGGCTGTTCAGCGGGAAGATCGCGCGCGGACAGGAACTGTGGGTCTCCGGGATGCCGAAGCCCCAGCGCGTGCAGACCGTCGCCCTCATCGTCGGGCCCGACCGGATCCCCGTCGACGAGATCGACGCGGGAAACGTGGTCGCCGCGATCGGCATCAAGGACGCGATCGCTGGGTCTACGGTGAGCGACGACAAGGCGATGCCGCCGTTCGAGCCCATCGTCCACTACTCGGAGCCGGTCGTCACGGTCGCGATCGAGGCGAAATCCACGGCGGACCTCCCAAAGCTCGTCGACACCCTGCGGACGATCGCGAAGGCGGACCCGAGCATCGAGGTCGAGATCAACCAGGAGACGGGCGAGCACCTGATGTCCGGCATGGGCGAGCTCCACCTCGAGATCACGCAGTACCGGATTGTGAACGACTTCAAGGTCCCGATCACGGCGAGCGCGCCGATCGTCGTGTACCGGGAGCGCGTGCGGCGGCAGGGGGGCCCGTTCGAGGGCAAGTCGCCGAACAAGCACAACCGGTTCTACATCGAGGCGCTCCCCCTCGAAGACGCGGTCGTCCAGGCGATCCACGACGGAACGATTGCGAGCGGGCAGCGGATCAAGGACGCGAAGGCGCTCCAGAAGCAGCTGCAGGACCTCGGGATGGACCGCGAGGAAGCGCGGAACGTCGTCTGGATCCGGGACACGAACATGCTGATTGACGCGACGAAGGGGATCCAATACCTGAACGAGACGATGGAGCTCGTCAAGGAGGCGTTCATCGAGGCGATGACGAAGGGGCCCCTCGCGCAGGAGAAGTGCATGGGGCTGAAGATCCGGATCGTGGACGCGAAGCTGCACGAGGACAGCGTGCACCGCGGACCCGCGCAGGTGATCCCCGCCGTGCGGAGCGCGGTCTATGGGGCAATGGTCCAGGGCGAGCGCGTCATCATGGAGCCGATCCAGAAGCTGTTCCTCGACCTGCCGCAGGACGTGATGGGGGCCGCGATCGGGGACGTGCAGGCGCGGCGCGGAGTGATCGAGGACATCCAGCAGGAAGGCGAGGCCACGAAGATCGCGTCGAAGGTCCCCGTGGCGGCGATGTTCGGATTTGCGACGTCGATCCGCGGCGCGACCCAGGGCCGCGTGTTGTGGTCGACGGAGAACGCCGGGTTCCAGCCCGTGCCCGCGGACCTGCAGCGCGAGGTCGTGCGACAGATCCGCGAGCGGAAGGGGCTGTCGCCGGAACCGTACGACGAGGCGTACTACGCGGCGTAAGCGATTCTCTCCTGTGCGGGGTCGTAAGCCATATATAGGGATAGGCTCTAACGGACGGCTACGGTGAAAAAATGGCACAGAAACCGCACCTGAACATCGTGTTCATCGGCCACGTCGACCATGGGAAGTCGACGACGGTCGGGCGCCTCCTCTTCGATACGGGACACGTGGGGGCCCACATCCTCGAGGGATACAAGAAGGAGGCCGAGCAGAAGGGCAAGGCCACGTTCGAGTTCGCCTGGGTGATGGACCGGGTGAAGGAGGAGCGGGAGCGCGGCCTCACGATCGACGTCGCGCACCAGAAATTCGAGACGGACAAGACCTACTTCACGATCATCGACGCGCCCGGGCATCGGGATTTCGTGAAGAACATGATCACGGGCACGTCCCAGGCGGACGGCGCCGTCCTCGTCGTGTCCGCGGCGGAGGGCGTCCAGGCGCAGACGAAGGAGCACATCTTCCTCGCGCGCACGCTTGGCGTGCAGCAGCTGATCGTCGCCGTGAACAAGATGGACGCGACGAAACCCGCGTACAACGAGGCGCGATACAACGAGATCAGGACGGAGGTCACGGGCCTCCTGAAGGCGGTCGGCTACAAGACGGACGAGATTCCGTTCGTCGCGATCAGCTCGTACAAGGGCGACAACATCGCGAAGGCGTCCCCGAACCTCGGCTGGTACAAGGGGCCGAACCTCGTCGACGCGCTGAACACGCTCAAGCAGCCGCCGAAGCCGACGGACAAGCCGCTCCGCATCCCGATCCAGGACTGCTACGACATCAAGGGGATCGGGCAGGTCCCCGTCGGCCGCGTCGAGACGGGCGTGATGAAGCCCGGGATGAAGCTCTCGTTCCAGCCCGCGGACAAGATCGGCGAGGTGAAGTCGATCGAAATGCACCACGAGCAGATCCCGGAGGCGGGCCCCGGCGACAACGTGGGGTTCAACGTGCGAGGGATCGAGAAGGGCGAGATCCGCCGCGGGGACGTCGCAGGCCCCGTGGACAACCCGCCGACCGTCGCGAAGTCCTTCACGGCGCAGATCATCGTGCTGAACCACCCGAGCGTGATCACGGCGGGATACACGCCCGTGTTCCACGCCCACACCGCCCAGGTCGCGTGCACGTTCGAGGAGCTCGTGAAGAGCATCGACCAGCGGACGGGGGCGACGAAGGCGGAGAAGCCGGAGATGCTGAAGACGGGGGACGCCGCGGTCGTGAAGATCCGGCCCACGAAGCCGATGGTCATCGAGTCCTTCAAGGCGTTTCCCCAGCTCGGCCGGTTCGCGATCCGGGACATGGGACAGACGGTCGCGGCCGGGCAGGTGATCGATGTCGAGAAGCGATGACCTCCTTCCCCTTTTCTCTCCTTCTTTTGGTGACTGAATGGCGCAGAAGGCGCGAATCTCGCTGTCCGGCACCGACCCCAAGAAGGTCGACAGCGTCTGCCAGCAGATCCGGATGATCAGCGAGCGGACCGGCGTCGCGATGGGCGGACCAATTTCCCTGCCCACGAAGCGCCTCGTCGTCCCCGTGCGGAAGTCCCCGGACGGGGAAGGGTCCGAGACGTGGGACCGCTGGGAGTTGCGAATCCACAAGCGCCTCATCGACCTCGACGCGGACGAGCGCGCCCTCCGCCAACTCATGCGGATCCGCGTACCGGACGGCGTGAACATCGAGATCGTGTTGCGAACCTAGGCCGCACGAACTTCCCGCATCGCGTCGATCTTCGCCTGCAGCTCCTCGTATCGTCGGACCCAGTCCGGTTCGCGGGCCGTCCTCGCCGCCCGCATCCCCCTCTCGACGAACGTGATCGCGAGCTCGCGCCGACCCGAGGCACGGGCGGCATCAGCGAAGTGCCAGACGGCCGCGATCGTGGGCACCTTTCCCCGCGATTTCTCGAGCAGGGACTCCGCCCGCTGCCACTCGCGCTCGCCCCGCTCCAACTCCCCGCGCTGCCATGCGATTGATGCGAGCCAGACGACGCATGCTGCCGCGTTCGCATCGTCCCCAATCTCCTCGGCGATCGCGGCGGACTCGCCGAACTCCTCGTCCGTGGCCTCGAACTGACCTCTTTTCCAGTGCAGCCCTCCGAGGAACCACAGTCCGTATGCGATGAGCGCGGCTGCGCCGATCTCGCGGGCCTCGGCCAAGCCTCGCCGGGCGGCGTCCTCCGCTTCCGCCCAACGCCCGGTCATGTTGAGGCTACCCGCCGATCCGAGGAGCGATTTCACGACGCCGAGACGATCCCCCGCGCGCTCGTAGAGACGCATGGCCTCCCGGTATGCGTCGATCGCCCCATTCCAGTCCTGGATTCGGACCAGCGTCCGAGCGATCCCGTAGACGCACATCGCCTCCACGCGCCGATCGCCGACCTCTTCGGCAGCGGCCCGGCCTCGTTCGAACGCGTCCCGCGCGGCGTCGATCGAGCCTTCCTCGACCTCGAACGAGCCCAGGTAGTAGTCGGCCGCCGCGGCGAGGCGGATCGCCCCGAGCCGCTCGAACCGGTTGCGGGCCTTCAGGAGAAGGGGCCTCGTGTCCCGCGAGAACCGCTCCAGCGCCATCCGACCCCGCCCCAGGAGCGCTTCCGCCGCCGTGATTCCCACGGCAATCTCCCCCGCGCGCTCGAAGGCACGCCTCGCCTCGGCCCAGCGGCTCACGGCCTCCAATGCGTTGCCCTCCAACACGAGGACCCGCGACCGCAGCCGCCGGTTCGTGACGCCCCGCGCAAGACCCGGCAGGAGGGGCTGAAGGAGACGGGGGTATCCCGCTCCGATCAGTTCCTCCCCGCACTCGACCGCGAGTTCGGCGGCCCGCGTCCAATCTCGGGCCGCCACGAAGTGGCGAATCGCCTCGAGAATGCGGAGCGGATCCCGGCTGGCGGCTAGCAACTCCCCGGCGCGCGCATGCAGGACGACGAGCGTCTCCGGGGGTTGGGTCGACAGGACGGCCTCCCGCACGAGGTCGTGCACATCCGCACTCGCCTCCGTAGTCCGTAGCAAGCACCACCGGGAGAGCTCGCCTTCATGGCTACCCAGCGCCGCCCGCGGCACGGGTCCCTCGAACACCGCTGCGAACGCGAGGGTCTCGCGAGCCCCCTCCCCGAGGTTCGGAAGCACATCGCCGACGAGCCTTTCCACGGACACGGTCCGAACGCGGTCCAGCGGCACGCTCGCGCGCGCGGCGAGTTCCAGGGAGAGCGGATGCCCGCCGAAGCGACGCAGGATCGGACCGTGCAGCGATTCGGACACCCGGAGTCGCCCGAGCACCGCAGACGCCTCTTCAGCAGGTAGCTCCCCGAGCTCGATCTCCAGGACGTGTCCAGAGGAATAATCTCTCCCGTGCAGGAAGGGGAGCCGTCTTCGGGACGGGAGGAGCACCTTCGGGCCGTCGCTCGTGGTGAGGGCCAGGGATCTGATGATGTCCCCGAGATCCGATCCAGCAAGGTGCGCGTCGTCGAGGACCAGTAGGAGCGGTGCCATCGCCGCCAATTCGCGGCCCGCCAGCCGGGCGGTCATCCCGGACGAGACCGGCGCGGAACGGAGGTGATCGCTCAACGCCCGCCGGCCCACCGATAGGAGAACGTCGGCCAAGTCGCCGAGGAGGTCCGTTGGGGTCGCGCGCGGTCCCAGCCGCCGCCAGATCACGTTCGCTCGGGGCCGCACGTTCCGCACCCACTCGGAGGCGAGTGCGGTCTTCCCGATTCCGGGAAGCCCGACGAGGACGAGGATCCGGGCGCGCGAATCGGCGAGGAACGCGATCAGCCGGTCGAGCTCCCGCCTCCGACCGGCGAAGTGCCGGGCGTCGATCGCTCCGCGGACGTCAAAGATCCTGCCGCGGTGGAGGACCCCCGAGTCATCCAGGAACCATCGCAGGTCGACGCGGCCCTCCCGAACCGCCGCCACGATTTCCGAGAACCGAGGGCGCCGCGGCACGAGGAAAGGAACCTCGTAGAGCCGACGGCGGGACTCGCGCCCGTGGCCGTCCACGACGACCACGACCCGCTCCTCCTCTCGGTGGCGGACGGCGCGGGCCCCCGCCAGCCCTTCACCCGTCAGGAAATACGCCGTGACGCGCTTCCGACGCCCCCGCAGGTGGACCTTCGCGGCGTGGACGAGTCCCCTCGCGCGGAGATGCGCCATCGCCCTCGACACGTGCGCCCGCTGCACCCGCAGGGCCTCGGCGATCGCCTCCTGGACCAGCTCCTCCGCGAGATGAGAGGCGGCGGAGACATCGGCACGGTCGAAGAGGTACAGGAGGCAACGCTCCCCGAGGGTTGGCCCCGCCCGCACGAGATGGACAGTTCCACAGACCCCTTTAATCCCTTGGAGCGGGAAAAAGGCTCGTGGCGGCCTCTCACGTTTGGGCACGCGCGGAGGACCGGAGCGAGGCACTCGCACGGTGCTCGCGCCTCCTGACCCAAGAAGGGTTTCGCGTCGCCGTCCCTGGGACGACCCGGAACCCGCCGACGCCCGACCTGATCGCGTCGCGAGGGCGTCGGACCGTGCGCGTCGTCGTGCTCTCCATGGAGGAGGTCGACGAAACGGCGGCGAGGAGGCGCGTTCACGACCTGGTCCGCACGGGGGAGACGCGCGTGTACGTCCCTTGGCCCCTCCGGTGGCGATTCCTCTCGAACCTGGACCGCTGGCGGCTCCGAGGGGTCGCCGTGGTGGGATGGTGAGATTGGCCTCGTTGTGCAGGAACGGGGGCGCAGGCTCGCTGCGGCCCCGTCTTTTTTTTGGACCCGCGCGTCCGCGATACCTTTTAGGGACATCCGACCTTCCGCGGGCCCTGGGCCGGTAGATCAGCGGAAGATCGCCTGCTTTGCAAGCAGGAAGTCCTGGGTTCAAATCCCAGCCGGTCCATTCCGGAGGCCCGGCGAAAGGTCTTAATCGCAACGCCGGATTCGGGATGCACCCTCGGTGCAACATGACTCTCTACCGTGCGTCCCCTACCTTGGGAGAGATTGGCGAGGACTTCCGACGCGTCTACGCGCTTGCCAAGTTCAACGAAGCAGACGGGATGATCCGATGGGGGGACAGCCCGGATCCCCTCATGCTCGTCTGGTCGCCGCGGATCTACGAATTCCTCCACGTCCTCGAACGGATCATGACGTACCCGCCCGCCCGGGGAATCTGTCGAGAGGTCGGCTACCGCTCCGGGTACGACGGTGCGGTCGAGACGGCGCGGCCCATGGGAGTGGAGGCGGGCCAGCCCGTGAACGTCCTGCTCTTCCTTCCCCGCATCCTCGGGGGCGCGGGATGGGGCGTCAGCGAAGTCGTGTACGACGATGAGACGGGTCACCTGGAGTGGACGTTCCCCAAGGGGACGGCGGTGGGTATCGCGGCGAGGGAGGTGGGACCCCGCGTCGCCCCCGCGTGCGCGTTCATCGAGGGGTTCGGGGCCGGGTGGGTCAAGGGGAGCCTGGGCCTTGCCGTCGAGTTCCTGGAGGGCTCGTGCGTCGGGATGGGTAACGTCGCGTGCCGGTTCGACTCCCGACCGTTGGAGGAATGATGATTCCCCTGCGTCCCACAACCCGTCTCATCCCGACCTCGTCCGTGTCCGAAGTCCTCCAGCACGCGATCCTCGAGGCGATGGAGGCGGGAGGGCTCGAGCAGGTGATGATCTCCCGCCCGGACGGACTGCCCATTGCCCACAACCTCGCCGACCCGGCCCTGGCCCGCCGTCTGGCGGCGATGAGCGCGGCGATCGTCGGCACGGGCGAGATGGCGACCTCCGAGCTCGACCGGGGCTCCACCCGGGGGGTCACGATCGACGCCACGGACACGCGAATCGTGTGCCTCCACGCCGGGGAGGAGGCAATCGTGACGGGGCTCGCGGACCCGAACGCAAACGTGGGGATGATGCTCCTCGTCCTCCGGCATCTCGCGGACACGGTCCGCGACGCAATCGAGCGCTGGGAGAACGAGAACCCCGAGGGCTAGCTGGCGGAGGGGAAGCTCCGGATCATCGCCGCCGTCGCCTTGATCGCGTTCCGCGCGTCCGCCAGGCGGATGTTCTCGTTCGGCGCGTGGATCCGCTCGCCCGTCCATCCAACGCCGGGGCCGCCGACCGCGGGCGTGCCGACGCGCGTGAAGTACCAGGTCGTGGAGGACCCGGACATCCAGGGGAGGATGTTCGGCGGCCGGCCGTACACCTCCTTCATGGCGGCGACAATCGCCTGCGAGAGGCGCGCGGTGACCGGGGTCGCGGCGGGCTCGAAGACGGAGTGCTTCTCGACCTCCACGTCCCGGAACCCCTTCGAGCGAAGGTGCGCGAGCAACTTCCTGTAGACCGCCTCGGGCCGCTGGCCCGGGACGAGACGGAAGTCCACCTTCGCGTGGGCGACCGCGGGGTTCACGGTCTTGTGTCCCTCGCCCGTGTACCCGGACCAGATCCCGTCTATCGTGCACGTGGACCGATACAGGTGCTCGAGGAGGCGCTTCTGGCGGCTGCCCTCGACGAGGAGTTTCGTCCCGTACGTGGCCTCCCAGTCCTTCGGATCCCATGTGTTCTTCCGGAGGTATGCGAGCTCCCCCTTCGTCGGTCGGTTGTGTGCACGGGCGTAGAACCCCTTGATTAGGACCCGTCCATTTTCGGAGCGGAGCGTGTTGAGGGCATGAATGAGCCTCCAGGCGGCATTCGGGATCACGGTCGCGATCGAGGAGTGCTGGTCCACGGCGGCGGTCCGGACCGTGAGCTCCACGCTCAGGATCCCCTTCGAGCCCATCGAGAACAACGGCATGCCGCGCTCGTCGTGGTCGCACCCTTCGATCGTCGCCCCGTCCGCGCGGAACACCTCGGGGTGCGCGTCCGCGAACGGGAGCAGGTGCGGGCTGCCCATCTCCTCCTCCCCCTCGACGACGAATCGGAGGTTCACGGGCAACCGGCCCGCGGTCTCCCGGATCGCCGCCTGCGCGAGGCATTGAGACACCGTGTTCCCCTTCGTGTCCGCGACCCCGCGGCCGAACAGGGAGCCCTCCCGCACCTCGGGCCGGAACGGCTGCGACGTCCACTCGTTCAGCGGGTCCACGGGTTGGACGTCGTAGTGGTTGTACAGGGCGAGCGTCGGGAGGTCCGGGTCCTCGATCACATTCCCCACGACGAGGTCGGGTCCGCCGGGGACGGGCATCCGCCGCGCCTTCACCCCGTACCGCTCCAGGAGCCGCACGGTCGCGGCCGCACCTTCCTCGAAGGCCTTGTTCTGTGCGGAAATCGTCGGGACGCGCGCGTACTCCGTCAGGACCGCCACGAAGTCGTCGAATCGCCTGTCCACATAGCCGAAGGCGGCGTCTCGCTCCCCCGGGGTCATGCTCGCGGGATGGCAGTGGGGGTGAAAAGGCCTCGGGTGGGCGGGAGAGCCTTAAGGAGGTCGCCGATGCCCATCCGTGCGCGACGTCGCAGCCGTCACCGCCAAAGGCGGGCGGGAGCACATGGAGGATTTCGCGCGCGTGGAGCTCTCCTTTGCGGAACGGAGGGGTTGGACCTACGCGGCGGTCTTCGACGGGCATGGCGGCGAGGCGGTCTCGCGTCGGGCGGCGAACGAGTTTCACGAACTGCTGGCGGCGGAAATCCTCGGGGCTCCGAACGACGACGCTCTCCGAAGGACGTTTCGGACGTTTGACGAACGCGTGAAGGAAGAGTCAAGCGGGACGACCGCGGTCGTGCTCCTGGTCCACGAGGGAGGGATCACGGCCGCGAACGCGGGGGACAGCCACGCCCTCCTCGTCCGCGGTCGGGACGAAGAGATCCTCACCACGGACCACCGGCTTGCGAACGAGTCGGAGCTTCGCCGCGTTCAAGCTGCAGGCGCTCGGATCTCCGGACGGTACGCATGTCTCCCGGACGGACGCGGCCTGATGTGCACCCGCTCGCTCGGAGACCGGGAGTTCCGAACGATCGGCATCATCCCCGATCCCGACATCGCGAACCGCTCCGTGGGGCCGGACGACGTGTGGATCGTCCTCGGATCGGACGGCGTGTGGGACGGCCTCGTCCCGGAGGAGGTGGCGATCCTGGCTCGGTCCACGACCACCGCCAGATTGGCGGCGGAGCGGATCCGGGACGCCGCGCTCGCCGCGAGCACGGACAACGTGAGCGTCGTCTCCGTGCGCCTTCCGTGAGGGAATCCTTTTGCGGTCCCGCACCATCGACACCCCCGTGGATGAGAAGGAGGTCCTCCCCGGCGTCGTGGCGACCCGGGAGTACGCGCTCTGGTTCCCGGCGGAAAAGGCGATCGCGATCAGCGACCTTCACCTGGGGTACGAGGGGGCCCTCCAGGAGGCGGGCGTGGCAATCCCCCGCCGCCAGAAGGGCGTGATGCTGGAGCGCCTCGGCCGCCTGCTCGACCGGTACGCGCCGGAGAAGGTCATCGTGAACGGGGACTTCAAGCACGAGTTCTCCCGGAACCTGGAGGATGAATGGAAGGACGTGCAGGACGTTCTCGACTTCTTGAACCGTCGAACGGTCCCGGTTCTCGTGCGCGGGAACCACGACAACTACCTGATGCAAATCCTCTCGAGGAAGGGGCTTGACCTCCACCGGAAGGTGGAGTTCGGCGGATTCACATTCGTCCACGGCCACGACGACCCCGGCGTCTCCGGGCCCCTCGTCCTCGGGCACGAGCACCCGGCGGTGAAGCTGCGGGACACCCTCGGGGCGGTCCTCTCCTTGCCGGCGTTCGTCGTCGGCGCGGACGTGATCCTCCTCCCCGCCTTCTCACCGCTTGCCCTCGGCGTCGACGTGACGGAGCGGCCGAAGATGTCGCCGTTGCTCCAGGACCGGGACCTCTCGGACGCCCGGGTGTTCGCGGTCGATGACGCGGAGGGGCTGCTCGAGTTCGGACGCGTGCGGGACCTCGAGAGGGTGCAGCGCTAGGCGGACCCCTGGGACCCCTCCCCGGCCGGAGGCCCCGCACGGGATCGCTCGGCACGGATCGAGATGAGCGCCCGTCGGAGGAGCGGCGCCGGCAGGACGCTGACGATCACCATGACGAGCACGATGATCGAGAACAGGTCCGGACCAATCACGTCCGCCTCGTGGGCGATCAGCGCGATGATCAGGCCAACCTCCCCCCGGGGGACCATCCCGTAGCCGACGGCAAGGCTCTCGCTCTTTGACATGCCCGTCCAGCGCGCCGCCAACCCGCACCCCGCCAGCTTCGTGACGAAGGCGACGCCGAGGAGGACCGCGCCGAAGAGGATCAGGCCCACGCTCACGGCCCACACGTCGACGAACAGGCCGAGCGAGATGAAGAACACGGGCGTGAAGATCGCGCCGAGGAACTCGACCCCCTCCTGGAAGTCGTGGCGCAACGGCGTGTTCGAGAACATCGCGCCCGCCAGGAACGCGCCGATCACCGCCGACAGACCGATTGCCTCCGAGAGGAAGGACGTGAAGAACGCGACCGCCATGGCGACCATGAAGCCCGCGTGGGTCAGTCCCGCCTTCAGCCCGCGGGCCTGCGTCCACACGACGAGGCGCGCGAAGTAGCGGGACCCGACGTAGATCGCGAGCGCGATGAACGCGACGGAGATCCCGAGCAGGAAGAGGATGGAGACGAGGTCGACCGCGCCCCCCGCGACGCCGAGCGAGAGGGAGAGGACGAGGAGGCCGAGGATGTCGTCGACGATCACGGCGCCCATGATCGTGTTCGCGATCTCCGTGCGGAGCATGCCGAGCTCCCGCAACACCGCGGCGGCGATGGCGGTGCTCGTGGCCACGAGCGCGGCCCCGACGAACGTCGCCATGATGAATCGAGGCGTCGGCGAAGCGGGCAGCGGGAGCACCTGAAGGCTCGCGTCCGGGACCATGACATAGGCGATCGCGAACCCCAACACCCAGGGGAGGGCCACGCCGCCGATGGCGACGAGGATGTTCTTCCTCTTGTAGATCGCGCGCACGTCCGACTCCAGCCCGATCAGGAACAGAAGGAAGATCGCGCCGAGGCTTGCGAAGAGGGAGATGAGGTCCTCCGTGAACAGGCTCTCCGTCGGTCCCAGTATCCCGCTGCTCCGGAGGAGCGGGACCGCAATCGTCGGCCCGAGGATCACGCCGATCCCGATCTCCCCGATGATCGTCGGCTGGCGGAACCGCCGGATCACGAAGTGGCTCGTGACCGCAACGGAGATCAGGATCGTCAGCTCCAGGAAGGCCCGCTCGGTCGCCACGGACGGCCCGAACGCGAGGTGGTTCAATAAACCATGCGGAGGTCGATCCGGCGGGCCGAGGGCCTCGCGACCGCGCGAGAACCTTTATGATGGCGGCGCGTGTTGGGCGACTGGGGCGACCTCATGCCGGAAAAGACGACCTTATCCGTGATCAAGGCCGACGTCGGGAGCGTCGCGGGGCACCAGATCGTGCACCCGCGGCTCATCGACACCGCAAAGTCGTCGCTGAAGGAGGCGGTGTCCCTGGGCGTCATCGATGACTTCTACGTCACGAACGCGGGGGACGACCTCGAGCTCATCATGACCCACCGGAAGGGCGTGGACAACTCGAAGGTCCACGAGACCGCGTGGCTCACGTTCCAGAAGTGCACGGAGGTCGCGAAGGAGCTCCACCTCTACGCGGCGGGGCAGGACCTCCTCGTGGACGCGTTTGCAGGAAACGTCCGCGGCCTTGGCCCGGGGAGCGCGGAAATCGAGATGGTCGAGCGGCCCGCGGAACCCGTCGCGATCTTCATGATGGACAAGACGGAGCCGGGGGCGTTCAACCTCCCGATTTTCCGGATGTTCGGCGACCCGTTCTGCTCCGCGGGCCTCGTGATCGACCCCGCGATGCACATGGGCTTTCGGTTCGAGGTCTGGGACATCGAGGAGCACCGCCGGATCTTCCTGAGCTGCCCGGAGGAGATGTACGATCTCCTCATGTTCATCGGATCGAAGGGGCGGTTCGTGATCAAGCACGTGTTCGCGCGGTCGAACAAGGTTCCGAAGGATGAGCCGGTCGCCTGCGTGAGCACGGACAAGTTGTCCCAGATTGCGGGGAAGTACGTCGGGAAGGATGACCCCGTCGCAATCGTCCGCGCGCAGGCCGGCCTCCCCGCGATGGGCGAGGTCCTCGAGGCGTGGGCATGGCCGTTCCTCGTCTCCGGCTGGAACCGCGGGTCCCACAACGGGCCGGTCATGGTCGTCGGGGCGAAGGACAACCGGACGTCCCGTTTCGACGGCCCGCCGCGCTGTTTCGGCCTCGGCTTCCAGATCGCGAACGCAACCCTCGTGGGTCCCGTGGACCTCTTCGACGACCCCGCGTTCGAACCCGCCCGGAAGCAGGCTGCGGAGCTCGCGGACTACATGCGCCGCCACGGCCCCTTCGAGCCCCACCGCCTCCCGATGGACGAGATGGAGTACACGACGATGCCCGAGCTCATGGAGAAGCACAAGGGCAAGTGGGAGGACGTTCGGTGACCCCCCGGGGGGGTCGTTCCGCGGTGACCGCTGAATGCGCCCCCTTTTATAGATAAACCCACTAAGGCCTCCCGTCCGGTTCCTAGAGGGGCCGGGCACGAGTTGGATACATGGATCGAGACCGAGGCGGAGGCGGCGGACGACGGTTCGACCGCGGGCCGAGGGAGATGCACGACATCGTCTGTGCCGACTGCGGCAAGCAGGCGCAAGTGCCCTTCAAGCCCGACGGGACGCGGCCAGTCTACTGCCAGGACTGCTTCCGGAAGCGAGCCCCCCGGCGGTTCTGAACCGCGGAGGGACGTTAGACCGACACGAACCCCTTTCCGCCGCGCCGCCCGCGTGCGTTTGCGGCCTTTGTTTTCTTTCTTCGCGGACGGGCGGACGCCTTCGACCTCACACGGACTCGTCGCGGAACGTGAGGAGGGGCCACCACGACCGGTCGACGAACCGCTTCAAGTGGGCGGGGATGCTCTCGAGCGTCGCGGGGTCGACGACGTCCCCGAACGCGTCCGGGTATCGGGTCTCGAGGTACGCGAGGAGCGACCGCATGAGCCGCGGCAGGGAGCCGGGTACGTGCCCGCGGTACACGATCGCCAGGTAGCCGGACTTGCCCCGCTCGATCTCCACGCGCCGGTCCCCGAGGTCGAGCTCCTCGAGGCCGCGCTCCGTCTCGTCGGAAAAGCTGTTCTTCGCGAAGTCCATGATCGCGGTCAGCATCCCCATCATGAGGTCCGTGTCGAGGACGGTCGGGTCGCGACGGGACACGCTCGAGATCAGGAGGCCTCCGTTCGTGACGAGGAACACCCACTCGATCTGGCGGCGACGGTAGAGGACGAACCCCGTGAGCGCGACCGCGGCCCCTCCCAACGCGACCCAGAGGAGGTAGCCGGGGATGACTTCGGTGGCCCGCGGGGCCGTCACGACGACGGTCACGGACGTGCGGTTCGTCAGGAAGCCGTCACTCACCACGACCTCCATGACCTCCCGGGTCGGTCCGTCGTAGTTGAAGAGGAGCCCCTGCCCCACGGCCGTCGCATTTCGGCTCGAGGCGACGAGGACGAGGTCGGTCACGTTCGTGTCCACGTCGGAGAGGTACGGGGTCAGGTCGAGGAACCCCGCGGACCCCGAGAGATACACGGTGGGGATCGGGCGGAACCACGGCGCGTCGTCGACCGGGATGACCGCGATCCACACGGTGTCTTCCGCGAGGGCTCCGGAGGCGTCCGTCGCGCGGAACGTCACCCTCTCGGTCCCGAACCAGTCCCGGGTCGCGGAGAGGTCCACGAGACCCGAGGCGTCGATCGACACGAGGACGTTCACGTTGCCCGCGCTATAGAAGAGGGGCGTGCCGTCCGGGTCGTCAAAGATGACCGACAGGTCGTACGCCCCCGGGCGGACGGTGTCCTCGAGGAAGTCGCGGTCCGCCAGCTTGCCCTGAAGGACGGGCGGCCAGTCGTCCGAGACCGTCACACGGATCGTCCGCGAGGCGACGTTCGCGCCGTCCCCAATCCAGATCGTGAGGTTCTGTACGGTCCCGTTCAGCGAAAACGGATAGCGGAGGGTGAGGAGGTGTCCGGAGACGGTCACGTACGGGCTCGACGTCGAGGCGTTAATCCCGTCCAGGGCCGTGTCCGGGTCGTCGATGTACGGGTCGAGGTTGAACGTGTAGTTCGCGTCGTAGTGCACGACCAGGTCGGGCACGGGGCCGAGCGTCGGCGGGTCGTTCACCGGGAGGACCGTGACGAGGATTGTGTCCTCCGCGAGCGCGCCCTCCGGGTCCGTCCCGCGGAACGTGACCCGCTCGATCCCGAACCAGTTCGACTGCGCCTCGACATCCACGGAGTGGTTCGCCCGGATTGTGATGTTCAGGTGCGAGTACCCGTAGGAGAAGTAGAGGGCGTCGTTGCCGGGATCCGTGAAGTAGTCGTCCAGGTCGAAGACCCCTGGGCGGAGTTCGCCCTCGAACAGGGTCAGGTCCGGGAGCGGCTGCGTCACAACCGGTGGCTCGTCGGCCGTGATGCGCACCGCAACCACACGGGCCGTGGAGAGGAAGCCGTCGCTGACGCCAATCCCGACGAACTGCCACGTTCCGAGGTACGTATCCGGGTACAGGAAGGACACGTTGTGTCCCGAGACGGCCGCGTGCACCGAATCGTCCGAGGTTAGGACCAGGGCGGACGACGGGCTGTCGACGTCCGCGATGTACGGGTCCATGTCGAACGTGTAGGTGAGGTTGTAGCGCACGACGAACGTCGGCGGCGGGCTGAACGTCGGCCCGTCGTTCACGGGCGTCACGTTCACCCATGCGGACCGGACCGCGAAGTTCCCCTGCGGGTCCGTCAACCAGTAGGTGACGGGCATGTCCCCCGACGCGTCCCTTTGCAGGTAGAACGTGAGGACGTGGTTTCCGGGCACGTTCTCCCCGGCGACCTGGACGATCGCGGGATCGAGGCCCGTGACGTTCCACCGGAGCTCGTTCGGCGGGGTGTCGTCATCCTCTGCATAGCCTGCGAGGTCCAGGGACCACGGGGGGCTGTCCTCCGCGCGCACAAGGTTCGGAATCGCGCTCCGAATGCGCGGCGTGGGGTCGACGATCGGGATCGTGTACGTGATCGTGAGACGGGGCCGCAAGGCAGGGTTCGCGGCGTCGGAGCTGTGGAATCCGTGGAGCGCGCCGCCCGCCTCGTCCGCCTCGGAGAGGAAGAGGCCGACGTTCGGGAAGGCACCCGAGTGCCAGTCGGCGACCATTCCCGTGACGTTCCACGCGACCCAGCCGGCGGCGGCGGTCGCGCTCGCCTCCGCAATGCCGAAGTCGCCGCCGGAGGCGGTCCACCGGGTCACGCCGTCCCGATACTCCCACGATGCGCCCGTCGCCGGATGGGGCTCCGGGGCGCCGGTCATGACCGCCACGAACGGCACGCCGTCCGGGGAGGTTCCATCCCCCCCGCGGTGCGTGTGGTTCGTGTTGTAACCGAACGTCCGCCAGTCCCGCGCCAGGCCCCCCGTCGCGAACGCCTGCACGCCGCTCCCGGTGGGCACGACGACCTCCATCGTCCCGTCCCCGTCGAGGTCCGCGACGACTGGGGTCGCCATCACCTGCTGGGACAGCTGGCGGAATCCTGGATCGCTGGCGGTGATGTTCCAAGAGTGCACGAACGCCCCAGTCGCGTTCAGCACCCGGACGGTCGTGCCTCCCTCTGAGAGATACAATATCTCGGGGACCCCGTCGTTCGTGACATCGACGACGGCTGGCGCGAGGACCTGAGAGGTGCTCCCCGGGTCCGTCCACAGCACGACGCCGTCCCGGCCGCGGAGGGCATGGAGCGTCCCATCGAAGGTCCCGACGAGAACCTCCAGGGTACCGTCCCCGTCGAGGTCCGCAAGGGTCTGGTCGCCCTCCCGGTAGACCGGGAGGACTCTCGACCACAGCACGCGACCCGTCACCCCGTCCAGTGCGAACTCGGGACCGCTGTTCCCGTCGTCCCCCGTCACGATGTCCAGCACGCCATCCCCGTTCACGTCCCCCACGGCGACGGAATTCTCGATAAACGACGTGCCGGCGGTGTTGTTCGCCCAGATCGGGTTGCCATCCGGAGCGTACGCATGGACGAGGCTGTCGTCGCTCCCGAAGAAGATCTCGCCGCGACCATCGCCGTCCACGTCCGCCACGCTCGCGGTGTACGCCCAGTCTCCCGCACCGAAGCTCCGGATCAGTGTACCGTTCGTGCCGCTGAATGCCCGGACTTGACGGTCCCGGCCCCCGAGGAGGGCGTCCAGGACTCCGTCGCCGTCCACGTCCGTCAGGGTCGGCGTGGACAGGCCCAGGTCCGGGACCGCGATCGACACGTTCCACAGCGCCAGGCCGCCGTCGTCGAGCCGGTGGAGGGAAGGCGCGTTCGTGTAGACGATGACGTCCATCCTTCCGTCCCGATCGATGTCCGCGACTTGGGGCGACCATGGGACCGATCGCGCCGCGGAGAGCTGGGTCGCCCAATGTGTGTTACCGGTGGCGTTGAGCGCGTACACGTACCCGTCCTGGGTCCCGTACACGACCTCGAGGGTTCCATCCCCGTTGAGGTCTACCGCCGTGACCCCCGACGCGCCGGAACCGACGGGCGGGGAGGTCCACAGCGCGGTGGGGCCAAATCCCCTCGTCCGGTAGGCGGGGGTCGCCGTGCCGTTCGCGCTGTACACGAGGTCGAACGCACGCGTCCCCCAGGCGGGAACGGTCGCGCCGAACCAGATGTGGGCGCCCACGACGAAGCCGCCGGCGTAGGAGTACTCGGACACCTGCGAGGGGACCTCCACGCCGCCCGCGTAAATCCGGAGATCGCGGGCCGGATCCATGATCGCGCCTGCGGGGAACGAGAGGACGATCTCGACGGGCTCAAGGGTCCGGCGGACGCCCGCGGTCTCGGTGACCGTCACGGGGACGCGGGTCCAGCCACGGGTGCCGTCCCCTTCCACCCAGGGGGCCGACGCCCGACGGGCCTCCACGGTCCCGGCGGAACCGACGGCGGACAATTCGAGCGTCGCGTCCAACACGGTCGCGTTGAATGGGAGGCCAGCGAGGTCGAACCGGAGGAGGGACCGGGCGAGGCTTCCGTTCGCGAGATCCCGCCCGACCCAGAGGGTCTCGTTCGTGCCGTAGTTCCACAGGGCGGTCGCGTCGAGGATGAAGGAATCCGATCCGTTCGCGCCGTCCGGCTGCAGGACCATCGTGAGGGGCGGGGACGCCGCTCGGACGGGACCACTCGGTCCGGAGCCGGCGTCCTCGCGGACCGCACCCGCGGCGAGGAGGGACGCGAGCACCAAGGCGACGAGGGCCAAGGCTCGGGAGGTGCCCTTGTTGGGCGGGGAAGGGGTCACCGGAATTACGGGGCCGTCCGGCCGCCTAAAGGGTTTCCCGCCTGTTATCGGGCATGATTGCCAGGGCCAGCGCCTTCCCAGCGACGCCCGCGGGTCTCCCGTGATCGGCGCAGGGTTTATGCCCAATCTACGGGCTCGCACGCGCATGCGGACGGACATCGAGATCGCGCAGGCCGCCGAGATGCGCCCGATCGAGGACGTGGCGGCGGAGATCGACCTTCCCGGGGAGGACCTCGTCCTCAAGGGCGACTACATCGCGAAGGTCCGCTTGGCGGCGGTCGAACGGGCGCGGACGAACCGCCAGGGGAAGCTCGTCCTCGTGACGGGGACGACGCCGACTCGGCTTGGGGAGGGGAAGACCCTCACGTCCGTCGGCCTCGGACAGGCGTTCTGGCGGCTCGGGACGCGGGCGGTCGCCGCGATCCGGGAGCCCTCCCTCGGCCCCGTGTTCGGGACGAAGGGCGGCGCGGCGGGCGGCGGGTACTCGCAGGTCCTCCCGATGGAGGACATCAACCTGCACTTCACGGGGGACCTCCACGCGGTCACCGCCGCGAACAACCTGATCGCCGCGGTCCTCGACGCCCACGTGTTCCACGGGAACGAGCTCGACATCGATTCCACGCGCATCCTCCTCCAGCGGTGCATGGACATGAACGACCGCCAGCTCCGGAACATCGTGATCGGGCTCGGCGGAAAGAAGCACGGCATCCCGCGGGAGGACGGGTTCCTCATCACCGCCGCGAGCGAGGTGATGGCGATCCTTTGCCTCGCGGAGGGGATCCGGGATTTGAAGGCGCGGCTCTCCCGGATCGTCGTCGCCTTCGACCGGAACGAGGCGCCGGTGACCGTGCGGGACCTCTCCCTCGAGGGAGCCGCCACGATCCTCCTAAAGGACGCGCTCATGCCGAACCTCGTGCAGACGACGGAGGGGACCCCTGCCCTCGTCCACGGGGGGCCGTTCGCGAACATCGCGCACGGGCATAGCTCCGTCCTCGCGGACCGCCTCGGCCTCGGGATCGGGGACGTCGTCGTGACGGAGGCGGGGTTCGGCGCGGACCTCGGGGCGGAGAAGTTCGTCGACCTCGTGTGCCGCCAATCCGGTCTGTGCCCCGATGCGGCGGTCCTCGTCGTGAGCGCCCGCGCCCTGAAGCACCATGGGGGTGCGAAGAAGCGCGAGCTGGCGGGCGAGGACCTCGGGCTCCTCGAGAAGGGGTTCGCGAACCTCGACGCGCACCTGGCGATCCTCCGGAAGCTCGGGCTCCGCCCTGTCGTGGCGGTGAACCGGTTCGCGACGGACACGGAGCGGGAGATCGACGCGGTCGTCGGGCACGCGCGGGACGCGGGCGTCGCGGCGGCGCCGCACACGCTCCACGCGGACGGGGGCAAGGGGGGCGAGGAGCTCGCGAAGCTCGTCCTCACCGCCGCCAACGGCGGACCGTCCCCCCTGCGCCCCGTGTACCGGGACGAGGACCCGTTCGAGGAGAAAGTCGCGAAGGTCTCGACGGAGATCTACGGGGCGGGCGAGGTGAAGTACGACGCGGCGGCGCTCGAGGACCTCGCCCGGCTCCGGAACGCGGGCCTTGACGGGCTCCCCGTGTGCATCGCGAAGACGCAGCTCTCGATCTCCGACGACGAGACGTTGCGCGGCGCGCCGACGGGCTGGACCCTCGAGGTGCGGGGCGTCCGGGTGAGCGCCGGCGCCGGGTTCCTCGTCGTCCTCGCAGGGGACATCATGCGGATGCCCGGTCTCGGGAAGGAGCCGGCGGCGCTCGAGATGGACATCGACGAGGAAGGTCGGATCACGGGCCTGTTCTGACACCGGGGTTCCGAACGTTGATAACCCGCGTTGGGCATCCCGAGGCCGTGCGCACGCCCGTTCTGCTGGTGAACTTCAAGGCGTACCCGGAGGCGCTCGGCTCGAAGGCGGTCGCGCTCGCGAAGCTGTGCGCCTTCATCGCCGAGGACACGGGCCGCTCCTTGGCGGTTGCGCCCTCCGCGTTGGACCTCGCGCTCGTCGCAAAGTCCGTCCGCCTTCCCGTGTTTGCGCAGCACCTCGACCCGATGGAGCCGGGGAAGGCGACGGGCTGGATCCCACCGGAGGCCGCCTTGGCGGCGGGTGCGGTCGGCACGATCGTGAACCACAGCGAGCGGAAGGTCGCGTGGGAGGAGATGCGGGATCTCGTGAAACGCTGCGAGGCCGTCGGCCTCGAGGTCGTCGCCTGCGCAGACGACCCCGCGGAGGCGGAGACCGCCGCCAAGTTCTCCCCAGACTTCATCGCGATCGAGCCCCCGGAATTGATCGGGGGGGACGTGTCCGTGACCGCCGCGAAACCCGAGGTCATCACGAGGGCGGTCGCGCGGATCCATGCGACGAACCCCAAGGTCCAGGTCCTGTGCGGGGCGGGCGTGAAGACGGGGAAGGACGTCGCGAAGGCCCTGGAGCTGGGGACGGTCGGCGTCCTCCTCGCCTCCGGCGTCGTAAAGGCCAAGAACCCGGAGAAGGCGCTGCGGGACCTGGTGAAGGGTCTTGGGCGTTCCGCGTAGATGTACGCGAAGGGGACATGTGGGCGGGTGCCCGTGGGACGGGCGAGAGGGATGCGGTGTGCGGCGGTCGCCTTGGTGCTGACCCTGCTCCTCCCTGCCGTCCCCGTAACCGGAGGACGTCCGAGCGTCGCTGCGCCCGCGCCCCTCGACCTTTTTGGCGGTGGGGATCGGCCGGCGGCCGGGACCCCGCCCGCGCTCGTCGCGGAGGTCTACTACAACGCGTTGCGGGCGGATGAGTACGTCGTCGTGGCGAACCTCGAGCCGGCGCTCCTCGATGTCTCCGGTTGGTCCCTCACGGACGGGGAGGGGACCCTCACGTTCCCCGCGAGCTCCGTGATCGCCGCCAACGCTCGAATCACCGTCGCTCAGAACTCCACCGCCTACTTCGAGGACACCCTGCGGACCGCGGAGTTCCGATACGGCGGTGGCGCGGCGCCCGCGATGATCTCGTCGGGCACGTTCCAGCTGAACAACGCCGGGGACGAGGTGATCCTCCGGGATCTCGGCGGATCGATCGTCGACGTCTTCGCCTACGACGCCTCGCCCTACGCGGGACCGGGATGGACTGGCCCCACCGCCCTTCCCGTGGGCCAAGGGAACGTCGCTCGTCGCGACCGTGACGGAGTCTGGCGGGACACGAACACGTCCGTGGACTGGGACCTCGTGCGCGTCTGGTCCCTTGGTCAGTCCGAGTTCGCCTCGGCCGAATTCACGTTCACGGGGACGGCGCGCGCGTTCGTGACGCCGGACGCGCGGGTGCGCCCGCTCCTCGATCTCCTCTCCGGTGCGGCGACGTCGATCGACCTCTGCCTCTACACGTTCACGAACGCGGCCCTCTTCAACCCGCTCGCGGACGCGATCTCGCGGGGCGTCCGGGTCCGCATCCTCCTCGAGGGCGCGCCCGTCGGCGGCATCGACCGGGACGAATGGTCCCTCGTGCAGCTGCTCGGTGGGACGACGGCGGAGATCCACTTCCTCGTCGACAACACGAGCCTCGACATCCAAGAGCGGTATCGGTTCGTCCACGCGAAGTACGCGATCGTCGACGGCCGGACGGTCCTCGTCAGCACGGAGAACCTCGGTCCCTCGGCGTTCCCCACGTGGAACGCGACGGGCTCGCGCGGATGGGCGGTCGCGGTCGATCACGGGCCGTTGGCGGCGTACTTCACGCAGGCCTTCGAGGAAGACTTCGACGCCGCCCGTCGGGACGTGTACACGCTTGCGGAGATGGCAGTGATGCCGGTAGTCCCGCTATCCGACCCGGTCGGGCCACGCAACGTGACGTTCCCGCCCGTGACGGTCACCGGCCGCTTCCTCGTGATCCCTGTCCTCGGGCCGGACACCTCGCTCTCTGGCGAGACGATCTTCGGCGTCCTCCGGAACGCGACCGAATCGATCCACGTGGAGATGTTCTACGCGTACACGGCGTGGGACGCGTTCCCGAACCTGTACCTCGAGGAACTCCTGGCGGCGGCGCGCCGGGGCGTTTCCGTGCGGCTGCTCCTGGACGCGTCCGCGTACAACGTCGAGGACACGGACCCGATCGACAACGACGATACGGTCGCGTACGTGAACGCCGTGGCGGCGAGCGAGGGGCTGGACCTCCAGGCCCGGCTCGTCGACCTCGACGCGCACGGCCTCTCGCGGGTCCACGCGAAGGGATTCGTCGTCGACGGGCGGTGGACCCTCGTGTCGAGCATCAACTGGAACCGGAACTCGCCGACCGCGAACCGGGAGGCCGGCCTCCTGATCGAGAACGCGGATCTGGCGGCGTACTTCGACTCCGTGTTCGCGTGGGACTGGAACAACGATTTCGCTCCGCCGATCGCGGACGCGGGACCGGGTCGCACGATCCGCGCGGGGGAGACGGTGACGTTCACCGGCCTCGGATCGTCCGACGACGTCGGGATCGTGAACTGGTCGTGGGACTTCGACGAGGACGGCAATGACGAGGCTTGGGGATGGACGGTTGCACATCGGTTTGACACGCCGGGCCGATACACGGTCCGCCTCCGCGTCGCGGACGCCGGGGGAAGCACGGACGAGGATACCGCCGTGGTGACCGTCCTCAGTGCGTCGCCTTCTACGCCGCCAACGTGGCTCTGGCTCGTTCCCCTCGCGCTCGCGGCGATCGTCGGCGTCGTCTGGTTCGCGGTCGCGCGACGGAGCCGCCAAAGGTTAAGTAAACCGCCCTAGATGGGACGGCGTGGCCACCGCCAAACCGATGTTCTCGGCGGGGGAAGTGGAGAAGTTCGGCTACTGCCCGCTCACGTGGTGGCTCTCCCGCCAGATGGCGGACGAGACGGGCGAGGAGATCATCGAGGGGATCACGAAGCACGAGCAGATGGGCGACGAGATCCTGAGCATCGAGAAGCACGAGAGGCGGGCGCACGAATCCGAGTCGACGGTCCTGTACTTCGCGATCGCCGCCACGATCGTCGCCA